>Ga0116217_10000904_pt1 | contig 29770 bp, 27 predicted proteins | sample Sb_taG_6_FD_89697 | JGI IMG/M metagenome (GOLD analysis project Ga0116217, IMG submission 89697) | Peat soil microbial communities from Weissenstadt, Germany - Sb_50d_4_PS metaG | ecosystem: Environmental > Terrestrial > Soil > Wetlands > Peat | place: Germany: Weissenstadt | collected 2010-09-21 | reverse complement strand
CTGTTGTCCCCTCCAGGTTTCCCCTTCAGGTAGGTCAGGCGACCCAAAGGTATCACGCTCAACCTTTCCCGTGTTACACGGGGATCAACGACGCCGTTACTCGGCGCACCGTGGCCGGTCTGCCGCGGCACCTTGTTCGGCAGGAATATCTACCATGTCCCCTTTTCAATTCGCCGATGTTCCTTTTTCCATTCGCTCAAACTCCGCCCGAGTAACGGCCCGGCTCCGGCCGATCGCGATGCGCGCCTGCTGGTCTTCCAAATTCGGGTCGAAGTGGCGGATTTTGAATTTGTTGAAGTTCGACAGCCCGAGGCCGATGAGGCACAGCAGCAACAATACCGACCAAGCCGCGACCATCTTCCCGAAGTCATGGTCATTCGGACGTTCCAGGTATGTGACACTGCAATACAGTGCGATGACGGCAGAAAAGCAACCAAACACGATCACCACGAGCATGACGGCCTGAATCCATAGCCATTTAGTTTCCAGCAACTTGGGGAACATGTAGCGCTGGTAGTGCCCGCAGGCGGGGCAAGGGACCGGGTCAAAATCGTTCTCAAGGACGGATTTCAGTGTGTCTTCCGCGGCCGATTTCGCGTGGCCTTCGGCGCCTTCATCATTGAGCCCGTACATACTGGTGCCGACGCCCGAACCTTCGCGTTCGATCAGGTAGACATACTCGGTCGAGCAGTTTTCGCAGGGCACGACCTTCAGAACCCGGCCATGCACCGTGGCGGTGTACTGCTTCCAGAAGACCGGAATAGGGATCATGAGCGAACTCCCGTTTGAGGCGCCGGTACTACTGACTCCGCACCCGAACGACATCGCTCTGCAGCCGGCTCACGCGTGAGAAGGCACTGGCGGCATACGCTCCTGGCCGTGTAGTCGTTTACCTCGCGGTGGCGGGGCACCGACGCCTGACGTCCGTTCGCCGGGTTCACCCACACGGAGTGGGCCCGGCCCTCGCGCAGAGGCCGACACCCGTGCCGCCGCAAGTGGCGGAACAGGTCCTCGCGCTTCACGGCACCACCACCCCCGCCGGCTCCTGGGACACCTCGGAGCTGGCTACCAGGTGCAAGTAGATCGGCTCCTCCAGATCCATCTCCGGGTCGCTCACTGCCGGGTCACGTCGGGGCGGCGGCCGCCTCGGCACCGAGAAGGCCGGGCAGCCCCAGGGCGCCGAGGCCGAGGCGGATCATGGCGTCGCGGCGGTGCAGCATCGGAAAGCCTCCTTCCCGCGGGGCGTCACTACTCGCCGCCGACAAAGGTAATCTGTCCGTAGTCTTCGTAGCGGTGGAAGTCCGGCAGCGTCAGCGGGGCCGTCGAGGACAGGTCCGGCCGCTCGTAGGCCACGGAGTAATCGTAGCGGCACAGGGCGAAGCGCCACTTCGCCCCCGACTTGGGCCGGCCACCCGTCGGCGCGAACGCCTTCCACGGGATGCGCCCCTCGACCGTCCAGCCCTTGTCCTTGTCCGTCCAGTCGTTGAGCGTCCCGTCGAGCTGCACCGCCGACTCCATGCCGAGCTTGCCCACCGGGGCGAAGCGCTGGTAGCCGCCGGCCCCGCGCGACGGCAGGAACATCTCCAGTTGCGTGTTCAGGGCGTTGACCTGGAATTCGTAGTAAGCGGGCTTGTCCTCGCTCGGCTTGAAGAACAGCTCGAACACGTCGTTCGTCCAGGCCATGCCGTTATGCACCTTCACGTCGGCGTAGAGATCGACGTCCTCCATCTCAGCGCAGAAGTAGAGGAACTGGTCGTCCCAGAGGAGGCGGGCCTTGGTCGCGCTTCGCGCCTTGCGCTTCTCCCAGAACGTGGAGAAGTCCTGCAGCACCTGCGCCTTCTCCCAGGCCACCTCGTCGAGGACGCCGTCGATCTTCATGCGCCCCTGAACGCGGCGGCACTCGGCCTCGCGGACGGCCGGCGGGGCCTCGTCGGCCGCGGCGGGCGGCGCCCCCAGCGGCAGGCGACCGGACAGCGCCAGACCGGCGGCCAGGCCGCACAGCGACAGGACGGGCAGCCATTTTCTCATCGGGACACCTCCGCGACATCGTTGGACCGCGCCCCGAAGGGGAGCGCGACCTTCCCAGCTTACCGCCGCGCCGTTCCGAAACAAGCGGCCGGTCCTGGCTTGCTTGCGCCGCGCGACCGGGGCATAATACCATCGTGGTCTCGCTTCCCGACCTACCGCAAGGAGTTCCGCTGATGGCCGGACTGCCCCGTCGCTGCTGCCCACCTCTCCTGATTGGCGCCCTCGCTCTCCTGCTCTGTGTCTTGCCCTCCCCCGCCAGGTGCTGCCCCTTCTGCACCATGCAAGGGCAAACGCTCACCGGCGACGTCGGCCAGGCCAGTATGGTCCTCGTCGGCACGCCCACCAACGCCAAGCTGACGTCCACCGACGGCCTGGAAGGGACCACCGACTTCATCATCGAGAAGGTCATCAAGAAGCACGAGATCCTCGACGGCGCCAAGAAGGTCCAGCTGCCCCGCTACATCCCCGGCGACGACAAGAAGTACAAGTATCTCCTCTTCTGCGACGTCTTCAAGGGCAAGATCGATCCCTACCGCGGTGTGGCCGTCAAGGCCGACTGTGACGTGGCCGCCTACCTCGAGGGCGCGGTGCAGGTCAAGGACAAGAAGCCGGGCGAGCGCCTCGCCTACTTCTTCAAGTACCTCGACAGCCCCGAGCTGGAGATTTCCAACGACGCCTACAAGGAATTCGGCAACGCCGACTACAAGGACTACAAGGACATGGCCAAGGACCTCCCGCCGGAGACGTTGGCCAAGTGGCTGAAGGACCCGAACACGCCGGGCTTCCGTTACGGTCTCTACGCCTCGATGCTCGGCCACTGCGGCAAGCCCGAGCACGCCAAACTGCTGCGCGGCATGCTCGACGATCCGGAGAAGAAGCTCATTAGCGGCTCCGACGGCATCCTGGCCGGCTACATTCTGCTGGACCCGAAGGAAGGCTGGGAGTACCTGCGCTCCGTCCTTAAGGACGACCGGAAGGAATTCACGCAGCGCTACTCGGCCCTGCGCGCCACCCGCTTCTTCCACGACTCGCGGCCGGACGTGATTCCCCAGGGCGACGTCGTCTCGGCCGTGGCCCTGCTCTTGGAGCAGGGCGACATTGCCGATCTGGCCATCGAGGACCTGCGCAAGTGGGGCTGCTGGGACATGACCGAGAAGGTCCTGGGCCTGTACGGCCAGAAGTCGCACGACGTGCCGATTATCCGCCGAAGCATCCTCCGCTTCGCCCTGTGCGCCCGCGAGGTCGGCGCGGACGGGTCGGTACACAAGGACAAGGCCAACCCCAAGGCGGCGGCCTTCGTCGCGGAGCTGCGCAAGAAGGACGCGGAGATGGTCGAGAACGCCGAGGAGTTGCTGCGCCTGGAGACGACGCCGGTGACGCCAGCCCCCAAGCCGGCGGAGCCGCGCACCGCGGGCGGGAAGTGAGGTTCCTCGTTGAGCGGCCGCCCTCGGGGCGGCGCGGATTCATCGTTTCGCGAATCGATAAAGCGAGGGCGGCCGCGAGCCATACGTCAGAAACGGAGGTCGATGTGAAGCATTCGCCGTGGATCGTTCTGGTGGGGCCGGCGCTGCTGCTGGCGGCGGCGCCGGCTCGGCCGTGCAGCCTGTGCGGGTTCAACTTCCGGCAAACCGCCACCTACCGCGAGGAGGCGGCCCAGTGCCATCTCGTCCTCTTCGGCACCGTCACCAGCTCGCGGCTGCTGCCGGCGACCGGCCCCGGCGACGCCGGCCAGGGGGTCAGCGAATTCCAGATCAAGACCGTCCTGAAATCCGACCCCTGGCTCGGGAAGAAGACCGCCCTGGAGGTCCCGCGCTACGTCCCGATCACCGACCCGAAAGACCCGCCGAAGTACCTCCTGTTCTGCGACGTCACCAAGGATAAGCTCGATATCTTCCGTGGCACGCCGGCCAAGTCGGAGGCGGCGGTCGCTTACGTCAAGGGACTGCTCGCCGCAAAGTGTACCGGCGACGTGCTGCGCCACTGTTTCGACTACCTGGAGCACCCCGACAAGGATTTGGCCGCCGACGCCTATCTCGAGTTCGCCAAGGCGACCGACAGCGACATCGCCGGCGTCGGCCCCAAGTTGTCGGCGGAGAAGCTGCGCGGCTGGCTGAAAGACCCGGCCACGGCGGAGGACCGCCTCGGCATGTACGCCTTCCTCCTCGGCGGTTGCGGCGGCGACGCCGACGCCAAGCTGCTGCGCGAGATGATCGAGAAGCCGACCGACCGCACCGCAAACGCCTTCGATGGCCTGCTCGGCGGCCTCATCCAATTGCGACCCAAGGAAGGCTGGGAGCTGGCCCATGCGATCCTGAAGGACGAGAAGCGGTCGTTCGGCGTGCGCTTCTGCGTCATCCGCATGCTACGCCTCTATCACGTGTGGAAGCCGGACGACACGCGCGAACCGGTGATGCGGGCCATGGCGACGATCCTGCGCCAGAGCGACATCGCCGACATCGCGGTGGAGGACCTGCGCCGCTGGAAGGCGTGGGACCTGACCGGCGACGTGCTGGCGCTGTACGGCAAGAAGGGCTACGACGCGCCGCTCATGCAGCAGGCGCTGGTCCGCTATGCTCTGACGTGTCCCAAACCCGAGGCCGAAAAGTTCGCCACCGACCTGCGCCGCCAGGATCCGGAGTTGTATCGCGTCGTGGCCGAGGCGCTCGAGTTCGAGAAGAAGTAACCGTTTAGCGGCCGGCCTCGGGGCGGCGCTTTGAGCGCCGCCCCGAGGGCGGCCGCTAAACGGACCTCATTTCTTCTTCATCAAATCCGCGGTCGGCACCACGTACAGGTCCAGACCGCCTTTCCCGCCGGGCCGGTCCGAGGCGAAATAGAGCAGCGAACCGTCACGGCTGAGGCCCGGCGAGCGATCGCCGGTCGGGCCGTCCGCGTTGTTCAGCTCCTCCAGCGCCTCCGGCTTCTGCCAGCCGTCGCTGCCGTATCCGCTGCGGAACAGCCCCCAGCGCCCCTTCTCCAGCGGCCCCTGAAGGTACATCGTCTTGCCGTCGGGCGTCAGGGTGGCGTGATGGAACCCTGCGGGCAATTCCTTCAGCAGCGCCGGGTCGCCGAAGCCGGCCCCGCCGGTGGCCTCCTTGCGCCGGGCGACGAGCATGCGCCAGCCGTCCTTCGTCTTGCGGCTGAAGTACAGGCTCTTGCCGTCGGCGCTGAGCCACGGGTGCAGCTCGTCCTCCTCGGTGGAGACCGTCGGCACGGGGGTCGGCGCGCTGAAGACGCTGCCGGCCCCCTGGCGCACGGCGACGTAGATGTCGAAGTTCTTTTGCGTCTTGTCCTTTTTCGTCGCGAAGTAGAGGAACTGCGGGTAACGGCCGTCGGTCGTGGCGAAGGCGCTGCGGTCGTCGGCCTCGGTGCTGACGTAGTCGTCAATGGGCTTGCCGGCCGGCCACGCTTGCCTCTTGTCGCGGCGGCGCGACACCATGATGTCCGACTTCTTCTGGGTGGTGGCCGTGTAGAACAGGGTCAGGCCGCCGCTGGAGAGGTGCGGGTCGTCCTCGTCGGCCTCGGTGTTGACGGAGAGGTTGGTGACCTTGATCTCCGCCCGCGCCGGGCAGGGACCGGCGGCGAGTGCGAGCAGCAGCAAGGGCGTCAGCAGGCGCTTCATGGATGGAGGGCCTCGCGGGTATCGGGATGCGGGACGGCGGCGCGCCGTCGCCTGGCGACATTGTAAGGAGTCGCCGTCCGAGCCGCTTGCGGCTTCGCAGGACATGCGAAGCCGCAAGCGGAATCGTTACCCCTTCTTCGCGAGAGGCAGGGGGGCGTGCGGCGCGGACTCGCCGAGCTTGTCGGCGCCGTACACGCGGCTGGAGTAGAGCAGCAGCCCGTGGACCGCGTGGTACATCGATCCGCCGTCGAGGCCCTGATGCTGGTTCTCCAGCAGCATCATCGCCAGGGCGCTGGCCGCGCTCTGTACCCACGGCTCGCGCAGCTCCTCGTCAGTCAGGGCCAGCGCCAGCCACTCCAACATGTGCCCCGTGGTGCGGATCCGCTCCCCCACGTCCGGGTTGTTGGCCCGGCCTTTGAACCAGTCGGTGGACAGCGCCCCGTCCGGGTTCTGCGTCTCGCGCGCCTTCTTCTTGTAGAGCGCCGTCTTGTCGGCGATCTCCTTCCAGACGCCGACGCTTTGCCCGCCGTGCCGCAGGTGAATGTGGTAGGACCAGCTGAGGCCGAACAGCAGGTGCGTGCCGCCGCAGGCCGCCTTGTCCACGTCCTTGTCCAGCTCCGCGCGGATCAGGTCTTCAAAGTGCAGTTTTTCGCCAGCGGCGTTGATCCAGGTGAGGTCGGTGCCGTAGTAGCTTGAAATGATGACTATCGCCCATTCCAGCTCCGGGTTCTTGAGGCTGGCCCGCGCCTTGCTGTGCCGGAGGAAGTCCTGGAAGATGTACGACTTGCCACCGACGACGAACTTGCGGTCCGGCGACACGTTCCACTCGACCATCTCGGCGACGAACTGATCCTGGTGGCCCTGCTTGGTGAAGGTACCGGGGCCGGTTTCGACGTCGAGGCCGTCCGGTGTCGGGATGAAACTCACCCCGGGCATCTTGCCGCCGGCGGCGATGTAGTCCAGGGCGTTGACGTCCTCCTTCGTCTCCGGGTTGTACAACTTCACGGAGGGCCCCAGTCCCAGGATGTAGTGGAACACAGTCCAGAAGCCGTTGTCCGTGCGCAGCTTGCGGCGGCGCACCTGGGCGATGGCCGCGTCGATGCGCTGCTTGATCGGGTCGGGGGCCGCGACGGGCTGGCCGGGTTGTTGGGTCTTGAGCAGTTCGGGAGTGAGCAGGGGCGCCTCGTCGGGGGGCGGCTGTTCGGGTCCGCGCCGGGCCGTCTGCGCGTTCCTCGCCTCTTCGGCAGCCGGGTCCACCGGGGCGCAGTTGATCGCCGCCGCGACCGCGGCCAGCCCCAGCACGAGAGCCATCAGGTATCGAGTTTTCATCAGCGTTGCCCCACGGAGACGGCGGCGGCCCGGGCCACGGCCCCGCTTTTTGGACCTGCAAGGACTGACCCGTCCGGGACCCGCGACAGCCGGCGGAGGACCGAGCGCACGCCCGGGAACTCGGCCACGAAGCTCTGCAACCAGCGCCACTCGCCGGCCGACAGGAAGCCGAGGCAGGAGACGACCAGGATCGGCCCGAACAGCGGCAGCGACACCCAGAAGGCACAGGCCAACCAGCCCACGGCGGCGCCGCCGAGGAGGACGGCCCGCCAGGCCCCCCGCCGCCAGGCGAAGGCCGGGAAGGCAAACTGCCAGGCCAGGACCAGGTACGCCGCCAGGGTGAAGAGCGTCAAATACGACTCGGGGGACGGTCTGTAAGCCTGCACCCGCTCCGCTGTGGTGCCGAACGGCGTGTTGAGATAGAACCACGGGGCCAGGCCGTTCCACCATTCCTTGACCTGCAGCTTGTGCAGGCCGCTGGCCACCATCGCGATCGCGAAGTGGACCTGGAACAGCCGCAGCGCCAGGTTCGCCCCCACGCTCTCCCCGCTGCCGAAGGCCGCGCCGGTCGCCGGGCGGTGGAAGAGCCACGTCTCCCGGGGCCCCAGGAGCCGCGTGAGCAGCGACCGGCCGGCACCCCACTGGCCCAGGAGGAGATAGCCGATCATGAGGTAGAAGGCCAGCATTAGCAAGAGAGGATCGGCGTCATAAGAGATCGCCGGGTTGGCGGTATAGGAGACGACTGCCACCCAGGTCAGCACCCCGGTGAACCGCGTCGCCACGCCCAACGTGAACAGGACAACCGCCGCAATCGACACCCAGAAGATCACTCCCAGCACGACCGGGTTGGCCGACAGGTAGGTGGCCGACCAGCCGAACAGGTGCGGCGGCAGGTCCGGCAAGCGGGACGACTCGACGTAGGCCTTGGCGTCGAACAGGCCATCCAGGCCGAAGAGCGCCTGCTGCTGCCCGGCCAACGGCAGCAGCCAGAAGAGGAACAGGAGGCCGGCCAGGACGCGGAGCGCGTGCAGACCGACGGGATCGACCGGGGCAAACCAGAAGTTGACCCAGGAGGCGATGATTCCCGACGCGGGGGCGGCCGGCTTCGTCGGGGTGAGCGTGGATTTGGGCGTATTCATTGGGACATCTCCCCGAAGCTGGCGATAAGTTCATCGAAGGCCTGAGGCGGCGTCTCCCGGGCGTACAGCACCGCGGGCGGAATCGGATCGCGCCTGTGGCGAATGATTTCGGCCGACTTCGCCCCGTAGGTGCGGCAGAGGTAGCGGGCACAGGACCGGGCCACGATCTGCGACCAGTCGGCCGGGCGCACCACGTCGCGGGTTCGGGGGACGCGATGCTGCTGTATCTCGCGAAACTCGAGCGGCACCTTGCGATCGGGAGGCGGGCCCGGCGGGGGCTCGTTGTCAAAGTTCTCGCCGCGCACGGCCCAGATCCACACCTTGGACTCCTGCCCCGGGGGGGGGACGACCTCACTGGTCGGGCGCGCGACCGGGAGGTCGAGGGCCAGGGCGCTAACCAATACTTCCTGGCGGTGCCGCACCCAGGGGTTGGCGTTGGGGTCCGGGAAGCGCAGAGTCTCGAAGACCTCGCCCTTGTCGTTCCTGAGGAGGACTTCGAGCTGGATCTCGGGGATGTCGGCCGGCCGGTTGGTGACGAAGTGAAAGCCGTGCGCCACGCGCAGGTATTTGCCGTGCAGCGTGGACAGGCCGGCGGCGGCGTGGACGAACTCCGGGGCGTCGGCCGGTCGGAGGCCCTGATCCGTGATCCACGGGCCGCTGGGCATGTCCAGGATGGGGATGACGATCGCCGCCAGGTGAAAAACGATTGCCGCACTTCCGGCGGCGAGCAACCAGCGCGGGAGCGCGCCCGGGCTGAGGGATGGGGCTCGTGGCATCGGTGACTCCGGCGAGACAACCCGGTGGATGAGACGGAACCTGTGGGGAGGTCGGACCTTCCTGGCTTCGATCACCTCCTCCCTCACAGGATACCCCGGTCGCCGGAAAAATCACCCTGCTTTCACGACCCTGCTGAGCTTTCCCGCCTTCGCCTGCCCGTGAGATCGTGCCAGACGGTACAGTGCGAACAGGTACGGCAAATCATCCGGGAGCGACTCTCGTGCCCGTGCCCCTGCCCGTGCCCGTGCCCGGTCAGCAATCGGGCAGGGGCAGGGGCAGGGGCACGGGCACGGGCAGAGGGCGCGGATGGTTCCCCGGAAAAGCTGCCACCCCGTGCGAACCTCCGCCCCATTTTCCGGTCCCGCGCCGGATTCCCGATTTATCATCGGGCGTCGGGGATGTATCAATGAAGACAGGCCATTCCGTCGGAAGCGAGTGCCATGAACACAGGTCGCCTCGACTCGGTCATTCGTCAGTTGCGCCATTACCTCGACGCCGAGCGCGCCGGCGTCACCGCCGACCGCGACCTGCTGCAGCGCTTCACCGAGGGCCACGACGAGACGGCATTTGCGGCGCTGGTGCAGCGCTACGGCCCGCTGGTGTTCGGCGTCTGCCGCCGGATACTATGCAGCGAGCACGACGCCGAGGACGCCTTCCAGGCCACCTTCCTCATCCTGGTGCGCAAGGCATCGGCCATCCGCCGGCAGGGGTCCCTGGCCGCCTGGCTGTACACCGTGGCCTACCACGCCGCCCTCAAGGCACGGGCCCGCGCCACCCGCCGCCGCACCGAGCCGGTCCTGCTCGATGAGCTGCCCGCGCCGGAGTCCCCCGACGACCTCGACCGGCGCGAGCTGCGCGCCGTCCTCGACGAGGAGCTACAGGGGCTGCCGTCGAAGTACCGCGAGCCGTTGTTGCTGTGCGACCTCCAGGGCAAGACGCACGCAGAGGTGGCGCTGCTGCTCGGCCGGCCGACGGGATCGATGTCGCGCTTGCTGGAACGGGCGCGCTCCCTGCTGCGCGACCGGCTGACCCGGCGCGGCCTGGCCCTGTCCACGGCCGTCCTCGTGACGGCGCTGGCGGAAAACGCCCGCGCCGTCACGCCCCCGTTCCTGGCGCAAACGACGCTCCGGGCCGCCGCCGGCCCCATCCCCGCGCCGGTCCTCGCCATCATGGAAGGAGTGCTCAAACAGATGTTCGTCACCAAGCTGAAGACCGCCGCGGCGCTGCTGCTGACCCTGGGCCTGCTCGGCGCCGGTGCCGGCCTGCTGAGTGCGCGGGCCGGCCCGAAGGATCCGCCCTCCCCTCAACCAGCGGCCGCGCCGGACAGGGAGGCGGTCAAGGACACCGCTGATGTCCTCGCCGAGTCGCCGCTGCCGCCCGGCGCCCTGGCGCGGCTGGGCACTTCACGCTTCCGCCACGCCTTCATCATCCGCGCCCTTGCCTTTTCGCCGGACGGGAAGGTGGTCGCGTCCGGATCGAACAAGGGAACCATCCGCCTCTGGGAAGCCGACACCGGCCGCGAACTGCGCCTGCTGAGCGGACATACCGCTGCCGCCGCCGGCCTCGCCTTCTCGCCCGATGGCAAGACTCTGGCCTCGGCCAGCTGGGACAAGACCATCCGCCTCTGGGACGTCGGCACCGGCAACGTGCTCCGCACGCTCGAGGGGCACCAGGGGGGCGTGCATGCCGTCGCCTTCTCAGCGGACGGCAAGGTGCTGCTTACCGCGAGCACCGATGGGACGGCGCGCCTTTGGGACGCGGCCGCCGGGACGGAGACGCTGCAATTGCAAGGGCACGAAGGGCTGGTGGATACCGCCGCCTTCTCGCGCGACGGCAAGCTCGTCGCCACGGGGGGACTCGACAAGACCGCGCGAGTCTGGGACGCGGCCACGGGGAAGGAGTTGCACAAGTTCGATGGCCACGGCAGCCGGGTCCGTGGCGTGGCTTTCTCGGCCGACGGCAAGCGGCTCCTCACGGGGAGCTGGGACACGACCGCCCGCCTCTGGGACCTGGATACTGGAAAACAGCTCACCGCCCTGAAACACGTGAGCGGATTGGAAACCGTCGCCCTCTCCCCGGACGGCAAGGCGGTGGCCACGGGGAGTGGCTGGGACAACACGGTGCGCCTCTGGGACGTTACCGGTGCCAGCGGCCGGGAACGCTGGAGCAGCCGCGTCGGCCAACCGTTCGCCGTGGCCTTCTCTCCGGACGGCACGAAGGTGGCCGCCGGCGGTTGGGACAGCATCATCCACGTCTGGGACACGGCCACTGGCAAGGAGTTCGCGACCACGCCGACCGCCGGACATTCCGGCTGGGTCCATGCCGTCCGCTTCCTCCCGGACCGCAAGAGGCTGGTGACCGCCTCCGAGGACGGGCTGGTCATCGTCTGGGACGCGGCCCGGGGCAAGGAGGTGGGCCGGCTGCAAGCGCCGGGGCCGCGTGCCTGGTGCCTGGCCCTGACACCCGACGGTAAGACCCTGGCCGTGGGATGCCACGATCACTCGGTTCAGCTCTACGATGTGAGCACGCTCAAGTCGGTCGGCACGTTCAAGACGGACGGCTCGGTGCGAGGCCTGGCTTTCTCGCCGGACGGTCTGCGCCTCGCCGCCGTCAGCGGGGAAGAGTCGGAGTTCAACTCGGCCAAGCCGTTGCCGGGGCAGGGGGCGGGGGTGTGGGAGGTGGCCACTGGGAATCGACTGTTGCGCCTCGACGGGCACGAAGCGGGCGTGAAGGCGGTGGCCTACTCTCCGGACGGCAAGACCCTCGCCACCGGCGGTGCCGACCGGACGGCACGCCTCTGGGACGCCGTCACGGGCAAGGAGCTGCGCAAGTTCGAGGGCCACGCCATGGTGGTCGAAGGGGTCGCGTTCACGCCGGACGGCAAGCTCTTGGCGACCGCCGCCCGAGGGGGCACCGTGCGCTTGTGGCGCCTGGAAAGCGAAGATCCGCCCGTGCCGATCAACACGGGCACAGCGTCGCTGGTTGGGATCGCCTTCTCGTCGGACGGCCGGATGCTCGCCACCGCCACCCGCAACGTCGGCCAGGTGAAGGCGGCGGTGCGCGTCTGGGACGTGGCCACCGGCAAGGAGCGCACCCGCTTCGTCGGCCACCAGGACAGTGCCGCGAGTCTGGCCTTCTCGCCGGACGGTCGCGTGCTCGCCTCGGGGGGCGGCGACGGCACGGTCTTGCTGTGGGACGTCACCGGCCGCGTGGAGAACGGCAAGTTCACGACGGTCGAACTGTCCCCGCCGAGCCTGGAAGGAGAGTGGGCCGACCTGGGCGGCGAGGACGGCTTCAAGGTCCACAAGGCGCTCTGGACGCTGGCCGCGGCGCCGAAGCAGTCGCTGCCGCTGATCCGCGAATGGCTCAAACCCGTGGCGCTGGCGGACGCGAAGCAGATCGCCCAGCTCGTCAAGGACCTCGACAACGACGACTTCGACGTGCGCGAGAAGGCGTCGGCGGAGTTGGAGAAGGTCGGCGAGCCGGCCGACTCGGCGCTGCGCAAGGCCCTGGAGGGGACGCCGTCGGCCGAGCTGCGCATTCGGGCGGCCCGGCTGCTGGAGAAGTTCGCCGGCAAGGTGCTTTCGCCCGAGATCCTGCGCCGGCAGCGGGCCCTGGAAGTGCTGGAGCAAGTCGGCGGCGCCGAGGCGCGGGCCATCCTGGAGGAGATCGCCAAGGGCGCGCCCGAAGCCGCGCTCACTCAGGACGCGAAATCGGCCCTGAAGCGCCTGGCGAAATGAGGCCGCTTGCGGCTTCGCATGCCGTGCGAAGCCGCAAGCGGCCCCTCGGAAATGCGGTCGCCCGTCACGGGTACAGCCCGCGCCGCTGCTTCTCCTTGGCGATCTTCTGCACGCCAAGGCTCAGCGCCGCCGTGCGCATCGTCAGCTTGCGCTCCAGGGCCAGGCAGCGCACCTGGTGGAACGCCCGTCGCATCAGCTCCTGCAAGCGCACGTTGACCTCGGTCTCGCTCCACCACAATTGCTGGATGTCCTGCACCCACTCGAAGTACGACACCGTCACGCCGCCCGCGTTGCAGACCACGTCGGGGATGATGTAGATGTCGCTTCTCGCAAGGATATCGTCGGCGTCCGGCGTCGTCGGGCCGTTGGCGGCTTCGGCGAGGACTCGGCACCTCAGGCGGGCGGCGTTCTTGGCGTTGATGACGCGCTCCAAGGCGGCCGGCACCAGGACCGTGCAGGGCGTCGTCAGCAGCTCATCGGCCGGTATCTCCTCGGCGCCGGGGAAGTCCTTGACGAGTTTGCCGGCAGCGACGTGCTTGAGCAGGGCCGGGACGTCGATCCCCCTGGGGTCGCGGATGGTGCCGTAGCGGTCGCCGATGGCCAGGACCTTGACGCCGCGCTGGTGCAGCTCCTGGCAGGTGACCGAGCCGACGTTGCCGAAGCCCTGCACCACGGCGGTCGCCTCGGCCGGGTGGATCTTTAGCTCGCTCAGTGCCTCCAGGATGCAGTAGGTGACGCCGCGCCCGGTCGCCTCGCGGCGGCCGACGCAGCCGCCGATCTCGACCGGCTTGCCGGTGACGATCTCCGGGCAGGCGTAGCCGACCGACATGCTGTAAGTGTCGTAGATCCAGGCCATCGTCTGCTCGTCGGTGCCCATGTCGGGGGCCATGACGTCCACGCGCGGGCCGATGACCGGCAGCACCTCGACGGTGAAGCGGCGCGTCAGCCGTTCCAGCTCGCTGCGCGTCAGGGCGGCGGGGTCGCAGGCGATGCCGCCCTTGGCGCCGCCGAAGGGCAGGTTCATGATGCCGCACTTCCACGACATCCACATCGCCAGGGCCGCCACCTCGCCGAGATCGACGCTGGGGTGGTAACGCAGGCCGCCCTTGGACGGGCCGCTGGTCAGGCTGTGCTGCACGCGGAAGCCGACGAAGTTTTCGGTGTGACCGTCCTCGCGCTCGATGGGGATGCTGACGACGATGGCGCGCTTCGGGTGGGCCAGGCGCTCCAGGATGCCGGGGTCGATCTCGATGGCTTCGGCCGCCGTGAGCAGCTGCCGGCAGGCCATCTGGAAGGTCGGGGAATTCTCAAAAACGGGGTTGGGGTGGTGACAATTGCCGTTGCCGTTCGCGTGGACGGTGACTTGCGGTGCTGTCACTTCGGGTCTCCTTGAAGACGGGGAGAGGTTCGCCATCGCGCTCGTCCGGATCGTGGACGGGGCGCCGCGACAGGCCACATCTACAGTATACAGGACGCCCGAGCCGCAAGCGGCGGCGCTTGAATCCCCCCGCCGCAACTCTATGATGAGCAGAAGAACTGCCTCTCCCCGGGGCCCATCACATGGCATTGCAGCGCAAATATCTCTTCCCGCGCGTCATCGAGATGAACTACCAGGCGGGGCGGCGCTTGGGGGTGAACGTCTACCTCATCGACGGCGGCGGCGAGTTCCTGCTCATCGACATCGGCTTCGAGGACGCCGTCGAGGACATCGTGGAGTTGATCCGGCAGATGGGCTTCAACCTGTCGGCCTGCCGGATGGTGATTGCCACGCACGCCGACGCCGATCACGTCCAGGGACTGGCGCGGGCCCGCGACCTCTTGAAAACCAGGGCGGCCGCCCACCCCCTGAGCGTCGAGCCGCTGGAGTCGGGCGACACCATCCTGACGTATGCCTCGATCAAGGCGCAGGGCATCGACATCCCGATGCCGCCGTGCAAGATCGACCTGGTGCTCAACGAGGGCGACGTCATCGCCGTCGGCGACCGCAAGCTGGAGGTGTGGCACACACCCGGCCACACGGCGGGTCAGCTGAGCTTCAAGATGGGCAACCTCCTCTTCAGCGGCGACAACGTCTACAAGGACAGCTGCGTCGGCGTGATCGACGCGCACCACGGCTCGAACATCCCGGACTTCATCCGGTCGCTGATCCGCATCCGCCAGGACGACTCGCAGTACCTGCTGCCGAGCCACGGCCCGGTCTTCCGCCGCGACAACCGCATCCTCCAGCGGGCCATCGATCGGCTGTCGGAGTACCAGTACAGGGCCGACTTCGGCACCTGCGCTATCGGCTGGCCGCTGCTGGACGAGTGGGAGAAGGACGTCAACGCGGGCCGGATGCCGGACTTCGGGCGGGAGTAATCGAACCATTTGGGGAGACAGGTCATGGCCATGATTTTTCCGGGAATGGACCCGTACCTGGAAGACCCGCAACGCTGGCAGGGTCTGCACAATGCATTCATCGTCTACATCCGCGACTACTTGCAGCCTTCGCTGCGACCCCGCTATATCGCGGCTGTCGAGGAACGTGTCTTCGTCGAAGGACCGGATCGCGAGATCATCCCCGATACCTTGGTCCGGCGTCACCGACCCGACGCGGGCGGTGCTGTGGCGCTGGCCGACGCCGATGCCCCGGTCCGCGTGAAGGTGTCGTCCCTGGAAGTCCACGAAAACTATGTGGAAATCCTCGACCGGGCCTCCGGGCAGCAGGTCGTGACGGTGATCGAACTCCTCAGCCCCACGAACAAGTATCAGGGTCCCGGCCGCAACTCCTACTTGACCAAGCAGCGAGAAGTCCTGAGCAGCCAGACCCACCTGGTCGAAATCGACCTGCTGCGCTACGGCCCGCACGTCATGGCCGTGCCGGAGTGGGCCGCCCGCGGCATTGGCCCCTACGACTACCTGTGTTGTGTCAACCGGGCAGGGGGGCTGCGCGAGTCCTATGAGCTGTATCCGCGCCGCCTCGGCGAGCGCCTCCCGCGCATGCGCATCCCGCTGGCCGACGGCGATCCGGACGTCGTTCTCGACGTCCAGGCCGTGCTGGCACAGGCTTACGACCGGGGGAGCTACAGCGAGGTCATCGATTATTCCGCCCCCTGTCGCCCCGCCCTCCCCGCCGCAGACCAGGCGTGGGCCAACGAGCGCATTGCCGGTGCGCGACAGGCACCGCCGGGCTAGCCATTCTTCGGTCGGCATCGGCTCTTGTCCCCCATTCCCTCCCCGCCCATAATGCGCCATCGTGCGCGCGCATCCGAGTCACTGATCGGGAGGGTCGCCCATGAGGCGCAGATGGCCTTGGGCCGTGGGACTTCTCGTCGGGGTGCTGCTGACGTGTCTCGTCGTGCTATGGTATCGCCAGGCGCCGCCGAAGGCGTCCACCGACGTGTTCCGCTGGGGCGCCGACGAAAAGGGCGGCGCCCCTTACGTCTACCTGGGCGACAACGACGAGTTGACCGGCTTCGAGGTCGATCTGGCGAACGAGTTGGCACGGCGGTTGGGGATGCGCAGCGAGTTCGTGTCGAAATCCTGGGAGAATTTGCCCGAGGATTTGAGGCGCGGAGACATCGACGTCATCCTGAACGGCTACGAGTGGTCCCCGGCCCGTGAGCGGCGGATGGCCTCGACGATCCCCTACTACAACGCCACTGTCCGCCTCATGGTCCCCGCCGAGCCGCCCAAGGGCAAGGAAGCGATCGACTCCTGGGACGCCCTGCGACAGCGGAACAAGGACGGCAGCAAGAAAAGGGTCGCGGTCCAGCGCGGCGCGCTCACGGAAACGTACATGAGGAGAGAGTTCTCCAATGACGTCGATATCCTCGCCTTCAAGGAGGGGACCGACAACGCCATGCGCCTGGTGCGCAACGGAGTCGCCGACGCGACGGTTCAGGACGACCTGACCGCCGGGTACTACGCGGAGCACGGCTTTCAGGACCTGCGCTTCCCCGACGCCGACCGGGAAGTCCCTGGGCGCGGGTACTACGTCAACTTCGTGCGCCCGCAAGACACGGCCTTGCGCGACCGTATCAACGACGCCCTGCGCAAGATGACGGAGGACGGCACTCTCAAAGCGATCTACGAAAAGCAGGGCATCTGGAGCAAACGGCAGGAGGGGCTGGCCAAACTCGCCGAGCACTGGCCCCCGGAAGACGTCGAGCCGGAACGCACGCTGCTGGACGAGACGGAACTCCTGATCAAGAGCGCCGGCGTGACGGTCGTCCTCGCCGTCCTGTCCTTCCCGGTGGCGCTGCTGTGCGGCCTCTTCATCGGCCTCGGCCGGCTGTACGGCCCGCGTTTCCTGGCGCTGCCGTTGACCGCCTACGTCGAGGTGATCCGCGGGACGCCGATCCTGTTGCAGTTCTACGTCATCTACTACCTGCTGCCCTACGCGGGCATCACCCTGTCGGGCTTCGCGGCCGGCCTGTTCGGCTTGGCTCTTAACTATTCGGCCTACGAGGCGGAGAACGCGCGGGCGGGACTCCTCGCGGTGCCGAAGGGGCAAATGGAGGCGGCGCTGGCCCTGGGCATGAGCCGCTGGACGGCCCTGCGGCACGTCATCATCCCGCAGGCCCTCCGCATCGTCGTGCCCCCTGTTACCAACGACTTCATTTCGCTGTTTAAGGACACGTCGATCTGCTCGGTCGTCGCGGTGACGGAATTGACGGGCGGCTACGAGCAGCTGCGCATCGCCGAGCCGGACCACATCCTGCGGCTGGCGGCACTGACGACGATCCTGTATCTGCTGATGAGTTACCCCCTGTCGCTGGTCGCGCGCCGGCTCGAGAAGCGCGCCGTCAAGGTAACCGTCTGATTGTTCGGAGGGCGGGACGATGATCTCGGCGCGCAATCTGGTCAAGGACTACGGCACGGGTCGAGTGCTGAACGGCGTGTCGCTGTCGGTCGAGAAGGGCGAGGTCGCGGTCGTCATCGGCCCGTCCGGCTGCGGCAAGAGCACGCTGCTGCGCTGCCTCAACGGGTTGGAGATGTTTCAGGAGGGCGAGGTGCAGGTGGACGAGTTGCGCCTGGAGGGCGGGATACCGGATGCCGACTCGGCCGTGCTGCTGGCACTGCGCCGCCGGCTGGGCATGGTGTTCCAGCAGTTCAACCTGTTCCCGCACATGAGCACCCTGGACAACGTGACCGCCGGGCCGCGCTTCGCCCTGGGGCGGCCGCGGGCGGATGCGGAGAAGGAGGCGCGCGCGCTGCTTGCCCGCGTGGGGTTGGCCGATTTCACCGCGGCGCGGCCGGAGCAGTTGTCCGGCGGCCAGCAGCAGCGCGTGGCCATCGCGCGGGCGCTGGCGATGCACCCCGCGGCGATCCTGTTCGACGAGCCGACCAGCGCCCTCGACCCGCGCATGGCCAACGAGGTGCTGCGCGTGATGGCCGACCTGGCGCGGTCGGGGCAGACGATGGTGGTGGTGACGCACGCGATGGGCTTCGCGCGGCGGGTGGCGCAGACGGTTCACGTGATGTTCGCAGGACAGGTGATCGAGTGCGGGCCGCCGGCGCAGGTGTTCGACAGGGCCGGCGACGAGCGGGTGCGCGCGTTCCTGGCCGAGGCGGAAGGCGCGTAACGAATCGTCGTTTCGCCTTGACCCGCCTGCGCCACGGGGAGGATAATGCCGATGAGCGGTCCGCAGACTCAGGATGGCGTCGCCGTAGCGCTCCGTCCCTCTCGCGACGGCCGCGTGGAACTGTCAGTGCATCCCCAGGGCGCCGGCAATGAGCGCCGGCTGATCGTCGTACCGGGAGCGGGCGCGGGCCACGTCGAGTTCCTGAAGCGCGACCACGTCGGGCTGGCACAGGTCGATGACCTGGGCGATCCGCTCGGGAGACAGTACGCCGTCACAGCCGAGGCAGTGGCGGACGTTGTAACTCATGACGCGCAAGGTTCGGGAACGATACATGGTACTCTCCGCTTGGGACCAGCCGCTTGCGGCTTAGCGTTCGCTTCAGTCCGGTTGCGCGAACGCTAAGCCGCAAGCGGCTTGCTATAACAACAGCATGTCGCAACACCCCGATGTCCTCATCCTGGGCGGCGGCGTCATTGGCCTGACGGTCGCCTACTACCTGGCTCGCGAGAAGGTCCGCGTCGAAGTCGTGGACAAGAGCGACTTCGGCCAGGAAGCATCCTGGGCCGGCGCCGGCATCCTTCCCCCCGGCAACCCGACCCTCGCCCGCACTCCCTTCGACCGCCTCCGGGCGATCAGTTCCGACGCCTTCCCCGCGCTGTCGCAGGAACTGCGCGAGCGCACCGGCATCGACAACGGCTATCTCCGCTGCGGCGGCCTGGAACTCCTCGCCGGCCACGACGACCGCGACGACCAGGAGTGGCGCGGCGACGGCATCCGCTGTGAGGAACTGAGCGGCCCGGACCTCCGCCGCCTGGAGCCGAACCTGGCGCCCCGCTTTGTCAGGGCGTTCCTCCTACCGGATACGGCACAATTGCGGAACCCGCGTCACGTCAAGGCGCTCGTCTCCGGCTGTGATTCCTGGGGCGCCCGCCTGCGCCCGGAATGCGCCGTCGTCGGCTTCGAGCGGAACGGCGACCGGGTCAGCGCCGTCACCACCGCCGCCGGCCGGCTGACGGCGGGGCATTACCTCATCGCCGCGGGCGCCTGGAGCGACGCCCTGCTGGGGCAGGTCGGCTGGCGGCCGGGCATCCGTCCCATCCGTGGACAGATCGCCCTGCTTAACACCGGCGTGCCGCTCTGCCGCCGCGTGCTCATGCTCGGCAAGCGATACCTGGTGCCGCGCCCCGACGGCCGCGTGCTGGTCGGCGCCACCGAAGAGGACGCCGGCTTCGACAAGCGCACCACCGCGGTCGCCATCCGCGACCTGCTCGATTTCGCCATCGACCTGGTGCCCGCGCTCGCGGACGCACCGCTGGAGCGCAGCTGGGCCGGCCTGCGCCCCGGCAGCCCCGACGGCCTGCCCTTCCTGGGATCGGTGCCCGGCGTCGAGAACCTCTCCGTCGCGGCCGGCCACTTCCGCGCCGGCATTCAACTCTCCCTGGGGACCGGCATCGTCATGAAAGAACTGATTCTCGGCCAACCCACCACGATCCCGCTCGAATCGTTCCGCCTGGACCGCTGAGTTGCGCACACAAGCCCGAAGCGCCAGCGAGGCGGAGATCCTCTCGCTGGCGCTTCGGGCTTGTGTGCGCGGTCCCGCACCAGCCCGCATTTCGGCCGGCGGCCCTCTGTGGTAAAATCCAGAGGAGCGCCGGGCCCATCCCGGCGCGACCACCCCGATCTGCGAGCGGATCCTGATGGAACCCTACGGCAGCCGAGCCCTGACGACGCAGCTGGCCGACGACCTCGGCTGGCTGGAGCAGCACTGCCGCCAGCACGCCGAGCAGTCGGTCCACACCGGCCAGCTTCGCCTCGCCGCGGCGCTGGCGCGCAACTGCGTCGGCCCCTTTCTCGACGACCAGCCAGCGGCGCCCATCCACGTCGGCGTGGTCGGCGGCGCCGGCGCCGGCAAGAGCACCGTCGCCAACATGCTCAGCGGCGCCGCCGCCGCCGAGGCCAACCCGCAAGCCGGCTTCACGCGCCACCCCATCGCCTACACCAGCGTCAACGGCCCGCTGACCTGGGCCGGCCACGCCGGCTTCCTCGGCAACCTGCAACTGCTCCCCAAACCCGGCCCCGCCAGCATCGACGCCGACGTCTACCAGGTCCGCCGCGTCTCGTCCGAGGGGGCCGCCGGCCTGCCGCCCGACTTCGTCATCTGGGACTGCCCCGACATGACGACCTGGGCCGCCACCGGCTACGTCTCCCGGCTCCTGGAGATCGCCGGCCTGGCCGACGTGCTCGTCTACGTCGCCTCCGACGAGCGCTACAACGACGCGGTGCCGACGCAGTTCCTCGACCTGCTGCTGCAAACCGGCAAGCCGGTGATCGCCGTCCTGATGAAGATGCGCGAGGCCGACGCCCCCGCCCTGCTCGAGCATTTCAGGAAGGACGTGCTGGCGAAGCTGCGTGGCCGCGTCCTCTCGGTGCTGGCGGTGCCGTTCCTCTCGAAGGCTGAGCTGGCCGACCCCGCCCGCATGGCCGGCCGCTACCGCATCCCACTGCTCAACCAGGTGGCCGTCCTCGGCCGGCCCGCCGCCACCGCCCGCCTGCGCAGCGTGGCCGGCGCCGCCAACTACCTGTTGCACACCCACCAGGCCCTCCTTGCCGTTGCCCGGCGAGACGTGGCCGCCCTGCAAACCTGGCGCGACCTGGTCCTCACCGGCCGCGCCGAGTTCGACCTCCGCTACCGCCGCGAGTACCTGACCAGCTCGAAGTTCCAGCACTTCGACGAGGCGCTGGTGCGGCTGATCGACCTTCTGGAGATGCCCGGGATCGGCAAGATCCTCAGCGTACCTCTGTGGGTGGCGCGGACGCCGTACCGCCTGCTCAAGGGGTTGGTGGTCAAGGCGCTGACCCGCCCCGAGGCGCCGCCGCTGCCCGAGCAGCCGGTCCTCGCCGAGGCGCTCGCCGGTTGGCTCGACCTGCTGCACAAGGAGGCGGCGCGGCGGGCCGACGCCCACCCGCTGTGGGCCCACGTCGAGAAGGGCTTCGCCAGCGGCCTCGCCGAGGGGGCGCGCGAGCGCTTCGAGCAGGGCTTCCGCGGCTACCAACTCGCCCTGGCCAGCGAGGTCGATCACACCGCCCGGGCCATCTACGAGGAGCTGGAGAAGAAGCCCATCCTGCTCAACAGCCTGCGCGGCAGCAAGTTGGCCCTGGACGTGGCCGCCCTCGCGGGCGCCGTCGTCACCGCCGGCCACACCTGGGCGCTCGACTTCCTCCTGGTGCCCCTGGCCACCGCGGTGACGCAGCAGCTGGTCGAGCTGCTCGGCAAACAGTACGTCGATAACCAGCGGGAGGTGGCCCGGGAGCGGCAGCAGGCCCTGATGGCGGAACACATCTCGGGGCCGCTGGCGGAGTGGCTCATCGAGTGGCCGGCGACCGGCGGCTCGGCCTTCGAGCGGCTGCAGCTGGCCCTGCGACGCCTGCCGGAATCGATCCGGCAGCTCCATCAGGTAGTGAACGACCGACTGGCGGCCCCCGCAGGACGGTGATAGATGCCACGGGCTTGCCCCGTGGTCCCTTACGTTTGCTGCTACAGGCGGAGGAGGGAAAGAGTTTTTTTCTCCTCCCCTGCCTGACAGATGCCACGGGCTTGCCCCGTGGTCCCTCACGTTTGCTGCTACAGGCGGAGGAGGGAAAGAGTTTTTTTCTCCTCCCTTGCCTCTAGCGGCGAGCCTAACCATCCACGGGGCAAGCCCGTGGGATTGCGGAAGGAAGATGACCACCGCCGACGCGACCAAGAGCGAGCCCCTCCTTCGCACCCTGGCGCCCGCGCTGCGCGGGCTGGAGCGATCCCTGCGCGCCTGGCTCGACGGCCGGCACCGCCAACCGCCGGCGACCATGACGCGGGCCGCCCTCGAAGGGGTCGCCAACGACCTGCGCCGGGAGGCCGACGCCCTCGACGTGGAGCAGCCGCTGCTGGTCGTCATGCTCATGGGCGGCACCGGCGTCGGCAAATCAACCCTGCTCAACGCCCTCGCCGGCGGCGGCATCGCCCAGGCCTCGTTCCAAAGGCCGACCACGCGCGACCCCGTCGTCTACTACCACGAGACGGTCCACGCCGACCGGCTCGACCCCGCCCTGCGCCACTGCCGCCTGGTGCCGCACGACCGGCCCGGGTTGGAGCAGAAGGTCATCGTCGATACCCCCGACCTCGATAGTAACGACATTGCCAACCGTGAGAAATTGTTGCGCCTGTTGCCGGTCGCCGACATCGTCCTCTACGTCGGATCGCAGGAGAAGTATCACGACAAGCTCGGCTGGGAGCTGTTCCTGGCACAGCGGCGGCGGCGGGCCTTCGCCTTCGTCCTGAACAAATGGGACCGCTGCCAGCACGCCGGCGCCCAGGGGCTGCGGCCCGACGAGGACCTGCTCCGCGACCTGCAGAGTGAGGGCTTCCAGTCGCCACTGCTATTCCGCACCTGCGCCCAGCACTGGGTCGATAAGGCGTCCGGCAACGGCACCCCCGAGCCGCCCGAGGACGAGCAGTTCCTCGACCTCGTGTACTGGCTGGAGATGGGGCTGACGCGGTTGGAGGTCGAGGCGATCAAGGCGCGCGGCGTCAGCCAGACGCTGCACCACCTTCAGCAGACGCTCACGGGCGCCTGCCCGCCGGACCTGGCCGACACGGCTCGGCAGACGCTGGCCGCCTGGGACGGGGAGTTCGAGGAGGAGGCCCGAGCCTCTGCGGGGGTGCTGCTCAACACGCTGGAGCCCTACCAGGGCGAGATCGAGCATCACTTCACGGTCGAGGGCCACCGGCGCTTCCACGGGCTGATGGCGGTCTACCTCGGCCTGTTCACGCGGGCCCGCTACGCCACGACCTCGCTGCGCGACCGCATCCCCTTCCTGCCGAAATCGCAGCAAGCGCAGGTGACGCCGACGGCGTCGTGGGACCTGACGACGTTCTCGCGCGCGTGCAGTGACATGGCCTCCAGCCGGCACCTCGACGCCCGCGGCCGCGCCCTGGCCAACCGCCTGCTCATCGAGGCCGACGCCCGCGGCTTTCCGCTGGCGCTGCTGACCGAGCCGGTGGAGGCGGCCACGAAGATCGACTGGCGGGCGCGCTACGCCCAGGCCCTGGTGGAAGTGATGCAGGATGTCGAGCAGCAGTGGTCCAACCCGAAGGGCGTCCGCCGTTGGGTGCAGAGCAGTCTCGTCTTCCTGGCCGACTGGCTGCCGACGTTGGCCTTGCTCGTGGCCTGCCTGGTGCTGCTGTGGCGGATCTGCGACCCCCAGGACAAGAAGTATCACGTCGAAGCCGCCGACGCCTTGTTTCCACCCGCCGTGACGCTGGTGGTCCTGATCATCCTGCACATTTTGCTCACCCTGCTCCTGCCGCTGCGCTGGCGGAACATCCGCGCCGAGTTTCGCCGGCAACTGGAGAAGCGCTTGCAGGCGTCACTGGCAGCGGTCTACGCCCCGCTACCCGGCGACGTGGCCGACGCCCTGCGCGAGGAGCGCCGGCGCATCGAGGCGCTGCAGAAAGAGACCGACGAGGTGGCGACCTGGCTCCAGGAGCGCGAGCAGTCGGCGAGCATCGTCGGGCTGTACGGGCGTTAGGTCAGGGGGTGGGGGGAAGCTCTGTCTGCGGCACCGGCGGCGGGAGTGGACTGTCGGCCGGCGGGGGAACGGGGGGTGGCGGCGGAGTGGGTTGCTGCAGGCCGACGCCGCCGTGGTAGCCGGGCGCCGGGTCCAGCCGGCCGGGCGACAGCCAGTCCATCAGGTCGGCGACCGGGGCCGAGGTGCATCCCGCCAACAGCAACAGACAGGCCGGCGCGATCCGCTTCATGGTCCGTCCCCTCCGGGCGCGGGCTATACCAGTTCCGCGGGCGCCGACCAAGACCAGTTCCTAAACGATCACATCCCGCAACCCGCCGACCCCGACCAGCACCGCTCGCAACCCCGCGGCCGTCGCCCCCTCGTAATCGTTCCCGCGATCATCACCGATGAAGAGAATCTCCGCAGGGTTCAAATCGACTCGCGCACAGAGGGCGCCGAAGAACTGCGGCGCCGGCTTGCGCCACCCTACCTCGGAGCTGATGACGATGTGCCGTAGCGGCCGCAGCTCGGGCATCCCCGCCGCGACGCCGTGCAGCCGGGCGTCATAGTTCGACGCCATCCCCAGGAGGTAACTCTGTCGTTCCAGTTGAAGGAGCAGCGCCGCGGCCTCCGGGTCGCAGCGCCACGCCTGGGGCCGGCCGAAGTGCGCGAACAACTCCTCGAAACAACGTGCCGGGTCGCAAACGTCATCCAGCACCTCGGCGACGACGTGCCGCCAGCGCTGCCGCTCGCGCTCCTCGCTCGTCCGCAAGCCGTGGGCCAGGTCCAATGCCTCTTGCCGAGCGAACGCGATCCGGAAGCGCGCGGCGACCTCGGCCGTCGTGAGCCGGCTCCCGAGCGACTGCCCCACCGCCGTGTAGACGACGGCCGCGGCCGGCTCGGGGTGGATGAGGGTGCCGACGGCGTCGAAGAAGACGGCACGGACGTCGGGCGGGATCATGCGGATTCCCCCCGATAGGTCGCGGGCGGAGCGGGTCGCCGCCACGGGAGGAACATCGGCACCCGCCTGCGGTAGTCCGCGTAGGCCGGCCCGAACCGCCGCCGCAGGTCGCGCTCCTCCAGCAGCACCCCGAGGAGGATGTACGCGGTCAGCCCGCCACTGAGCAGAAGCAGCGCCGGCGGCATGACCGGCTGAGTCCACAGGAACGCGAGCAGGCACGCCATCAGCGGGTGGCGGACGAACCGATACGGACCGACGACCAGCAGGTGATCGGCGGCCGGCTCACGCCCCTGCTCCCACGCCTGGCGGATGCCGAACAGTCCGAGATGATCGAAGCGCAGGCTCACCCAGGCGAGGCCGACCGCGGCCATGAGCGGCAGCACGACGAGCCCCCGCGGGGCGCACCACGCGGGATCGCCGACCAGCGGCTGCCAGGTGAGGGCCATCCCCGCGAGGATCAACCCGGAGAGCGCCGCATAGACCGACCGCTCCAGGTGGGAAGGCACGACCCGCGTCCAAACGCGCTTCCACCCCGCCCGGACCATGCCGCTGTGCTGGAGTCCGAACACGAGGAGCCAGCCGACATTGATGAACCAGGGGTGTGCGAGGGAAACGGGGTCGGGGCGGAGGTCGAGGCCGAGAAGGAGGACGAGGCCGGCAAACGCGGCGGTGCCACCCAGGGCAACCAGGTAGCAGACGACGGCGACGGCCTTGGCGGCGGACATGCGGTGATTGTATCGCGGGCGCTACCGGCGGCCGAGCTTGTCCTGCAGCTCGTCGTAGCAGTGCTCCAGCTCGCGGATCAACTCGAGAGACTCGCGCTCGAAGCGGAGGGCCCGGCGCAGGCCTTCGCGATCCTCGACGAGGCGGCGACGGGTGTTGTCCAACTCCAGGGCGTGGTCGTAGGCGCTGGGGCCGTCGTGGACGTAGACGAACGACTCGACGCGGGAGGCCAGCAGGGCGGCGCGAGCCTCATTCGCCTTGACGCGCTGGCGGAGATGGGCCATCTCGTCGCGGCAGCGGCGCAGGGCGGCCCGCTCGCGCCCCAGGTCGGCGCTGACGCCATCGGCCTCGTCACGCACCTCGGCCTGTCGGTCGCGGCACAGCTGCCGGCCGAAATTGAACAGGCCCGATTCCAGGGACTGGAATAGCTGTTCCAGACTCATCACACCATCCTCGTACTCGTCCGCGAACGCAAAAAACGAGCGCGTCGGGAGGGCTGCCCTATTGAGTTATTCGTGTACCGCGCCCGATTCTTGCGCGACCCTTGCCAAAATGACGCCGGATCAAGAAACCAGTCACAACGACCGTGGGGACGGGCGTCTCGCCTGTCCCTGGTTCGCGGAGGGACAGGCGAGACGCCCGTCCCTACGGAGGACGGTGTCACATGGCGAAGACGAAGGGCGAACAATTCGCGGGCTTGACGGTGGCGCTGGTAACGCCGTTCAAGGGCGGCGAAATCGACTTCGACGACCTGGGCCGGCTGGTCGATTGGCACGTCGAACAGGGCACCGACTGCCTGGCCCCCGTAGGCACCACCGGCGAATCGCCGACGCTGGACCATGACGAGCACGAGCACGTCATCGCCGCCGTCGTGGAACGGTCGCGCGGCCGCATCAAGGTGATGCCCGGCACCGGCTCCAACAGTACGCGCGAGGCCATCCGCCTGACGAAGTTCGCCAAGCGGGCCGGCGCCGACGGCGCCCTGATGGTCGGCCCGTACTACAACAAGCCGACCCAGGAGGGCTACTACCGCCACTTCGCCGCCGTCGCCGAGGCCGTTGACCTGCCCATCGTCCTGTACAACATCCCCGGCCGCACCGGCTCGAACATCCTGCCGGAGACGATCGCCCGTCTGGCCGAGATCCCCACGATCGTCGGCATCAAGGAAGCGACCGGCTCGCTCGATCAGGCCTCGCAGATCGTGCTGACGACGAACCTGACCCTCCTCAGCGGCGACGATAGCCTCACCCTGCCGCTGGTGAGCATCGGCGGCCGCGGCGTCGTCTCGGTGGTCGGCAACATCGTCCCGCGCGACATGAAGGCCCTGGTGACGGCGTGCCTGGCCGGCCGGGTGGAGGAGGCGCAGCGCTGGCACCGCAAGCTGTTCCCGCTGTGCCGCGACACGCTCGGCGTGGCGACGAACCCCATCCCGATCAAGGCGGCCATGAAGCTGCTCGGCCGCGGCACCGGCGAGTTGCGGCTGCCGATGACGCCGCTCGATGCCGCCGGAGAGGCGAAGGTGCGGAAGACGCTGCAGGAATACGGATTGCTGTAGCGGGCCGGCTCTCCTACACGCGCCTGGAGCTGTTGTCTGGTTCGGCAGGCGGAGCCTGCCCTACGGCCGTAGGGCAGGCTCCGCCTGCCGAAACTCCCGATACCGGCCGCTCTTCTCGGATACACGTATGAACAGTCTTCACACGGCTTCCTCCAGGGCGTCCAGGAACGCGGCCGCCGTCCGGAAGTGCAGATCCTTGCTGTCCACCAGGGCCTGGTCGATCACCACCGCTAGCTTTGCCGGGAGCGACGCCTTCCGCTCGCGGATCGGCACCGGCGCCGTCTCCAGCACAGCGATCCACGGGTCGCGGCCCTCGAAGTTGCGCGGCACGAACCCGGTCAGCATGCAGTACAGCGACGCGGCCATCGCCCACACGTCCACCTCCGGGCCGACCTTCTTGTAGTGGATGACCTGCTGCTGCGGCATGAAGTACGGCTTGCCGGCCGCTTCTCCGGTGCGCGTCGAGCCGCTCAAGCCAGCGTCATCGAACGCCTTGGCCAGGCCGTAGTCGCCCACTTTGACGACCCGAGCACTTCCCTGGCCGGACAGGAACAGGTTGTCTGGGCTGATGTCGCGGTGGACCAGCACCTTGCCCGGCCCGAGCCCGGTGTGGGCGTGGTGCAGCCCCTCCAGCGCTTGCAGGGTGATCTCGACCGCCTCGTCCGCCGGCAGCGTTCCGCCGCGCTGCCGCAGCAGGTTGGCCACGCTGCCGCCGTCACAGAACTCCAGCGTCAGGAAGAAGGTACCCTGCGAGTAGCCGGCGTCCCACAGGCGGACGACGTTGCGGTGATTGAGCATCCGCGTCAGGGCCATCTCGCGCAGGAATTGCTTGACCGCGCGCTCGTCGGCTGCCACCTGCGGCAGCATGACCTTGATGGCCACCAGTCGCTTACTCTCTTCGTGCCGGGCCTTCCACACCGCCCCCATGCCGCCCTGGCCCAGCTTGCCAAGGATGGTGTACCCGGAGACGGTCGGCCGGTCAGAGGCGGTGCGACAGGCGGCGCAGACGAACTCGCCGGGCCGGTCGGCCCCCGCCTCGCCGCTGACGTCCCGGCCGCAGCGGGTGCAGGTGCGCCCGGGTTGCGGCCGACCGGCGGCCGCGGCCTTTGCCCGGCAGCGCGGGCAGCGGTAGACGCCCGGCGACAGTTCGCAGGCCGCCTTGCCATCGTCCGCAATGGCCGTGCCGCACTCCAGGCACCGCGCCGGCACGATGATGCTCACCCGGAAGACGGCGGATTCACGGTGGCCGAGCCGCAGTTCGTCGCCGTCCTTGAGAGCGCGCTCCGGGAGCGGCTTGCCGCGTTCCTCTTCCGTCTTGCGCTGTCCGATCATGTCGTCGTTGACGAAGGTGCCGTTGCGGCTGCCGAGGTCGCGCACGCAGACGTCCGGCGGGTTGACGTCGATGAGGCAATGGTGCCGCGAGATGAGCCGGTGTACCTCGTGCTCCTTGCTGTCCGTGGGGAAATGCGGGTCGCAGTCGTCGTCGCGGCCGAGGATGCAGGACGCGCGCTCGGTGAAGACGACTTGCCGGCCTTGCAGCGGGCCGGCGATCTGCGTGAGGGTGACGGTGGCGGGAGGCGGGTCGGCCGTCGGCCGCAGCAGCGACACGAGATCCTGCGCTTGCCGCAGCGGCAGGGCGGGCGGGACGCTCAGGCCGCTGGGGTCTTCCGGCCGCCGCAGCGACAGGCGCAGCAGATCGGGCAACTCTTCGAGGCAGCGCGACACCTGCTGCTGCACGGCCACGGACTGGCCGGCGGCGACCTCGCGGACCACATCGGCCACCTGCTGGCGAAACTCGTCCGCCGCCATGCGGACGATGGCCTCGACCTCGGCCCGCCGCTGCTGCTCGTTCTTCTCGCGGTTCCACTCCTTCCAGGCTTCCTCGCCGATGCCGACGGCGAGATCGCCAGCGACGCCAAAGCCGACAGCATTGCCCCCGGCACGAACGAGGATCTTGCCGATGCATTTCAACAGGCCGATGCCACGCATGAGTGAGTCTCCGGTTCGATGAGCGGGAAGTCGAAACGGGGCATGGTGCGAACCGGCAGGCACCGGCAGACGAACGGGGTCGGCAACGGTTACGCCTCACCTGAACCACCTCGCCACCTCCCGACTCTCCTTCAGTCATGGTGCTTCACGCGGATCGCCCTACCTCTCCCGTCACCACAGGCGGGTCACACCATACGGGTCCAGGGCCACGTCCACGCTGACTATCGGGATCGCTTCGACCATCGCCTGGGCGACCAGCAGGCGGTCGAACGGGTCTTTGTGATGCGGCGGCAGCGTGGTCAGAACGCTCGTGTGCTTCGGCAGAATGTGAAGAATGCGGAAGTCGTTTGTCGTGATCTGCCGCTCCATGAACGTCTCGTAGGGTTCAGGCAGGGCGTACTTGCCCTTGCCGATCTTGATGGCGATTTCCCAGTAGCTCGCCGGGCTGACTTCGACATCGTTCGCGGGATCTTCGATCAGCGTCCTGGCCGACGCGCTCATCTGCGGATCGTCCAGGATGAACCAGAGGAAGGTATGCGTGTCGAGCAGGACTCTCACGGCATGTACTCCTCGAAGTCCTTGAGGTGTTCGTCATCGTCCTGAATGATGGTCAACATCCCCTTCGCACTCCCGGCCTTGCGGGGTTTCCGCTTCGGCAACTCCTCAACCAGCAGGCGAGCCACCGGCTTTTCGTTCCGGGTGATGACCAGAGTTTCCCCCGGTTGGAGATGGTCGATCAGTTCTGACAGATGCGCCTGGGCTTCTTCAAGCGTGACGGTAGACATCGAGGGACTCCTTG
>Ga0116217_10000888_pt1 | contig 30110 bp, 16 predicted proteins | sample Sb_taG_6_FD_89697 | JGI IMG/M metagenome (GOLD analysis project Ga0116217, IMG submission 89697) | Peat soil microbial communities from Weissenstadt, Germany - Sb_50d_4_PS metaG | ecosystem: Environmental > Terrestrial > Soil > Wetlands > Peat | place: Germany: Weissenstadt | collected 2010-09-21 | reverse complement strand
GCGCGGCCTGTGGCCACGAGCGGCTGCTGTACAACTCCTGCCGCAACCGTCACTGCCCGACCTGCCAGGCCTCCGTGCGGGCCGCCTGGCTGGAGCGCGAGGCGTCTGGCTTGCTGCCGATTGAGTATCACCACGTGGTCTTTACCCTACCGGCCGAGGTGGCCGAGTTGGCGCTGGGCAACCCGCGGCTGGCCTACGGGTTGCTGTTCGAGGCGGCCAGCGCCACGTTACGCGAGGTGGCGGCGGACCCGAAGCACCTGGGGGCCGAGGTGGGGGTGGTGGCGGTGCTGCACACCTGGGGGCAGAACCTGCACCACCACCCGCACCTGCACTGCCTGGTGACTGGCGGCGGCCTGTCGTGCGACCGGGCGGGGCGCGTGGACCAGCGGCCGCGCTGGCTGTCGTGCCGGCCGGGGTTCTTCTTGCCGGTGCGCGTGCTGGGCCGGGTCTTCCGCGGCAAGTACCTGACGCTGCTGCGACAGGCGCACGCCCAAGGCGAGTTGTCCCTGCCCGGCCGGCTAGCGGCACTGGCGGAGGCGGAGGCGTTCGCGAGTTGGCTGCGGCCGTTGTACGCGTCGGACTGGGTGGTGTACAGCCAGCCGCCGGCGGCGGGGCCGGCGCTGGTACTGAAGTACCTGGCGCGGTACGTGCATCGGGTGGCCTTGAGCAACGGCCGGCTGGTGTCCGTGACGGACGAGGGGGTGTCGTTCCGCTGGAAGGACTACGCGCACGGGGGTAAGGAGCGTGTGCTGACCTTGAGCGGGGAGGAGTTCCTGCGGCGTTGGCTGCGGCAGGTGTTGCCCAAGGGGTTCGTGAAGGTGCGGCATTACGGGCTGCTGTCCAGCCGTCGTCGGGAGGAGAAGTTGGCGGCGTGCCGCTGGCAGTTGCTGCTCTTGGGGCTGCGGGTGCAGGCAGCGGCCGGGAGCGTGGCTGCGGACGAGGGGGTGGCGGTCGCGGCCGTGGCTTGCTGCCCGGAGTGCGGGTCGGGGCCGTGGGCGGTGGTGGCCCGGGTGCCGCGGCCGGGGGCGACGGCTGACACGTCGTAGGCCGCGGGGTCGGCGACACGGTCGTCGGCGTTAGCGGCGTGGGCGGTGTGGGCGGTGTGGGCGGGGTCGGTCGCGGCGCGGCGCGGCGCTCGGGGTGCGCCCGTCGGGCCGCGTGAGGGCTCGGGCGAGCGGGCGCCAGGCGGCGGCGACGAGGCGGCGGGGCCGACGAGGCGGGAGTTGGCCAGCGCGAGGCGGCCGGTTTTCGTTTGGCGGGGGCAGCGGGTCGGGGTAGAATGCGGGCGGCGACGCCGGAAGGGGGATGGAAACCCCATAAGTCGGCAGGCCCGGGGTGGGCGGTTTAGCTCAACCGGATTCTATCCGGAGTGCCCCGCCGCGAGCCGCGCGGGCGAGGTCCAGCCCTTGAGGGCGGGGCACTCCGGATAGAATCCTTTGCGTTCGGCGACGCGCCTCGCTTGTTTGTCCGTCCGACAAGGGTTCGAGCGCGAGTGAGTCCCTCTCTCCTTAGCGGCTGGAAAACAACAACTTTCGTCCCCAATACTGTACAAGAAACGCGAGCATGGGGAGATCTGATGTCGTTACCTTCAGGGATGGCAGTTTTTCAAGCCAGTTGCGCGCTATTCTTCTCTATTCCTTGTGATATTGGATACCAAACCATGCCCCGGACTGTACACTAAAGCGACGAAAGTTGTTGTTTTCCAGCCGCTTAGGGGAGGAGGTGCTGGCAACAACACCTCCTTATCCGACCCACTAAGGAGGATTCAACATGAGGATCCTGCGATACGTAGTCCTGGGGAGCCTGGCAGTCGGGCTCTTGACTGGCTTGGGGAGCGGGGCGCGGACAGCGCGCCCCAAGGCTCCGGCGGAGCCGCCCGCGGCCCTGACTCCTGACCAGCAGGTGGCGGAGTTGGTCGAAGCGTACCGTGCCCTGCCGGCGACGGCCAAACTGGAGGCGGAAGGAGAGCGCATCATCGAGCGGCTCCACATGGTGCGGGGCAAACTCTCGCCGAGGTCACAGGAGGCAGTCGCCCGGCTGGAGGGTTCCCACACCCTCCGACCGCTCGTGCAGGCGTTACAGAAGAACGACCAAGAGAGCCTGAAGCAGAGGGAAAAAAGGGGACAGCGTGATTAAATCGTCTGAATGGGGAAAGGGGGCGCGGCTTTTTTCGGATAGTTGACTCTTCTCCAAGCGGAGTCAGGTGCCATGCATCAACGAATCTACATCGAAACGACGTTCGTCAGTTATTTGACTGCTCGGGCCAGTCGTGATGTGGTCATCGCGGGGCATCAGCAGATTACGCATGAATGGTGGGACACTTGCCGGCGAGGTTATGAACTTTGTGCTTCGCAGTTGGTCCTTCGGGAAGCTGGGGCGGGCGATCCTCAAGCCGCTCAAGATCAGCTTGCGATCTTGGCGACCATGGTCTTGTTGGAAACGACGGCCGAAGCCTTGGCCTTGGCGAAAGTGCTTTTGCAGGCGGGAGCGCTGCCCGCAAAGGCAGGAGATGACGCATTGCATATTGCCATTGCCGCCAGTCAAGGAGTACCCTATCTATTGACGTGGATTTGCCGGCACATGGCCAATGCGACCATGCGGCCCTTGATTGAATCCGTCTGTGCCGGCAAGGGATACAAAGCGCCGATCATCTGCACGCCCGAGGAACTATTGGAGCCTAAGCCAAGAACGACCCCATTGTCGATGAAGTTCGGCGCGTGCGTGACGCGCACGCTGCTCGCTTCAACTACGATTTGGATGCCATTTTTCGAGACATTACAGAGCAGGAGCAGAAGAGCGGGCGCACGTTCGTTTCCTTTGCTCGCGAGAGGATCAAGCCGAATAAGGCACCGTAGCCAACCGGGCCGGCCCCAACGATTGCTGACAACATTCCGTGTCAGGAGGCCGGCCCGGCGGCTGAGCTGTCGCGTTCGGTCCGGCGTGGAGGTGCGTCATGGAGCCTTGGCTGGTTGGTGCCATCTTCGGCGGAGTCGCCGGCGGGCTGGCGGTCCTGGTCCTGGGGCTGGTCCTGCCTCGCCGAAAGTGCCCGGACTGCGGCGAGCCGTTCCCTCGCTTCCGGAAGCCGGCCAATCGCCGCCAGGCGCTATGGGGTGGCGGCACCTGCTCGAAGTGCGGATGTGAGGTGGACCGGCGCGGGCGGAAAATCCAGAATCAGTAGCGGGGAGGCTGTGATTAGCCGAACAAGTCGTTGCAGCCGGCCGCGGCCGCCCCTTTCGACTTGCACCCCTGCCGGATGGCTCAACGAAGGGCACTATAACCCGCGGCCGCCATGTGTACCCCTCCGGAGAAGCCCTTGTCTGCGCTGCCCCACCAGAACCCGACCGGGGCGCGGGTCTTCCCCTTCTTTCTACCCCGTTACCGCTGCGATGGGCGGGCAGCTCTCGATGACGCCGGGTCCGTCCCTCCTATCAGGTGAGGTGAGCCCCCGGACACTGGGAAACCGGGATGCCCGCCGCGGCCAGGGCCTGCCGAATGGCTCGGGCAATCGCCGGCGAACCGGGCGTGTCCGAGTGGACGCAGACCGTCTCCGCCACCACTCGCGCCTCACCCCCGCCCAGGGTGGCCACCGTTCCCCGCAGGAGCATCCGGACGACGCGCTGCCCGATGGCCTCGGCGCTGCCGCCCGCCTCCTCCAGCGTCCAGTCGAACATCTTCACCGCCCCGTCGGGGTGGTAGCCACGATCGGCGAAGAACTCGGCGACGACTTGCAGGCCGAGCCGGCTGGCCGCGTCGTCCATCGCCGACCCCTTGATCGTGTAGAGCTGCACGCCCTCCTCGGCGGCCAACGTCGCCTCGGCCACGGCCCGCGCCACGGCCTCGTCTTCCAGGGCCATCATGTACAGGGCCCCGTGTGGCTTGACGTGGTGCAGGGGGAGGCCCTCGGCTCGCAAGAATGCCTGTAGCGCGCCGATCTGGTAGGTTACGTAATCCTTCACCTGGGCGGGGCTGGCGAGGAGCCGGCGCCGACCGAAGCCGAGCAGGTCCGGGAAGCCGAAATGGGCCCCGACGGCCACCCCATGCTGCCGGGCCAGCGCGACGGTTCGGCGCATGACCGAGGGGTCACCGGCGTGGAAACCGCAGGCGACGTTGGCCGAGGAGAGAAACGGCAGCAATTCCTCGTCGGCCCCGTAGCGGTAGAGGCCGAAGCTCTCGCCCATGTCGGCGTTGAAGTCGATGCTCCGGGGCGAGGCCGGCCCTGGGTCGGTGGTCATTGCGGGAGACTCCCAGCACGCTTTCCCCGTAGTATATGCCCGCCCCCCCGCTGGGTCGCCCTCGGGATGGGCTTGTGCCCGTCGGACGGCTAGTGCCGGGTGTTCCGGACATTTGTCCATCCTCTGCCGTCGTCCTGCCGGCGGTTCGCGAAACCGACATTCCGATGGGGGCCCGGCCTGGGTAAAATGTACGGAGCGTGGCTCTACCCCTCCGGGACTCCCCCCGGTGACACGTCCGCCCCCCGCGTCCCATTACACCGGGAGACAACATGGGCTCCTATTCGTGGCTGAATCGCTGGTCGGGTGGATGGAAAGCCAACCGTCCCGAGGAAGGGGCGGCGCGCGCCCCCCTGAACCGGCCGCGCCGGGAGGAGCCGCCCGCCTCACTCGTCCTGCTCCAGCGCCAGCCGCGCGACCTCGACACCGCCGTCCTGGCCCGTGCCGCCGCCGCCGCCTTCGGCCTCGAAGTCGCCGCCGGGGAATCGGACACGGGAGCGTGCGTCGTCGGCGAGTCGCCGCACTTCCTGGTGCAGCTGCCCGACCGCCTGCTGGCGGTCCACAACGCGGCGCTGCCCTACTTCGATAACCCCGTCTCGGTCGCCGCCACCCTGCCCGAGTTGCGCCTGCGCGAGGCCGTCGCCCGGCACCGGGCCTGGGTGTCGCTGGAGTGCCTGCACGCCGACCCCGCGGCCGGCGACCCGTACGATTCGGTCGCCCGCCTGGCCGCGGCGCTGCTCGACACCGACTCGTTGGCGCTGTGCGTGCCGGCCCGGCGGCGCGTCTACGTCTGCGAGGACAGCGTGCCCGGCAAACTGCGCGGCCCCGACCCGCTCACCGCCCTGGACAGCGGCGCCCTGGCGCCCGTGGTCGGCCTCTCGCCCAACGACCCGCGCCTACTGGCCGCGGTGCGCGAAGCCCGGCGCCGCTGGCCGGAGTTCGTCGCCGCCTTCGAGCAGCGCGAGTCGGGGCAGCTTTTCTCCGTCAAGGTGCCCGTCCGCGAGGGAAAGCAGACTGAGTACATGTGGCTGTCGGTATCGGCCCTGGAACACGAAATGATCTACGGCCGGCTCGACAACGAGCCGGTCAACATGAAGCGGCTGCGTCCCGGCGACCGCCTCCGCGTGCCGGTGCGCGACCTCAACGATTGGCTGTACACCCGCGGCGAAACCCTCACGGGCGGTTTCACCATCGAAGTCCTCGCCAACTCCCCGAAACGGCCGCATCGCCCGTAGCGTCGCTGGTAGTGACCGCATTCATGCGGTCACTACCAGCGACGCTACGGGGAATTGCTCTGGTCCGCCGCCGGCCTTTGGCGTAAAATAGCAGTGTGCTGCTGCTATTTGCCCGCGGCCGGAAAGAGACGAGCGCACATGCCGTTGATGAGCCGCAAGGCCGATTACGCCCTCCTCATCCTGTCGTACCTGCATCGGCGACCGGAGAGGGGCTGCGCGCGTGAGATCGCCGACGGCTTCGGGATTAGCCGTTCCTTCGTGGCCAACATCCTCAAGGAGCTGTGTCACAAGGGATTCGTGACCGGGCGGCGCGGCGTCCACGGCGGCTACGTCCTGCAGCGTCCGGCCGAGGAGATGAACCTGGCCGAACTGCTCGCGGCGCTCGATGACCCGTTCCACTTGGCGGAGTGCAACAAGGTGGGCGGCGAGGTCTGCTGTGTCGCCCCAATCTGCCCGGTGCGCGGCCACATCGCCGAGGTGCATGCCCGCATTCACGGCGTGCTGCGGACGGTGACGCTCGCGGAATTGTTCCGGCCGCCGCAAGTGGAGTGCGTCGCCGGCCGGGTGGGGTTGGAGATGGTCGAAACTGTTTAGCGGCCGCCCTCAGGTCGGCGTGTGACATGGTGATGCTGCCGATCTACATGGACAACCAATCGACAACGCGCTGCGACCCGCGCGTGGTCGAGGCGATGTTGCCGTACTTCAGCGAGCGCTACGGCAACGCCGCCAGCCGGCACCACGCCTTCGGCTGGGAGGCCAAGGCCGCCGTCGATGCCGCCCGCGAGCAGGTGGCCGCCCTGGTCGGCGCCAACCCGCGCGAGATCGTCTTCACCAGTGGTGCCACCGAGAGCGACAACCTCGCCATCAAGGGCGTCGCCGGCATGTGCCGCAGCCGCGGCGACCACATCGTCACGGTCGCGACCGAGCACAAGGCCGTTCTCGACCCGTGCCGGCGGCTCGAGGGCGAAGGCTTTCGCGTGACGGTGCTGTCCGTCGATCACTTCGGGCGGGTGACCGTCGAGCAGGTCGCGGAGGCGCTGACGGAGAAAACGATCCTGGTCAGCGTCATGGCCGCGAATAATGAGGTAGGTACGCTACAACCGGTCGGCGCCATCGGCCACTTGTGCAAGGAGCGCGGCGTACTCTTCCACACCGACGCGGTGCAGGCCGCCGGCAAGGTGCCGCTCGACGTGGAGGAAATCGGCGCCGATTTGGTCAGTCTCAGCGCCCATAAGATGTATGGCCCGAAGGGGGTGGGCGCCCTCTGGGTCCGTGCGACCGGGCCGCGCGTGCGGTTGGCTCCCCTGTTCGACGGCGGCGGACACGAGCGTGGCATGCGCAGCGGCACGCTTCCGGTGCCGTTGGTCGTCGGCTTCGGCAAGGCGTGCGCGATCGCCGGCGCCGAGATGGGAGCCGAGTCGCAGCAGGTGCTGCACCTGCGCGAGCGGTTGCGGCAAGGCATCTGCGAACGGCTGGAGGAAGTGTCCTTCAACGGCCACCCGACCGAGCGGCTGCCGGGCAACCTGAACCTGAGTTTCGCCTACGTCGATGGCAACGCGCTGTTGATGAACCTGCGTGACGTGGCGGTATCGTCCGGCTCGGCCTGTACGTCGGCCGACCCGGAGCCGAGTTACGTGCTGCGGGCGCTGGGGGTCGAGGACGAGCTGGCGCACGCCAGCATCCGCTTCGGCCTGGGGCGATTCAACACGGAGGAGGAGGTCGATCACGTCATCACGGCGGTGACGCGGGTGGTGACGCGGCTGCGGGCGCAGAGCCCGCTTTACGAGATGGCGAAAAGCCGCTTGCGGCTTGGCACTTGATTCGTGTGAACCAGCCCGGCCTCGCCGGCGTCGGCTGTTTGAGGGCCGTCGCCGCGGCGGGCACTACCAGGAGAGAAAGGCTAGTCATGTCCACGACTGCGACGGGAACCCCCGCCCCGGCAACCCAGGCCGCCCCGGAAACCCAGGCCGCCCCGATCACGGTGACGGAGAAGGCCGCCGCGGAGGTCAAGCGCATCATCGCCGACCAGCAGGGCGCCGGCGGTGCGCCGGAGAAGATCTACCTGCGCCTGCGCGTGGTGGGCGGCGGCTGCAGCGGCTTCCAGCACAAGCTCGACCTCGACCCGCAGATTAACGAGAAGCTCGACGAGGTCTTCGACTTCCACGGCGTGCCGGTGGTCGTCGATCGGCGCAGCCTCATGTACCTGGCCGGCGCCACCGTCGATTACCACGACGACCTGAACCGGCGCGGCTTCAGCATCACCAACCCGAGCGCCAAGAGCCACTGCGGCTGCGGCAGCTCGTTCTCGATGTAACGAGGAACCGCCGCTTGCGGCTTCGCAACTGCGAAGCCGCAAGCGGCGGTCCCGGGCACTTAGCTCAGTGGGAGAGCGCGTCGCTTACACCGACGATGTCGGGGGTTCAAATCCCTCAGTGCCCACTCCGAAATATCATTAAACACCGCAACCTCACCGCGGCAGCCAGCACGGCGCACCCGCCCGCGGGCTGGCCGGCGGACTCGGGGCGGCACTCCACCCCGGCGCCTCGTCCGGCGGGTTGACCGGCCTGGGCGGATCCTCGCACAATTCCTTGAGCACGGCCGCCAGCGGCTTCTCGGCCGGCAGCGCCAGCGAGAATTTCTCCGCCGTCTGGCTGGCGGTTGCCCGGTAGCGGCCCTGAACCAGTTCCAACCGGTCGTAAGCGATCACCTGATCGACGAGCGGCGGCCTTCCCTGGGCGAAGCCCAGCACGCGCCGCAGGTCGCGCTTCGCCGCCGCCTCGTCCTTGATGGCCAGGTAACAGACGGCCCGGAAGTACCACGCCGTCGCGTCGCCCGGGTTGTGGAAGAGCACCGTGTCCAGGTCGGCGACGGCGCGGGCGGCGTTGCGTTCGTGGGCGAACCACTCCACGGCCCGCTCGAAGGCCCGTTGCCCCAGCTCCAGGTCGGCCGGCGTCAGCTTGATCTTCAGGTCCGGCCCGCCGTAGGACAGCCGAATCCGCCAATCGGGCTCCGCCTCGATCATTTCCGCCAGCGCCTTCTCCGCCTTGTCGCGGCGACGGGGGCCGATCGTCGCCCCGGTGATGACCAGGTGGTTGTCGCCGTCGTGGTAGCCGCGGTCCAGGCCCATGCCGTCGAAGAGCGCATCGGCCGGCATCAGGCGCCGCAGACACGTCAGCATCCGCCGCATCGGCACGTCGGTGAACTTGCCCCGGCGCCAGCCGTCGGCGAGGTGTCCCTTGAAAGCCGCGCTTTCCTGTGCCCAGTCGAGCATCCCCTTCAGGCCGCGCGACTGTTCCTTGCCATCCTCCAGCCCGGTCAGCACGAAGACGGCGCCGGCGTCGTAGGTGCAGCGATCAATGCGGACCCCGTCCAGCTTCGGGTCGGCCGGCACCTCGCCCCGCAGGTACGCGACCAGGCTCGCCCTCTTGGCGAGGTGGATCACGTCCTTGCCTTCGATGTCCGGCTTGACGACGCCATCCGGGTCCAGGCCCAGCAGGGCCCGGCCGATGGGGTAGGCGAGGAGCCCTTCCAGCCCTGCCTTCTCCGCCGGCGCCTTGTCGTCGGGCCGCGTGAAGAAGCCGTCGATCCGCAGCTTCCCGGCCGCGTCGAAATAGAGCCGGTCGAACAGGACTTCTTCGACCTCCGTCTTGTCCACGATCCAGCGGCGCAGGTCGCGGAGCAGCAGGTCGGTGCGGACCACGCGCAGCCGCTCCAGGCTGATCCCGTAGCGACTGTGCTCCTTCGTTTCGGTCTGCAGGGCCTCCTTCAGCACGGCTTCCAGGTCGGGCCCCTGATCCGGACCGATCCAGTGTCCTTCCAGGGCCACCCGGCCTTTCTCGTCGTAAACGACGTCCGTGACGTTGACGCCGTCGAGGGGCCGTTGCGTCGGGATGACGCTGCGCAGGGCCGTGAGCAGGTCGCGCTTGGTCGGCGCGACCGAGCCGGTCGCCCGCATCTGAGGATCTCCAGGAGGGGGGATCTTCAGCTTGAGGGGTCGCAGGTGATCCAGGAACGGTTGGCGGAAGGCCTCTTCAGCGCGCCTCCAGACCTTGAGCCTGGTGTCGAAGTCGCCCTCGGGCGCCGCCATGAGGGTGACGCCCTTCAGGCGCAGCTGGCAGCCGCCGTCCTCGCGCTCGAAGTAGGCCCGGTCCACGCGCGTCTGGCGGGCGTCGTGAGGGGCGCTGGCTCCGGCCGCCCAGGCGCGGACACTCTTCATCATCGCCTCCCAGTCGAAGGTGTGCGTCTCCAGCCGAACCTTGCTCCGGTATTCCTCCTTCGGACGCACGCCCGGCGCCAGCGGCGCCTTCTCGATCAGGCGTCGCACCTCGGTCTGCTGTGCCTCGCTGCCGTTGACCAGCACGTCGAAGCGCAGCCGGCCGATATCGTCATAGCCGGCGTCCTGGAAGAGGATGCCGTCGAATTCCTCCTTGTCGCGCACCAACTGTTGCTGCAGTGCCGGTGCCGGGTTCGGCTGCCGGGCCACGCGGTCGGGACCCTCCGCGACGACCTGGTACCCGGGACCCGGTAGGACGGCCCGGCAGACGGGGGTCAGCGCCGCGGACAGGGTGGCCTCCGGCAGGCCGTCCCAGAGGCTCACGCCGGCGAGGAGCAGTTGCCGCACCTCGTCCTTGTCGTAGTGGAAATACACCCGGTCGAGGCGCGTTTGCTGGGCCGCGCGCACGTCCGAGGCGGCGAAGCCCTTCTGGAAACGCTCCCTCAGCCCGGCCTTCCCGTCCCCGTCCTCCTGCCACGGGAAGGGACGCGGCTTATCTAGCTCCGGATCCTCCCCCTTTCGCCGCGCCTTCACCGAGGCCGCGTCACCCGCGGGGGTCTTCAGCAACTCGTCAATCCGGGGCGCCTGGGCGAGGTCGGCGAGGTAAACTCGCAGGTGCAGCTTGCCGTCGGCGTCGTAGACCGCGCTCTCGAAGAGGACGTTGTCGAGATCCTGTCCGACGGCGAGGGTCTGGAGGCCGACGACCGGACTCTCCAGGACGGCGACGCCGCCTTCCGCAACGACCCGGAAAGTCACCCCGGGGAAGCGCGGCTCCCAGCGCTCCTCGACGCCCTTGCCCACCTTCTCCTGGTTGGCGGCCGCAGGCCCCGGTTGCAGACACACCCCTTCGACCTTGAGCTGCCGTTCCGAGGTGTCGTTGCCGAGGTAGGTGAAATACAGCCGATCGACGCGCGTCCGCTCCAGCAGCGGCTCGCGGCTGCGGGCGAACTTGCCCTGGAGGGCCTGGCGCTCGGCCTCCCACTTGACGAAGGTCTGCGGGTTGAGGACCGGCTCTTTGGCAGGGGTGGAGTCGGGGAGCAGCACGGGGGGCTCGAGCAGCTTCCTGCGGCCGACCGTGCCCGCGGCGAAGAGGTCGTCCTTGATCCGTTGCTCTTGTCCGGCGGCCTTGTCGAAGATGACGTCGAAGTTGAGCCGGCGGTCGGGGTCGTACCAGGCTGCCACGAAGAGGACCCCGTCGAGGGTGGGGTAGTTGCTGGCGACGTAGCGCTGCAAACCGGGCGTCGGGTCGGTCACGAAGGACGCCTCGCTCAGATCGACTTTGAATTCCACGTCGGCGCCGCGTTCTTTTAACGCTTCCTTGTAGAACGTCGCCAGGCGTTCCCCCAGACGTTTCCTGTGGTCCTCCTCCTTGCCCTTGGGCATCAGGCACACGAGCTGGAAATGGAGGTAGGGAATGGGGTCGCGGTCGTGGTAGGCGAAGTAAGCCCGATCGACGCGCGTCTGGCGGACGAGGGGCTCCTTGCGGTCGGCGGCGAACTGTGTCCGCAGGTCCTTGAGCAGGGCCTTCGGGTCGTAAGGGATGGCGTCGTCACGCGGAGAGTCGGCCGGCGCACCGGCTATCAGGGCGATCAGCACCCCGGCAAGCGCCGCGCGGCGCGCGGCCGGTTCCTTCTCTTTCTTTTCCGGATCGGGCTTGGAGTCTGGCTTGGGCGCCGGCTTGGCCGGGGCCTCCGGGGCGTAGATGGAGGTGCCCTTCAGCGCCTCCTTCAGGACGGCCTTCACCTTGTCGTCGTCCTCCTTGAAACCGAGGCTTTTCAGGCGGAGCTTGCCGTCGGCGTCGTAGCGGGCCCCCTGGACGAGGAAGCCGTCGAGTTCCTTGTTCGCCTTGCTGGCGTCCTGCACCGCCGTGACCGGGAACGGCTTGAACTCGAACGGGTCGAGCGTCACCGCGGTGTCGCGGACCAGCTGCGGGTACTCCGCCTTGACGAGTTCGGCGAGCTTCTCCTGGAGCTGTTTCTTGAGCGCGTCGCGGTCGCCGTCCTGGATGCACACGCCGGCAAAATGCAGGCGGACCTTGGACTCGTCGTCGTAGGTGAAGAAGGCCCGGTCGAGGCGCGTCTTCTGGAGGAGCTTGTCCTCGCCGCCGGCCTGCTTGGCTTGCAGCTTCTTGACGACCTGCCCCCAGGTCACGCCCTTCTCGGCCCACTCCGGCGGCTTGATCTTGACGCCGGGGTCGTCTTTCAGCTCGTGAGCCAGTTCCTCGACCCCCTTGCCCTGGTCCTCGGTGGCGATCACATGGAGTTCGAGCCGGCCGCCTCCGTCGTAGCGTGCCCCCTCGAAGAGGACGCCGGCCAGGGCGGGATCCTTGGCGGCCCGCGCCTGGAGGAGCAGGATCGGGTTATCCATCAGGGCGATGCCGCTCACGTCTACTTCCGCGTAGGTCGGCACCGGCTTGGGCAGGAGCGCCTTGGTGGCCTTCTCCAACTCGGCCTTGAGCTGGGCCCGCGCCTCGTCCCGCTTCTTCTCGTCCTTGCTCCCCTGCAGCGCCCGGCCGCGCCAGGACAATACTAGACTCGGAACGCCCATTTTATCCTTGACGTAGACGAAGGCGACGTCGTCCAGGCGCGTCTGTGCCAGGAGGCCGCCGGCGGGCTGCGCGGCGAACTGTTCCTGCACCTTCTTCCGCAGCGGGGCGTACTCGACCGTCCGCATGTCCGACAGGTCGGGCGGGACGCGCTTGCCGTCCGCCTCGCGCAGGATCCCGGCGGCGAGGAAGTCGGCCTCGGCCATCAGGTCGGCGACCGATTTCTTCTGCTCGGTGCTGCCGACGTACCCTTTCAGGCGCAGCTTGCCCTCGGCGTCGTAGGAAGCGTCGTCGAAGACGGCCCCGCGGAAGGCGTCGTTGCCGACGGCCTTTTCGCGGAGCGTGACGATGGGGCTCTCGGAGACGGTGAGCTTGGTCAGGTCCAGGCCGGAATAGGCCGGCACCGGCTTGGGGAGGTGGGCTTCGGCCACCTTCTTCAGGTCGGCCTCCAGCTTGGCCTGGGCTTGCTTCTGTTCCTCCTTGTCCTTGGACGCCTGCAGCGAGTGGCCGCGCCACGACAGGACCAGGTTGACCGCCATGTTGTCCTTGACGTAGATGAAGGCGACGTCGTCCAGGCGGGTCTGCGTCTGGAGGCTGCCGGCCGGGGAGGCGCTGAACTCCTTCTGGGCCGCGGTCCGAATATCCTCGTATTTCAGGTCCTGCAAGCCCGACAGATCGGCCTCGGCCGGCTTGCCGCCCTCCTCGTAGAGGACGCCGGCCTCCAGGACGCCCTTCTCCTTGAGCGCGGCCGCGACCTGGTCCCGCTGCTCCTTCCCGCCGGCGTACCCCTTCAGCTGGAACTTGCGGCCGGCGTCGTAGCAGGCGTCGTCGAAGACCACCCCGCGCAGCCCCTCGCGGCCGACGGCCTCGGCTCGCAGCGCGGTCAGCGGGCTCTCCAGCTTGCGGATGCCCGCGGGGTCGAACGTCACCTCGTCGTCGCCGCCGGTGTCATCCGGGTTCTCGATCTGGTTCTGCTTCTCGTAGGCGCGCTTGCCCAGCTCCTGGAGCTTGGCGCGGAACTGTCTGTCCACCTCCTCGGCCTGCTTCTTCTCGTCCTCCGTCCGGGGCGCGGCGTGTAACCACACGCCACTGACCGGGAAAATCCACACGGTCACGTCCTTCCCTTCGCGTTTCTCCTCCTTCTTCTCCGGCGGGGCGAGCTTGTCGATGCGGACGTGGCGCCACTTGGGGTCGGCGGCGAGGTCCTTCTGGAGGCGGTCGGCGATCCCCAGCAGACCTTTGCGCTCCTCCGCGGGCTTGGCGGCGAGGGGAGGCTCCTGTTCCTCCTCCTCGGCGCCCGCCTCCTCTTCCTCCTCCTGCGGCGGGCCGGGCGGCACCGCCTTCGTCGTCGCCGGGCCGACTTTCTGCTGCGCCAGCTCCAGGAGCTGCTTCTTGTTCTCGTCGGTCAGGCCGAGCCCGCGGACGAAGACCTCGCCGCTGTCGGTGAACCCTACCTCCTTGATGAAGGCCGTCAGGCCCAGCTTCACATCCTTCTTCAGGTCGTGTACGAGGTCGGGTTTGAGAGTGATGCCGTTGGGGATGGCCACCCGCAGCGCCGCCTGCGGGTAGGCCTCGTGGACCACCTTGGCCAATTCCTCCTGCAGGCTCCGGCGGGCCTTCTGCTCGTCGCCCTTGAGCTGCTCGGCGATGCAGACGCCGCGCAGGTGCAGCTGCAGGCCCAGGAAGGGGTCGCGCACCAGAGAGGCGCCGTCGAGGCGCGTCTCGCGGCGCAGCGGCGACTTGCCCTTCGCGAGCTGCGCCTGCAACGTTTTCGTCAGACCCGACGTGTCCAGCACCTGCATCCCCTGGGCCGACCAGCCCCGCGCCCCTTCGGCGCGCAGGAGCTTCTCCTCGGCCCAGCCCTTCTCGAATTGCCCCTTGACGAGGGCTTCCAGGGCCGCCCGCTGGTCCTCCCGGGCCAGGAGGCCGCTGATCTGCAGCGTCCCCTGCCCGTCGAACCAGGCGTTGTCCAGGGCCACGCCGGCCAGGCCCCCCTTGTCCGCCGCCTCCTGGAGCTTCAAGGCCGGGTTGTCCTTCCGCTCAATCTTGGCGACGACCTCCAGTTGTTTCAGCGAGCCGCTCGCCCCCTGCCGGACCTGCTTGCCGACGTCGATCTCGACCAGCTGCCCGACAACGACGTCTCCCTCGGCGGCGAGGGACAGGCCGGTGACGTGCAGCTGGTTGGGGTAGACGAAGTATGCGTCCTCCAGCCGCGTTTGTCGCCGGACCTGCCGTTTCGCCTCCTCCGCGGGGTTGTTGTCGTGCGGGCCGTCCTCCGACCAATTCTTCTCCACCTCCGCGACTTTGCCGCGCACGCTCATCACCTTCAGGTCGGTGGTGTTCACACCGCCGGTACACTGCTCCTTCAGGTCCCCGACCTGGGGCAGGATCTCGTTTGCTTTCGCCTCGACCAGGGGCGTCTGCCCGGCCCGATCGACGACGCCGTGGAGGACGAGCTGCCCGTCGCGCACCTCGCCGGAGGACAACCAGACGCCTTTCAGCTCCCCCTTGGCGCACTCGCCCTGGAGGCGCTGGCACAGGTCGGACGGCGTGCCGGGCTTGGGGGGCTCCGCCACCCGGCCGGCGCCGCCCGTCGATACCACGGTTTCCGGCTTGGCATAGTAGTGGAGGTACGCGAAGTAGCTCGCCGCCGAGGTAGCGGCCACGGCCAATACGCCGGAAACCACCACGGCAGCGCACGACTTTTTCGACATGGCCAACTCCTCTGTGTTACGCGCGCGGTGACGGCGTGAGGATCCCTGCGGGACAGGGCGACCCGCCGATCATTCTCAGCCGCAAATCGTCACCGATCAGGTGCATGACACGATACCTCGAAAATGCGGGCGCCGATAGGGGCCGTTCGCTCATGACGGGGGGCCCTCGGACGGCTGGCCCGAGGCGCCGGCCCCCGCCTCGCTGGGCACCAACCGCACCGCGAGCAGCGTGCAGTCGTCATCGACGATCTCGTCCCGGCGGCGCAGCTCTAGCACTTCGTCTCGCCAGGCGGCCTCGTCTCGCTGCCAGAACTGCTCCCAGTCCGGCTCCCGCCCCTCCTCGCAGTGCCGCATTAGTATTTGAGCGGTGGCGTCGGTGGCCAGCAAGAAAAAATCTCCCAAACGGCCCATCCCCCCGGACGCAAGAGGCGGTACAACCGGATGGCCGGTCAGCGTGCGCAGCAGGTTGGTGCTGATGCGGAAGTCGGAGGACTCCACCGCGGGGAAGGTGGCCCAGAGCCGGTTCTCGCGGACCCAGAACAAGCAGCTGTCGCCGACCGCCCAGGCCGACCAGGTAAACTGGTTGGCCGGGGCGCCGCGCCCGGCCCCCCCGAGTCGCAGCGCCAGCAGGGTCGCGCCGGCGCCGGCCTCGCGGAAGCGCTTTTGCTGCGTGAAGCGCAGCGAGGGGACGTTGATCTCGGCACACAGCCGCTCGCGGCAGGCGCCCAGCCAGCGGCCGAAGGCGTCGGGGTCGGCGAGCGACGGCCGCGCCTCGACCAGGCTCCGGGTGAGGAGGCGCGCCCACTCGCCCGAGAAGATGCCCGACCCGGCCCCGTCGCTGACGGCCGCCAGGCCGGCGGCGGCATCGACGGCGAAGGCGTCCTCCCACTCGTCCTCGGTGTTTCCCCCTTTGGGGAGCCAGAGTGGGCGAGAGGCGATCTGCCAGGGCCGGTCGCCGAGAGCGGCGGCCGCCTCGTTTCCTCCCCGCGGGGGAGAGGGGTTGCGCAGCAGGAAGCGGGCGATGGCGGGGGCGTGGTTGCTGTTGATGCAGAAGGCGCGTGTACCCTGCCGGCGCGCCCCGATGCGCCGCATGGGACTGCTCAGCTGCCACAATGGCCGCCAGGGGCCGTCGGGGACCTCAGTCGCCGCGGTCGGCAGCTTGACCGATGCCCCCGGGCTGCCGCTCAGAACGCAGTGCATCAGGAGCACGTTTCCCGCGGCCGAAGCCAGGGCGGAAAGAGAGCGGCTGGCGCGCGCCAGGGCGGCGTCGCAGCCCTCGCCGTCGGTCAGGTGAATCACCAGCGGCGGCACGCCGGTGGGGTTGCGGATCAGCCACCGCTGAAGCGCGCGGCAGGCCGCCGCCAGGGCGGCCGCGGGCCGCGCCGTCCCCCCCGGCGCGAGTGACACCCGGGCCCCGGCCGCCGGGGCGGCGAGGAAGGACAGGGGCACGAGCGGCCCTTCCGCCGTGGCGCCGGGCAGGGGTGCGTCCAACCCGGCGCCGCCGCCGTAGGCCAGCACGCCCACGTCCAGGGCCGGCGCCCCCCCGAGTTCGAGAGCTTCCGGGCCGAGTAACTCATTGATGACGGCGCCCGCGAAGGAAGCGGCGGCGTCGAGCTTGCTTTCGGCGGGGTGACCGCGTCGCGGCGGGGTGCCGAGCGGTTCGCCCATCGTCGCCGTCGCCTGGACGACGAACAGCACGCAGCGCCGGGGCGGCGGGCCGGCAGGTAGGGGTTGCATGACGTCCTCGCTAACTTCCGTTTAGCGGCGGCTCGCAGAGCCGCGCGGTAACCGACGCGCGGCTCTGCGAGCCGCCGCTAAGAAATCATTTCCCTAATGGCGAGCGGCGCGGCGTCAGCCCGCCGGTTTCGGCTTCACCGGCGGGCTGACGCCGCGCCGCTCGCCATTAGGGAAACAGTTTCTAAACGTTGGCGTGTCCCGTGTCATCTCAGGGCGCCCGACGGCAGCGTGCCAACATTGAGCAGGCCGCTCATGGCCCGCGAGTCGGCGTTGAAGGCCATGCCGCGCGCCCCCGGCTCGAGGTCCCAGCCCATCTCGTGGGCCATCGCGACGCAGAAGTCCGGCAGCAGGCTCGACATCCGGAACAGCATGCGCGCGAAGTCGTCGGGCAGGTCCGCGTCCGTGGAGGGGAAGATGGTGGGCGTCGCCACCTTGTCCGACAGGTGGACGTTGAAGAGCAAAGTATTCCCCTTGGCCGTGGCGACCGACTGCAGCGCCCGCGCCGCCGGCTCCGGGTCGCCGTCGGAGGGCTCGCCGTCGGTGACGTGGATGACGATCGGCGGCACCGAGTCGGGGTGGTTGCCCACCCACATCTCGGCCAGGCCGCGGCAGTACTCCAGGCCGCCGGACATCGGCGTGCCGTAGCCGACCACCGGATCATACCAGATGGGGATCTTCACGCCCCCCTCCTCCTTGACGCGCAGCGGCTTGTCGAGCAGGTCGAGGATGCTGACAAGGTCGATCTGAATCAGATCGTTGCTCGCCAGCGGCCCCTGGAAGGCCGAGCCGACGATGGGCTGGCCCTTCTCGTCGGTGGTGTAGCCGACGAGGGCCACGTCGAAGTAGTGCTTGGGCTGCTTGCCGCCCTTCTCGCACTGGGCGATCAATTCGGCCAGGAAGAGGTTGATGGCGTCGGCCAGGGCGTCGCTCTTCTTCATGGCGCTGCCGCCGAACGTGTCCTCCATCGACAGCGACTCGTCCAGCAGGAAGATGTAGCAGCCGGGCTTCGACCGGCTGACGTTCCAGACCTGGGGTGGCATGATTGGCTCCTTTTGGTTTACGTTCCGCGCGGGCATCACGGAGGCAGAAAGACGCCGGGCTCGTCGAGGATGGCCTTCAGCACCTCCGCGAGTCCGCGGAACTCCGCCAGCTTCTCGTGCTCTGGGGCATCGCAGTCGTTGCGGAATTTTTCGAGCGCCTTACGGGTCCATCGATCACCGGTAAGCAGCGCCAGCCGCGCCTTGTTGAACTCGTGGGCGGCCTTCCCCCTCGGCGTCGCCCGCACCGCGAGGCGGCCCCCCTGGAGCGGCTTCCCCTTCGGGTGCTCCACGTCGGAGACCGACGCCCTGGCCTCGTCCGTCTCCAGCCAGTGCTCGTCCCGCCGGACGCCCTTCTCGTCCGGGGACCCGAGCGGGGCGGTCTTCCCATCTTTCAACACGATGATAACATCCGCCCGCGCAACGAACCTGGTTTCGGGCGCGAACCCGACCTCGACGGTCTCGTCCGGCGGCTGTTCGCGCAGGCGCGAGCGGGACGACTTCAGGAGCGCCTGCACGGCCCGCTGCGGCAGGCGGACGTCGGGCAGCTGATCGGCCCCCTTCAACTTCCTGGCGACTTCGGCGACCCCCCGGACCGTCTCCGCGTCGTTCTCCGGGTGGTTGACTTTCTCTATCAGGTTTTTCAGGGTCTGCCATTCCTGCAACTCGCCCTTGACCAGCGGCGTCAGGGCGCGCGTCGGTTCGTCGGCCGGGGAGGGGGGACTGTAATCCCCGAGCCGCCGCAGCGCTGTCGTGGCCAACTCCACACTTTGCGGGTCGAAGGGCGGTTGCTCGGGGAGTCGCTCCGCCCGCGCCAGGGCGGCCTCCAGCTGCTTCAGGCGCTTGTCCGCGCCGTACTCGTTGAGGGCGCTGTTGCCGTCGAGCCACGCCCGCAGCAGCGCCTGGGCCGCCTTGTTCCTGAACTGCGCGGCCTTGTCGAGGGCCGTCCTGTCGTCGTCGAGTGCCGCCTGGTCGTCCTCGCGCGGTTTGTCGGAGCGGCGGCCGAGCAGCTTCCGCTCGACCTGCCGCGACTGGAGCGCTTGCCGCAACTTCTCGTCCTTCTCGCCGTCAGGCGCTTCGCCCCGGCGGTAATGGTCGGCGAAGACCCGGGCCCTGGCGAGCGCCCGGGTGTGCTTCCCGGTCGCCGTGAGCAGGTCCTTCCACGCCGCGGGCAACTCGGGCGGCGCGGGCAGGTCGTCCCCCGGATCGACGTCGATGCGCAGGGCCGACCTGGCCCACTCCTGGTAGCAGCGCCGGCCGGCGGCGGCAAACTCGGCGCCTCCCTCGCACGGTGCGGCTGGAGCCGCGGCGTCGGTAGTCGATCCGCCGCGGGCGCGTCCTTCGCTCACTTGCCGCCATTCCTCGTAGGCCGTCCAGACGAACGGGGTGCCGACGAGCCCGAGGAGCAGATAACGCCACATGACCACTCTCCCGTATCCCTCGGTCCGCCTACCTCGGCAGGAACACCACCCGGATCAAGTAGCCGCCGAAGCCGCCGGCCGCCAGGGCGGCCAGCAGCCCCACCCCCCATCGCCACCAACGGCGCCGGCCTGCTTCCGCCAGCAACTCCTCGAGTTCGTCCGGCGCCACGTCGAGGCGGTCACGATACGTCTCGACCAGGCCAGGGCGGGTGCCGGGCGGGGCACAACGCAAGAAGAAGCGCTGGTAGGCCGCGCGCAACGGGGTGGGGCAGCTCTCGACCAGGTCGAGCAGCGGCCCGACCAGCGCCACCAGGTCGGGGCCAAGGAAGCCGGCGGCGCTGTGGACCAGTTGCCGCAGGCACTCGTCACCCGCCGGCTCCGGCCCCGCGAGCGCCCCGCCGAATGCCTTCTTCAGCAGGGCGGCGGGGTCCGCGAGCTGCCGGCGACGCCAGGCGGCCTCCACGGCGGCGGCCTGCCGCGGGGACGGCGGCGGCGGGTCGTGCAGCTGCTCGTGCAGCCGCGACCAGTCGTCCAGGGCCTCGACGGCCTCCCGCGGCGTCCGCTCGCCGAGTCGAACGCGCGTCCGCTGCAACCGCTTCACCAGCGCTGCCTGCTTGCGGTCGCCCAGCAGATAGTCCTCGTCGATCACTCGCACGTACCTGGCCCAGATCCGCCGCAGCAAGTCGCTGCCGGGCTGCAGGGCCTGGCCCAGCTTGGCGAGGTGGTCCCCGTCGAGCCAGTGCCGCAACCACTCCCCCCGGGCCGCCCGCGCTTGCTCGAGCACCCCTTCCAGAACGGCCGGGGCAAGGGCGAGTCCGTTGGCTTGAAGGAGGGCGAACGTCTCGATACTCTCTGATTGCCGCTGCAGCAGCAGCCGGGCCAGCAAGTCGCCGCCGCGCGGCCCATCCAGGGCGGCGAGCGCCGCGCACAAGCCGCGGACGCGCCCCGCCGCTTTCTGCGACAGCAGTGCCTTGACCTCGTTCGCCCGGCCCGGTTCGGCCAGCGCCCGGCACAGCGCCTGCCCCACCCACCCCGCCGGCAGGCCCTTGTCGAGCAGCTCGCGCAGCTCCGCACCTCCCGCAGTTTGCAGCAGGTCGGCGTCCTCCTCGGGCAAGAGTGGACGGCCCGGCTCGACGGCCTGCCACTCGCAGAGCAGCGCCAGCCGCGCCGCCAACGGCAACTGGCCCAGGCCCGCCTCCCCTCGCGCGGCGGTGAGTCCTCGGCGGTAGCAGGCGGCCGCTTCGGCTGCCGGCAGGATGTTCCGCAACAATCCCCAGTGCTTCGGCCAGGGCGGCTCCCCGCCGGCAGTGAGGGCCCGCGCGAAGTTGTCCTCCAGCTCCTCGCGCCGCTGCAGCAGCAGGGGGGCGAAGTCGCTCCGGGTCCGGTCATCCTCCAGGCATGTCCTCCAAACCAGAGGCCATACCGGCGGTGTCAACTCCGCGAGCAGCTCCCGTCCGAGGGCGGAGCGGGCCAGGGTCGCCAGGTCGGGGAGCGCGGGCGGGGCGGCGCGGGCCCGCCGATAGGCCGGTTGCAGCAGCGCCGCCTCGGCGAGCGTTTCGGCCGACGGCGGTGCCCCCCGCGCCCAGAGGGCGTGGACCTCATCGACCGCCGCCCAGTCGCCGCCCGCCGCCAGCGCGACGAGTTGTTCGACGGCGGGCGCCGGCTCCCCGGCGTCGGCCGGGTCGCGGAACAGGTCCAGCGCGTGGCCGTGCCGCAAGGCGTAGTCCTCGTCGAGCCCGCGCTGCTCCGAGCCGGTGTACGTCCCGATCACCCGGGCGCCGCGGCGTTCGCGGAGACCGCTCTCGTAAGTCGAGAATGTCAGCCCGGCGACCAGCGGTTCCGGCAGCAGCCGCGCCACCGCGTACAGCAGCAGTGCCAGCACGCCCGGCTCGGCGCGGACGAAGACGCGCGACCGCCCGTCCTCCGGGGCGGCGAGGGCACGCAGCCAGGCGACGAGCGCCAGCCGGAGCCAGTGGCGCCGCCGGGCGCCGGCGGCCGCGGCGCGTGCGGGCAGGACGGAGGTAGCCAGGTCCTGGTCGGTCGCCGGCCCCGCGGACGGGTCGAGGAAGGCGGTCAGGGCCGCGTCGTGGATCGGGCGGCCGCTCGGCAGGCCGACGAACGGCGGCAGCTCCTTGGGCGCCCCCGGCGCGTAGTCGGTCTGCCACTCCGGCGCCGCCCAGGCCCGCAGAGCTTCGAGAGGAGACAGCCGCTCGTAAAAGAGGATGTGCGTGAAGTAGCTCCCCTCGCGGCCGCGCGTGTCCCGCGGCAGGTAGGCCGAATGGGCGAGGGCGACGCGACCGTCCGGCAGCTCGGCGCGGGCCAACCGCCGCGGGGCCTGGCGGGCGGTAGGGTTGAGGCTCCACATCTCCAGCGGCAACTCGTAGGCGGGCAACTCCTGGGCGAAGCGCAGCAGCGCCGGGTCGGAGGTCGAGCCGGCCCGCACGCCGAACCCCTCCTGCCCGCCGACGCTGTCGGCCCGCGTGCAGTGGGTGACGTACAGCTGCTCGGCCTCCCCGGACTTCGCCGGCTGCGCCATCGCTGAGGACCTCTTCTGAATGCCGCTTGCGGCTTCGCATGCCCTGCGAAGCCGCAAGCGGCTAGGACTTCTTCCCCAGGAAGCCGAACACCGCGCTCAGCCACGAGCCACCGCTGCCGTTCCTCCCCGCCCCACCCGCCAGCGCCACCGGGCCGATCCGCAGCGCGGGGCCGACCACTTCTTTCTGGCCGAACAGGTCCGGGTCCAACTCGACGACCGGCCATACGGTCACGAAGAGCGACCGCACCCCTTCCGGCAGCGGCAGTGTGAAGCCGCTGCGGCATGCCCGCTCCCCCGGCCGATAGGTCCCTTCGGGGTCCTCGGACGGAGCCTCCAGGAACCGCTCCGGGTGCAGGCCGACGCGGCAGACGCGCTCCGGGTGGCCGAATTCCGGCCAGTACCAGCCGGTCCAGCGCAGGGTCAGCAGAGTTCCGCCTTCATCGATCCGATAAGGAGGATCGCCCGGAAACAGCTCCCCCTCGGCGAGGGCCGCCGCGATCACCGACACGATGCGCCCGCGGAACGGCCGAAACTTCCGGGGAAGGCCGGCGACGCACGGCAGGTGCAAGACGACGCGGACGTCTTCGTCGTCTCCTTTGCCGAGGGCGCCCAGGATGCGCTCGGCCCGATCGCCCTGCTCGAAGAGGCGCGGCAGCTCCTGGCGCAGCCGCTGCACCGGCGGATACCGGGCCAGCAGCGGACGGCGGGCGATCCGGCAGGCCCGGACCGCGTCGCCGGAGCGGGCCGCCCGGTCCAGCTTCGTCCACACCCGGATGCGCGTCCGTGTCTCGGCGTGCCGCGCCCGGTGGCGCAGGGCGTCGTTGCAATCGCGCAGCAAGGTGTCGTCCCAGGCCTCCAGCCAGCGCCGGTCCTGCTCGTCGGGGGGCAGGGTCGGGTCCAGGGCCGTCTCCACCCGGCGCAGGCAGTCGCGGCGGCGCACGGCGCCAACGCACAACTCCAGCACGGCCGGCTCGGGCGGCGCGACCCCCGCATCGCAGCACGCTTCCCACGCCTCCGCCAACTTGACGTGAGACAGCGGCACCCGACCCAGGGCCTCGCGCAGCTTCTTCCGGGCGACCTCCTGCTTGCGGATCTCCTCCAGGGAACCCTTGAGTTCGTACGGGTAATCGGGAGGAAGGGCATCGACGATGGCCCGTATTTGCTCGTCCGTCCCGTCCCCCTTGACCAGCGTCCCCAGCCGGTCCAGGAGCCGGACGCGGCCCCGCGCCTTCTCCACCGCGGGGCGAAGGGGGATCACCTCGTCACACCCCTCCAAGCCGCCCTCGTCCCACGCCCCGCAGAGGGCGCGATCGACCTGTTCGCCGGGCGGCTTCGCGGCGAGGTCTCGCACGGTCGGCACTTTGAGGGCGTACTTGCCGGCCAACTCGGCGCGGTCCTTCAGCCCGGCGGCCTCCGGGTGGTTGCCGGCGCCGCACAGCTCTTTCCAGGCGCGGGCGACGGCGGCCTCGCTCGGCGGCGACTTGGCCAGTTCTGCCTGCAGCGCCTCCAGACATTCCAGTCGCCGGCGCCACGACTCCGCCACCTTCCCCAACCGCTCGGCCTCCGGGATCCCGGCCAGCGACAGCCGCAGCCGCAGCCACCCCCTCAGTAGGTCGCGGCCGTCCCGGGTCTCCCGCACCAGCTTCTGGATCTCGTCGAGCCAGGCGACCTGCTGCCGGGCCAGGCGGCCGCGCTCCAGCAGCTTCGGCCAGTAGGCGAGGAGTTGCTCATCGAGGTAAGCCACCGCCCGCCGCACGTTGCCGGCCGCCAAAGCCCCCGCCACTTCGTCCCGGGCCGCGCACTGCTCCCGCGCCGCCGTCAGCTTCCTGGCCAGGTCGTCCGGCAGGTCTCGGCCCGCGAGCGCTAACTCCGATGCCAGTCGGACGATCTCGTCCGGGTCGCGCGCCTCGCGCAGCGGCCGGAAGGGGTCCACCTCGAAGGGGGGAATCTCGGCGAACGGCCGGTCCAGCGACTCGCGCAAGCGCCGCGACCATTCCACGACCTGGGGGTCGCCGGACTGCCGGAGCGACTCCCAGAGGTTGCCCGGCCGGTCGGGCTCCTGGATGTCCTCGGGCGAAAACAGCAAGTTTTCGTTGTCCGTCTCCTCGACGTAGCGCCCCCACAGGCCCGGGTCGCTCGCCAGGGCGCGCAGGGCGATGAGGATCACCCAGGCGGAGAAGTCGTCCAGGGCCGGCGACCGGGTCGTTTGCTCGGGGCGGCGCGGGTGCTGGTAGGCGGGCACGCCGTCCTCCACGGCCCCGGCCTCGTCCCCCTGGAAGGCGGGGACGAACATGCCGTCGTAATCGACCAGCTTCAGCGCCCCGTTGACCACGAGCACGTTGCCGTGCTGCAAGTCTCCGTGGGCGATCTGGTAGCGCTTCAATTCACCGACCAACTCAATCCAGCGGTCGGCCGCCTCGCGCAGTGCGCCGGCGGAGCGGTTGGCAACCTGCTCGGCCGCCCAGTCCCAGAGGTTCTGGCCCTGCACCCACTCCATCGTCAGGACGGGATACCACTCGTCCACTACCTGGATGAACGACGGGCGGTACTCGAATGGGACGAGGCAGGACGGCCGCCTCTGCTTCAGGTAGTCGCGGAGCACACCGTAATGGCGCTCGGCCCGGCGGGCGTGCCTCGGCGAGATGTAGCCTCGCAGCGCGGTGTCGGCCCCGGCCACGCGGAGCTTGAAGACGACGGCGAAGGAGCCGGACGCGGGCGACGGCCGGCCGAGCCGGTCGCGCGCGTCGGCCGGCACCGCGCCCGCCTGGAACGCCGCGTCCCGGAAGACGGCCGGCAGCCGCTGCAGCGCGTTGATGTAGTCGCTCCTCGTGGGCCAGCCCATACGCTGCTCCTGGGGCGAGGGCGCTCAACCGAACACCCGGTAACCGTGCCTGTGCAGCAACCAAAGGATCGGCTCGGCGATCCCGAACGGCTCGACGGCGCGGCGGCGCAGGTCGGCGACGGCCGGGCCTTCCAGCTCCCCGTCGGCGAGCCCGACCGGCGTCAGCGGGAAGAACAGGAAATTCTCGCCGAAGGTGTCGCGCAGGTCCTTCTCGATCGGCAGCCCGGGGAACAGCGTTACCAGCGCCTCGCGGGCCAGCCGCGAGCGATCCTCCAGGGTCGCGAGGGTCGCTGGACCGACCGCGGTGGCGCGCAGCCGGCGCAGCCACGGCCGCGCCCGGCCGCTGAAGGCAGTCTGTGACGGCAGCAGGTCGAGCTTGGACAGGCACACCGCCACGGGCAGATGGATCGGCACCTCCGGCTTCAGGTCACGCAGCGCCCGCATCTCCTCGGCGAACAGCTTCAGGATCGCCTGCTGTTCCTTGACCGACTGCGTCGGGTCGAGGAAGAAGACGAAGCCGTCCATGAGCAGCGCCCGCCGCCGCAGCTTGCTGGTGTCGATGCTCATCGACGTCATCTCGCCCCCGAAGTCGAACAGGTTGAGCATCACCCGGCTCGGCGACGGGTCGAGGTCCTGGAAGTGCAGCGTGAACGGGTACGGGAACATGCCTTCGGTCACCGTCGTCCCGTGCGGCCCGCGGTACTCCTCGCGCAGCCGGCGGACCAACTCATCCAGCACCCGATCGCCGAGGGAGGGGGCCTTGGTCAATTTGGCGCGCGAGTGGACCCGCTGCTCGTCGATTTGCGAGTAAGTTTCGACCAGCCAGTGCGTCTTGCCGCTGCCGACGCGGCCCACCGTGGGGAAGCAGAGGCGCGGCAGGTGGCGGTAGCCCAGGCGCATCTCGTACTCGCAAATCGGACAGCGCAGGTATTTCGAGTCGGGATAGCGTTCGTCGCGGACCGCGGTCGTCACGACGACGAGTTTGCCGCGATCGAGGCAGCGGGGGCACTGCGCGGCCTCGACGCGCCGGCGCCGCCGCCGCCGCCGCAAGAAGACCAGCGGCGGGACGAACGCCAGTAGCACCAGGCCGCCGCTCATCGCCAGCCGCACCGCCGCCCACAGGGGCGCCGTTCGCCGCTTCGCCTCCACCGCCGGGACGAGGCGGGCGCGGTCCGACCGGGCCCGCTCGGCGGCTTCCGCACCTTCGGTCGCGAAGAGTGTGGCGGCCTGAGTTTGCACCAGGACGTCGTGCAGTCGCTTGCCGGCGGCGCGCTCACGCTCCTCCAGGGGGGACTTCGCCGGCAAGCCGAGCGCCGCCGTCCACTCCTTGTACGCGCTCTCACGCTGTCCCTCGACCTCCTTCTTGAGGGCGGCGACATCCGGTCCGGCGTCCTGCAGCCGTGCCGCCTCGGCCCTCAGTGCGTTCGCCAGCGCCGCCCGGGCGTCGGAGCCCGGGGCCGCTCCGGCCGGCGGGATTCGGAACACGACCAGCGAGGCGACGATCCAGGCCAGCAGCAGGACCCAGGCCAGTGCGAAGACCTTCAGCCCCGCCCGAAGCGTCCCCCGCACGAAAGGCCCGCGGGCCCGCCACCAGCGGCGGCGGCCCAGCCGCGTTTCGCGGGCGGCCAAGCAGGCGCTGAAGGTCGCCAGACACCAGAACCAGAAGGCGGTGCGGGCCGTCGGGCCGTCCCAGGCCAGCCACCGCCGCGGTTCGTCCCATTCGACGCGCAGCTCCGGGCCGATCCGGGCCACGCTCACCCACAGGCTCGCCTCCTCCGCCGCCAGGTCATCGAGGACCTGTAACGATTCGCGCCCCGCCTTCTCCCAGCATTCCTTTGCCCGCCCTTGCCTCTTGCCGGCCTCGTCTTCCAGCTTCTTCAGTGCCTCCGCACGCTTCTCCTGGGTCTCGCGGAGGTCGGCACCCTCGCCGAGGATGTCCTGGAGCGTTTCGGGGACGCCGAGCGCCGCGCCTGGCGGCAACTTGACGGGGGCATGAGACGGGGCGGCGGGAGGATGTTGCTTTTCCAGCTTGAGGACGTCTTGCTCGGCCTCCAGTTCCAGGCGCTGCGCCTTCGCCTCGATGACCTGCTTCTTCAGCACCGCGATCTCGTCGTCTTCCCCGGCCCGGGCGGGCGCGGCGACGGTCGCGCCGAGCAGCAGGGAGACGAGCAGTCCGTTGGCAAGAAGTCGGGTCATGGCACGGTCGTGCATCAGAACGTGGTCCCGTCGAAGACACAGCGACGCCGCCCCGGCGGCCCAGGGACTTTGCGGCCACAGGTGGGGCACTCGTCGGCCGCGCGGGGCTTCGCGGGCGGTGCCCCCTGCGAGGGCGGCGGCGACGGAGGGGTCCCACCGACAAGCGTTGCAACGTTACTTGGAGGCTTCGCTGCCGGAACCGCCACGGGAGGCGCTGGCCGCGGCGCCGGCACGGCACGGGGCGCCGGCGCCGCGGCCGGCGCGGCCACCGGGGCCGGCGCGGCCGAGCGTGCCCGCTCGTTGAAGCGGACGATGTTTCCCCCCAGGCGGATCAGGTCGCCGTTGCGGAGCACGCGCGTCCCCTGGACCACTTCGTTGTTGACCCGCGTGCCGCCCTTCCCCTGGTGGTCCTCGATGACGAACTGGCCGTTGGGCTGGCGGACAATGCTCGCGTGCTGTTTCTCCACGTCCCGGGCGGTCGGGCCGAAGAACGGCAAGGTGGCGTTCTCGGCGCGGCCCAGGGTCGTCACGTCCCTGCTGAGGATCAACTGGCGCCCGGGGCGGTAGCCGTCCACGACGCTGAGCCACGCCTCCTTGAGGACCACCTGCACCAGGCCGATCAGGGCGCCGATGCAGAGGCCAAGCAGCACGAAGGCGCTGCTCATACTGGCCACGGCCCGCGAGCCGGCGAGATCCTTGATCGGCTCGAAGAGGAAGCCGCCGAGCAGTCCGCCAAGGGCGCCGCCGATGAGGCCGTTGCGCACCTTCTTCCACGAGCGCTCAGAGAGGCCGTCCACCGCCCCGATGCTAACCCCCATGACGAACCAACCGATGCCGCGGGGCAGGCCGTGCTGATAGAGGAAGTTGCCGATAAGGCTGCCGACCGCGCCGCTGACGCCGCCGATGAGCAGCCCCGGTGCCAGCCGCTTGAGCTGCTCCTGCCACTGGGCGTTGGCCGTGCCCGCCACCAGGTTCAGGCCGGCGCCGATCGCGGCCCCGACCAGGGCAGCGGTGGCGACGTCGTCCGCCGTGCCGCCGCCCAGCAGGCCCGGTCGCTTGACGAGGAACTCGGCCAACAGCGACCCGACCAGGCCCGCCCAGCCGCCGACGATCGCACAGTAGAAGACCAAGCGCTTCAGAGACATATCTTGTCGTTAGCCCCCGAGGGGTGATTCTGGGCGGCGCACGCCTACCTGGTAAGGGTGCGGGGCTCGATGACGATGGTGGCCTCCTGGCGTACGCCCGTTGGTTGCAAGATGACGGTCAGTTTGGCCTGGCCGCTGGCCCGGCTGTCGGCCTTGACCGACCACTGCACCTTGCCGTAGCGCTCCTGGTCTCCCGGGAGCGGCACGTCCTGGCTGGCGGGGGTTTTCGGGTCGAGAGTCAGGCCGGGGGCGCCACCGACCTGCAATTCCACCGTCTGCCCCGCCCTGGGGTCGAGGACATAGGCAGCGACCCAGAAGCTCTGCTGGCTCGCCGGCAGCTTGTCGTGGGCGCGCAGCTCCAACCGGGTGCTGGGCTGGATCACGATGGTGGCCTCCTGGCGGACGCCCGCCGGCTGCAAGATGACGGTCAGTTTGGCCTGGCCGCTGGCCCGGCCGTCGGCCTTGACCGACCACTGCACCTTGCCGTAGCGCCCCTGGTTCCCCGGGAACGGCACGTCCTGGCTGGCGGGGGTTTTCGGGTCGAGAGTCAGGCCGGGGGTGCCGCCGAGCTTCAATTCCACGGTCTGACCCGCCCTGGGGTCGAGGACGTAGGCATCGACCTCGAAGGTCTGCTGGCCCGCCGGAAGCTTGTCGTGGGCGCGCAACTCCAGCCGCGAGTACACGGTCAGCTCGGCCGGCGCCTCGTCCAGCTTCTTGCCGCCCGACTCGAGGCGCACCTTCGGCTTGAAGGTGCCGCGGGCGTTCGGCTCCACCTTCACCCACCAGCTCACCTTGGTATAATCGCCATCCACCTTCACGGGTTGCGTCTTCGTTGCCGGCTCCCTGAGCGACATCCCTTCGGGCAGGTCGAGGGTGACCGCCTGGTCCCGCTCCGGCTGTTGGATGAGGGCGACGAGGTCGAATTCCTCGCCGGCCAGCGGGGCGGTGCCGGCGTCCAGCGTCAGCTTGTTGCGACGCGTGTGCATCGCCAGGCCGTAGGTGAACTGGACGGTCCGGGGCTCCTCGGGCGGCAGCGGCTTCGGGGCGTAGAAGAGGCCCACGGCGGTGTCGGGCTTGCCGTAGGGGGTAAACGAGAGGTCGCGGGGATAGTCCCACCGCGCCCCCTTCTTGGGCCAACCGCTCAGGACGACTTCCGCGGGGGCCTCGCCGTCCCTGGGCCGCAGTCCGCCCAGGTTGACCACGACGCCGGGGTTGCTCAGGTCGGGCCGCTCCAGGGCGCGGATGTATGGCGGCACTTCCTCCCCCCCCTTGCCGAAGGTGATTGGTTTGCTGATGACCCCGGCGCGCGTCGGCACCCAGAAGAGGACGCCGTCGTTGTCGCCAATCAGGGTGTCGATCACCACCGCCAGGCCGACCTGGTGCGGCCTGGTGTCCTTGTTGCGGAAGGTGTAGCTGACGCGTATCGTGTCCATGCGGCGCGACACGTCGCCGGCCGCCAGCTCGGCCACCTGCTCGACCTCGATCGATTGGTACTGCCAGAGCCAGGAAAGACGGTCCTGAGGCGCGCCGTCGGGTTTGCGCACGCGAACCGCGCCCTTCTCGGGGGCGAAAAAGACCGGCGTCTCGCCGTCCACCCAGACGCGGGTGGTGTTGGTTTCGCCGGTGGGCAACAGGCCGGGCTGCGTCAGGTCGGAGAACGTCAGTTTCTTCTTGCTGACCGTCGGGTCGGCGGGGTCGGGCGTCGTCATGACGCCGAACTGCCCGTCCTCCGTCCGGCCCATCGTCAGGCGAGGGATGGGGTCGATGGACGGCGCCGCTGGGGGAGGAGGCGGCGGCGGCGGGTCGGCGGGCGGGGGCGGCACCTCGACGACCTGGTTGCCGCCCCGGTCAAAGGCGTAAACCGTCGCCAGGGCGAGACAGAGAGCCAGGGCGACGCCGACGTCGAGGGTGATTCGGGGAATGCTCATGGCTGCACCAGGGTTGCGCTAACGTCAAGCCGCAGGCGGCTGACCGATCCCGTGTCAACGGATCGATCGAAGGATTTCAGTATTTGCCCTGCGAGGCCCCCTGTCAAGGAACATCCGGCGCGAGCGAGGCGGAAAGGGCGGTAACGCGGAGTCCCGTGGGGTTCTCGCTCGCCTCTCTCGATAGAACGGTTCGCCCGCCGGGAGATTAACCGAAATCGCCTCGCGGCCGGGGTGCCGGGGCGGAATCACTGGAAAGTTGTACCCGGCCGGGT
>Ga0116217_10000886_pt1 | contig 30140 bp, 22 predicted proteins | sample Sb_taG_6_FD_89697 | JGI IMG/M metagenome (GOLD analysis project Ga0116217, IMG submission 89697) | Peat soil microbial communities from Weissenstadt, Germany - Sb_50d_4_PS metaG | ecosystem: Environmental > Terrestrial > Soil > Wetlands > Peat | place: Germany: Weissenstadt | collected 2010-09-21 | reverse complement strand
TTTGCGCATAGGACAACAATGTGCGCAAACCCCCCTTCGGCGGGGCTGGTTCAAACGCGGGTCGCGCTCTGCCCGTGCCCGTGCCCGTGCCCGTGCCCGGTCTCGAATCGGGCACGGGCACGGGCACGGGCACGGGCACGGACCCGCGCCACCTGAAACGGCCCGTTTCTGAACCATGCCCTTCGGCGCCGCCGTGGGACGGCGCAACGGACCGCCCCACCCGGGGTTGCGCTCGCCGGGGGGTTTGCGCAGAATTCGCGGCGAATTGTGCGCAAACCCCCCAATTGTGCGCAAACCCACGCCAGCCACCGCAGCAGCCACCGCCTTCCCGGTGGCCTCTTAACGACCATGTCCGGCCTCGGCTTCCAGGTCTACCTGTTCGTCGAAGACGCCAACGCCAAGACGGCCCGGCGGTCCCGCAATGCCGCAAGGATTGAGGGATTACTGAGGGCGGGTTTGGTGAAGGACGACGCGGCGTTGACCTTTTTTTCCGGGAGACGCCACGACGGCGGATTCTGCTTGGCACCGCCCGGGCGCGCGATGACAATGATCCGTAGGAGGGCGCCGCGCGGGCGGCGCCCGGCCGGGACACCGTTTCGGGAGGGTAGCATCATGGCCGAGCACAACAACAGCCGACGCGATTTCCTGCAAATGACGCTGGCCGGCGCCGCGGCACTGGGGGTGGCCGAGGTCGCCAGCGCTGGGGAAGGCACCTCGAAGGGACTGCCAACACGCGAGCTGGGCAAGACCGGCGTGCGCGTCTCCCTTCTCTGCCTGGGCGGCTGGCACATTGGCGCCGTCAAGGACCAGCAGGAGGCCATCAAGATCATGCACGCCGCCGTCGATAACGGCCTGACCTTCTTCGACAACGCCTGGGACTACCACGACGGCGGCAGCGAGGAGATCATGGGCCAGGCGCTCGCCCAGGGCGGCTACCGCAAGAAGGTCTTCCTTATGACCAAGAACTGCGAGCGCGACGCCAAGGGGACGCGCAAAAACCTCGAGGACAGCCTGCGCCGCCTCCAGACCGACGTGCTCGACCTGTGGCAGTTCCACGAGATCAACTACGACAACGACCCCGACTGGGTGATCGAGAAGGGCGGGCTGGCGGAGGCGCTCAAGGCCCAGAAGGAGGGCAAGGTGCGCTTCCTCGGCTTCACCGGCCACAAGGACCCGCGCATCCACCTGAAGATGCTCGGTAAGCACCGCTGGGACACGGTGCAGATGCCGATCAACGTCTGCGACTACTTCTACCGCAGCTTCGCCCGGCAGGTGGTGCCGGAGGCGATCAAGCAGGGGGCCGGGCCCATCGGCATGAAGAGCCTGGGCGGCGGCCAGCCGGGGCGCCTCGTCGCCGCCAAGGTCTGCTCGGCCGAGGAGGCGATCCGCTACGCCCTGTCCCAGGACATCGCTAGCCTGGTGACGGGCATCGACTCGATGAAGGTACTGGAGCAAAACCTCGGCATCGGCCGCGGCTTCAAGAGGATGACCGAGGGCGAGCAGCAGTCGCTGCGGGACAAGGTGAAGGAGGTGGCCGGGGACGGGCGGCACGAGCGCTTCAAATCGACGCAATTCTTCGACGGCCCGCACCATCAGAAGCAGCACGGGCTGACCAAGGCGGACGTCGAAGGGTGAGGGTGGGCCGCTTGCGCTTCGCCCGCGTCGCGGCCGCCGCCCTTCACGACCCCGGCAGCGATGGGCTGCTCGCCATCCTGACGCCCGCCGCCGCCATCGACCCCGAGCGCACGGCCCGGTTGGTCGCCGAGCTGGCCGCGACACCCGATCAACCCATCCTGGCGAACTGCCCGTGGGGGGGGGCACGCAGCGAGCATGGCCGCCCTGCAGGGGGCGGCATCGCCAACTTCCCCTGCCCGGACGCCGTCCGGACGTTCGGCTCCCTGGGTCGGCACGGGGCGAACCTGCGCGGCCTGCGCGAGGAGATCCGGCCATTCGCCCCACCGCACCGCGAGTTCCTCTGAGCCTGCTGAGCGGCGCTACTGTGGCCGTCGCAGCGGCAGGTAGCGCGGCTCCCAGCGCCGGGCGTCCACCCGGCGCTCCCACTCCTCCAGCGCCAGCGCCTCGGCCAGGCCCTGTCGCTGCGCCGCGGCTCCGACCGCCAGCGCGATCCGGCGCGACACGGCGCGCAGCTCCTCGGGCGGCGGGAACAGGGGGGCCCGGGGGTCGGAGTTGGCCGGCGAACAGTCGGCCAGGGCGCGGGCCGCTGCCAGAAACATCTCGTCCGTCACGCGCCGCGCCCCCGACGCGATCACGCCGAGCCCGACCCCCGGAAAGATGTAAACGTTGTTGCACTGGCTGATGCGGACCGCCGCCCCCTGGTAAGCGACGTCCGGGAACGGGCTGCCGGTGGCGACCACGGCGCGGCCGGCCGTCCAGGCGATGAGGTCGGCGGGGGCAGCCTCGCTCTGCGAGGTCGGGTTGGACAGCGGAAAGATGATCGGCCGCTCCACGTGTGCGGCCTGTGCGCGCACCACTTCTTCCGTAAAGATGCCCGGCTGCCCGGCGACGCCCACCAGGGCCGTCGGCCGCACCTGCCGCACCACGTCGAGCAACCCGACTGCCCCGGCGGCGTCGCGCGGCCAGCCGGCCACGCGCTCCTGCGGCTGGGCGTAAGGCCGCTGGGACGGGTCCAGGTCCGCGCGGCCGGTGTGGACCAACCCGCGGCGATTGACCAGCCACAGCCGGGCGCGCACCTCGTCCGACGCTAACCCCTCGTGCCGCAGGGCGGCCGCGATCTGGTCGGCGATCCCGGTTGCGGCCGAGCCCGCCCCGAGGATCACGACGCGCTGTCCGGTGAGCGGGACGCCGGTCACGCGCAGGGCGGCGAGCAGGGCCGCCAGCGTCACGGCGCCGGTCCCCTGGATGTCGTCGTTGAACGAGCAGATGCGGTCGCGGTAACGATCCAGCAGTCTGCGGGCGTTGCCCCGGCCGAAGTCCTCCCACTGGAGCAGCACCCCGGGCAGGTGGCGCTCCAGCGCCGCGACGAACGCCTCGATGAAGGCGTCGTAGTCGGGCCCGCGGACGCGTGGGTGCCGCCAGCCCAGGTAGAGCGGGTCGGCGAGCAGCTCGGGGTTGTCCGTCCCCGCGTCGAGCACGATGGGCAGCGCCCGCGCCGGGTGGATGCCGCCGCACAGGGTGTACAGCGCCAGCTTCCCGACGGGGATGCCCATGCCACCGATGCCCTGGTCCCCCAGGCCGAGGATGCGCTCGCCGTCGGTCACGACGATCACGTCCACCGCGCGGTACGGGCGGTTCGCCAGGATGGCGTCCAGGTCATCGCGCTGCATCAAGGGGATGAAGAGTCCGCGCGGGTGATGGTAGACGGTGCTGTAGTGCTGGCAGGCGGCGCCCACGGCGGGCGTGTAGATCACGGGCAGCATCTCGGTGACGTGATCCTGGAGCAGCCGGTAGAAGAGCGTTTCGTTGCGGTCCTGCAGGGCGCGGAGGAACACGTACCGCTCCAGGTCGTTGGCTTTCGTGCGGTATTCCAGGTAGCGCCGGGCCAGTTGCTCCTCCAGGCTGCTGACGTGGGGCGGCAGCAGGCCGAGCAGGCCGAGGGCGCGGCGCTCCTCCTCCAGGAACGCGCTGCCCTTGTTGAGTGCGGGACATTCCAGGAGCGAATGGCCGGCCAGGGGGACTTCGAGGAACTGCTCTCCGGCGTCGCGCGCCGCCTTCAGGTCGATCATGGACAGGCCTCGGGGAGGGGACGGGCGACTTCTCGTTCCCGGAACGGGCGTTCCCGGCAGCCCCCGGGAGCGAGGAGTCTCCATCGGCTCCCCATTATCGTCCTGGGGCGGCGAGGTGTTCCAGCACGTCGCCGTAGACCAGGCAGTCGAGGGAGCCCGGCTCCACGGCGAGCTGTTCCGGGCTGACCAGTTCGGCATCGCCCCAGACGACCCGGTCCAGGCGGCGGGCGGCCCGCTCCGCGGCGGGGCGATGGCGCTCGACGCCGAGGTAGCGGACGGCGGGGTTGACGCGCTTGTACTCCGCCCCCAGGGCCCCGCTGCCGCAGCCGACCTCGACGATCAGCCGGGCGTCTGAAGGCAGCAGACGGAGGAGATCCGGATTGACCCGATCGTAGTAATCCAGCGGGGTCATGGTCGCTCGACGGATGCCTCAGCGCGCCAGGTAGCCGCCGTCGATGACGAGCGTGGTGCCGGTGATATAGCTGCCGGCGTCGCTGGCCAGGAGCAGGGCCGGCCCCATCATTTCCTTCGGCTCGCCCCAGCGCAGCAGGGCGGTACGGTCGGCGAACGTCTTCTTCTCGGCGGCGGACAGGATGCTCATCGGCAGGTCGGTGAGGAACGGCCCCGGGGCGATGCAGTTGACGGTGATGCCGTGCGGCCCCAGGTCGAGGGCGCTGGCGCGGGCCAGCCCCATCAGGGCGCTCTTGGTCGCCGAGTAGGCGTTGCGCCCCTCCTTCGACACCGTCCCCAGGATCGAGGTGATGTGGATGATGCGCCCCCAGCGGCGCTCCTTCATCTGCGGCACCAGGGCGCGCGTCAGGACCATCACTGACGACAGGTTGATTTCCAGCACGTCGTCCCAGTCGGCGTCGCTGATGGCGTCGATGGCCTGCGGCCGGTTGGTGCCGGCGTTGTTCACCAGGACGTCCACGCGGCCCATCTGCTCCAGGGCGGTGCGGCCCAGGCGCTTGACGTCGTCGCGGTTGCGCATGTCGGCGACGACGTAGCGCCCCTTGCGGCCGGTGCCGTCGAGGATGTCCTTCAGGGCCGCTTGCAGCTCGTTCTCGTGGCGGCTGGAGATGATGACGTCGGCGCCCGCCTCGGCGAGGGCGCGGGCCATCGCCTTGCCGAGCCCCTTGCTGCCGCCGGTGACCAGGGCCACGCGGCCCGCCAGGTTGAACAGGTTCTGCGCCATGACGAGTCCCCCCATCGATTCGCGGTGTCACAAGTCCTCGGGGATAGGATAGCGACCGCCCTTCGTCTTGACACGCCGCGGGCGGACGGCTAAATTCCCGCACCCTTATTACCGAGATCGAGCGGGACGGCCCCGGACAAGGATGTCGTGCCATGCGGCGACGGCTGGCCCTGATGGTTGCCCTGGGCGTGGTGTGGGCCATCGGCTGCACCCCGGTGGAGACGGTCCAATCCACCTCCTGGCTGCCGCGGCGACGCCTGTTCCAGGGGCCGACCGGGCCGGACGTGGTCCACGTGCGCGTCGCCCTCCTGGAGTGCCGCCCGGGCGAGACCGAGTGGCGCTACGTCAACGGCGACCTGTGGCAACTTGCCGACGAGAGCCTCATCGATGAGGACCGCCGCCATGCCATGACCGAGAGCGGCTTCCGCGTCGGCAAGGTCGGCGCGCCGCCGCCGGCGAAGCTGCTCGACCTGCTCACCTCGACGCGCTTCAACCCCACCCCGCGCGAACTCACGTTCCGTACCGGCGATGCCAAGGCGCTGGCCGTCGGGCCGACGCTGCCGCACTGCCGCTACCGCATCGACGCCGACGGGGACCCGGTCGAGCTGGACCAGGCCGATTGCAAACTCGTTGTCCTGGCCTCGCGCGGCGCCGGCGGCAAGACGGTGCTGCGCCTCACGCCGCAGGTGATCCACGGCGACGCCAAGAACGTCTACCGCGTCGATCAGCAGGCCGGCTCCTTCGTGCCGGCGGCGGAGCGGCCGACGGAAACCTATTCGCAGATGGCCTGGGAGGCCGAGCTGGCGCTGAACGAATACCTCATCATCGGCGGGGACTACGATCGGACCGAGACGGTCGGGCATCAATTCTTCGTCCGCCCCGACGAGCCGGTCGCGGTGCAGCGGTTGCTGGTCATCCAAATGGGGGCGGCGCCGCCGGGTCCGGGCGCGGCGGCGCCGCCGCAGCCTGGCGAGTCGGGCGCGCCGCGCTCGGTGCCGGTGGCCCTCCAGGCGACGTGGCCGGCGGCGCGCGGGGCCGCTCCCTGATTTTTTCGCGTGAACTTCGGCCCCGGTTCTGCTCTCCTTGGGGCATGGAAAACACCCTCGTAGACCTCGACGGTTCGTTCGGCGAAGGCGGCGGCCAGATCCTGCGCAGCAGCCTTGCCCTGTCGCTGCTCACCGGCAAGCCGTTCCACCTGCGCCACCTTCGCGCCCGACGATCCAAGCCGGGCCTGCAACCGCAGCACCTCATGTCGGTGCGCGCCGCGGCCACGATCGGCGGGGCCCAGGTACGCGGGGCCTCGATCGGCAGCACCGACCTGGTCTTCGAGCCGGGCGCCGTCTCGGCCGGCACCTACCGCTTCGACATCGGCACCGCGGGAGCGACCGGGTTGGTGCTGCAGACGCTCTACCTGCCCCTGGCGCTGCGCGGCGGCGCCCCGAGCGAGGTCACCCTGGTCGGCGGCACGCACGTCACCGCCAGCCCGTGTTTCCATTTCCTCGATACGACCTGGCGGACCTACCTGGAACGCCTGGGCTTGCGGCTATCGCTACGGATGCAGCACCCGGGCTTCTACCCCCGCGGCGGCGGCGTGGTCGTGGCCCACATTCAGCCGGCGCCACGGCTGCGCGGGGTAACGCTGCGCCAACGGGGGGAAGTGACGGTGCGCGGCTTCAGCGCCGTGGCCGGGCTGCCCGATCACATCGCCCGGCGGCAGGCGCGTCGGGCGGCCTTCCGCATGGAACAGTTCGGCGTCGAGGCGGACGTGCGGCAGGAAGAGTGGGAGGGCGGGCCGGGCAGCGTGCTGGGGCTGGTCGTGGACACCGAGCCGGCGCCGGCGCTGTTCTTCGGACTGGGCGCCCGCGGCAAGCCGGCGGAAGCGGTCGCGGATGAGGCGGCCGACCAGGCCATCGCCTACCTGCGCACGGCGCCGGCGGCGGTCGATGCCCACAGTGCCGACCAACTCGTCCTGCCGTTGGCGCTGGCCGAGGGGCCGTCGGAGTACACCATCGCGGAGGTGACGCAGCACCTGCTGACGAACGTGGCGGTGATCCGGCGGTTCGTGGAGCGTGAGATCGTCTGCGAGGGGGAAGAGGGGCAGCCGGGCGTCGTGCGGATCGGATGAGCGGGAGCCGCAAGCGGCATCGCAGGGCTCGGTATAATGGGCCGTCGCCCTCGTGAAGGTGCTTCATGAATCCATCGCCGGCCGAATCCGATGTGACGCTCCGCGTGGCCCAGGTCGTCCCCCGCACCGAGGCCGAGGGCCCCGGCCGGCGCTTCGCCCTGTGGTTCCAGGGATGTCCCCTGCGCTGCCCCGGCTGCTGCAATCCCGAGATGCTCTCATTCGAGGGAGGCCAGGCCGTTCCCCTCTGCGAGGTGCTGCGTCAGGTCCGGGACGCGGCCGGGCAGGGCGTCGAGGGGATCACCCTGCTCGGCGGCGAGCCGCTGGCGCACGCCGCCGCGGCGGCGGCGCTCGCCCGGGCCGTGCGCGGAGTTGGCCTGAGTGTGATGGTCTTCAGCGGCTACACGCTGGCCGAGGCGCGACGGCTGACCGATCCCGCCGTCGCCGAGCTGCTGGCGCACACCGACATCCTCGTCGATGGGCCGTACCTCCGCGAGCGGCCGGAGACGCGGCGGCGCTGGATCGGCTCGGCCAACCAGCAGATTCACTTCCTGAGCGAGCGCTACCGCGCCGACGACCCGCGCTGGCTGCTGCCGAACACGCTGGAAATCCGCCTCGAAGGCGGCGAATTGTCCGTCAACGGCTTCCCGGCCCGGCACGCCGTCGGGCTGTGGAAGCGGCCGAAGGCGGGCGAACGCTAAGCCGCAAGCGGCCCAGCCTCACACCTCCCCCCGCGCCTGCCGTGCCGCCTGCTCCAGCGGCACCAGGGCGCTGTCCTCCCACGCCGCCCGCTCCTCGATCGGCTCGACGTGGACCGTCACCTCCATGTCCGGCAGCGCCACGCGAATGGCCTTCTCGATCCGCTCCGTAATCTCATGCGCCCGCCGCACCGTGAAGATGCCGGGCACCAGCAGATGAAAGTCGGCGAAGCGGCGCGTGCCGGCCCGGCGCGTCCGCAGCGCATGGAAATCCATCCCCGGCGCCAGCAGCCCCGCGATCGCCGCCCGTACCTTCGCCTGCTCTTCCTCCGGTAAGGCCCGGTCCATCAACCCGTCGAACGAGCGGCGGATCAGGTCGATCGCCGTCCAGCCGATGTGGCCCGCCACGAGCAGGGCGACGATCGTGTCGAGCCAGGTCAGCTTCGTCAGCCAGACCAGGCCGAGGCCGAGAAGCACACCGGCCGAGGTGACCACGTCGGCCATCAGGTGCCGCCCATCCGCCTCCAGGACGATCGATTGCGCCCGCCGGCCGGCGCGGATCAGCAGCAGACCGACGCCCAGATTGATGACGGTGGCAGCAAACGTGAAGCCGCTGCCCACGCCAAGGGATTCCAACTCCTCGGGGACGAACAGCCGGCGGAGGGCGAACCAGACGATGGCACACGCCGCGACCAGGATCAGCATCCCCTCCAGGCCGCTGGAAAAGTACTCGATCTTCTCGTGGCCGTAGGTGTGGTCCCGGTCCACCGGCCGTGCCGCGTACACCAGAGTCAGGAGCGCCGCCAGCGCCGCCACCACGTTGACGACCGACTCGCCCGCGTCGGCCAGCAAACCCACCGATCCCGTGACGCGGTACGCCACCGACTTGAGCGCCAGGTTCAGCACGGCCGCCAGGATCGACAGGCCCATCAGGAGTTGCGGACGCGGCGCGGTCATGGGAAGACTCCGTGCGGCCCGCCGATACGGCCGGCATGGGCGTCATCTTACGCCCCACCGCTCCCGGCAGCACGACCCGTACCAGGCCCGTTCTCGGCATTCTCTTGCATCGCCGAACGATCTGGGCGAAAATGACTGTTCGGCCCGCCCTGCAACGGCGGACGGCGCGCGGCACCCGCGCTGTCGCCGGCCGGGCTTCTCATCAAGATCGGTGCCGAACGGAAGAGGTGCTTCGATGAATCTGCAGCGCACGGGCTTAGCCGCCGTCGCCGCGCTCGCCCTGACCGTGTCCCTGGCCTTGCCGGCGCGGGGGCAGCCGGTCAAGCCGGCGGCCGAGAACGAGTTCGGCGTCCGTCGCATGGAAATCTGGAACGGACCGGTCCGTACCGTCCACTACTTCATGCAGGGTAGTTCCCCCGGCGAGGAGGCGACCCTGCGCGACCTGGCGCGGGCCGAGAACGACCTGGCCAGCGCCGACGAGGTGCAGGGGCTGCGCCGCCTGTACCTGAAGAACGAGCGCCTTCTGGCCAACCGTCGCGGCCAGGTCAACCCGCTGCTGTACGGCTACTCCAGCGAGTACGCCGCCGGCCTGATCCCCGGCGTCGTCACCGGCGGCTTCGGTTACGGTGGCTTTGCCGGCTATCCCTACGGCTCCGCCTACGGCATCGGCGGCTTCGGCAACGTCGGCTCCGGCTTCGCCTATCCCGGGATCGGCGCCGCCATCGGCAACGTGAACAACAGCCTGGCGAACGGCGTCGGCAATGAAGGGGTGATGAAAAATGAACTGGCCCGCGGCCTGGCCGAGGCGGCGACGCCGGAGGCCATCGCCCGTGCCACCCGCGCCTACGACACGGCGGTGGCGCGCGTGGGCGAGTCGCAGCGCCTCCGCGTCGCCCTCGGCTACCCCAAGGCGGAAGGCACTCCCGTCAAGGAAGAACGCTGGGTCGGCGGGCAGGTGACCGTGACCACCAAGGACGGCAAGACGTTCGATGGCAAACTGGTGCGGGAAGAGCCGGAGTGGATCACCGTGGAGACGGCCACCGAGGACGTCAGCCTGCGCAAGAGCGAGGTGACTCGGATCGTGCGGCCGAAGCAGGACATGAAGCCGGAAGGGCAGTGACTCGTCACGGCCGGGCGCGGTCGGGCTGGGCGAACCATGGGCTCGTCCAGTCGCGGGCGGTGTAGCTGCCGCCGCTGGTCGATTCGACGCCGTTCGGCCCGATGCCCAGGGTGGACGAGTTGGAGAATTCCTCGTGGTGCGTTGACAGACAGCCGGCCAGGCCGAAGGCCGTGAGGAAGCAGGCGGCCAGCGCGAAAAGCCTCATGTGACCCTCCGTGGCAAGGAACGCCCTCCTCCTGTTATCGGCACGATGCGAGTGAAACTTGAGCCGCCCGCGACCCCTCAGTGTGGGGACTCGCGGGCGGCATTTCGTTTTTTATTGACCTGGACCCCGCCCCTACCGCATAATAAGCCCTGTGAAACTGATTGCCTGGCTCCTGGTCGCGAGGCCGGGAGAGGATTGAAACAGCTGCGTAATCGTTGACATGAGGTCCGCAGCTTCTCGGGCAGTTCACGCGGTGGCGTGGCCGGAAGTGCTGCGGGTACCAACACCAACCCACTGGAACGTCGCACCTAACCCGAAGTCACCACGAGTCGCGCATGGTCTTGTTCTGGCTAATGTGGTTCTGCCTGGCGCTGTGCGGGGCCGCCCGCCTCCTCTGCGCCAGAGGACGGGTCGGTCCGTGGCGCGCGGTCGCACCGGGGACGGCACTGCCGTACCTGGCCCGGCGCGATCGGCGCGTCGAAGGCCCGTGGCCGCCGGGCGGGAGGTCATTCCCGCCGGCCTCACGGGTCGTCGCCCGGGCCGGGCCCCCGACTCGACTGACTTTTTGAGATGCGGCGGGGGACGGTGCGCGCCCGTGCCGTCCGCGACCGCTATTCGGATAAACGGGCCGGGCCGGCCGTGCGGCAGAGGCCGACGGCGTGCTGGCCGGTTGGCGTTGCTTTACACCGCAATTCTGTCTCGCCGACATTCTGCCATCGCTTCGGCTCGCCGCGCGGTGAGGTTGGGAGGGCCTGCGCTCTCCGGCCGCCTCGTGGCGATCCGCCCGGGAAGCATGCGGGCCCTGGGAAGGAGTGGCCTGTATGCTGCCAACAGACCCGAGCGCCGTCGCGCTCTCCATCACGTTGGCCGCTCTATTCGGCTTGCTGCTCGGCTTGGGTGGCGCGCGCCTGCTCGACCGATTCCGCCTCAATAGCGTCCAGGCCCGCGTCGCCGAGATCACCAAGCGCGCCGAGGAGGACGCCGACACCATTCGCAAGCGCGCCGAAGTGGACGCCAAGGACGAACTGTTCAAGAAGCGCGAAGACTTCAACCGCGAGATGGACCAATCGCGCACGGAACTGCGCGAGCAGGAGCGCCGCCTCGACAAGCGCGAGGACGGCCTGGAACAGAAGCACCAAGCCCTCGCCAAGAAAGAGAAGTCGCTGGAGAACACCCAGCGCAAACTGAACGAGCGCAAGAACGACCTGGAGAAGCGCCACGAGGAAGTGGAAGGCTTGCTATCGAAGCAGGCGCAGGTGCTGCACGAGATCAGCCACCTCAGCCGCGAGCAGGCCGAGCACATGCTGCTGGAGCGGGTGGAAACGCAGCTGACCGGCGAGATCGCCGGCCGCATCCTGAAGCACGAGGAGATGCTCAAGGCGACCTGCGAGGAGAAGGCCCGCGCCATTCTGGCGACGGCCATCCACCGCTACGCCGCCGAGCACACCGCCGACACCACTGTCAGCACGGTGGACATCCCCAGCGACGACATGAAGGGGCGCATCATCGGCCGCGAGGGCCGCAACATCCGCACCTTCGAGAAGGCGACCGGCGTGGACGTGATCGTGGACGACACGCCGGGCGTGGTCATCGTCAGCGCCTTCGACAACATCCGCCGCGAAACGGCTCGCCTGGCCTTGACCAAGCTCATCCAGGACGGCCGAATCCATCCCTCGCGCATCGAAGAGGTGGTCAAGGAAACGCAGGCGGAGATGGAGAAGCACGTCGGCGAGTTGGGCAAGGCGGCAGTGCAGGACGCCGACATCGGTCAGCTCCACGAGAAGCTGATGCAGCTGCTCGGCCGGCTGAAGTTCCGCACCAGCTACAGCCAGAACGTCCTCAACCACAGCCTGGAGGTGGCCCACCTGTGCGGCATGATGGCCGGCGAACTGGGGCTCGACTCCCGGCTGGCGCGGCGCTGCGGCCTGCTGCACGACATCGGCAAGGCAGCCGACCACGAGATGGAGGGCGGCCACCCGAAGATCGGCGCCGAGTTGGCCAAGCGCTACGGCGAGACCAGCAAGGAGGTGCTGCACGCTATCGTCGGCCATCACGACGACGTGACGGTCGATCACGTCTACACGGTGCTGGTGGCCGCCGCCGACGCCATCAGCGCCGCCCGCCCCGGCGCCCGCCGCGAGACGCTGGAGAAGTACGTCAAGCGCCTGGAGGAACTGGAGGCGCTGGCCTCGGGCTTCCCCGGGGTGGAACACGCCTACGCCATCCAGGCGGGCCGCGAGGTGCGCGTCATCGCCGACGCTTCCCACACCAGCGACAGCGACGCCGTCAAGGTGTGCCACGACATCGCCCGGGCCATCGAGGAACAGCTCAACTACCCCGGCGAGATCAAGGTCACGGTCGTGCGCGAGACGCGGGCGGTGGAGTTCGCACGCTAATCGTTTAGCCGCCGCCCTCGGGGCGGCGCTCTCCTCGGGCTCGTAGTGACCGCATTCATGCGGTCGATGACGAACCCGACCCGATAAATCGGGTCACTACGAGCGTGAGGAGAGCGCCGCCCTCGGGGCGGGGCTCTCCTCGGGCTCGTAGTGACCGCATTCATGCGGTCGATGACGAACCCGACCCGATAAATCGGGTCACTACGAGCGTGAGGAGAGCGCCGCCCCGAGGGCGGCGGCTAAACGGGGGAAAATATGCGTATTCTCTTCATCGGCGACGTAGTCGGCCCTCCCGGCGTGACGTTCCTGCGCCAGGCGCTGCCGCCGCTGATCGCCCGCGAGGGGCTCGATTTGGTCATCGCCAACGCGGAGAACGCGGCCAACGGCTCGGGGCTGACGCCGAGCCTGTACCGCAAGATTCGCGAGGCCGGCGTCGATCTCGTCACCCTCGGCGACCATGTCTACAAGAAACAGGACGTCATCCGCACATTGGAGAGCGAAGACCGCGTCTGCCGGCCGGCGAACTTTCCGCCCGACGCCCCCGGCCGCGACTTCGCCATCGCCCCGGCCCGCGACGGCACCCCCGTCGCCGCCTTCTGCGTCCTCGGCCGCACCTTCATGCGCCCCGTCGATTGCCCCTTCCGCGCCGCCGACCGCGTCCTGCAGGCGATCGGCGACGGGGCGCGGTGCGTCGTCGTGGACGTCCACGCCGAGGCCACCGCCGACAAGTACCTGCTGGGGCACTACCTCAAGGGGCGCGTCAGTGCCGTCCTGGGCACGCACACGCATGTCCCCACCGCCGACGAGCAAGTATTGCCGGGGGGGACCGCGTTCATCTGTGACGTGGGGATGACCGGGCCGTACGACAGCATCCTCGGCCGGCGCATCGACCGCGTGCTGTCCACCACGGTCACGTTCGTGCCGAGTGCCTTCGACGTGGCGACCGACGACCCGCGCCTGGCCGGCGCGATCGTGGACGTCGATAGCGCCACGGGACGGGCGACGGCGATCCGGCGGATTATGCTCGATGAGAAGGGGTTGGCGGCGCTCGCTTAGCCGCTTGCGGCTTCGCACGGCTTGCGAAGCCGCAAGCGGCCGCGTCACTTCATCGGCTGCCATTCCAGGCCGAGGCCGCTGGCCTTGTCGCGGCGCGCCATGATGGCCCAGGGCGTATTCGGATACGCCTTGATGATCTTGTCCAGCTTCTTGCGCGACTCGCTCCCGAGCTTCTTGGCGACGCTGTCGCCGCTCTGCGGGTCGTACTGCGAGGCCAGTCGCCAGCCCTGGTAGAGCTTCGGGTCGGGAGGCGCCAGCCCTTTCAAAATCTGCCCCAGCACCGCCTGGTACTCATTGAGGTAGGCGATCTGTGCGTCCACCCGGGCCACGAGGTAGTCGTAGCTCGCCTGCCAGCGCTTCGTCTCGCTCTTGCGGTGCTCCTCCACGGCCTTCAGGGCGTCGCTCTGGTCCATCAACTCGCCGATGACCTTGGCGACCGTCTTCTGGTCCTTGTGGACCTGGGCTTTGAGCGGCCCCTCGGCGACCCCCGTCGTCTTGTAATTGTCGTTGAGGTTGTTGGCGGCGATACCGGCGAGCAGCTCGCGGGCCTTCTGCACTTCGGCCCGCAGCGGCGTTGCCTCACCGTCCTGCATGTATTCCTTGAGCGTGTCCGCCGGGAACGGCGGCAGCGCCTCGGCGGTGAGGGCCTTCTGGTCCTTGGAGACCTTCAAGGGCGGGAACGAGATATCCTTGAGGATCGCGCGCACCAGGGCGACGTCGGCGGTGCCGCCCGGCCGTTTCGCCGGGGGCGCCACCTTCAGCCGCGGCGGCATCGCCTCTTTCGAGTCGTAGGCCGCCCCGCCTTCGGCCTCCGACCCCGCCAGGCGCGAGGTCTGCTCCTTGCCCGGCGGCAGGTCCTCTTTCATGCGGAGGTTGACCGCTTCCACCAGCCGCTCCATCGGCAGGGCGTCCGCCGGCTCTTGGATCTTCTTGGGGGAAATGCCGAAGACGACGTCGTTGAGGGCCTGGAGGAACAGGCCATTATTGACCTTCACTCCCTCGAATTCGTAGGAGAACTGCTCGGCGACGCAGGCCGACCACACCTGGACGCCCGCCGGCGGCTCCTTGAGCATCTTGTCGAGGTTGGCCCCCATCGGCCCGCTGCCGGGCCGCTCCTGCCCCTTGCTCGGGTCGAGCCGGCAGGTGTCCAGGATCAGCACCTTCTGCCGTGCCTTGCAGGCCTCCAGCTTCTCGTAAATCCACTTCAGCGGGATCGTGCCGTCCTTCGATTCAGTCATGCCGTCGATGGGGAGCAGGACCGGCTCGCCCTCGATCTCGACGACGTGGCCGACGATCAGCAGGATGATGCGGTCCTGGGCGCGCGACGTGTCGAGGAAGTTGACGATAGTGTTGCGGATGACGTCCTCGGTCGGCGGCTGGGCGAGGCGCTCGGAGGCCATGTCGCTGAGGAGGGCTGTCTGCTCGCCCGGGACGTGCAGGGCCTTGGCCTGGGTGAGCTTGTCCTCCAGCAGCGTCTGCACGTTGGCGCCGCTGGCGATGGGCATCCCGTAGTTGATCGGGTTGGCGAACAGGTAGTTGTTGATGCTGATGGCCAGGACGCGGCGCGGGAACGGGCCGCTCGCCACGGGCAGGTCCGACGGCGGGGTCGAGCGGTCGGGCTTCGCCGGCTTCTTGCCCGTGTCCTGCTTGAAGGGGATGTCGGTCTTCTTGGTCGTCTCGCGCTGCGGTGCGGCCTTGCGGCTATCGCGAGAAAGCTCGTCCGTCGCCCCGTCGCCGTCACGCTCGGCCACCTGCTCCCCTGGCTTGGCCGCCATCCGGGACAGGTGGGGCCAGGCGAAGGCTGCGGCGACGATCGCGACCCCCAGCACTACGCCGGCGAGGATCAACCGCTTGGCCAACCCGCCACCGGGGCCCTTGCGCGGGCGGGAACGGCGCGGGGGCGTCGTGGCCGCCTGGTCCTCCTCGAACGAGAAGGGATCGGCGGAGGACGGCCGGCTCGGCTTGGCGGGGCGCGGCCCGGCGGTCGGCGCGATTGGCTTGGGGGCGGACACCGCGGTCGGTGCCGTGGGTGGGGGGGCTTTGCCGCGGGCCTGGATGACCATGCCGCAGTGCTTGCACTTGAACGCCTGCCCCAGCCAGTCCGCCGGGATGCGCAGGACTTGCTGACAGCCGGGACAGGTCGCCTGGACGATTTGTGACATTCCTCCCACCTCCCCTTAGGAACGGTCGCTCTTGGCGAGGCGCTTCCTCGTATACTAGACGATATCCGACGCCGTCCGGTTGCCGCAACAAGAAAGCGGGCTCGGCGGCGCAATTCCCTTTGAGCCCGGGGCGGCCCCGGGATACAACAGAGAGATCGCCCTGCCGCTCCTCTCCCCTGTCCCCACCCACGAGGAGTCCCCGATGCGTACGATCCGGATTGTCGCGCTGGCCCTGACCCCGTTGTTGTTGGCGGCGCGGCCGGCCCCGGCGGGAGAGCGGTCGCCGGCGCAGGCGGTCATCGAGCGGGCGATCGAAGCGGCGGGCGGCGAGGCCCGGCTGGGCCGCTTCAAGGCCGCCGAGTGGACCTGCAAGGGCACCGCCCACGCCAGCACCGCCCTGGCCTTCACCGACCGCTGCTTCGCCCAGTGGCCCGAGAAATTCCGCCACGAGTCCTCGATCGAGGTCAGGGGACAGACGATTCAGCGCTCCCTCATCCTCGACGTGGGCCGCGGCTGGATCAAGGGGGACGGCGGCACCGTCACCATGAACGACACGGCGCTGGCCGAGTTGCGCGACAAGGTCCACGTCCTGCGCCTGGCCGCCACGCTGCTGCCCCTGAAGGAGAAGGGGGTGACGCTCGACGCCCTGGAGGAAATCAAGATTGACGACCGCCGCGCCGCCGGCGTCAAGGCGACCTGCGCCGACCGGCCCGACCTGCGCCTGTACTTCGACAAGGACACGGGGCTGCTCCTGAAGTGCGAGCGCACCGTCAAGGACGCCCTGGGCGGCGAGGCGGTGAGCGAGGAAACCTTTTTCAGCGACTATCACGAGGTGGAAGGGGTGCAGGTGGCGCGCAAGGTGTCGGTGAAGCGCGGCGGCAAGCCCTTCCTCGATTGGACGGTCTCGGACTTCCAGGTGCGCGCGAAGCTGGACCCGGGACTGTTCACCGGCCCGTGAGGGCCTGGTTCAAACGCGGGTCGTGCCCGTGCCCGTGCCCGTGCCCGTGCCCGTGCCCGATTCCAGACCGGGCACGGGCACGGGCACGGGCACGGGCAGGGCGTGGACCTCCTGAAACGGCCAGTATTTCAACCAGGCCCCCGTGAGAAGGCACCCATGCGCAATTTCATCCCCCTGGCGCTGGCCCTGGCCGTGACGGCGACCCCGGCCCACGCCGACGACGCGGCCGAGGCGCGGGGGATCATCGACAAGGCGGTGCAGGCCGTCGGCGGCGAGGCGAAACTGGCCACGGCGCGGGCCCACACCCAGAAGGTCGTGGGAACATTTTTCGGGCCGGCCGGGGCGATCGCCTTCACCGGCGAATGGGCCGTCAACCTGCCCGACCAGCTGCGGCAGACGACCGAATCCGAGTCGGACGGCATGAAGTTCCGCACCGTCAAGGTGATCGCCGGCGACAAGGGTTGGCTCCGCGTCAACGACACCTTGGAAGAGCTGGACAAGGACACCTTGGCCACGGAGCACGAGCAGACCTACGCCGTTCACGTGGCGACGCTGCTGCCGCTGAAGGACAAGGAGTTCGTCCTGGCCCCGCTGGGCGAGTCGAAAGTGGGCGAGCGACCCGCCGTCGGCGTCAAGGTGACGCGCGAGGACCGACCCACCGTGGCCCTGTTTTTCGACAAGGAAAAGGGCTGGCTCCTCAAGGCCGAGTTCCGCGTCAAGGTCCACAACACCCCGGTAAGGCAGGAGGTCTTTTACGACGACTACGAGGACGCGGACGGCCTGAAGCGCCCGAAGAAGACGACGATCAAGCGCGACGGCAAGGTGTTGGTCGAGAGCGCGGTCACGGAATTCAAGCCGCTGGACAAGATCGACGCCAAGCTCTTCGAGAGGCCGTAGTCGTTCGGGTTCTTTTTCTCTCCCCTCTTGCGGCGGCCCGAGCCTTCCGGTAGCTTGAAGGGGAGTTCCCCAGAGTTTTCGGTGGTCAGGACGTCGCCAAACCAGCCCGCTCTTTCCCTGCGCGCACGGCCCACCCGCCGCCCTCCCGCCCTCGCCAACCGGCGCAAATTCTCTGGGCGCCATCCTGTGAGAAACGCGAAACTCGGTCGTCTCATGTTATCGGGGGGCGATCGCGCCTTCCTCCGTGCCCTCGTCCTCAAAGGAGCAGTCGAGATGAAGTCGTCAGCGATCTTCATGGGCGTCTTCGTCGCCCTGGCGGCGCCGCTGGCCCTGCCGGCCGGCGCCCGGGCGGACGAGCTTCCCAAGGAGTACCGGGACTGCGTCAACAAGGGTCTGGACTGGCTGGCCAAGCAGCAGCACCCGGACGGCCACTGGGAAGCCGGCGGCGGCCAGTACCCGCTGACCATGACCGGCGTCTCCGGCATGGCCTTCCTCATGGAAGGCAGCACCATCCGTGAGGGCAAGTACAGCGAGCGCATCCGCAAGGCCGCAGACTGGATCGTGGCCCGGGCGATGCCCAACGGCATGCTCGGCAACCCGAACATCCCCGGCGAGGCCGGCCGCTACATGTATGGCCACGGCTTCGCCCTGCTCTTCCTGTCGTGCGTCTACGGCGAGGAGGACGAGGGCGACCGGAGGCGCAAGCTCGAAGACATCTTGACCCGGGCGGTGCAGTTCAGCGGCAAGGCGCAGACGACACGGGGCGGCTGGGGCTACATCTCGGCGGCCGACGGCAGCGACTTCGACGAGGGCTCGGTGACCATCACCCAGGTGCAGGCCGTCCGCGCCGCCCGCAACGCCGGCATCAGTGTGCCCAAGGAGATTATCGACAAGGCGATCAAGTACCTCAAGGACTCGACCAGTTCCGACGGCGGCGTCATCTACAGCCTGGCGGGCGGCGGCGGCGGCGGCGGCCGCCCGGCCCTGACCGCGGCGGCCATCGCCTGCGGCTTCAGCGCCGGCGAATACGGCTCCAAGGAGGTCGCCGGCTGGTTCAAGTTCTGCAACCAGCAGATCCCGCTGGGCCTCGGCGGACGCTTCGGACACGACGAGTACACCCACTACTACTACGCCCAGGCCATGTACGTCCTTGGCGACGACGGCTGGGGCAAGATGTTCCCCAAGGACCGCGACGGCATGACCTGGACCAAGTACCGCAAGTCCACCTTCGACAACCTCGTCCGCAGCCAGGGCGCCGACGGAGGCTGGACCGGCGGCATGATCGGGCCGGTCTTCATCACCGCCACCCACTTGACCATCCTGCAGCTGGATAACGCGGCACTGCCGATTTACCAACGATAACCCGTCTGGCGGCTTGCGGCTTAGCGCCGAACGCTAAGCCGCAAGCGGCCAAACTCCAAACTCCGTACCCCTACTAACTCCGAGACTCCGCATGAGCGAACCGTCATTTTCCCCTAAACTGGTGCGCCCCGATGCCGAGGGCGCCACCTCCACCGAGACCCTGGCCGCCAACGACCTCGAGGCCGTGCGTCGCCTCCAGGACGGCTTCAAAAACATCAAGCAACAGCTGGCCCGCGTCATCGTCGGCCAGAACGAGGTCATCGAAGAACTGCTCATCGCCCTGTTCAGCCGCGGCCACTGCATGCTCGAGGGCGTTCCCGGCCTGGCCAAGACCTTGATGATCTCGACGCTGTCGAAGTGCCTGTCGCTGGCCTTCAGCCGCATCCAGTTCACGCCCGACCTGATGCCGTCCGACATCACCGGCACCGAGGTCATCGAGGAGAACCGCTCGACCGGCGCCCGCGAGTTCAAGTTCATCGCCGGCCCGCTGTTCGCCAACGTGATCCTCGCCGACGAAATCAACCGCACGCCGCCCAAGACCCAGGCCGCCCTGCTGGAAGCCATGCAGGAGCGCCAGGTCACCGTCGGCCGCGTCCGCCATCGCCTCGACGACCCGTTCTTCGTCCTGGCGACGCAGAACCCCATCGAGCAGGAAGGCACCTACCCCCTGCCCGAGGCGCAGCAGGACCGCTTCATGTTCAAGGTCTTCGTCAAGTACCCCAGCTTCGACGACGAGTTCGAGATCGCCCGCCGGACGACGGCGCTGATCACCGAGGAGATTCAGCCGGTGCTGTCGGGCGAGCAGATCCTCGAGCTGCAGAAGCTGGTGCGGCGCGTGCCGGTGACGGACCACGTCATCCGCTACACGCTGGCCCTGGTACGGCAGACGCGCATCGGCGAGCCGGGGGTGCCGAAGTTCATCAAGGACTGGCTGGCCTGGGGCGCCGGCCCGCGCGCCGTGCAGAACCTGATCATCGGCGGCAAGGCCCGCGCCCTGCTCTACGGCCGTACGCACGTGCAGACCGACGACATCCAGGCGCTGGCCTACCCCGTCCTGCGGCACCGCATCCTGACCAACTTCACCGCGGCGTCCGAAGGCGTCACCAGCGACATCGTCGTCAAGAAGCTGCTCGAGGACACGCCCAGCAAGGACAGCGAGCTGACCAAGGACGAGCGCTTCAAGAAGATTTTCGCGTCGTGATGACCTGAAAGCCGCTTGCGGCTTAGCGTTCGGAGTATCCCACGGGAGACTTCGTGGGATACTCCGAACGCTAAGCCGCAAGCGGCGGTTCCGAAAGGTTCCCCCCCGTGTCCACCGCGACCAAAGACCTCAAAGATGACCCGCGCCGCTTCCTGCACCCCGACACGATCGCGCGCATCTCGCGCCTCGACCTGCGCGCCCAGCACGTCGTCGAGGGCTTCATCTCCGGCATGCACCGCAGCCCGTTCTTCGGCCACTCCGTCGAGTTCGTGCAGCACCGCGAGTACACCGCCGGCGACGACATCCGCCACCTCGACTGGAAGGTCTGGTCCAAGACCGACCGCTTTTACATCAAGCAGTTCGAGGCCGAGACCAACTTGCGCTGCAACCTCGTGGTGGACGTCAGCGAGTCGATGCACTACGGCCGCGGCGCCCTCAACAAGTACAACTACGGCTGCACCGCCGCCGCCTGCCTCGCCTACCTGCTGCTGCGCCAGCAGGATGCCGTCGGCTGTATCACCTTCGACGAGGAGGTGCGCCAGATCATCCCGCCGCGCAGCCAGCAGCGGCACATCGACGGCATCTGCCGCTCAATGCACGTCAGCAAGCCGCGCGACAAGACCAACATCGAGAAGATCCTGCGCCGCGTCACCGAAAGCATCGCCAGCCGCGGCATGATCGTCATCGTCTCCGACCTGCTCGTGGACCGCGAGGAGTTCTTCCGCGGCCTGGAGATGCTGACGCAACGGCGGCACGACATCCTCATCTTCCACGTCATGGACGACGACGAGTTGATCTTCCCCTTCGCCGGCACCACGCGCTTCGAGGGGATGGAGGAGATGCCGCACCTCCTGTGCGACCCACGCGCCCTGCGCGACGGCTACCTGGAGGCGCTGGAGGAGTACCTGACCGAGGTGCGGCGCGGCTGCACGCGGTTGGGCATCGACTACGCCCTGGTCCGCACCGGCGATTACCTCGACGCGGTGCTGAGCAAGTTCCTGCACCACCGCATGGCCATCCGCGCCTCGGCGAAGATGGGCGGCCACGCCGGCAAGTAGCGCCCGCTTGATTTATCGTTTCGCGCTCGCGGCGCGAGCGCGAAACGATAAATCAAATCCACCAAAGGCACCACTCGCATGGACCTCTTGTTCCTCAATCCCGCGTACATGGTCGCCGGCGCGGCGCTCATCAGCGCCCCGATCATCATCCACCTGATCAACCGCATGCGCTACAAGCGCATCCGCTGGGCGGCGATGGAGTTCCTCCTCAAGTCGCAGAAGCGCAACCGCCGCCGCCTGATCATCGAACAGCTCATCCTGCTGGGCCTGCGCTGCCTCCTCGTCGCCCTGGCCGGCTTCCTCGTCGCCCGCTACATCGGCGGCCTCGGCGGCCCGCAGGAGAAGCCCGTCGATCACCTCGTCGTCCTCGACGACACCCTCAGCATGAAGGACCGCTTCAAGGACGAGAACACCAAGGAGGAAATGACCTCCTTCGACATCGGCAAAAAGAAGGTGCTGGAGATCGCCAAGGAGGCCCTCAAGGCCAACTCGAGGCAGAACCTGCGCCTGGTCACCCTGTCCAGCCTCGACGAGATCAAGTTCAACGAACGGCTGAACAACGACACGTTCCACAAGCTGGAGTCGAAGCTCAACGACATCAACCCGTCGCGCCTGCACGTCAAACCCGCCGACGGGGTCCGCTGGGCGATCGAGCAGAAGCTGACCGACGCCAACCACCAGCGCGTCCTGCACTTCGTCAGCGACCTGCGCGAGAGCGACTGGAGCGGCCCCGAGGCCAATAAGCTCCACGGGGAGTTGGACAACTTCACCCGCGGCGGCGGCAAGGTGCTGCTCTTCGACGTGGCCTACCGCTTCCGTAGTGAACGCCAGGCCGTCGCCATCCACCAGGACAACATCGGCATCAGCGACTTCCAGCCCGAGACGCGCTTCACCGCCGAGAACCTGCCTGTCCAGTTCACCCTCACCGTCAAGAACTATTCGGCTGCCGATAAGAAGAACGTCTCCTTGAAAGTGAAGGTCAACGGCGAAGAGCGCCCCGAAGCCCCGCCGTTCATCGACCTCCCGCCCGGGGAGAGCAAGCACCTTTTCCAGTTGCTCTTCAACCAGAGCAATTACAACGTCGTCTCGGCCGCGATCCAGGAGAAGGACGAGTCCGGCATCCCCGACGACAACATTCGCGTCACCGTCATCCAGGTCAAGCAGCAGGTGCCGATCCTCATGATCGACGGCAGCGAGGACCAGCCCAACGGTGCCCGCAAGGACGGCTACTACCTCCAGAAACTCTTCGTCGATACCGCCAAGGGCTACCAGGTCGTCAGCAAGAGCCGCGAGGAACTCGACAACCTCGACCTCACGTCGGAAAACTTCCCCTGCCTCTACCTCCTCGACGTGCCGGACCTGAGCGACAAGGCGCTGAAGAAGGTGCAGGACTACCTCGAACAGGGCGGCCACGTCGCCATCTTCCTCGGCGACCACGTCAAGCCGAAGTTCTACAACGAGAAGCTCTACGCCAAGGGCGCCGGCATCTTCCCCGTGCCGCTCGAGGAGAAGAAGCCCGAGCGCATCAGCGGCGAGGAGCGGTTCGGACGGCTGTTCGAGGGCCAATACCAGATCTTCTTCCGCGACGACCAGCACCCGATCTTCCGCGAGGTCGCCGACCCGAAGGTCAAGGAAGTGTTCAAGTTTTTGATGATCGACGCGGCCTGGCCGGTGCAGAATCGCCTGCACTGGAACGCTGACCCGACCAAGGTCCACGAACTGGTGACGCTGCCCAACCGCAGCGATGTGGCCACGTACAAGGACGCGGTCAACGCCATCCTCGGCCAGCTGGACCAGGCGGCGAAGGACGAGAAATTCGCCAAGTTCCAGGTGGCGCTGGAGCGGTTCCGGGGCACGATTCGGCGCGGGTACGATAACGGGCTCTACGCCCTGGCCAACGCGCTGGACCAGTTCCTGAGCGAACGCGGCGACCCGAAGAACCCGGAGAAGGCGCCGGACCTGAAGGAATTCTGGGACATGCCGGAGAACGAGACGTTCCGCAAGCAGGTGGCCGACCTGCGCACCACGGCGATGTACGGCGAGCCGCTGGTGCTGACCAAGCAGTTTGGCAAGGGGGAGTCGGTCGTCTTCCTTACGACGGCAGGCAAGGCGTGGAACGACTGGGCCGGCGGCGGCATGGCCTCGCCCACCTACCCGGTCGTCATGCTCAACCTGCAGAAATACCTGACCAGCGCCACCAACGAAAGTAGCCGCACCCTCGGCACCCCGCTGGACATCGTCCGCGACGCCGAGGGCTCCCAGGACCGGGCCAGGATTACGTTCCGGAAGGCGCCCGGCGAGGAGAAGCTGGGGGCCGCCCCCGCCGCGGTTGGCGAGGACGCCAGCGAGAAAGAGTTGGAGACGGTCGCCGGCAAGGAGGACGAGAACAAGCAGCTCCACTTCGCCTTCGCCAAGACCCGTGAGCCGGGCGTTTACTTCGTCGATATCAAGGGCAAGCCCAGGCCTGGCGAGGTCAAGGAGCCGCAGCCCTACCACGAGGCGTTCGTCTACAACGTCGATACCGAAAACGAGGGGAACCTCAAGCGCGCCGCCAAGGACATGCTCGAGCAGGGCAGCTCCGGGCAGACCAACGATCAGGTGGCGCTCATCACGCCCGACATGCGCCTCACCGACCTGCTGGCGCCGAAGCGCAAGGACATGTCGGAGGCGCCGTGGCTGTACCTGGTCATCCTCATCGTCCTGATCATCGAGCAGGCGCTGGCGGTGCATCTCAGCTTCCACCTGAAGGGGAACGAGGCGCAGCTACCGGCGGGCCTCGCCGGGCAAGGCCGGACCCCGGTGCCGACGACGGAAGCGGCGTGAGGACCCCGAGCCGCTTGCGGCTTCGCAAGCCATGCGAAGCCGCAAGCGGCGTAAAATGAGCGAGATACCCGACCCATGAACGAAAATCGCGAATTCGTCTGGCGCCGCCTCACGGAGGGCTTCTCCGTCGGCGGCCACGAAGTCCAGGGCCGAGCCTGGCTCATCGTCCTCCTCGCCATCCTCAGCGTCGGCGTCGTCTACGTCATCTGGATGTACGTCCGCGACGGCCACAGCATCGGCTGGTTCTGGGGGACGTTCCTGGCCGCCCTGCGCCTGGCCGTCTACGGCACCCTCGCCGTGGTGTTCCTCCTTCCCGCCTATCAAAATTGGGAGGAAACACGCCAGCAGTCCAAGGTGGTCGTCACCTTCGACGTCACGGGTAGCATGGGCAAGCAGGACGACCCCGTCGTGCCGGGGCTCGCCCCGGAAAAGCGGCCCACGCGCCAGGACAAGGTTCTCGCCTTCCTGGGCGAGCCGTCGGCGCCGGACGGCTTCTTCAAGCGACTGCAGAAGACCAACCCCGTCACGATGTACCGCTGGGGGGCCTACCTCGACGACGACTACCTCGTGATCCGCGACGGCCAGCTCTGGGACCGCAAGGCGTGGGAAGAGGGCATGCACGATCCGGGCAAGCAACTGGCGCCCGGCCAGGTGTTCGCCGCCGACACGTTGAGCGGGTTCCTCAAGCCCGACCTCAAGGCTGAGCCCCCGGAGGACGCCAACGACGAGGCGAAGAATGCGTTCCGCGAGCGGAAGGAGAAGCTGGAGCGGCTCGTCAAGAGCACCAACGTCGGCCAGTCGGCCCTGGACGTGCTGTCCAAGGAAATCAACAACATGCCGCAGGGCATCGTCATCTTCACCGACTGCCGCAGCACCGAGGGCGGCCCGCAGGCGTTCAAGGACCTCGCCGAGCGGGCCAAGCGGGCCAAAGTGCCGGTCTTCGTCGTGGTCGTCGGCGAGGACCGGCCGGAGACGAGAATCGAGGTCGTTGACGTCCGCGGCCCCGACAAGGCCCGCCCCGAGGATCCATTCCCGATCGCGGTGGACATCACCGGCGTCGGGCTGAACGACCGCACCATCACCGTCTCTCTCGACATCTTCAAGCCCGGCACGGACCCCAAGAAGGACCAGCCGTTCAAGACCGTCGAGAAACAGGTCACCTTCAAGGGGACCCAGTTGCCGCGCGCCCAGGTCGAGTTCCCGATCACCCCCGCCGAGTACGGCGACATCCCGACCGACGAGCCGGCGACGACGAAGCCGGGGGAGAAGCCGTCGGAGAAGCCGAAGCCGCCCGAGGAGAAATCGACCAAGCCCGAGTTCAAGGTCGGCGACTGGTCCTTTGTGCCGCGCGTGGCCCGCGACCCGGCCGAGATCAACAACGAGAAGTTCCACACCAAGGAACCGGCCATCGTCAAGATCGAGAAGAAGGCGCTGCGCGTGCTGCTGTTCGCCAGCGCCCCGCTGCGCGACTACCAGTTCGTCCGCACCATGCTGGTCCGCGAGTCCGACAAGAAGCGGCTGGAGCTGTCCATTTACCTGCAGCCGCTGCCCGGCCAGGCGCGGCGCAACGGCATCGTGCAGGACGTGCCGCCGGACCGCATGCTCACCCGCTTCCCCGATAAGCTGGACGACAAGAAGCAAAGCGAGGACGAGCATTACAACCTGGCGAACTACGACGTGATCGTCGCCTTCGACCCGAACTGGACCGAGTTGACCAAGGAGCAGACGGCCCTCCTCGACCGCTGGGTGAGCCAGCAGGGCGGCGGCCTGATCGTCGTGGGCGGCCCGATCCACACGGTCGAACTGGCGCTGACCGCGGCCCACTTCAAGGCGGCCGGTGGCGACCGCGACAAGCTCAAGAGGCTCCTGGCGGACAACGCCGAGGTGGCCAAGCTCAAGCCGATCCTCGACCTCTACCCGGTCGTCCTCAAGGACATCCGCCTGGAGAAGGACCGCAACACGGCCATCCCCGCCGGCCTGCACTTCACCAACGCCACCCCGGAGATGGAGTTCCTCAAGTTGGACGAGGAGGACGAGAAGACTTCTCTGCTCGACGCCTGGACCGAGTTCTTCCGCGGCAAGGGGGCCACCACGGACTCCCGGCTGCTGCGTGGCTTCTACGGCTTCTACCCGGTGGAGAAAGCCAAGGACACGGCCATCACCGTCGCGACGTTCAAGGACGAGACCAGCACGGACAAGGTCGAGCCGCCCTACCTGGTCATCATGCCCAACTACGGGGCCGGCCGGCTCGTCTGGCTCGGCTCCGGCGAGACGTGGCGCCTGCGGCAATACCGCGAGGTGTGGCACGAGCGCTTCTGGACGAAGCTGGTGCGCTACGCCAGCGCCGGCAGCACCGGCAAGACGACGCGGCGCATCATCCCGGCGGTCGGCCGGCAATTCGCCGCGGGGGCCTTCTTCGACGTGCCCGGCCAGTTCTTCGGCAAGGACCTGTTGCCCCTGGGCAAGGACGTCCACCCCAAGCCGAAGGTGATCCTGCGGCCGCCGGTCGGCGTGGCCGACGTCAAGACCGAGTTCGAGATGGCGCCGATGGCCACCGGCGGCGGCGACTGGGACGGCCGCTTCTCGACCCGCCTCCTGCTCAAGTCGCCCGGCGAGTACGGCCTGACCCTCAAGATCGACGAGCCCGACGGGCCGACGAGCGACCTCAAGATCAAGATCCTCGAGACCGACACCGAGCTGGAGAACACCCGGCCGGACCTGGCGGCGGCCTACGAGTTGGCCAGCGACGCCGAGGCCGTGCTGGAGCGGCTGGATGACTCGGGCAAGAAGTTGCAGCTCAAGCAGGCGCTGCAGCGATTCATGGTGGTGGAGAAGGGGTCCGGCAACGAGAAGGAGCGGCTGCGGCTGGTGTTCGACCTGCGCAGCGCCGCCCTGATCCCCGACTGCATGAAGACGCTCGTCAACAAGCAGGAGAGTCGCGGCAAGGTCGATGACATCTGGGACCAGGGCCTGCCGCTGGCCAACGTCCTGTACTGGTTCTCGATCGTCACCGGAGTCATCGCGGGGTTCCTGGCCGTCGTCGCCCTGGTCCTCTTCGCCGGCGGCAAGCAGGCGACGGGCATGCTGATCGGGACGGCGATGGTCGCCGCGCTCGCCGTGGCCGCACTGGGCGGGCGCTTCTACCTGAGCGCGCACCCGGAGATCACCTTCTCGGTCGTCCTGGGTATCGTCGTCGGCCTGCTGTCGGTCGAGTGGCTGACGCGGAAACTGCTGCGACTGGCGTAAGCATCGATTTATCGTTTCGCGCTCGCTTCACCCCCCCGGAAGAGTTGATTCTCTCCCGCGGGGTGAAGCGAGCGCGAAACGATAAATCGATGCGCGAAACGATAAACATCCTGGAGCCCATACATGGCCACCGTCACCCCTCCGAAGCGCTCGCGGAACCTGGTCGAGTCGCACCAGCGCGTCCGGAGCCCGCTGGAGCGCATCCGCGGCACCATCCGGACCTACGTCGGCCTCGAGGGCGCCGCCCTGCTGCTGACCCTCGTCGCCCTGTGGTTCTGGATCAGCTTCGTCCTCGACTTCGGCCCCTTCCGCCTGCTCGAGTGGGACTGGGTGCAGGAGGTTGCCCGCCCGGTCCGGGCCGTCAGCCTCGGCTGGCTGTTCCTCTGCGGCGTCATCCTGCTTCGGGTGGGGTTGATCAGGCGGATGTACGGCGGTGAGGCGGCTTCCATCATTCGGACGGCCTTCGCCACCGGCGTCAAGCGGCAGACGCTGCCGGTCTGGTTGCGGCTGCCGCTGGGGGGCGGCGCCGTCGCGGGCGTGTGCTGGCTCGCCGACGCCATCGGTGCCGCCGTCACCGGGGACGACCTGCGCGGCCGCGGCTACGCCCTGGTCCTCGCCCCGCTCACGGCCCTGGCGATCACCGCGGCCCACGAGTTGTTCGGTGTCCTCTCAAACGTGCGGCGTGAGGTGCGCGCCGCCGTGGCCGCCGTGGGTGCCGGCGCCGGGGCCTTCCTGGGCGTCTCCCTGGGCTACGAAACCTTCGGCAGCACCGCGGGCGCCATCGTCCTCAGCGCACTGCTTTCCATCGCCGGCGACGTGTTCGCCCTGCTCAGCCTCGGCATCGTCGTCGGTTTGATTCGCAACCAGGGCTACCTCGTCGCCCTGACCGTGCCGTGCGTCGCCGCCTACCTGCTGGGCTGGCTGGTGGCGGGACTGCTGGCCGGCCTCAGCCCCGTGCTGGCCGCGGCGCTCGTCATCCTCCTGATGGTCGGCCCCGTGATCGGCGTCGTCGCCCTCCGCCTGACGCGCGACTTCAGCGACGCCGCCCTGGCCCTGGTCCTCGAGCGCCGCTTCCCCCAGGTGCTCGGCGACCGGCTCATCACCGCCGTGGAACTGGCCAACCCGAAGATCGCGGCCCGCTACGGCTACTCGCAGATCATGATCGAGCAGACCATCCACGAGGCCGCCGACCGCGTCCAGACGGTGCCGGTGCGCGAGGTCTTCGACTGGAAGCGCCTGGCCCGCTACTGGGTCGGCGTCGCAATCGTCACCCTCGGCCTGTACCTGGTGGCCGGGGCCCTGTTCTGCATCCCGTGGGTGGGCCAGACGGCGGCGGGCGAGCGCGCCGGCTTCGCGGCCTTCCACCAGGCGGCCGGCCTGGCCCTGGAGCGGAACCTGCTGCTGCAGAACACCATCTGGCCGCGCCGCGCCTTCCTCGAAATCCTCGACTGGCCGGAGAACCGCGACAAGCACGTCGGCAAGGACGATTCGGCCCTCAGCGTCAAGGTCCGCGCCTCCAAGTGGGTCGTCGCTTCGCCCAAGGCGGCCGAGGGCTGGCGCGCCCTCACCTGGAATGACCTGGTCGAAAACAAGCATCTCCTGGGCGAGGCCGTTCCCCCGGTCGATTTCCGCGAGAACGACGACCAGGGGAAGAAGGACTGGGGCCAGCCGCGCGACCCGGCCGGCTGGACCCTCGACGAGATCGAGACGCGCCTCAACCGCGAGGAGACGCACGAGACCATCGAGGCCGACACCAAGGACAAACTCCGCGAGACCCTCAGCAAGCTGGAGCAGCGCGCGGCCGATCCGTCCATGCGCCGCACCCTGCGTATGCTCATCGTCCCCGCCCAGGTCAGCATCCGTTACCGCGGCTCGCGGGGCGGCGGCGAGCTGACCCTGCAGCGCCAGGGGGACAACGAGTACACCGGGCAGTTCCCCGACCTGAAGGAAACCGTCACCTTCACCGCCCGCGGCGAGGACTACGAGACGCCGCGCTACCGCATCACGGTCGTGCCGCCGCCGTCGCTGGTCGAACTGATGGCAGAGGAAGAGAAGCCGGCCTACATACTGTTCCGCGTTCGCGGCGAGGACTCCCCTGCCGTCCTGCGCGGGCTGAAGCAGCGCATGATGCCCCGGCCGGTCTCCGTCAGCGGCGGCGACACGTCGCGCATCGAGTCGATCCCCGCCGGCAGCGACCTGGTGCTCGTCGCCAAGTCCGACAAGGAACTGAAGGAAGTCGTCATCGACGAGCCCCGCAAGGGTGCCGCCGCCGTCAAGGGGGACGTGCAGCTGACCAATCCCCACACCTTCCAGGTGCGCTTTAATGACGTGCGGACGATCTACGACTTCTACTTCCGCTTCGTGGACACCGAGAACGTCAAGGGCGAGCGGCACGTTATCATCAAGCCGCAGGAGGATGCCCCGCCGGACGTCAACATCGACGTGAAGATCATCCGCAAGACCGCGCAGGGCTACATGGTGACGGCGTCGGCCTACATCCCGCTGGAGGCGAAGATCCTCGACGACCGCGGCCTGCACCAGGTGGAGTACGCCTGCACGGTCACCAAGCTCGACCGCCAGGCCGAGCAGAGCGCCCGCAGCCTGTTCATCGTGAGCGCCATGCACCTGCTGCCCGGCGGCCCCGGCCAGGAACTCGTGGCCGCGGGGCGCATCGCCAGCCTGTCGCGCGAGGCGAAGAGTGGGCCGAAGGGGAGCAACGAGACGCCCAAACAGCTTTACCCCGCGCTCACCTTCAAGATCGGCCCCGACGAGTACCAGCCCCTGGAAAAGATCAAGGGCGGCCTCGGCGAGCCCAGGCCGCTCAACCTCACGCTCACCCGGAACTTCGAGATCGACAAGCTGGAGGAGAAGGACATCCGCGTCAGCAAGGAAACCGACCTGCCGTACTTCTTCAGCATCGACCGGGTGAAGAACGCCGAGGGCAAGCCGCTCAAGGTCGAGGACAAGGACTCGATCCAGC
>Ga0116217_10000884_pt1 | contig 30171 bp, 25 predicted proteins | sample Sb_taG_6_FD_89697 | JGI IMG/M metagenome (GOLD analysis project Ga0116217, IMG submission 89697) | Peat soil microbial communities from Weissenstadt, Germany - Sb_50d_4_PS metaG | ecosystem: Environmental > Terrestrial > Soil > Wetlands > Peat | place: Germany: Weissenstadt | collected 2010-09-21 | reverse complement strand
GCCAACCTTCGCACGGTGCACCGCCGATTACGTGTCCATCCGATGATCCGGCGATGGGGGTTCTCCCACAGATCCTGGCGGCGGACCCTACGCACGTGGTCTTCTACGAGCCGGACATCTTCGGCCGCCGCGGCCGGACGAACTTCGTGGGACCAATGAACATTCCCAGCCTCGTCTTCAACGTGCACATCTACTGCAGCTACCGGAGCGGAAAGACCGGTAACCCCACAGACATCGCCGCGTGCGCGTCACAAGAAACGCGTTCACTCACGACACGTTCTGAGGATCGGCGCGACCTCGGCTCAACAAGTCAACCCGGCGGCCCCGCGTGGTTTGTGAGCGAGTTCGGCGCCACGTCGAGTTCTGCACTTCTTCGTAGTCTTACGGGCGACGAAGACCGATTCTTGGTCGGTTGGGCGTACTGGTCGTGGAAGTTCTACCGAGATCCGACAGGCAGCGCGGCCGAAGCGTTGGTCACTGCGAAGGGCACGCTTCGCTCAACGGCTCGGGTGCTCTCGCGTGCCTACCCCCAGGCGATCGCAGGGAGACCGAGGTCGATGATGTCGAATCCGACGACCGGCGCGTTCAAACTTCAGTACGTACCCGAGCGGACGGTCCACGCTCCCACGCTCATCTTCGTGCCGGTCCAGATTCACTATCCCAGTGGATATTGCACTCGAGTCTCGGGCGGATCGGTGATCTCGAAGCCGGGCGCCTCGATCCTTCAAATCCAGAATGCCCGGGGGGCTCGAGTGGTGACCGTGACGGTCACAGCCGGAACGTGCGGACAGTGAAGATCTGACGTCGCCCTCAGGTGTGACGGAGCCGATCCAAAACACTCATTTGCACCGGCGACCTGGAATCGGTCCCCGAGCCGCTGCATGCTAGGGAGAAGGCAGAGCCACAAGGAGACTTACCGCTGAGACGCTCGTGTTTCAAATGACTTCTCGACCGCTGGACGACGATGAACTCCGGACGCTTGATGCCTATTGGCGTGCCGCAAATTACTGCTCAGTCGGCCAGATCTACTTGATGGACAACCCGCTCCTCGCCGAGCCCCTCCGACCCGAACACATCAAGCCCCGGCTTCTCGGCCACTTCGGTACCACTCCAGGGCTCAATCTCATCTACGCCCACCTCAACCGGGTCATAAAGGCTCGTGGTCTCAACCTGATGTACGTGATCGGGCCCGGACATGGGGGCCCCGGCATCGTGGCGAATGCCTACCTGGAAGGGACCTATTCGGAGGTGTACCCACACGTCAGCGAGGACCTGAAGGGCCTCAAGAGGCTCTTCCTTCAGTTCTCGTTTCCCGGTGGGATACCAAGTCATGTGGCACCGCAAACGCCCGGATCGATCCATGAGGGAGGCGAGCTCGGCTATTCGTTGGTCCACGCCTACGGCGCCGCGCTCGACAATCCCGATCTCATCGTTGCCTGCGTCATCGGCGACGGAGAGGCAGAGACCGGCCCGTTGGCAGCCAGCTGGCACTCCAACAAGTTCCTGGATCCAGTGGGTGACGGTGCCGTGCTACCGATCTTGCATCTCAACGGCTACAAGATCGCGAACCCGACCATTTTGGCCCGGATCGGTAACGATGAGCTGTCCAGCTTGCTTACGGGATACGGGCATCGCCCGCTCTTCGTCGAGGGTGACGATCCCGTTGAGGTCCATCAGCAGTTGGCGGCGGCGCTCGACGACGCGTTGGACGACATCGCCGGGATCCAGGCGGCGGCCCGCCATGAGGGAACCACGTCCCGGCCGGCGTGGCCAATGATCGTGCTCCGCACGCCAAAAGGTTGGACATGCCCCAAAGTGGTCGACGGGGTCCCAATCGAGGGGACGTTTCGCGCTCACCAGGTACCCGTCAGTGACGTCCGTACCAATCCCGAGCACCTCGAGATCCTCGAGGAATGGCTGCAGAGCTACCGCCCCCAAGAGCTCTTCGACGAGTCAGGTCGCCTACGGGGCGAGTTGCGTGCCGCAGCGCCCAGCGGGGAGCGCCGTATGAGCGCGAATCCACATGCCAACGGGGGCCTGCTGTTGAGGGAGCTGGATCTGCCCGACTTCAGGCGATACGCCGTCGAAGTCGAGCGTCCGGGAGTGGAATCTGTCGAGCCAACCCGGGTGCTCGGAACTTTCCTCCGGGACGTCATCAAGGCGAATCCCGCGACCTTTCGGATCGTCGGTCCTGACGAGACGCTCTCCAACCGGCTCTCCGCAGTGTTCGAATCGACAAATCGAGTCTGGGAGGCCGAGACGGTGCCGGGGGACGAGTTCCTGGCCCCCCAGGGTCGGGTGATGGAGGTGCTCAGCGAGCATCTCTGCGAGGGTTGGCTGGAGGGGTATCTCCTGACCGGTCGTCACGGTCTGTTCAACTGCTACGAGGCGTTCATCCACATCGTCGACTCGATGCTCAACCAGCATGCGAAGTGGCTCAAGACGTCGAAGGAGATCCCTTGGCGACGACCCATCGGGTCCCTCAACTACCTCCTTTCGAGCCATGTGTGGCGTCAAGATCACAATGGTTTTTCGCACCAGGATCCCGGATTTATCGACCATCTGATCAACAAGAACTCGAATATCGTTCGTGTCTATCTGCCCCCCGACGCGAACACCCTCTTGTCCGTGGCCGATCACTGCCTCCGGAGTCGGGACTACGTGAACCTCATCGTCGCCGGCAAGCAGCCAGCGCTGAACTATTTGACAATGGAGGAGGCCGTCGACCACTGCACCCGGGGCATCGGCATATTCGAGTGGGCCAGCAGCGACGGGGGAGACGAGCCCGACGTGGTACTCGGCTGTGCGGGCGACATTCCCACGCTCGAGGTGCTGGCTGCTGCGTCGATCATCCGGCAACTGCTCCCCGAGCTGAGGGTTCGGGTGGTCAACGTCGTTGATCTGATGCGGATGTCACACGTGACCGAACATCCGCACGGCCTCCCGGAGGCGGAGTTCGACGGGTTGTTCACAACCGACAAGCCGGTCGTCTTCGCCTATCACGGCTATCCCTGGCTCATCCATCGCCTCGCCTACCGTCACACCAATCACCACAACCTTCACGTGCGCGGCTTCAAGGAAGAGGGGACAACCACCACCCCCTTCGACATGGTGATCATGAACGACCTCGACCGGTTCCATCTGGTCATGGACGTCATCGATCGAGTGCCGGGGCTCGCAGGGCGAGCCGCACACGTTCGCCAGCAGATGGCGGACGCAAGGATCGATGCAAGGGCCTACACCCGAGAGCACGGCGAGGACGATCCGTCGATCGCCAACTGGATTTGGACCCCGTAAGACAATCGATGCGGGTGCTCGTCGTCAACGCGGGATCATCGAGTCTGAAGCTCAGGCTCTTGGACGAGGACAACACGGTGCTCTCGGCTGAGGACATTGCAGCCAAACATGGACTCGCGGATCTGGCGATGGCGCGTGCCGCCATCCTGAAGATGTCCCACCGTGCCGACTCGGTCGGGCATCGAGTAGTCCACGGCGGCACCAGGTTCACCCAATCGGTCGTCATCGATGACACCGTCGACCGTCACATACGCGATCTCACTGCCCTTGCGCCTCTCCACCAGCCACAGTGCGTCGCCGGAATCGATTTGGTGCACGAGCTCCTACCAGACCTTCCTGCCGTGGCCTGCTTTGACACCGCCTTCCACACCCAGATGCCAGCTGAGGCAGCGACGTACGCCGTGCCGGAAGATTGGCGGACACGACTGGGTGTTCGGCGTTTCGGATTTCACGGGCTAAGCCACGAGTACGCCAGCCGGCGAGCCGCTGAACTGGTTGGTCTCCCAGCGGAGGCATTGCGCATCGTCACGTGCCACTTGGGAGCAGGTGCTTCGCTCGCCGCCATAGTGAACGCTCGGTCGGTCGACACGACGATGGGTTTTACGCCCCTCGAGGGACTCGTCATGGCCACCAGGTCGGGCACGGTCGATCCTGGCCTGGTGACCTGGCTGGTGGAGCATGCCGGCATCGAAATCGGCGACGTCTCCGATGCTTTGGAGCATCGATCAGGGCTGTTCGCCTTGGCCGGCACTGCCGACATGGTCAGGGTCTTGAACGGAGCGGCCGACGGTGTTGGGAGCTCCGAGCTTGCGCTCGCCGTCTATGTGCACAAGCTCCGCGCTGGGATTGCGTCTATGGCGAGCGCGATGAACGGAATCGATCTGCTCGTGTTCACTGGAGGAGTTGGGGAAAACTCACCAACCATCCGATCCCAAGCAGTACAGGGCCTGGCGTTCTTGGGTGCCGCACTCGACGAGGAGGCGAACCTCTCTCGATCCCCCGACAGCGAGCTGACGGGCCCCCGTTCATCAGTCCGAATCGCCGTGGTGGCCGCAAGAGAGGACATCCAGATTGCTTCGGAGGTTCGCTCTCTCCTGTCCCCAGCTGATCGACCTGAGCGACCTCACTCACAGACAAGCAGGCCGTCCAACTGACTGAAGGCGTCCGGCAGCTCGGGGTCCCGTCGGCGTCATGTCAGCCACCGTCGCGCCAGCACCGCGTATGGGTGGGGCCGCTCCGTGAGGACTTCGTGAATGGGACTGCACCACCGGAGGTGGTTGGTGAGCGGTTTCAGTGCCTGGCTACCGGGGGTGTCCCCTAGCACTATCCGTGGAGCATCTGATGTCGGCAGCGCTCACGAGTGCGGTCAGTGTGCTGTGCTCCCTCGGCAAAGGATCAGTGAAGCCTTGGGCACCAGCCCTACTAAACGGGTCGGGCGATTTGCTTTGCCACCGGCGCAACCGCTGACATGAATTCCATCATCGACGCGACGAGGAGATCGTCCACAGTCACAATTCCAGCGAGCTCCTCGTCTTCGAGGACAGGAAGCCGACGAGCGCTGATGTCTCGGACCATGACGAACGCTTCGAAGATGTCCGCTCCGCCCTGGATCGTGACCGGATCCGGGGTCATGATCCCGGCGACGCTGTCGTCCACGTCGTGACCGGCGGCAACTGCTCGAACGACGATGTCCCGGTCCGTCAATATCCCTCGCAGTTGTCCTGCCGAGACCACGAGGAGAGCACCGACCCGGTCTCTCCCCATCAACTCCGCAGCCTCGCGAACCGTGCACTCTGGGGACACGGTGACCGGAGCACTTCGAAGACACTCTCGCACCAGCATTTCGGCGCCCTTTCACTCGCTCCAATGTCCATCCTGGACCCGCGGCCCGTTCCTCGACAGGGTCGTATGGCCTTGAATCCTCCCAGGCGGTCAGTACCGCTCCCACGGGCGTGGCACTGCTCGCTGCACTTCGTCGCGGTCAACCGCCGAGGCCAATTCCCGGACCGGGACGGTTGACCGGAAAGACTTCGCTCGCCTTTTGATACCGGCCTTGGCCAGAGGTGGGGACGTGAGCGCCCGGCGAGCGCCGTCGCAGCGGATGGTGGTATTCCGCCATGATGGAGTCATGACGACAGCAGAAGGCCCGCTCGAGGCCGAAGGTCAGGCCTCCGCGCTCGAGGGGTGGCCCGGTCAGGTTCTGAGCGAGATCTCCGAGGACGAATGTTTTGCCCTCTTGGCGACCCAGGTGCTTGGGCGCCTGGCAGTGGTGCGCGGCGGAAGGCCGGAAATCTTTCCGGTGAACTACGCGCTCGATGGTCGCACGGTGACCGTTCGGACAGCGCCGGGGGTGAAGCTCGCCTTCGGATCGTTTTCGTATGTGGCATTCGAGGTCGAGGAGATCGACCAGAGCACACGGGAAGGCTGGGTCGTCGTCGTGCGGGGCTTTGCCGAGGACATCACCGATGCGGGTGATGCATTCTCCGTGCACGCCCGGGGGGCCGGTGCCGAACCCTGGGTCGGGGGCAAGCTCGACTATTTCTTGGCCATCACGCGTGCCGACGTCTCAGGACGACGGATCGCCGCTCCGAAGACTTCCTAGATCCACGTTGCGCCGGCACAATCACGACACCCGAGGCCCTCGGCTGAGGACTTCGGCTCGAACGGTTTCTCAACTTCCTTCGTTGGGCTCCATGTGATGATGGTAAGCCGGACCGATCGGGAACCGAACCTCGACGAGTCCGCCCACGAAGTGGGTGCTGACCTCGAATCGAGAGTGTCTGAAGACGTGCAGCATTTCTCGGTTCTCGAGCAACGTCGACGCGACGAAGGTGTTGATCCCACACATCCAGGCCGCTTGGGCAAGCAACTCGAGGAGCAAGGTGGCGACGCCATGGTGATGCCACTTGTCAGCCACGACAAACGCGACTTCGGCCTCTGCTCCCGAGGTCCGGTCATAGCGGCCAATTGCCACCATCCGACCTTCGATTTCCACCACCAAAGCGAGTCGGTCTGCGAAGTCGACATGGGTGAATCGGTGGATTTCTGACGGCGTGAGTTTCGGGTGCGGTGAAAAGAAACGGAAGTACACGGACTCCGGACTGAGCTCCTGATGAAACGTCGCCAAGCGATCGCCGTCATCAGCTCGAATGGGGCGGACATGCACCGTCGTCCCCAGCATCGTGGTGACGTCGCACTCAAGCGCCCTCGGATAGTCGCTGACATCGGTCGCCTGGGTATCCACTTGAGAGCTTGCTCGGGAGTTGAGCACGGTCCTGTCCGGTCGAGCAGACACCACCCGATCCCGTTTCGGGGTCACGGGATCGGCGTGTGCCGGATGCGTCGACCGGTCACCTCTTTTGGCACGATCCGGACATAGCACTCCCGGTTCCCGGCCGCCCACGGCCTCACGTCAAGGGCCTTGACCCTTTCGAGTTCGTCGGTTGACTTGACGAGATGGGCCTCGCCGGAAAGGAGCACACTCCAACCCTCCGTCAATGCATCGTCCACATGGTCGACCTCAAATGACACCGGACCGGCTGCAACCGCCTTCGTGATCGCTGCGGTCGGTTCGGTCCGAAACACCACGTCCCCATCGAGCGTTCTGAAGTTGACCGGAAAGGCTCCCGGCCCCCGATCTTCGATCAGGACCACCCGACCGACGCCACCGCCCGAAATCAACTCCAAGCACTCGGACAGATCGAGGGCCACCAGCGTCGCTGTCCCGACGGGATCACTCCTTCCCGGCGGCGAGAGCACTCCTCCTCCGGCGAGGGCGGCCATGCTCGTATCAAGTGCCTTTGACAGCCGCCACAGCGCTGACGGGGTGAGCTGGGATGCCGGGCTGTGTTCGATCATCTCGATGTACGCCGGATGCATGCCGGCACGGGATGCCAGTTCTTCACAGCTGAACCCCAGCTCCCGGCGTCGCTCGGCGACCCGTCGGCCGAAATCTCCCACGTCGTTCACCCGGGCCCTCCTCGGTCTAGCTCCAGGCTGACGGGTCCATACCTGGATCACCAGGGTCGTTGGACCCACCCGCACTCCGGACCATCGGCTCTGTTCGTGGGCGCTGAACACGCTCACGATCGGTGTGTGAGGTCGTCACACGCCCGGGACAGGGTCGGCTCTGTGTCACTCGATCCCCCCACGCGCCTGCCGGTCGACGCGACGATCCGGGAGGCAGCGACTGAGATGGAGCGCGCGGACACCTCGTCTTTGATGATCGGCGACCCGCCATCGAGGATCGTCACCGAACGCGACCTTGTTCGCGGCTTGGCTGCTGGTCTCCCGGTCGACTACCCGGTCGACCGGATTGCCAGCCCCCACCCGCTCTGGGTGACCACGAGCACGAGGCTCGTCGAGGCGCTCAATCTCATGGCGACGCACCGCGTTCGCCACCTCGTGGTCATTCGGCCAACCGGTGAAGTGGCGGGAATCCTGTCCCTCAAGACTGCCAGCGAGGCGGTGGTGAGCCGTTTGTGCTCACCCGTCGCTGGACCGTGATGCCGCTCGGCCTCGCCCGTCTCCCTTCCAGGAGACCGCTCTCACGGACGAGAAGTGTGGGACAACGTGCCGAGTTGGAACAGCTTGTGAATGATGCTCTCGGCAAGCGGGATCTCGAGGTCAAGGTGCCTGAGGCGGGCGATGGTGTCAGCACCTCCGCTTCACGGGTCTTCCGCTGCCAGGTCCTCCGAGACCCTCCTGGGATGTCGCCAGCGTGAGTGTGCTCGTCAGCTTCGCCTACATGCTTGTGCGAGCTAGCCGCCAGCCCTCGGAGCAGGTCTGTCCGCGGGGCTGGAACGGTCTGTCGTCGCGACGGCCTTAGCCTTGGAGTCACGGTCGAGCCGTCGCCGATCGGGCGCGACATCGACGCGTATTGGTCCCTCCGGCTGGGCTCGGCCGGCGAGTGTGTAGATCTCCGATCCGTCGACGGTCTCGTGAGCGAGAAGGATCTCGACAACCTTGTCGAGCACGTCACGATGATCCTTCAATATCCCGATCGCCCGTTCCTCGGCCTCGCGGAGCAGCCGCGCGACCTCCAGGTCGATGGCGGCCTGCGTCTCCTCGGCGAAGGGCCGCGAGGAGAACTCTGGTCCGCCGGCATCGAGGTAGACCGAACCACCTGAGGGATATCCGACCGGGCCAACTGCGTCCGACAGTCCGAACTCCCTCACCATCTTGGTGGCAAGATCGGTCGCCTTGGCCAGGTCGTTGCTCGCGCCGGTCGAGCCCTGTCCGAGGACGACCAGTTCACTGGCTCGGCCACCCAAGAGGACCGACAACGCGTCCTTCAGGTAATCCTCCCCGTACAGGTGACGTTCGACCAGCGGAAGTTGCTCGGTGACTCCGAGCGACTGTCCAGCAGGAAGGATGGTGACTTTCGAAATGGGGTCGGCCTTCTCTGAGTACACCGCGACGAGAGCATGTCCGGACTCGTGGATCGCCACTGCATGTTTCTCCTCGTCCAGCAGGACGTTGGAGCCCTCGCGCCGACCCAAGATGACACGGTCACGAGCCTCGTCGAAGTCGCCGGCAGCGAGAACCTCGCGGTCGTCGCGCACCGCGACAATGGCCGCTTCGTTCACGAGGTTGGCCAAGTCGGCACCAGAGAAGCCGGGCGTGGCTCGGGCAACGACGTCAAGGTCAACCGAGCTGTCCAATCGTTTGCCCTGACAGTGCACAGCCAGGATGGCACTCCGCTCAGACAAGGTTGGCAGCGGTATTACGACCTGACGATCGAACCGGCCAGGGCGTAGCAGCGCCGGGTCGAGCACCTCGGGTCGGTTTGTCGCAGCGAGGACGATGATTCCGGTGGCCGGATCGAAGCCATCCATCTCAGCCAGGAGCTGGTTGAGAGTCTGCTCGCGTTCGTCGTTTGAGACCAACGCTCTTCCGCCGCGCCGTTGGCCGATCGCGTCGATCTCGTCGACGAAGATGATGGCAGGAGCCCGCTTCCTTGCTTCCTGGAACAGATCTCGAACACGGGCGGCACCGACGCCGACGAACATCTCGACGAAGCTCGAACCGGTCACCGAAAAGAAGGGGACGTCGGCCTCGCCTGCCACCGCGCGGGCAAGAAGCGTCTTGCCGGTGCCGGGTGGACCGACCATCAGTACCCCGCGTGGGGCCATCGCTCCGGCCCGGGCATATCGCTCGGGGTTCCTCAGGAAGTCAACCACCTCGCGGACCTCGAACTTGGCGCCCTCGTATCCGGCGACATCGGCGAAGGTCGTCTTTGGACGCTCCTCGTCGAAGACCTTGGCCTTGGAACGGCCGACACCGAGGGCGCCCTGCATCCGGCCGGCGGCGCCCTTGGAGAGTCTCCACCACAAGTAGCCAAGAATGAGGAACGGCAGGAGCAGGATCACCCATGTGAGGATTTCACTGCCGAACGATGTGCTATTCGTGTTGGCCGTAATTTGCACTCCGGCGGCCGACAACTTGTCCAACAGAGACTGGCCGGCCTGCGGAGGAAATGCCGTCGTGTACTGACCGCCGTTGGTCAGGGTTCCCGAAGCACTGCCCGACGTATTGATCGTGACCGTCTTGACCTTATGGATCGACACATCGTGAAGGAATTGCGAATAGTTCAGTGAGACCGAGCTCGTGTGAGTTGTCGGAAGCTTGAACAACAGCACGAGAAAGATTGCGAGTGCGATGATCCAGAGGTAGTGGCGCCACGCCGGGGGTGCGGGCGGTGCCGTGGGGATGCCCCGGTCACCGGTAGGGGGAACGCCAGCCTTTTTCGTCATCGTGCAAGATGTTTTCACCTTTGTGGCTCCGGGCGCGACCGGGAGCCGGCCCGGGCTCTGGGGCGCCCGTGGCCCGAACGATTCGAGCCCCGTGCGTCGCCTCTTTGCGCCCGCCCAGAACAATGGGGTCGACTATGCCGGAACGACACCGTAGGGATAGCCGCAGAAAGAGGACAGAAATGGAACTCGGACTCTCCGACGAGGAGGCGAACGAGCTGCGCCGGCTCCTCGAAGGGGCACTCAGTGAGCTCAGTTCGGAGATCGCCGACACGGACAACGCGATGTACGTGCGCGAGCTACGAGCCCGGCGTGACTCCTTGCGCGGGATCCTGGAACGCTTGGGGGCCGTCTCCTCCTAGGCCGGGAGAGGAACGGACCACGTGATGGTGGTGCCGTGTTCCGAGGTATCGATGTCGAACCTGCCCTTGAGCTTTTCGGCCCGGGTCCGCAGGTTGTTGAGCCCCAGGCCACCCTCGTTTGAGCGATCGGCGGGGAAGCCGTGGCCGTCGTCTCTAACCGCCAGAACGCACTGACCTCTGTCTGCACGGACAGTCACCGACGCGCGCCGCGCGCCGGAGTGTCGTGCCACATTGGTCAGTGCTTCCCGCAGCGCGAACAGCAGATGTTCCAGAAGGTCGATGGGGATCGCGGAATCAACCGGACCATCGAACGCGACGGGCACCTCGAATCCCAAGACCGAGCCAAGTTCCCGAGCCAGCGCAAGGATCTTGGCACGCGGTCCTTGCTCGTCGCGGACCGCGGAGAGCTCAAAGATCGACGATCGGATCTGTCGAATCGTGTCGTCGATGTCGGCAATCGCCCGGTTGAGCCGTTCAGAAAGCGAAGGAGTCTCAGCGGAGCGTGTGATGCCCTGGAGCGAAAGGCCTATTGCAAAGAGCCGCTGAATGACAGCGTCGTGGAGGTCTCGGGCGATCCGATCGCGGTCCTCGAATACCGCGCTCTCCCGGACTCGGCTGTGCAGACGAGCATTTTCGATCGCAATCCCGGCGGCTTGCGCGAGGGCCATCACCAATTCCTCGTCGTCCTTGGTGAACTCGGCCCAGCCGATCTTGTCCGTCAGGTAGAGATTTCCGTAGACCTGGTTGTGGGACATGATCGGTACCCCGAGGAATGACTTCATTGCTGGATGGTTTGGTGGGAAACCGTAACTATCCGGATGGTCGTTCAGATTCGCCAGTCGTAAGGGCTTCGGATCGAGGATGAGGAGCCCGAGCACACCCTTACCGGTGGGCCGAGTTCCGATCGCTCTTTCCATTTCGGCATCGATGCCGATGGTGATGAACTCGGCGAGCCCGGTGTGACTCTCGTCGAGGATGCCGAGAGCTCCGTATTGGGCACCCACCATGGAGCGTGCTTCCTCGATGATGTGGCGAAGAAGGACCGGCAAGGCGAGGTCAGCCTCGATGAGGAAGACAGCCTCGAGGAGCCGGCGGAGCGTGGCCGGGTCTTCGATGCTTCGGTAGGGCATGCGAGGCCGATCGTAGCCCCGTGGCCGGCGGATGCCATGCCAGAAGGCCCTGGATGCGCGGTCCTTCGAGGCTGTTTCGAAGCACGGGGGACGAACGACCCTGGTGCTCTCCGCCGCCGGGAGCGCATGCTGAAAACTCCGAGCTAGAAGACCGGAGACGACACGAACCGAGCGAGTGATGGCTTGGACTGCGGAGCAAGCGATGCGGGAGACGAAAGGCCCAATTTCGATGTATGGCGAACTGCTCCTGGCCTCCCTGGAGATCCAGGGGGACCACGATTTGGGCAGTGACCCGGCCGAGTTACGCGCCCGAGTTCTTGAGCTTCGGGCCCGTCTTGGCGATCCCGGAACGGTGCAGCCCACCGCTGCCGGAGTCGCCGATGACATCGCGGCGAACATCGACTACGACCTCGCACTTACTCGCCTATGCATGGCCTACGGCATCGACGTCGATCCGAAGCGATTTGAACGGCCGATGATCGAGCGGTGCCGGCTCGAGAACTCGCTTCGAGCGTTCGGCGTGGATTTAGAGCGAAGTTGACTTCAAGTTCCCTCGGAAGGGGGGTGCGATTTTGGATGGTCGCGTCGTTCCGCGAGCCGGGTTGCGAAAATGGCAGCCTCTGTCCGGCGTTCCATTCCAAGCTTTGAAAGCAGATTTGACACGTAATTCTTGACCGTCTTCTCTGCCAAGAAGAGAGCCTCTCCAATCTGCCGGTTGGTCCGGCCCTCTGCGATCTGATCGAGGATCCGCCGCTCCTGGGGTGTCAGCGACGCCAGTTGCTTGTCCTCGTCCGAACCGCGACGAACGCGCTCAAGCACCCGTTGGGCAATGCCGGGATCAAGGAGGGTTCCTCCGGAAGCGACCTTCCGAATGTCCGAAACCAGGTCGGTCCCGCCGACCTGTTTCAAGACATACCCCGCGGCCCCGGCCAGGACGGCCGCAAGAAGCGCTTCGTCGTCGGCGTACGAGGTGAGCATCAGGCAGGCAATCTCCGGATTGTCCGATCGGACTTCTCGGCACACCTCAACCCCACTGCCATCGGGAAGTCTCACATCGAGAATGGCCACGTCCGGCCGGGCCAGGGGGATCCGATTGAGGGCGTCAGCGACCGTGCCAGCCTCTCCCACGACCTCTATGTCGTCCTCGGTTTCGAGGAGGGCACGGAGGCCGGTGCGCACGACCTCGTGATCGTCGAGGAGAAAGACCCGGATCGGCACCCCGCAATTGTGCCAGAGCGGGGGTGTCCACGGCGGAGCACTGGCGATGGGGCCCGTCCCAGGTTGACGAGGGGCCTGAAGGGTGACTTTGGTCCCTAGTCGGCTCTCGATCCGTCTTTCAGAGTGATTGAGAGGTCCAAAGCCAGGTCATGACCAGGCTGTGGCTTGACCGAGAGGGGACGGATGTCAGTCATCGATACTCAGCCGGGACCAGCCCAGCCGGCTCCGGTTGACCAACCATCACTGTCGACCCGCAACCAGGAGAAGGCCCACGCTCTGGGTTTGACCTCGGCCACTGGGCTGGTGATCGGCAGCATCGTCGGCACCGGTGTGTTCACTATGCCGGCTGTGCTGGCCGGTGCCGGCACCATGGGCATCGTCGTTCTGGGCGTCATCGCTGTGGGCGCCATGCTCCTGGCGGTCCTGTTCGGTCAGCTCACCAAGCGGGTGCCCAACAGCGATGGCGGACTCTACGCCTACTCCAGACATGAGTTCGGCGACTTCGCGGGGTACTTGGTTGGTTGGTGCTACTGGGTCCAAGCCTGGGCGGGGAACGCTGCGATCGTTTCGTCTTGGGTGTTCTATGTGGACGCCCTGTTCGGCTTCGCTCACCCGACCGGAATGGAGAATTTCGGTATCGCGATGGTGGGGTTGTGGGTGCCCGCCATCGTCAACTTGGTCGGGATCCGCCAGATGGCGTGGTTCCAGAACGTCACCGTCATTCTCAAGTTCTTCCCGTTGCTCTTCGTCGCCATAGTTGGATGGTTCTTTGTGGAGAAAGCCCACTTTGGACCCTTTAACGCTTCGGGTGGCAGTCTGTACAGCGGCATCGGGATCGCCGCCGGAGTCGCGCTGTTCTCCTTCATCGGGGTCGAGGCGGCTGCGGTCACCGCCAAGCGGGTACGGGACCCCCGCAGGAACGTCATGCGCGCCTCGATGATTGGCACTGCTATCAGCGCTTTGTTGTACGTGCTGGTCACCGCGGCAGTGATGGGACTGGTCTCCCATCACACCCTTGTCAACACCGGGTCTCCATTTGTCAACGCCTTTCAGAGCATCTTCCCCGGCAGTGCGTGGGCTCCGAAGTTCATCGCCGCCATCGCCGTTGTCTCGGGGATCGGAGCGCTGAACGGGTGGACACTGATCGTCACAGAGACGTCGCGGGCGATCGCCCAGGACGACATGTTCCCCCGCCCGTTCACCTGGACGGACCGCAAGGGAACAGCCTGGTTCGGCATCCTGGTCGGCACCGCGCTGCCATCGCTCCTGATGTTGTGGCGTTACACCACGAGCTCTGGGCTCACGGTGTTCACCTATCTGGTGGACCTCACAGTGGTCACGGTGGCGATCCCCTACTTCATGTCGGCGATCGCCCAGCTCACCTTCCTGGTCTCAGGGCGTCGCCGAGTGCAGGGCTGGCTTCTGGCCCGGGACCTTTCGGTCGCTGGAGCGAGCGTCCTGTTCTCGATGTGGGTGACGTTCGCCTCGGGATACCAAGTCGTCTACCAGGCGCTGGTCGTGATCCTTACCGGGCTCGTCCTGTACGTCTTCTTGAATGCCCGTCGCCAGCGACTTGGTGAGGCGACCGAGCCGGTGGACCTCCCCGCAGAGGGTCCCGCCGTCGAGCTGACCCAGTCGTCGTGAATCGACCATGACCACCGGGTCCAATCGGTGAGCCAAGACCCCAGTCGCGTGTGATCTCGGGCTGGACGCCGGCGGTGCATTGTCGACCCCGGAAGGTCCAATGTGGGACCTTCAGCCCTTCCGGCACCCCTTCGGAACCGGCACGATGGAACCGTGACGCAGAGTCTCCGGAAGGAAGGCCGAATCGTCGTCGGTGTCGACGGATCCGCCTCGTCGAAGGCAGCCCTTAGCTGGGCACTGGGCCAAGCGAACCTGACCGGGGCCCGGGTCGAAGTGGTGGCGGCGTGGGGGTACCCCGTCTATGTCAGCGATGCCGACTCTTGGCCCGTCGATCTCGATCTCGAGTCCATCGTCACCCACCAACTCCAACGGGTTCTCGGAGAGGTCGTCCCCAACGACAGCCCGATCACTGTCGACGTCGTCGTGCGCCCCGGGCCTCCGTCCGTGGCACTGATCGAAGCCTCCAGGGGCGCAGATCTCCTCGTCGTCGGGACTCGGGGCCACAGTGAGTTCACAGAGGTGTTTCTGGGTTCCGTGAGCCTCCACTGTGTCGCCAGAGCCCACTGCCCGGTGGTCGTGGTCCGAGCGGACGGATATTGACCGAGCGAGTCGATTACGCCGATGACACCGGCCGGCCCTCCGACCCAAGCCTCGGTCGATGGCGAAGGGGCGGGACCTATGACCCTTCTGGTCGCTCCAGGGACGTCGTACGGTGGCGGTACGAAGACAGTACGAGCAGGTGCGAGCCACTCGAGTTCGCACGCCCTTCAGAATGGGAGGTGGTGACGTGACCTTCGCAGTCAGATCTGAAGTCGGCAAGCTCCGGCAAGCGATTCTGCATCGACCCGGGCTCGAACTCTCCAGGCTCACGCCCGAGAACATCGGTGAGTTGCTGTTCGATGACGTGATGTGGGCGAAGAAGGCCAAGGAGGAGCACGACGCCTTCGCCGAAGCGTTGCGGGAAAAGGGGGTTCGGGTTCACTACTACGGGCGACTGCTCAGCGAGACATTAGACGTGCCCGAGGGTCGCCAGTTTGTACTCGATCGCATCTGCACTCCCGAGATGCTCGGCCCGTCGCTCGTGGATCCCGTCAGGAAGCTGCTCGAACGGCTCGACAGTGAGACCCTGGCTGAGCATCTGGTCGGTGGCGTGCTGAAGGCGGACCTCCAACCCTTGAAGGCGAAGAGCCTGAAGTGGGACATGCTTCGTGCCGACGACTTTGTGCTGTCCCCGCTGCCCAATCACCTGTTCCAGAGGGACAATTCGTGCTGGATCTATGGCGGTGTGACGATCAATCCCATGGCCAAGCCGGCTCGGCGACGCGAATCGCTTCACACGCGGGCCATCTATCGGTTCCACCCGCTGTTCAGAGACTCCGACTTCATCACCTACTACGGAGACGACGACGAAGATCACCAACCGGCGACCCTCGAGGGTGGCGACGTGCACGTCGTAGGCAACGGTGCCGTGCTGGTCGGGATGGGGGAGCGGACCACGCCTATGGCGGTCGAGATCTTGGCGCGAGCTCTGTTTGCCTCGGGCCAGGCGACGAAGGTCGTGGCGATCGAGCTCCCCCGCTCGCATGCCTTCATGCACCTCGACACCGTGATGTCCATGGTCGACCGATCGACGTTCGTCCTGTATCCGTACTTCGACCGGCGCCTTCGGAGCTGGACCATCACCGCTGGACACGATGGCCAGGCCCCGGTGAGCCGCAATCACGTCCTGTGGGAGACCTTGGCTCGGATACTGGAAATCGAGCAGGTGACGGTGCTGACGACCGACGAGGACATCCGTGCCGCCGAGCGTGAGCAGTGGGACGACGGCACCAACTACCTCGCGGTGGCGCCTGGGGTGGTGTTCGGATACGAACGCAACGTGGCCACGAATACCATGCTCCGAAAGCACGGTCTCGAGGTGGTGACGATCGCCGGGAGCGAGCTGGGTCGGGGTCGAGGCGGCCCACGGTGCATGACCTGCCCGATCGAACGTGACGCGGCGGACTAGGCCGAAGAGGAGGTGGCAAACACGATGAACCTGCGGGGAAGAAGCCTACTGAAAGAGTCCGATCTCACCCCCGATGAGTTCCTCTATCTGATCGACCTCGCTGGGGAGCTGCGTGCTGCGAAGCGATCGGGCACCGAGGTGGAGCGCATGAGCGGTAGGAACATCGCTCTCATCTTCGAAAAGCCATCGACGCGGACGAAATCGGCATTTGAAGTGGCGGCGCACGATCAGGGCGCACACGTGAGCTATATCGGACCGGGCGAATCTCAGCTCGGGAAGAAGGAGTCCATGTCCGACACGGCTCGCGTGCTCGGGCGCATGTACGACGGTATCGAGTACCGCGGCTTTTCCCAAACGATCGTCGAGACGTTGGCTACCCATTCCGGAGTGCCGGTATGGAACGGGCTCACCGACGAATGGCATCCCACCCAAATGCTGGCCGACATTCTGACAATGCGTGACCACGCGAGTGTGCCGGTTACCGATGTGGCCTACTGCTACTTGGGTGATGCCCGGAACAACACCGCCAACTCGCTGTTGGCGACCGGCGCACTGTTGGGGATGGACGTCCGCATCGCCGCTCCAGAGGCGCTCTGGCCATCCGGAGAGGTGCGGGCGATCGCCAAGGCCTTGAGCGAGCAGTCCGGTGCCCGCATCACGTTGACCGAGGACGTCTTCGCTGCCGTCCACGGGGCCCACTTCTTGTACACCGACGTGTGGTTGTCGATGGGCGAGCCCGCCGAAGAGTGGGACGAGCGGATCGACCTGCTGTTCCCTTACCAGGTGAACCACGCGGTGATGCACGCCACCGGGATCCACGAGACCAAGTTCATGCACTGTCTGCCGGCTCTCCACAACACGGAGACAGAAGTCGGTCGGATGGTGTTCGAGAAGCGCGGACTCACCTCCTTGGAAGTCTCCGACGAAGTCTTTGAGTCTCCGGCCTCGGTCGTCTTCGACCAGGCCGAGAACCGCCTGCACACCATCAAGGCACTGATGGTGGCGACGATCGGGGACTGAGATGCGCTTGGTCGTCGCGCTCGGGGGCAATGCGCTCCTTGAGCGCGGTGAGGTGCCGCTGGCCGAGGTCCAGCGGTGCCACGTGGTCGCCGGGATCGGAGCGCTTCTTCCGATTCTGCGCGCCCACGAGGTCGTGATCACACATGGGAACGGCCCTCAGGTGGGCCTGTTGGCGCTCGAGAGTGCGCGGGATCCGGCCCTGCCTCATCCCTACCCCTTCGACGTTCTCGACGCCCAGACGCAGGGGATGATCGGATACCTCATCCAGCAGGCGGTGGAGAATGCGCTGCCGGGCCGCCCGGTGGCCAGTGTCATATCCCAGACCCTCGTCTCGGCCGATGATCCGGCGTTCAACGTCCCGACCAAGTTTGTGGGGCCCACCTATCCCGAGGACGAGGCTCGTCGTCTGGCGAGCCGCCTCGGTTGGTCGATCGCCGCAGATGGGGACAAGTGGCGCCGCGTCGTGGCCTCCCCGGAGCCCAGGCAGATCGTCGAGATCGACACCGTGCGGACCCTTCTTGAGGCGGGGACGGTGGTGGTGTGTGCCGGCGGGGGGGGGATCCCGGTGTGTCGAGTGGAAGACCGCCTCGTCGGGATGGAGGCGGTGGTCGACAAGGACCTCACCGCGTCCCTGCTCGCGAGTGATCTCGGGGCCGATGCGCTGGTCCTGCTGACCGATGTCGCAGCCGTCGAATTCGACTATGGAACCGAGTTTGCTCTGGCCGTGAGGAGGGTGAGCCCGGAAGCCCTACGGGCCCATCGGTTCCCGGCGGGCTCGATGGGACCCAAGGTCGAAGCGGTATGTCGTTTTGTCGACGCCACGTCGAACGGGGCCTACATCGGTCGCCTGAACGAGGTCGGGCGGATCCTCGAAGGCACCGCAGGAACCTATGTTGGACCCGGCGCCGAGCTCGTGGTCGAGCCGGTCGATTCGGGTGGTGTCCCCTCCGGGGCCACCCGCCCGCATGCATCCTCGTGTGCGGAGAGAAAGGGGAGCAGGTGAGCGGAGCCCCGGGAGGCCCGGTTTTGGTGGGGATCGATGGGTCGCCTTCGTCCTTGGACGCGTTGGACTGGGCGGCACGACATGCTGCGGCCACCGCAACCGCACTGGAGATTGTGACCGCATGGGAGTGGCCGTCCACCTACGGGAGCCCGCTGCCCCTGCCCGAAGGTTTCGACCCCGAGGCGGACGCTGCCCATCTCTTGGACGACGCCGAGGCGCGGGTCCGCAAGGCATTCCCGGATGTGCCGATCCGCAAGGTTGTCCGCGAGGGGCACCCGGCATCCGTGTTGGTGGAGTGCTCCAAGGATGCGTCCCTGCTCGTGGTCGGCTGCCGAGGCCACGGGGCCTTCGTGGGAATGGTCCTCGGCTCGGTGAGTGAACACTGTGTGACGAACGCGCACTGTCCAGTGGTCGTCCTTCGCCCGTCCTAGGCCGACGGTGACGCACGGCGTCGCGACACGAAGAGAGGGCAGAGACAAACGTGCAGCCACCGGCGGTCAGAACTGAACGGCTGTCGAAGCGCTATGGCACGGTCGACGCGCTGAAGGATCTCGACCTTGACGTCGCGGAGGGCGAGGTGCTCGGGTTCCTGGGTCCCAACGGAGCCGGGAAGACCACCACGATCCGGCTGCTGCTCGGTCTGGTCCGGCCCACGAGTGGGAGTGCCGAGATCTTCGGTCTCGACTGCCAGAGCGAGGCCGTCGCAGCCCACCGAAGGCTCGCATACGTGGCTGGCGAGGCCAACCTCTGGCCAGGGCTCACGGGACGAGAGACGCTTCACCTCCTCGGGCGGGTCCATGGACAGGTCGACCCGGCCTATCGCGACGCGCTCATCGAGCGATTCGACCTCGACCTGGCCAAGAAGGTGCGCGCGTATTCGAAGGGCAACCGCCAGAAACTGATCCTGGTCGCCGCGCTCATGACTCGGGCGGACCTCCTCCTCCTGGACGAGCCCACTGCAGGGCTTGACCCGCTCATGGAGCAGGCGTTCCGCCATGCGGTCCACGAGGCGCGAGAAAGAGGTCAGACCGTCTTCTTGTCCTCCCATATCCTGAGCGAGGTCGAAGCGCTGTGCGACCGGGTCGGGATCCTTCGCAGCGGGTCCCTTATCGACATCGGCACACTGTCCGAAATGCGGCACCTCTCGGCACTCAGCGTCGAGGCGACCTTTGATGGGCCTCCGCCCGATCTGTCCCGGGTGCCTGGCGTGGACTCGATCGAGGTCGAGGGCCAGGTGGTGCGGTGCCAGGTCCGCGGGTCGGTCGAGCCACTTCTGCGCGTGCTCGCCGCGTCGGGTGTCCACGAGCTGCTCAGTCGCGAGCCGTCGCTCGAGGAGCTGTTCCTGGCGCACTACGGCGCGGAGGGGGAGGCCCGTGACGACCTTGTCTCCGACACTCGCTGAATCCCGCGTGGGGTCGGGTCACTCGCGATGGGTGATCGCGGGGCTCACCGGCCGCAAGGCGGTGCGCTCGGGAGCGCTCTGGGGGTACGTGTTCGGGATCGTCGTCGCCTCCTCGGCACTTGGGTATGCGGCGACGTACAAGACACAGGCTGCGCGCGACCACCTGGCTGCCACCTTCGGCGACAACTCCGGCATCGACGCGCTCATCGGGCGGGCCCACGACGTCCAAACGGTGGCCGGGTTCACCGCCTGGCGGAGCCTTGGCGTCCTCGGGATCGTGGGGGCGGTCTGGGGGGTGCTGGCTTCGACGAGGCTGCTTCGGGGCGAGGAAGAGGCCGGTCGCTGGGAGCTACTGCTCGCCGGGCGGACCACTCGAAGGAGTGCGGCGGCCAAGGGGCTGTTGGGGCTCGCCGCCGGTGCCGGCGTCCTCTACGCAATCACCGCGGTGGTGGCGGTCGCCATCGGGCGCTCGGGCAGGGTCGGGATCGACGCCCCCTCCGCCCTCTTCCTGGCCCTGGCCCTGGTAGTCAGCGCAGTCGTCTTCCTGACCGTCGGCGGGCTTGCCAGCCAGCTCGCCGCGACCCGCCGTCGCGCCGCTGCGTACGGCGGGGTGGCGATCGGAGTGAGCTTCACCCTCCGCCTCGTCGCCGACTCCTCGGCGTCGCTCGGCTGGCTTCGGTGGACGACGCCGCTCGGGTGGGCGGAGAACCTCCGCCCGTTGAGTGGGAGCGACCCGGTCGCGCTACTGCCGATCGCAGGGTTGTGCGCCGTGTGCGTCACGGCGGCCCTCCTGTGTGCTGGGCGCCGGGACATGGGGGCCAGCATCGTCCCGGACCGTTTCGAGGCCCCGGCCCATCTGGCGCTGCTCGGCGGGACGCTCGGGCTCGCCACCCGGCTGTCGCGGGCGAGTGTTCTCGGATGGCTGGCTTCGATCGGGGGAGCAGGGCTGATCACCGGCTTCATCGCGAAGGCGGCGGGCGGCGCGCTCACGGGGTCGGCCAGCGCACGCCATGCCCTCGCCCGTCTCGGTGCATCGGGGACCGGGCCCCGGGTCTTTCTCGGCGTGACCCTTCTTATGGCGGCGCTGCTGGTCGGCCTGCTCGTCTCGAGTCAGGTCGCCGCAATCCGAAGCTCTGAGGCGACCGGGCAGCTCGATCACCTCCTCGTACGGCCGGTGCCCCGCATGCGATGGTTCGCCTCCGGGTTCGGCCTCGTCGCCTTGGGAGCCGTCCTCGGCGGAGTGTTGGTTGGACTCTGCGCCTGGCTAGGCCAGGCCAGTCAGCACGCTGGGGTGCCGTTCGCTTCCCTGGTCGATGCGGGGCTCAACGTCGTACCTCCGGCCCTATGCGTGCTCGGGGTGGGCGCGCTGGCCTTCGGGGTGTGGCCCCGAGCGACCGTCGTCGCCACCTACAGCGTCCTGGTCTGGTCCTTCCTGCTCGACCTGGTCGGCGGGATCGTGGGCCTGAACCACTGGCTGCTCGATACGTCCCTGTTCCACCAGATCGCAGCTGCTCCGGCCGAGACCCCCAACTGGCCCACGAATGCCGTCATGCTCGCCGTGGCGGTCGTCGCGGCTGTGGCCGGAGCCGTCGGATTTGCTCGGCGAGACCTGGCTGGGGAGTGAGGTTCAGCTCGTCACGATGAAACCGGGGGATCGGCTGAAGGGCCGCCACCGCATCGGGGTCCATCGGACGGGCGAACAGTAGCCCTGACACCTGATGCACTGCGCGTGGCAAAAGGGAATACAACTGGTTGCGGTACTCGACTCCTTCGGCCCGAGGTTTCGATTTTCGAACGCTCGAGCCCCGAGGATCAGGCTCGACACGAGCATGTGGCCCAGGACTGAGTCACTTAGTTTGGCCGAGCCTCAGACGCGACTCGGCCCGGCCGGACTATGTCCGGCCGGGCCGAGTGCAACCGCTGTGGGTGTGTTCAGGCTGCCTTGCTCGCAACCGTGTGCAACCCGACCAGCTCCACCGACTCGCTCGTCCGACGAGCGTGGAACATACCCAGCCCGACGAGGATCAGCATCAGGAAGCCGAGTGACCAGGCGACGATGGCGCCCACGAAGGCGATCTCACCGAACACCGAGAACGAGTACGCCTCGAGCAGCAGGCCCCGGAGGGTCGTGCCCTGGAAGACCGTCGCGGACTCAGCCTGGTACTTGGCTGCCGCCGCGGAACCTGCGGGGAGAGACCGAGCCAGCGTGCTGAGCTGGGCGTAGGTCTTGCCCCCACCGATCTCCTGAAGGTGCACGGCGATGAAGTCGTTGGCGTACACCTCAGCCTGGGCGCCCGTGGTGAGCGCCTGGCCGGCGTACTGCGACACGCTCGGGATCATTGACGGGGTGATCTCCGTCCCGACCTTGGCATGTGCGAACGCGGCCGCCGGCGGGAACACGATCTTCTGCTCCGCCAACTGGGTGTGCACGTTGTTGTTGGCGAACGTGTAGCCCCAGTATCCGAGCGCACCGGCAACGATCAGGACGACGGCCACGATCAGGCCGCCCCCCGAAATCAGCACATCGAATGTCTTCCTTCTCATTTGTCTTCTCCTTGTCTGAGCGAACTGTCGTGCCGTGAATTCACGGCTTAGGAGAAAGGATCCACCTCCGGGGTTCCCGGACACAGGGTCAAAGGTCCATTCAGAAGGGACTGAAGTCCCGAGTTCGGAGGCCCTGTCCGAAGGCCCTAGATCACGTGCCCAGACCCTGCCTTTGATGCCGAGGCGGTCTCGGCGGCTCCTAGATCAAGCCGACGAGGCTCGCCGGCATGACCGGCTCCATCGCGACGATGCGGCTATCGGCTCCTCGGCGAGGGTGTTGATGGGGCCGCCGTCGGGTCGGTCGGCTCGTCGCAGGGACCTGAGAGCGAGACCGAGAGTCGTCAATCGCGCGAGAGTTTGGATGGGGGTTTCGCCGTACCGACCGGTCGGTCCACAAACGTCAGAGCCGCGGACCGAGCCAAGCCGGAAGCCCCGGTTGAAACTTCCTATGCTTCGCAAACCATGTCGTTGACCGACACGCCGAGCGAGGCGGCCGCCAAGGTGCCGACTCCGCGCCTTCCTCCCTTGACCCCGCATTCAGCGAAGCTGATGGAGGTTGAGAGAGTCGCGCTTCGCCTGTTCGACGAGCGCGGGTTTGGGAACGTGACCGTGCAGGAGATCGCGGCCGCCGCCCAGATCTCGGTGCGCACCTTCTACCGCTGGTTCCCGGCCAAGGAGGATGTGTTCCAGGTCAGGATCGACCGGCGATCCCAGGCGCTGCGCGCGGTGTTGACAGGCTTGAGCCAGGTCGAGCCGCCGATGCATGCGCTCCGCCTCGCGTACGAACGGGTCCTGGCGGACGATGATCTCGAGCTCCTCCGCCTGTGGTCGTCAGTGGTCCAGAACTCGCCCGGCGTGCTCCGCGGGGTTTTGGGTGGCATGCACATGAAGACCCGCCAGGTGCTGGCCGACTTCTTCGCTGATCGGTATTCCCTTGCCAGCGACTCCCTCGTGCCGGCCGTGCTCTCGGCCGCCACCATGGGCGTGATCGAGGCCTCGCACATCCAGTGGTACATGGCGGGCGGCGACCTGCCTCGGCTGATCTGCGACAGCATCGAGGTGTTGGAGAAGGCCATCGGAACGGACCCGGGGAGCTGGTTGGGAGACGCCGTGTCGGTGCTCGGCGGACGACCGGCGCGGGCCGGAGCTCAGCTTCTCGAACAGACAGGAGCCTTGTCCCAACCTTGACACCCTGAGACCCCGTTGGCATGATCTTTCTTCGCCGTCGGCAGGGTCGATCACCGATTGGGGGCGCCTGATGGATCGTCTTGCGATCATCTCCGTGGACGGTCACGTCCGTGGCTCTCGTGAGATCTACCGTGACTATGTCGAGTCGCGATTTGTCGAGGACTACGAGTCGTGGGCGAAGGCGTTGGAGGGCACGCCCGACACCGGCAACCGGCAGCCGCAGATCCCGGTCGAGAACCAGTGGGACTCGAAGGCCCGCATGCGCGACCTTGAGAGCAACGGGGTGATCGCCGAGGTGCTCTTCCCGAACGGTATGCCGTTCCAGGCGCAGAGCCTCGACGATCTCGGCCGTTCCCAGGATCCCGAGGTAATGCGTCAGTCCCGCCTCGCCTACAACCGGTGGCTCGCCGACTTTTGCGCGGATGCGCCGGGACGGCGCTCCGGTCAGGCCGTCGTCGCATTCGACGACGTCGAGCAGGCCGTGGCCGACATCCACTGGGCCAAGGAGCACGGTCTCGGGGGGATCATGATGCCGCCGCTCCTCCCCGGCGGGACCTTCTTCTTCGACCCGGTCCTGGACCCGATCTGGAACGCCTGCACCGAGCTCGAACTCCCGCTCAGTCAGCACGGCGGGTCGGGCGCCCCCGCCTACAGCCCCGGCGGCTTCGCCGCGATCATGACGCTCGCCATCGAGCACTCCTTCTTCTCTGGCCGGTCCCTATGGCAGATGATCCTGGGCGGGGTGTTCGACCGCTTCCCCGACCTGCGGATGGTGTTCGTCGAGACCGAGGCGGATTGGATCGCCCCGATCATCAAGAAGCTCGACCGCCGCCTCAGCTGGGGTGACGATTGGATGGGATTCGCCCGGTTCCTCCAGCGTGATCGGGCGTTCGGGAAGACCGCCCACGAGTACTGGGCCACCAACTGCTACGCCGGCATCTCGCCGTTCACCTGTACTCAGGTCTCGCTCGAGGAGTTCGACTCCGACTTCGGTGCGGCGGAGACCGAGACGTTCCATATCAGCGCCGACCGGGCCATGTTCGGGGTCGACTATCCGCACTTCGAGTCGATCTTCCCGGGGACCCATGACCACGTGACCGAGCTGGTCTCGCACCCGAGCATCAGCGAGTCGGCCGCCCGCCAGGTGCTCTACGAGAACGCCGCCTCGATCTACAGATTCGACCTCGAAAAGCTGCAGCCCGACATCGATCGGATCGGGTTCGACCTCACCGATCTCTCTTTGACGCCGGTTACCTGACCGGCCGCGCTCCCGACCTTCCCGCACCGGAGGCAGACGTGTCAGGCAGTTCGCCCACCGCTGGCGTGACGGATGTGCGCGGGCCGGTTCCCGGTACGCCCGCGCTCCAGTTCGCACCGTACGACCTTGGCGCTCTCGGGTACCTGGAGGAGGAGTTCTTCGTCTCCGGGCGGGCCGAAGCGTTCGCGTCGGAGAATCCCGAGGTAGCCGGTGCCCAGGTGTCGGCGGTCGACGGCGCCGACTATCTGACGAGGTTGGTCGTTCGCCGGCCGATCGACCCGGCTCGGTTCAACGGGTCGGTGATCGTCGAGTGGCTGAATGTGAGCGGGGGTATCGACGTCGAGCCCGACTGGGCCCTCTCGCACCGCCACATCATCCGGGAGGGGTTCGCGTGGGTTGGCGCCTCCGTGCAGAAGGCCGGCATCGACGGCGGCGGCCTGATGGAAGGCGAGAACCATCTGAAAGCGCTCTTTCCGGAGCGATACCAGACCCTCGTCCACCCCGGCGACTCGTACTCCTTCGACATGTACAGCCAGATCGGCCGGCTGCTCCGGGGCGGGGACGGCCCGCTCGCACCCCTCGTGCCGGTCCGGCTCATCGGCGCCGGGCACTCGCAGTCGGCCGCCTTCCTCGTCAGGTACATCAACGACATCGACCCGCTCGCCGGCGTCTTCGACGGGTTCTACGTGCACGGCCGGGGTGCCACGGGCGCCCGGCTGGACGGCTGGCGGATCCCACCCCGGGACGGTGCCGGCGGCGAGCAGTCCGGCGACCTGATGAATGGGGTGCCGACCCCAATCCGAGCCGACGTGCGGGTCCCGGTGCTGACTCTCCAGAGTGAGACCGACGTGGTGCTGCTCGGCGGCGGACGAGCGCGGCAGCCCGACAACGACTCCTTCAGGCTCTGGGAGATCACCGGCTCTGCCCACGCCGAGACCTATCTCCTCGTGGCGAGCCGCGAGGACACCGGCCGGGAGTCCCCGGCCGAGCTCGCGACGTTGCTCAACGCCACCGAGGGCGTGAGCGCGCTGTTCCCGACCAAGGTCCCCATCGCGTCGGGACCCCAGCAGCACTACGTCAGCCATGCCGCGTTGGCCCATCTGGACCGCTGGATCGCGGGTGGGGAGCCACCGCCGCACGGGGAGCGCCTGGAGACGGGCGACGCCGCCGACACCCTCGTGCCGGACGAGCACGGCATCGCCCGCGGAGGTATCCGGACGCCGTGGGTCGACGTGCCGGTCGCAACCCTGTCGGGCCTCGGCGGAGCCGGCGCAGGCCAGATGAACTTCTTGTTCGGCACGACGGTGCCGTTCGACCAGGCGACCCTCGCCGAGCTGTACCCGGGCGGTCGCGCCGACTACCTCCAGCGCTTCGAGGAGTCGCTCGACAGCGCGATCGAACGTGGGTTCCTCCTCGAGGCCGACAAGCCCGAGATCCTGGCCGTCGTCGAAGCCGGGTACCCGGGCTAGGGGCATCGTCCTGCATCGCCACCAGCGGTGGCGGGCTCGTCCACGTCGGGTCGCTCCGCCCGCTTCACACCGTGGCGGGTGAGGGAGATCCGATGAGACCCGCCGAATCCGCGCTCGTCGGCGAGCGTGGCGGGGCCGGGTCGGCTGGCCAGTCGTGGCGGGCGATCCGATTCTCGGTGTCACGCCGCATCGGGCTCGCCGTCGTGCTGAGCGCGAGCCTTGCCCTCGTCGCCGGGGCGCTCGGCATCTCCTTCGCGCTCCAGTCCGAGGACCAGGCCCATATGGCGCTCACCTCGCTGCTCCCGGCCACCGCCACCGCCAACGAGATCCTGGCGGTGCTCGTCGACCAGCAGACCGGCGAGCGCGGATACGAGATCACCGCGCAGGCGAGGTTCCTGCAGCCCTTCACCAACGGGAAGGCCGAAACGCCGCGGCTGCTCGGCACGCTCCACGGCGAGCTCGCCGCCGACCCCCGGGGACGTGGGTTGCTCGCCACGGTCGGCGTCCGCTACCGCACCTGGCTCACGACCTTCGCCGATCCCGAGATCGCCGCGGTCGCGGCCGGGGACGGTGCCGCCGCGATCGCGACCGAGCGGACCGGCATCGGGAAGTCCCTCTTCGACGCGTTACGAAGGAGCGTCACGACGCTCGACGGGCACTTGGCCACCGAGGTGCAGGCGGCCACATCGCGGAGCCTCGGCCTCCAGGAGGACACCCTCTGGATCGTGGTGGCGATCCTCGCGTGCCTCGTGGCCGGCGCGGTGCTGGGGCTCGTGGTGCTCACCCGTTGGGTGATCCACCCGGTCCGGGAGCTGGAGCACGAGGTGCGGGTGGTGGCGGCGGGCGACATCGACCACGAGGTCGGCTCGTCGGGACCCTCCGAGATCGCCCGACTGGGGCAGAGCGTGGAACAGATGCGGCGTCGGGTCCGCGAGCAGTCCACCGAGATCCGCGAGCAGCGGACCATCGCCGAGTCACTGCAGCGGGCGCTCCTGCCCAAGTCGCTCCCGGTCCCGGACGGCTTCCGGGCCGCCGCCCGATACGTCCCGGGCACCGCCGACATCGAGGTCGGCGGGGACTGGTTCAACCTGAGGGTGGCCGGGCCCGGGCGGTCGTTCTTCGCGGTTGGAGACGTGTGCGGCCGGGGGCTCCGGGCCGCGACCCTCATGGCATCGCTCCGCTTCGGGATCAACGCCTATGCCGCCGAGCGACCCGACCCCGCCGAGGTGCTGGCCCGACTGGGGCGGCTCATCCCGGCGAGCACCGACGGCGCCTTCGCCACGGTGCTCTGCGGCCTGGTCGACGCCGAGGCCGGCCGCCTGACCGTGGCCAGCGCCGGGCACCTCGCCCCGTTGCTCGTGCCGGCCGGTGGCCCGGCCGAACCGGTGGCGGTCGCGCCGGGCCCGCCGATCGGACTCGGGCGCGACCGGTACCGGGCGGCGGTCGTCCCGGTGCCCGAACGGGCGCGGCTGCTCGCGTTCACCGACGGCGTGGTCGAGCGCCGCTCCGAGCCCATCACCGAGGGGATCGAGCGACTGGCCCTGACCGCGTCCGCCGACCTCGCGCTGGAGGAGCTTCTGGACGACATCCTGCGCACCCTCGTGCCCGATAGCAGTCACGACGACGTGGTGCTGCTGGGCCTCGAGTGGTCGCCGGACCCGGGGGCGCCGACGACCTGAGTCCGGGCTCGTTCAGACCTCAGCCCGCGCCCCGACCCTCTCCGACGGCGTCCCGGCACCCGCCGGGCCGTCGGTCTGGACCGGGCCCCGCCGGCGCCGTGTGCCGACCGCCAGTGCCGCGAGCGGGACGGCCCCGAGCAGCGCCAACCCCGCCAGCGTGAGGATGACGCCGAGCGCCACCCCGGGCGCGTCGTAGAAGAAGGACAGCACGCCGCGCCCGGCCGGGACGTCGACCGCCTGGACGACGCCGCGGGCGCGTACGGGGAGGGCGCGGCTGACCCCGGAGGAATCTCGCCACGTCGCCCGCCAACCGGGGATGTCGCTGACCGCCCGGACCACCTCGACCCCATGGGGGCTCGTCACCGAGGCCGACGTTGGTTGGAGGGCCGGGCCGGCGCCCGCCCGGACGGTCGCCCCCCGGGTGGACCTCCCCGGCAGCGGGGCCAGGTGGAGCGGCGGCTCCGGCCGCAGGTCGGTGAAGTACGCGTAGGCCCCGAGGGCGCCCGCGAACGACCACCCCGAGGACAGCGCCCCGGCCAGGGGCCCGTCGAGCCGATAGGCGGCGCCACCGGCGCGCACGACCGGTGCCGTGACCGTGACGCCGGGTCCGTTGGCCTCCGCGACCACGGCGGTGGCCGGGACCGGGTGGGGGAGTGAGAGCGTGAGCGATCCGTTCTCGGCCTCGGTCCGCCAGCTGGGCCATCGGAGCGAGCCGTCCGCCGACTGCAGCCCGACCCGGAGGTCGGCCGAGCCCCCCGGCCCGTGGGGTGACGTCACGCCCAGGGTGACTGCGTTGACACGGAGGGTCTCGCCGAAGAACCAGCGCGACGGGGTGCCCCGCGACAGGGGCCGCGACCCGGACGCGGCGGCGGTCGACCCCGAGGTGGGGGTGAGCAGGTAGGCCGGCAGCGTGACGAGCGTGGTCGTGTCGAGTTGGTCGAGTGTCCCGTCGGCGACCGCCGAGGGTGACAGCGTCATGAGGCCGGCGCCGTTGGCGGCGTGACCGCCCGTGGCGGCCGCGTAGGCGGCGTCGACGATCGAGCTGTACCCCTGGATGCTCGATCGGCTCTCGTACAGGTTGGTGTCGGGGACCTGGAGGGGCACGTCCCGCACCCCCTGGAGGTGCAGCGGGTTGTAGATCGCGTACCGGCCCGACGTCCCGATCCCCGAGGCGAGCCGGCCGAGCGCGGAGCCGAGCGTCGAGGCGGCGGCGGGTGACACCGGCGGCGGGAGGGAAGACGAGGCCGCCACCGGCCAGAGGGCGGCCACGTTGAAGGTGACGAGGTCGGCCGTGGCGATCGCGAGGACCGCGAGCCGACGCCCCCGGAGGGCGAGCCTCCCGAGGGAGACGATGTACCCGGCGGTCGCCGCGCACACGACGAGCGTGACGGCGAAGAGCGGGCGGTCGGCGGTGCTGTGGGTCGACTGGTCGACGGTGGCCCCGACGAGGTGGGCGATCCCGGCCGGGGTGGCCAGCGCGGCCACGGCGAGACCGGCGGCGCCCGCGACCGGCACGAGCGAGCACACCTGGAGGCGGTCGAGCGACCGTCGGCCGGCGGGACGGCCGGCGGCCCGCCGGACCAGCATCTCGTCCACCCAATAGGCGAGCAGCACCGCGAGGGCGAAATCGGTGATGGCGATGTTGCGGCTCTGGAGCCGCTGGTCGCCGAACAGGGGCACGTGCACGAGGAGGTGCCCGAGCGGGGTGTTCCCCCCGAGCGCGAGCACGATCCCGAGCACCGCGACGCCCTCCCACAGCAGCCAGTCGGGCAGGGGCCGTCGCCGGCGCAGCGTGCCGAGGAGCCCGCAGGCGGCGGCGAGCGCCAAGACGCCGGCGTAGCCCATCACCTCGGAGAGGCTGTAGGTCGCGAACCAGGGCGAGGTGCCGAACGCCCCGCTCCCGCCGAGCAGGCCCGGCACGAAGAGCAGCGAGAGCCAGTGGGGATCGAGCGACCCCGCCGAATACAGGGCGTAGGCGCCGACCGCCCGCTGCGACGTCGACACCGTGATGACCCCGGGGATCCACTGGACGGCCGAGAGCAGCACGGCCAGTCCGACTCCCGCGGCGGAGCCGAGGGCGAAGCCGATCCTCCGGCCCCGCCGCCGGACGAGCAACCAGCCGAAGTAGGCGAGCACGACGATGACGACCGTGTCGATGGCCCGGGGCTCGCCGGCGAGCACGCACATCGCCCCGGTC
>Ga0116217_10000882_pt1 | contig 30196 bp, 22 predicted proteins | sample Sb_taG_6_FD_89697 | JGI IMG/M metagenome (GOLD analysis project Ga0116217, IMG submission 89697) | Peat soil microbial communities from Weissenstadt, Germany - Sb_50d_4_PS metaG | ecosystem: Environmental > Terrestrial > Soil > Wetlands > Peat | place: Germany: Weissenstadt | collected 2010-09-21 | reverse complement strand
ATTGGTCGGGGAGAGAGGATTTGAACCTCCGACCCCCTGGTCCCGAACCAGGTGCTCTACCAGGCTGAGCCACTCCCCGACGAACTCGTAAGTCTGCGCCAAGAGGAAGGAAACGCAAGCACGCGCAGGCTTCAGAAGACCTAATTATAACATCCAGCACCATGCCAGCTATGGGCGCATTACACTGGGCAGCGTCTGCAACACTCCGCAGCGTGATGAAAAACAAACGCGGCACCCGGAAATGTCGTATAACTGGAGATGATTTCCGAGCGCTGCCGGGACAGGCGGGGCTCTGGCAATTGGACAAATTCCCCTTTAGATTATCGTTTTAATTGATGATTGCTTTTACCTCAAATTGTCTGTACACGCCGCTTGAGCGTGTGGAGCAGCCACTGCTTCTGGTGGAAGACCACGCGATCGTCGAGTGCGTCTCGCGCACCGCACGTCCGATACCCCAAAGAGCCCGCGTGGTGGACTTTGGCGACGCCATTCTGGCTCCGGGCTTCGTGGACATTCACATTCACGGAGGAGCAGGACACGATTTGATGGAGGCTGATGCGTCGGGATTATGTGCGGTTGAGCAACTGCTTTTCAAACACGGAGTGACCAGTTACTTTCCGACGACCGTGACCGCACCGCTCGATCAAACCTGGTCCGCGCTCGACCGCTTGGCGGACGCGATTGAGAGTGCGTCGCGGGACGATGGCTCGCATGCGAAAAGAGCCCAGCCCCTTGGCATCCATTTGGAGGGCCCTTTCCTCAGTCACGTTCGCCGCGGCGTGCATCCGCCTGCGAACCTGCTGTCGCCCACCCTGCCGACCTTCGACCGCTTCTGGCAGGCGGCGCGTGGGCACATTCGCGTCATGACGATTGCGCCCGAACTGGAGGGTGCGCGGGAGGTGATCGCGGAGGCAGCGCGACGAGGGGTCTGCGTCAGCCTGGGACATTCCGATGGCGATATGAATTCGACGCGCGCCGCTGTCGCTGCCGGCGCGCGGCATGCCACCCACACGTTTAACGCGATGCGGCCACTGGACCACCGCGACCCGGGAATTCTCGGCGAAGTGCTCACGGACTCGCGGCTTTCCGCCGATATCATCGCCGATGGAATTCATCTCGATCCCGCGATCGTCGAGCTCTTTCTGAAAGCGAAAGGGGCCGATGGTGCAGTGCTGATCACGGACGCGATCTCTGCTACAGGCATGCCCGAGGGACGTTATCGTCTCGGCACATTCGAAGTGGAAGTGAAAGACGGCCGCTGCCTTGTTGGCGGCAAGTTGGCGGGAAGCGTGCTAACCATGGATCGCGCCGTGCGCAACGTGATGCAGTTCGCTCACTGGGATCTGCAACAGGCGCTCCGTCTGGCCACGCTCAATCCCGCGCGGGTGGCTGGGTTGGCGAATCGGGGCAAGCTTGAGGCTGGCGCCCAAGCCGATTTCGTTGTGTTGAGTCCCAGCGGCGAAGTGAGAGCCACAATTGTTCGCGGCGATGTGGCTGACGCTTAGTACGAGCTTAGGAGACAGGATGGCAGACAAGGGCGGATTCCCCCATCACATGCTGAAGGAGATTTTCGAGCAGCCGCAGGGATTACGCGATACGATCGCGCCTCGCGTCTCGCTCGGAGAAGGATTGGTCCGTCTGGACGATGTGCGCATTACCGTGGACGAACTCTGTTCCCTGCAGCGCATCAACATCGTGGCCTCAGGAACCAGTCGCCATGCCGGTATGGCCGGACAGTTCATGATTCAGGACCTGGCGAATGTGCCCGTGGATGTGGACTACGCCAGTGAGTTCGAATATCGAAATCCGCTAATTTGCCGTAACGAGCTCACCATCGTGATCACGCAATCCGGGGAGACCGCCGATACCAGCGCAGCCCAGCGTGAAGCAAAGGCCAAGGGTTCGCGCACCATCGCAATCTCCAATGTGATGGATTCGACAATCGCGCGCGAGGCGGATGGGGTGCTTTACACTCATGCCGGGCCCGAGATCAGCATCGCTTCCACGAAAGCATTCACGGCGCAGATGGCAGTGTTGTTCCTGTTTGCGGTCTATCTTGGGCAGGTGCGCGGCAAGCTTACGAAAGAGCAGGTGCAGCGGTATATTCGCGAACTGCTGGAGCTTTCTGGCAAAACCGAGACGGTGCTTGAATCCGCGCCTGATTGCAAAGTACTCGCTGACCAGTATCACCACGTGGGAGATTTTCTGTTCCTCGGGCGTGCTATTCATTATCCTGTGGCTATGGACGGCGCGCTCAAGTTGAAAGAAGTTTCCTACGTCCATGCCGAGGGCTATCCTACGGGAGAAACCAAGCACGGCCCGAATGCGATGATCGATGAGAATCTGCCCGTTGTCATTATTGTCACCTGCGATCGCAACGATCCGGGATCCGTGCTGCGTTATGAGAAGAACGTTGCGAATATCAAAGGCTTCAAACGACAGTCGGCGCGAGTGATCGCGATTGCATCCGAGGGCGATGAGGAGATGCGCAAGCTCGCCGATCACACTATTTTCGTTCCCCAGGCGTCGGAGCTGCTGTCTCCCATTCTGGAAATTGTGCCGCTGCAGCTGTTCGCCTATTACATGGCGGTACGAAAGGGTCTGGACGTGGATCGCCCGCGCAACCTGGTGAAGTCGGTAACGCTGGAGTGATCAGTCGGGTCTCGCCCGTGCGCACAACTTTTTCCCTCCGTAACATGCTTCGCGGCCTCACACGGGCGAGGACGCCCGTGCTCCATTGTTAGTGAGTGAACGTCACATTCAGCCCGGTGGTCAGGACGATGTCATTCTTCTTAAGCGCAGGCGTGCCCACGGGCTGAATCGGCGGATTGGTCACGTAGATATCGCTGAACGCATTCTGCCATCCCAACCATTTGCTGATCTTGGTCACACTGCCAAGATTGAAAACCGTTCGATACTGCCCAACATCTTGCGTAAGGTCGGGATAGTAGTAGGCCTTTTCAGTAACGATGGTCGAAGCGCCAAATTTGTGGCTCAGTTCCTCTCCCACCGAGAATGCGAGGAAGCTGTTTGTGATCGTGACGTAATCCTCTCGCGTGTAGTTTGGGCCTGCCAGGAAGTCCAGCGTTGTCTTATCGCTCTTGATGGCGTGGAATCCCAGACCGCCTCCTAGAACGGATCGAAGATTCAACTGCTGCAGGGCATCGGTTTGGAAATCGGCGGCCCCGTAGCCAAACAGACGAGGCGTGAAGTTTCGGGAATATCGAGCTCCGGCCTGAATCGCATTGGCGGTCGTAGTCGGAGTTGCCCCAGGAGCGTTGTTGGTGGAATAGACTGAGTTCGCGTAGAGCGAGATGTCGTCGTGCGTTGTTTTGCGATCGGCGGTGAAGGCCAGGGCCAAATTCGAAGTCTGACTATTTCCGGCGGTGAAGGCGAATCCGACGTTAGCTCCTCCCTTCCAACCCTGCAGAAGTCCGGGATGGAGCGATTTATCGTAGTCCGCTTGTTCTGCATCGCTGCGCAAAGCGGTCACGTCCGCCTTCGACACAGTCACGGTTCCGCTTGCCGGGGTTACCACGGCGAGACTGCCGTCTGTCGTCGTAACCGGACCGACCACGGTCTTTCCGTTTGACAGCGCTACATGCAGCGGTTGTGTGGAAGTGACCTCCTGGACGGCGGGCCACTGAACCGTAACGTCGCCCGCAAACTCCGTTTTAATCAGCAAGGTTTTATCGTCTGATTTTGTGATCGTCCCGGTCAGCCGATCGCCATTCTTCAGCACCACTTGATCGGCGAAAAGCGCGGAACAAAACGCGAACACTGACAACGCTACCCAGAGATGCAGCTTACGCATGGCATTTCTCCATCTATGAATTTGTACTTTCGTTTACGGGACCCGGTGGATGACAACAACAGCGAAGAAACTAACTTACCGCAGATGCGGGAATCCCGCTATAGGGGAAACCCCGAAAAACTTTTGCCTGATGTTAGGGATTGACTCTCTGACCGAGCGGGACGTGCTGCTTGTCTTCAAGAAAAATGCGGAGAAAAAAATGCGAGTAGTGCCGGGGCTTGAAGGAATGATGGATCGCTCAACTAGCTCTTCAGTTCGGTACTCTTCACTTCAGTGGCCGGAGTTTTTGCTTGCTCCGAGGTTCCATCCTTCATGCCCTCTTTCAAAGCGCGAATCCCCTCGCCAATTCCTTTTCCGAGCTCCGGAAGTTTCTTGGGACCAAACACAAGCAAGGCAATAAAGAAGATCACCAGAAGATGCATTGGTTGAAAAAGACCATCTAACATACAAAACCTCCCGCAGACACAAGTACTCTCTTTAACCTTACTGAAGCCGGATTATTCCGTCAACCTCAATACGTTTTCCCTCGAGTCCGCCGGAGCGCGGCGAGAACCGGCGCGATGGTCAGCGTCGTTTCAAAGTGTCGCGAGCACAATGTCCCGGTCTCACTTTGAAAGGACGGCGGGCTGATTGTCGCGAAAAAAGACCCGTCTTCTCCTTGCAAGTCGCTGATTTTAAGCACTCATGTTTGGTCGGCCAACTGCAATGAGGGGCAAGGCGCCATTCAGACATGAACCTCCGTGCCTTCGTAAAGCGGCACTGACGCTCCTAGAATGGCGAAGTCCCAACTTTTAGCACGGCCGTTCAGCCGTTTGGAGTTTTTATCATGACTTCCACCCCCACGACACCGGTCGGAATCCGGAAACCAGTCTCTCCGACAGTCCTCCCTTCTAATAGCGACACCCAAACTACAGAGCGAGCGACGAAAGCAACTCCACCGATCGCGCCTCAAGCCGTTCCCAAGCAAACCGGTTACGGTATGCCTTGCGCGAATTGCAAGACCTATTATGCAGCCGATCTGAAGGCGTGCCCGGTATGCAAAGCGGCGGAGCGCATTTCACCGATGGCAGTCCCGGTGCGTGCCACCGTCTCCGCCAGCGAACTGTGTCCTGATCCAGTCGCTTTGGAAGAGGAACGCGAACGGTTCTTGCGCGACTTCAAGACACAAGTTTTTGCGTCCCAGTTACCAATCACCGCGACCGGCAATCTGCCTTGTGCCCACGAGGAAAACCATCCCAGCGGCCCCGAACCCGCGGTGGTTTGCCAAGGCTGTTACGATCACTTGCAAGAACGGGTGGACGTGCTGGAAGCCGCACTGCACATGGACTTGAAGGAAGCGGCGCAGATCGTCTACGACGCGGTGTGGGCGGATCCCTCAGATGCCACCAAGACATACGAAAACGCTGCTCACGCATTGCTCGCGGAACTGCGGAGACGCTCGGGAGTCACGCAGGTATTCGGTCTGTTGCAGCCTCTGTCGGACTAAGCTTTGAAGCACCTCACTGCGGCTTCAGACGGACCCATCATCAATTGTGAATGCACAATTGTGGACGCGATCGTGCATAACTCTACGCTGGTTTAATTCATTCCTGCAATCCAACACGAATCAATTCGCGGGCGCACCGGCGAACCGCAACTTGCCGAAGGCACTGGGTACGTGAAAATTTGGTTGCCGCGTGTGTGTAGCCTGCCAGGCTAGATAAGCTCGCGGCTCTTTCGTGCCTTCGACCCGGTAAAAGTTGGCCCGCCAAATCGCCTTGGGATCAAAGTTTGTAGTCAGCGATTTCATGGGGATGGCCAACTCCGCAGTCCACTTATGTGATTTCTGATCCACGACCACTGAGCGCCGCAAACCGCTTTTCAGATCCGCCAGCCCGCCGGGGAAAATATCGAGATCCACCCACATGCCGTTGGGACTCACTTCAAATTCCCGGTAGAAGCGTTCACGCGTCGGATCGGGCTGCAGAAATGCTTCTGCCACATCGCGATCCCACAGATGGTCGCGACGGCCATTGGGATCGGAATCCTCGAACACAAAAAGCTCCCGGTAGCGGCACTCGAACCTCAGATAAAGATATTGCCGCGACCACAAAATCCGCACCTCGGTTTCGCGTCCGGGATCGGCATTCTTTCCCTGCCAGTCCGTCGCAAAGGCAATCGGGATCGCGTTCTGCCACACATCATCAGGACGTGCTGCATCGAGGCGAACGGCATCAACGTATTTCGCGACAATCTCGCCGTCCACAACGTCGCGCTTCGCCTCCGGCTTTTCTTGAGCAGTCATGCTGGGAACAGCGGGACAGGACAGAAACAATATCGTAACCCATACCCGAAAATAAAACGGGTGGGGCTGGCTCCCCCAGCCAGTTCCCACCCGCGCCGTGGATCTTTGATATTGGTGCATCCCACAGCTTAATTGGAATTCAAGGTCGCGCCAAAACGCCACAAAGGGCTATGAAGAAGTTGCGACTTTTGGATGACATTTGTAATCTGGATAAATTCTTGCCTTCAATTAATAAAGCGATTTTTTGCGTCGAATTCCCTCACGAAAAATCAGGGTTGCCGAGCGAGTTGACCGACGGGAAAGTCCGGCAAGAAAAGATGCTTTGAGCGCAAGATCCGGATGGCCCACCTGGAAATGCCATCTTATGCTGTTAACACTATGACAACCAATGCGATACTCAACCTGACGGAAGCGACGGAGATGGCCCCCAGCAATCAAGGCCGAGACGAAAACAATCAGAGCGCGTACTGGCAGGCAGTTCTCGACCGTGACGCCGGCCAAGATGGAAAGTTTGTGTTTGCCGTCTCCTCGACGGGCGTGTACTGCCGGCCCTCCTGCCCGGCCCGGCGTCCCCGCCGCGAGAACGTAACCTTTTTCGAACAGCCTGACCATGCGGAGAAGGCCGGCTACCGTGCCTGCTTGCGCTGCCGCCCCAAGGCGATCGGAGGCAATAGCGCCGTCGAAATGGTCAAAGCGATGTGCCGCTACATTGAGCAACACCTGGATGAACCGCTCACGCTGGCCCGGCTAGCATCGGAATTTCGCCAGAGCCCGTTCCATTTGCAGAGGACATTCAAGCGCGTCCTCGGGATTACCCCTCGGGCATACGCCGACTCCTGCCGCATGAGCCAACTCAAGGACAATCTTCGCGCAGGGCACTCGGTCACTCGATCCATGTACGACGCGGGTTTCAGTTCCAGCAGCCGTTTGTACGAGCGCACTGCGTCGCAACTCGGCATGACGCCGGACAAATATCGCCGCGGCGCGATCGCTGCGCCCATCCGCTACACCTTCGCCGACTCTCCCTTGGGACGCATGTTAATCGCGGCCACCGACAAGGGGATTTGCGCGATCCAATTCGCTAACTCCGACGCGGAACTTGAGCAAGGACTGAGACACGAGTTTCCATTCGCCATCCGGCGGCGCGACGACGCTGCCATGCAGCACTGGAAAAAAGATTTGCTTTGCCAGATGCGTGGCCAACGTTTAAATGCCGCCCTCCCCCTGGATATTCAGGCGACCGCCTTTCAGCGACGTGTGTGGTCGCATTTGCAATCCATTCCCTTCGGGGCAACACGTTCCTACGCCGCAGTGGCGAAGGCGATCGGCCAACCCACGGCGACGCGAGCAGTAGCCCGAGCCTGCGCAACCAACCCGGTAGCGATCGCCATTCCGTGCCATCGCGTCGTGAGAAAGAGCGGCGACATGGGCGGCTATCGCTGGGGCCTGGAGAGAAAGAAGGCGCTACTAGAGCTGGAGATGCAACGTGCGTAAAGGCGGCTAGCTTCGATGGAGGACGGGCGTCCCCGCCCGTCTTTCACTAAGAAGCCATGCCGGTCACTTCTGCAAGCCCACATAAACGATCCGAGCCTGTTCCAACAACTCCAACCCAGTGAGGCAGCATCTTCGGCCCGCTCTCGCAAAGCGGATGATGCTTGCTGCGTGCGTGGAGTGAAAGGCCGAGCATCCCGTACTGGATGCGTATCCGTATGCGACGACCAGCCCGATTTAGCGCAGCCGGAGGACGAGTAGAACGACGGTGAGAATGACGATCAGCACGGTTCCTATGGTGTAGATGTGAGACCCGAGCCAACCTTGTTCTTTCCGAGTTTCGAACTTCGCAAGGAAAGCTGGAGCCTGGTTGCTCGCGAGAGGTGCAGGACTCTCGCCCGAAAGCCGGGCGGCCTCGCAGTCCAGGCACAGGGTGCGGCCTTCTGAAACGGGGAATCCGCAGGCTTCGCATTTGCGGATCTTGTCCAGCTCTGGCGCTCGAACTGGCGGGGCATCGAGCTTGGGCGCGTTCGTGTCTGAGGGCTTGGGCGCACTCGCGACGACCACGGAAGCGTCTGTTCTTATTTGCGCTGGGTCTATTTTCGGCGGCTCTATTTCTGCCGGAGCGGGTGCTGGTGCCGTTTCAGGTGGCTTCGGTTCCTTCTCTAGTGCCGCCTGCTGCGCCGTGGCTTGAGAGTTTTTCGCGGCAATCTCCTGGAGCGCACGTTTGGCTGCGTCCGCGTGCTCTAGGCCAGTTTGTACCATCTCGGCCAAGCGCTCCAGCGCCGTGACATCGCGCTCTTCGAAGGCGTTGGCCCGGTCGGCCAGTAGCTCGAAAACGCCGGTCACTTCCTGTTCGCGGAGCAGAGGCACCACCATGACAGACTTGATGCCGAGAGCGCGACAACTCTCGCGATTAACCCGCGAATCGGTTTCCGCATCATCGCAGCGCAGAACTTTCCGGGTGCGTACGCTTTCGCCAGTCAGGCCTGATTTTATCTGGACCTCGGCTCCCAGTTCTGGAGCAGATGGGCCTGCGCTCGCCCGGCAAATCATCGCGCTTCCCTCCCGCAGAGCGATGGCTGCACCCGATGCGCCCGTAATGTATTGTGCCCGCTCCGCCAATAACTGCAGCGCAGCTTCAAGGTCGCGTCGTGCCATCTCCATCAAGGACTTGCTGCCGGCATCTGCGGAAAGTTGCGAAGGCGGGGGTGGAAGGAATTCTTCTTTTGCAGCTGAGGACACCGGTGGAGGAACTCCCGGCGCGGTGCTGGAGGAGGTTTGGTCGAGAATGGAGTAGCGATCCAAGGGGTTCTAAGTATTATCGCCCGAGATTGGCCGGATGCAAACAGAGTTTTGGGGAGGTATGTCTCTGTATGCCCCCCGGCGGGTTTCTCCGCGATCTCTGCGGCCCTCCTCCGCGACCTCCGCGATTTAGGATTTTGTAATTGGCGATGCTCGCTCAAAATCTTAAAACGCCGAGGCCGCTGAGAACAGCCGCAGAGTGGGCGGAGACTATTTCTTTTTCGGCGGCAGGAACTTCTTTTCAATCGACGCCACGACAACGTAATTCGGGTCGACCATTTCATTCAGATGGATCTTTGCCACCTTCGACAGCAGCTCATACGCATCCAATTCGGACAACCCATAGTCCTGATGAATCCACCCAACCAGCTCGGTGAAGGCAATGCGCACGCAATCATCCAGCGGACGATATGCGCCGACAGTCATAATCGCGTCTTCATTTTCGAACCTCGGCCAGTTGATCTTCTGGCCTTTTATCAGGTTCAACTGCACCCGCGCCCGCAGAGGAACTTCGATGGCCGTTCCCGCGACTTCGCCATCCCCCATGGCGGCATGTCCGTCACCCATATACAGCAAGCCTCCGGGCACGTTGACAGAAAAATAAACCGTGTTGCCAACGCTGGCCTCGGGAGAATCCATGTTGCCGCCAAACTCCGCGGGCACAATCGAGCTGCGGGCCTCGCCTCCAGCCGGCGCAACCCCAATGCACCCGAAAAAAGGATGCATCGGAATCTTGACCGAGAACTTCGAATCCAACGCCTGGAACGTCGCCGTGTTGTTCGCGTGGTCGATGGGATAAAACCAGATCTTCTCTGGCAACGGCGGATGCAGCATCGGCGTGTAATTGGTCTCATTCAACGCTCCGAAGCCCGGCGCGAACGCTCCTACGCCCTGGTCACCGTCGACTTCAAGATCAAGAATCTTCACCGCCAAAGTGTCGCCCGGCTCGGCGCCCTCAATGTAAAAAGGCCCAGTAAGCGGATTGTCGCCCTTGCTCATGCTAAGCGTGTCCCCCGGCTTCTTGATGGCATTGCCGAAACAGTCGAGCGTATTGGTGTCCAGAATGTCCCCCGGCTTCAACCGGGCGACGGGCGGCACAGAAGCGTAAACGTATTTCACATCGTTGATTGTGGCGTGATACTTCACAACGTTGTTGGGCCCGGCCTGCGCTAAAGCGTTCGACGTGGCAAGGATTAGCAAGATGGGCATCAGAATATGGCCGTTCAAGAACACCTCCTGAATGAATCTAGAACTCTCTCGCCAATCTGCTGTCTGACGGTTGTCGGTCAACTGCGATCCTGGCTCAGCGCCCGCGTCGTTACAATGGGACTCCCTCGACACGCCCGTGGTCGGCCTAAATACATCCGAGCGCGAATAAACAATTAGGCAGTACAGAGGTGGGCCGAGGGGCGGGAACAGCAGTACGCAAAACCAAAATACCTTTTTCAAGGCAGGCGAGTTATCGAAGCCGAATAAGAAATACTCCATTGCAACCATCGTGATTGCGGCGCCGAGGACGCAAGCAAACAGAGGTACCTTGAGAAAAGGGAGCAGGTTTTCTGGGATTCCACCCGTGAACCGCACCGCTGTCAGGAAGAAGAACAACGCTAAAGATAGAGCTGCTGCGATGCGATAGATGCGCCGCGCTGCGTAAGAGACCATCCATTCCTTGTTGACGTAGTAGTTTCTCAACATTCCAAGCCCTCAGAGGGCGTTCCAGTGTCGGAACATCCTATGTCAGCTTGAGGCGGTTATCAAAGATTATTCGGCTTATCGGGATAACTGTACAAGCAACCACTGACACTACCGCTTGGGGACGTGGCACCCCAAGCCCGTTCGAGATCGCCTCTAGTAAGTCCATGCCAGCCAAGCCCATCCCACAAGAAGAGTCGCCAGCGTGATCGGCAGACCAACCCGAAAATAATCCCAGAAACCAATTTCCATCTCCGGCTTGGCGCTTTCCACCACAATGAGATTGGCCACGCTTCCCGTGATCGTCAGGTTTCCCGCGAGAGTTGAAGCCATAGCCAGAGCCAGCCATGCCGTATGCGGATTGCTGAAGCCAGGGATCAGCGACTTCAGCAGCATCACCGCAGGCACGTTGCTGACGATATTGCTGAACAGCGCAACCACTACGGTGAAGGTTCCCAGCCTTTGTAGGTTCCAATGTTCCGCCAACCCAAGCAATCGTGCGACGATACCAGCATTCTCCGCTCCGCCCACAATCAGAAACAGCCCGATGAAAAACACCAGCAATCCCCAGTCTACTTCCTGGTAAAGCTTTCGCGGTTCAAGGGTTCGGGTAATCAGCAGCGCAGCCGCACCCAGCGCCGCCATCATCGCGGGAGGCACACCGAAGAAGAATCCGATGACGACCGCAGTCACTACAACCACAGGTTTCGTGAGGTGCGATAGATCCAGCGCGGGCAACGGAATTTTTTCTTCTGTCTCCGGTCGCAGCTTAGTGTCGCGCATATGAATCCAGTGCAACACCGCCCAGTCGAGAAATAGTCCCACGATCGCAACCGGCCCCAGATGAAAAAGGAAATCGTAATAGCGAATGCCGGAGAAAGACCCAATCAGCATGTTCTGCGGATTGCCGGTGATCGTAGCCACGCTGCCAATATTCGACGCAGTGGCGACCGCAAGCAGATACGGCAGGGGTCGCAGTTGCATACGCCGCGTGATGCCAAGCACAAAGGGCACCATTACCAGGCAGACAATATCGTTCACCAGAAATGCCGAGAGAAACCCGCAAGTGAAAATCACCGCCGGCAACAGTTGTGTCGGCTTCAGTCGCTGCAGAACTACTTCCGCATTCCACTCGAAGAAGCCCACCAGGCGCAGATTGCCGACGATCAGCATCATCGAAAACAGAAGCACCAGAGTGGAGAAGTCGATGAAGCGTAGCGCATCCGAAGGCTGCACCACCCGGAAGGCAATCATGGCGACCGCCCCAATGATCGCGGCGCCCGGACGGTCTATCTTCAGGCCGGGAAACTTGCCGATGGCGAATACCAGATAGCTCGCCAAGAAAATGATGTATGCCGCGGCCAAGCGAGCGTCTGGCACTGCCGTGGGCGGGATCAGGAGCATGTCGTCGGCAGCAGGATAACAGGCCACAGCCAGAGACGGAATCACCAGCGCCGAATCCCGTGCAGCCGAACAAGACGGTGTAGGGACTAAGCACGCCCGAACGCCGGCTTACTTTTCCCGACCCGCTCGCTTTTCCATGCGAACTACCGCCAGCGATTCTCCATTCTTCAGGGGCACCTCGAGATTCTCCAGCGCGACATAGCCTCGGGCTCGGTAGAGTGGCACTCCGGTCAGAGTTGCACCCATTTCGAATCGCGCGAAGCCGGCGGCAGCAGCGGCTCTTTCACAAGCTTCGAGAATCATGCTGCCAATTCCACGGCGCACCCAGTTTGGGTGGACAAAAAAGGCGCGAATCTTTGCGGCGTCGTGTTGAGGATTCAGCACCGAGTCCTCTCGGCCGGTCCAGCGGTCGCCACCAAAGAGTGTCTTGCGTTTGCTCCAGCCGCCACAGCCAACGATGACCGGCTCCGGTCTCGCCTCCACAACGTAATAGGTTCCATCCGCGATCAGTTGGCTATCCACGCCGTAGACGGTTTGCAGTGCGCCTTCGACTTGGGCAGGAGTGTAATCGGCCGCCTGCAATCCTCGCACGGAGGCATCAATCAGCGCGGGCAGGACGCTGATATCCGCGGCGACGGCTTGGCGGAGAATGAGATTCATGACTCGGCAGAATCTGCGAAAGTGTACCAAGCCAATGTTCGGGTATTCAATTTGGGGGAGAAATCGATCGAGGTTGTTGGCAGCGACAGCGATGCTGGTTGTATTGGCAGGAACCCAAATCTCTCGCTGGGCTCGGGATGACAGTATGCTTTGGTGTATGCGAAATCTACGAAGGTCTAGTGATGGTCGTCGCGGTGGCGAAGCCAATCCAGAAACATCTGTTCGATCGGCTTGTCGTAGGTCATCATGATGTGGCGGATGGTGTGGCCGCTGACGAAGTGGCACACTTCCTCCGCCAGATTCTTGGCGTGGTCCCCGGCGCGTTCGAGCGATTGAGTCATGAAGATGACTTGCAGGCTTGCCTGGCGCTGCAAGCCTTCCGGATTTTCGATGTGGCGGAGGAAGATCAGATTTCGCAGGCGGTCCATCTCGGCGTCGGCGCGCAACACGTCCACGGCCTTCTTCACGTCACGGGTGGCAAAAGCGGCTCCCACGTCAGACAGCATTTTTTCCAGGATGGTCGCCATGTGCGTCAGATCGCGCGTATCCTGGGGATCGATCCGAGGGCCGGCCGACTGTGCGCTGCTGGCAAAACTGAGCAACAGATCTCCAATGCGTTCCAGGCTGATCATGAACTTCATGCACGCCAGCAATTCGCGCGCTTCGGTTCCGCTAACCTGCGTAATGGCGAGCGTGACCCCATCGTCGATTTCCCGGTCCAGCGTGTCGAGTTCTTTCTCACGTTCTCGAATCGTATTGAGCAGCGGCGAGGATCCGGTCGCGATCCCCTCAGCGGCAGCCGCGGCAGCATCCTTGGCAAGGGAGCAAGCTTCAATGGTCCGTTTTACGAGATGCGAATAGGCAGGCTCGGGCACTGGCGTGTTTAAGGCGGCAATACTCATCGCAACTTCCCTCGGCTCACGGAATGGCGGCCGCATCGCATTCGGTCGTCTTCGCTGCCGGCCTGTAGTGATGCTCACACTACAAGCATAGGTTCTTTGTTTCAAGGATGTTGTTAAAAGCTTGTAAATTCTTGGGTTGGAGGCAATCACAAAACAGCGGGAGCCGCGGCCGCACCGGCAGAGACAGGACGCCTGACGATCAAACCGGCGAAGAATCGGTAGCCAGCGGCAGGGTAAACAAAAACACCGAACCGTGGTTAAGTTCGCTCTCGGCACGGATCGTGCCTTCGTGCGCGAGGACAATGTGCTTGGCGATGGCCAGCCCTAACCCGGTGCCTCCCGATTCCCGCGAGCGAGCTTTGTCCACACGGTAGAAGCGCTCGAACAGGCGTGGCAGGTGCTCAAACGGAATGCCCGGGCCGAAATCGCGCACATAGAATTCAACCCCACGTTCCGAACGCCTCGCCCCCAGCACCAGCCGTCCACCCGACGCAGCGTACTTCAGCGCATTGTCAATGAGGTTGGAAAAAACCTGGTGGATGGCCTCGCGATCGGCACTGACCAGGTCCGGTGCCGAGTCTTCCACCTGCAAGTCGATGCCGTGTGCACGCGCCAGTTCGCGGAAGTTCTGGACTGCCTCCTGCAGAATCTCTGCCGCGGCTACGGGTTGGACGTCAAATCGCTGCTCGCCTGATTCCACTCTCGCCAGAGTCAGAAGATCTTCGGTCAGGCGGGACATGCGATGAGCATTCTTGCGAATAATCTCCAAAAACTCGCGCGAGTGATTATTCTCCGGAGAACTATCGAGTAGGGTTTCGGCGTAGCCCTGAATGGAAGTCAACGGCGTCCGCAACTCGTGCGAAACGTTGGCAATGAAATCGCGACGGGTTTTCTCCACCCGCTCGGTCTCGGTCAAGTCACGCAAGACGGCAACGGCGCCTCCCCCAGGCATGGGAGCGGCGGTTACATCGAAGGTCCGACCCGGAACAATGGAAGTCGCTCGTGCCGTGAACACCTTTCTGGCTTCGCTGGCTCCGCGTACAGCGCGCAGGAAATCGGGATCGCGCACGGTTTCCACGATGGGAGCATTCAACCGGGTGCGCTGCGGAACCAGGGCATCCATACTCTGGTTGGCCCACTGCACGCGGTCGTTGGGACCAACGGCGATCACGGCGTCCTCCATGCTGTTCAGCAGGGTTTCGAGCTGGCGCTGGCTATTTCGCAAAGCGGCGAAGTTGTTCTCCACGTGGCGAGCGGTCTTGTCGAGAGCGGCAGCGACTTGCCCGATTTCATCTCCCGAATTTTCGGCGATACGCGCCGCGAGTTCGCCGCGGGCGATCTTGTTGGCAAACTGCACGATCCTCTCCAGCCGACGCGCCGTGAACTGGGCCAACGCTCCGGCGAGAGCAAGTGCAACCAGAAAAGTAAGCGCCGAACCGACCAGCAGTGTCTTTCGCAGCTGCGCTGTAGCGGCTCCGAGGTCGGATAGCGGATAGGCCAGCTGGGCTGCGCCGCCTGAAACAGGAACAGCCACATAATGGAAATCAATTCCCAAGGTTTGGCTCTTCCGGGTATCGGTCCCGACATCTCCTTTCAAGGCGGCGGCAAACTCAGGGGATTGCGCAAGATTTTCCATCGCCGACGCGGGTGCCTCTGAGTCGGCCAGGACCTTGCCGGTGACATCAATGACGGTGGCGCGCGCACCGGCCGCCTGACCCTCCTGCGAGACGATGTCCTGAAGATTGTGCTCACGGTCTGTATTCACCCGGTTCGCGAACATCAACGTCTTCTGTCTCAGGCTGCGATCAATTTCCTGTCGCAGTGAACTTTCCCACGTCCGGCGGATGGAGAAATCAAGAGTCACCGTGGCGGCGGCAATCACCAGAGCAAAGGCGGCCAGCAGCCGCAGGAAAAGCCGGCTTCTCACTTGGGAGCCTCGAAGCGATAGCCCGCTCCGCGGACCGTTTTCAGATAGCGCGGGCTTTCCGGATCGGGCTCGATCTTCTCGCGAATGCGGCGCACGTAGACATCCACTGAACGCGGCGTGACGTAAGCCGTATCTCGCCAGACGGAATCAAGAAGCTGGTCCCGAGTGAACACCCGGCCGAGGTGACGCGCGAAATAGTCGAGCAGGCGGAACTCAGTGGCGGTTGTGCCTACCACCTGGCCGCCCACGGTCAGCGTCATCGCGCTGGGATCGATTTCGATTTCTCCTACCTTTAACGGCGACTGCGAGAGCGGACGCTCGAAACGCCGCAACACCGCTTTCACTCTTGCCACGAGCTCCCGCGGGCTGAACGGCTTGGGGATATAGTCATCCGCGCCGAGCTCCAGGCCGAGGATGCGATCGGCCTCTCCGCTTTTCGCAGTTAAGAAGATCACGGGCGTCGACGCCAGCAGGGGCGTCTGCCGAATCTGCCGGCAGAGCTCGAGGCCGTCTCTTCCCGGAACCATGATGTCGAGAATGAAAAGTGTTGGCCTCTGCCGCTCTGATTCCATGACCACGGTGTTGCCAGTTGCAAACACTTTGACTGCGAATCCCGCACCCTCAAGGTGATGCCGCACCAGCCGGGAAATGTCAGGATCGTCCTCAACCACAAAGATGCTTGGTTTCACACGGGTATTGTAGCCGGGAGATCGGAATATTGCCGTGATTGTAACCAGATTGAAACATTTCGAACGAGGCCAATGTAGAGCGGACACTCCTGTCCGCTGCAGTGCCAAGGTAACTATCCATGGAGGAACGCCTGTTAACCCCGACCGGACAACAGCTAAACTACAAATGCCGATTGTTCATGACAAGACTCGCAGCCATTTGTTTCTTTTGCACTGTGCCGCTCTTTTGCCAAAGCAATAGCGGTGAATTGCGCCTTCGAGTGACCGATCCGGACGGTCTCGGCGTGAAAACGATGGTTCAGATCGTCAACAAGGGAAATCAGTATCGAAATACTCTCGCGACCACCGATCTTGGCAATCTCGATGTGCAGCGCCTGCCTTACGGCATCTATCAGATCGAAATTAAACAGTCTGGCTTCGCAAGCGTATCGGAATCTGTCGAAATTCATTCCTCGATTCCGACCAAATACGCGATCCAACTCAAGCTGCCATCGGTGAATGAATCTGTCATTGTCAGTGCGGCCAACACATTGATCGACCCGGATCAGGCCGGCTCCGTGAACCAGGTGGGCTCGGACCTCATTCAAACCCGGGTCAGTTCAGTTCCGGGCCGCTCGTTGCAGGACTTGGTGAACTCGCAACCGGGCTGGCTCTACGAAGGAAATGCCGTCTTGCATCCCCGTGGCTCGGAGTATCAGACACAGTTTGTCGTCGACGGCATCCCTTTGACCGACAATCGTTCGCCCAGCTTCGGACCTGAGATTGAAGCCGACGATGTGCAATCGTTGACCATCTATACCGCGGGCATTCCCGCGGAGTATGGCCGAAAAATGGGTGGCGTGGTCGAGGTCAACACCATTCAGGATTCACAAGCAGGCTTTCACGGCGACGTGGTGCTTTCGGGCGGTAGCTATGACTCGGCGAGCGCGTTCGCGAAGGGGGCGTATGCCTGGGGCAAAAATGCTTTCGGCGGCAGCGCCAGTGGCAGCATGACGGACCACTATCTGAATCCCGTGGTTCCGCAAAACTATTCGAACACCGGCACACTGGGGGATTTTTCGGTCAACTATGACCGGGAACTGACGCCGAACGATCGCGTTAGATTTATCGTGCGCCATGAACTCGCGCGCTACGATATTCCGAACGAACAGGTGCAGGAAGCCGCGGGCCAGCGCCAGACCGCGAATAATTTTGAGACCATGGGGATTGCCTCCTACCAGCACACATTTTCCTCGCAAGCCCTAGCCGATTTTCGTGCTATGGTCCGCGACAATGCGAATAATTTCAACTCCAACCAGAATTCAACTCCCATCGAGGTCTTTCAGCACAATTGGTTTCGCGAAGCATATTTCAAAGGGACCGTGACCCTCGACCATGGCCGTAACGAATGGAAATTCGGAGTCGAATCGGACAATACGTTTCTCAACGAAAACTTTAGCTACATCATTACCGATCCAAGCCAATTTGATCCGGAGACGCCTCAAACCTTTAGCTTCATAGGCAATCGCCCCGACCTCGAACAATCCGCCTTCGTCCAGGATCTGATCCGCCTAAAGAATTGGACAATCAGCGCCGGGCTTCGCTGGGACCACTATCAACTCCTGGTCAACCGGCAATCCCTGGATCCACGCTTCTCGATTTCGCGTTATTTCTCTTCCGCCGACTTGCTCGTGCATTTCTCCTATGACCGTGTTTTTCAGACCCCTTCCTTCCAGAACATTCTGCTTTCAAATTCAAACGCAATTGTTTCCCTCGACCCCACGAACTTCCTCCGACTGCCGGTCGAACCTTCAGAAGGAAACTACTACGAAGCCGGATTAACCAAGGTGTTCGTGGGAAAGATCAGGCTCGACGCCAACTATTTCCGGCGGCTCGTAGACAACTATGCGGATGACGATCAGATCATCAACACGACGGTCAGCTTTCCCATCGCATTTCGCAAGTCCATCATCTATGGCGCGGAAGCGAAACTCGAAGTGCCCGATTGGCGCGGCTTCTCGGGCTTCGCGAGCTATTCTTACACTGTCGGCAATGCCTGGTTTCCGCTGACTGGAGGTCTCTTCCTCGGGACCGATGCTACCTCTGCGACCACCCAACTCCTCGGTCATTTCCCGGATTCGCAGGATCAGCGCAACACGATTCGCGGGCGCGTTCGCTACCAGATCGCACCGCGCTTCTGGATCGCGGGCGGAATTCAATACGACACCGGACTCCCTTTCGAGTTCAACGGCGACCCGGCCACGGTGCTCGCCGAATACGGCCAGCAGGTCCTGAATCGTATTAACTTTGCCCGTGGCCGCATTTATCCTTCCTTCATGGTCAATGCCTCGGCAGGCGCGGATGTGTACAAATCGGACCGCGTCAATATGCAGTTTCAGATCGACGGACAGAACCTTACCAACGTTCTGGACGTAATCGACTTCGGCGGTTTATTTTCCGGCAATGCCATCGGACCGTCCCGGAGCTTTGGCCTGCGCCTCACGACCAACTTCTAATTTCGCTGGCACCCACGGCTAGGGACCAAGCTGGATGAACAGGTTTCCGTTCCTATCCAGCCAAAACTTCGCGCGGGGAGGGACAATCGTAGTTGCGCTGTATTCCGTCACGATGGCCGCGCCCGAATATTTCTTCCCCGGATGCAGAGAATCTCGATCATGAATGGCACAAGCGATTTTCTTACTCTCGAAGAATACCGAGGTTCGCACCGGATCAAGCTTGCCGCGGTCGCCACGCGCCGCGCCGGCCGTGCCAAGGGTCGCCTGCGGAGACTTCATGATCGCCCGAAGCCGGAGCGTGACTAACTCTATTTCCCGCGCCGGATAGCTGTAGCCGTAACGGCGGTCATGCTCGCGACGAAACGCCGCGATCAGTTTGTCGGTGTAAGGAATATTGAGTTCGTACCCTTGCCCCCTGTAGCGAACGTCCACGCTAAGACAGTACTGGATCGTGCCCTTCCAGTCCTCGGTTAGAAAGTCTTGGTGGGCCTTGCGGCGTAGTTTGTTGAATTCGGCGTTCAGCCGCGTCAGCGGAAGTTCATTCAGGGTTCGCCAGAGCACGGTTCGTGAATAGTCCTTAACCACATCGCTGACCAGAATGCCGAAGGCGGAGAGCGCGCCCGGACGTGCGGGCACAAGGACTCGCGGGATACTCAAGGCCGCCGCTAACTCGCAGGCGTGCAGCCCTCCGGCCCCGCCGAACGCCACCAGTACGAACTCTCGAGGATCGTAACCGCGCTCAATCGAAACCACCCGAATGGCTTTCTCCATTGCGGCGTTGACCACGCGAATGACCCCGGCTGCAAACTGTTCGAGCGAGAGTTTGCAACGCTGCTTCTTCAGCCACGCCGACACAATCCGGCGAGTGCTTTCCATTTTGAGCGTGAAGTCGCCACCAAGAAAACGATGCGCCTGCAATCGTCCCAGGATCAGATTCGCGTCCGTGACCGTCGGCTGATTGCCGCGACCGTAGCAAATTGGACCCGGATCAGCTCCAGCCGACTCCGGCCCCGCGCGCAGCGCACCCGCTGCATCGAACCGCGCAATGGAACCTCCGCCGGCACCCACGGTGTGAATGTCGAGCATCGGCACACCGACCGGCAGGCCCGCAATTTCAGCTTGACTGCTCCCCTGTGCTTCGCGATCCACTAGCGCCACATCGGTCGAAGTGCCGCCCATGTCGAACGAAATAATTCGCTGGCATCCGCTGCGACGCGCCATGGCCGCTGCCCCCACGACTCCTCCTGCAGGGCCAGAGAGCACCGTGCGCACCGGTTCACGGACAGCGGAACGCAGAGCCGTGATGCCGCCGCTGGATTGCATGACGAAAATGCGAGTGCTCGCGCCGGGATTAACTCCGCTACGGGCACGCGCGCGGACTTCGAGGCTTTCCAGATAGCGCTGCATGACAGGTTGGAGATACGCATTTACGACTACCGTGCTGGTGCGTTCGTATTCGCGAAATTCAGGGAGAATCTGATGGGAAACGGAAAGGGGAAGACCCAGATCGCTCAAGGTAGCCGCAACCAGGTTTTCGTTCTTCGGATTAGCAAAAGAAAACAATAGCGAAATTGCAATCGCCTCAGGTCGTTTCTCAAGCAATCTAGATTTCAGGTCCAGCAGATCTCTTGGCAAGGGCTGTTGCAGAATCTCGCCGTCGCTACTTGTGCGTTCGTTCGTCCCGAAGCGCAGTTCAGCAGGCACGAGAGGTTCAATGCGGTCGAAGAAGAAATCGTAAAGTTTGGGGCGTGCCTGCCGTCCGATCTCGATGACATCCTCGAAACCTGCCGTGGTGACGAGCGCCACACACGCCCCCTTGCGCTGCAGGAGTGTGTTCGTGCCGACCGTAGTCCCGTGAAGTAAAGTTAGCGAGTCGAGACAACCGATTTTCCCCAGCGCTTCTACAATGGCTCGCGAAGGATCGTCAGGAGTCGAAAAAACTTTGAGCATGCGGAGGCGGCCACGGTCGAACCAGACGCAGTCGGTAAACGTGCCACCAGTGTCGATGGCAATGCGGAGCGGTTGAGGTCGAGAGCGGCGTGCCATGGGAGTCGAACTGGAACGCTAGGGTACCATCTTTGACTAGGGATTTTTGTCGTTGAGATCAGATAACCAGGAGGTTTGCTCTGTGAGATATGACTTTCTAGTGGAAACCTATGCAACCGAACGAATCAAAGTGGTCAGCGTGTGGAGCGAGTTCCGGGATGACGATCTTCCGATGCGCCCCCGACGTGATGATCCACGGGGACGTAGTGTTCATGAGCAGATGGTGCATCAGTGCGTGAGCGAGGATTTGTGGTTTCGGACCATGCTTGGAATCGACGTCGAAGCACCACCGTTGCCAAAACCAGAAACTCGGTTGAAGTTCATGGAGCAGTACGCGGTTGATAGCGAAGAACGGCTCGCGGAGTTGGGCCAAAAGGACGACGCCTGGTGGGAAGAGGCAACCAACTTCTTTGTTGTGCAACGCTCTCGTGCGTGGGTGATGACGCGGCGCATCGCGCATACCTCGCATCATCGCGGACAACTGATGGCGATGCTCCGCATGCTGGGACGCAACTTGCACAGTAACTACGGACCCACGGCGGATACCGGCGGCCTGATGCAGAATCACGCGCCAACAATTTATGCCTATTCCAGCCTGGACGCACTGCTCAAGGGAGAGGCCGCCGGAGGCGCGAAAACTGCCTTACCTGGGTCCGGAGGCAAGCCTGTTACCGAACGACCTACGTAGGTCTCACTTGCCATTCGTAGAGAACGCAAGTGCGAGCAATGTATTCTGCTCCATTTCGTGGGCCTTGGCCGATCCAGTCGAAGGGCTGGCACTGGCTGAACGCTTGACCGAAAGCACTGGACGTTCTCCAGCGATATGGCGCAGCCGCGGCAGCATATAAAACATCGCGCCCATGTTGGCGGGCTCTTCCTGGACCCACACGATGTCGCGCGCGCCTGCATGCCGCTCTAGTTCTTTGATCAGTTCAGTCTCGGGGAATGGGTACATTTGCTCCAGGAAGACAATCGCCGTCGAGGTATCTTTTCTTTTCTTGCGCTCGTCGCGTAGCTCGTGCCCGATTTTTCCCGTGCAAAGAAGGATGCGTTTGGCATGGGTGATCTCCGTATCGGGCAACACGTTCAGGAAGTGAGGGTGCGCGAAGTCCGCGATGGGCGAAGAAGCGTCCGGGTGCCGCAGCATGCTCTTCGGGGTAAAGACGATCAGTGGTTTGCGCCAATGCCGCAGCGCCTGACGGCGCAGCAGGTGGAAATATTGCGCGGCATTCGAGGGCTGGCAGATCTGAAAATTATCCCGCGCCGCGAGCTGCAAGAAGCGTTCGATGCGAGCGCTCGAATGCTCAGGTCCCTGCCCCTCGTAGCCGTGCGGCAGCAAGAGGACCACTCCTGAAAGCAACTTCCATTTGTCTTCACCCGCGCTGATGAACTGATCAATGATCGCCTGCGCGACGTTGACGAAGTCGCCGAACTGAGCCTCCCAGAGGACCAAAGCCTCGGGATAGTCGCGGCTGTAACCGTATTCGAAACCGAGCACGCCAGCTTCGGAGAGCGTGGAGTTGTAAATTTCACAGCGCCCCTGTTGCGCAGAAATATGCTGCAGCGGGATGTATTCCTGCTCGTTCTCGATATCGAGCAGCACGGAGTGGCGCTGGTTGAATGTGCCACGGCGGCTATCCTGCCCGCTCAGCCGGACCGGCACCCCGGCCTTCACCAAACTGGCGAAAGCCAGAGCTTCGGCCATGCCGTAGTCTACGGGACGCTTTCCAGTGCCCATTTCAGCGCGCTGTTCGAGCAGCTTCTTCACTTTCGGATGAATGTGAAACTCCGCCGGGAAGGTCGTAAGCGGATTCGTGATTTCACGCAGTTCTTCCGCCGACAATCCGGTTTCGACCTCGTACTCCGGCTTATAACGGCCACCCGTGTAGTTGTCCCAGTAGGTTGGCAACTCGCGCAGCGTGGGTTTCTTGGTGATGGACCCGGCCTGCTTCTGCGCGGCTTCGAATTCGGCTCGGATGGCCTGCACTCGCGTCTGCACATCTTCGACGCCGATGTCTTCGGAATAAATCTCCCACAGAGGCGGATGCTCTTTGATTGCTTTGTAAAGCAGCGGCTGCGTGATGGTGGGATCATCCACTTCGCTATGACCGTGACGCCGGTACCCGATCATGTCCACGACTACGTCCGTGCCGAAGGTGTTGCGGTATTCGAGCGCGATGCGCCCGATGCGGATCACGGCGTCCACATCTTCGCCGTTCACATGAAATATAGGGATGGACTGGCGGCGCACGAGCTGTGCCGCGAAGCGCGACGAGTGCAATTCGCGGGGCACGGTCGTGAAGCCGATCAGGTTGTTGGCAATAATATGGACAGTCCCACCCACGGTGTAGCCCGGCAGGTCGGCAAAGTTCAAAGTCTCGGCAACAATGCCTTGCCCGGCGAAAGCAGCGTCGCCGTGCACCAGCAGGGGAAGATATTTTCGCGGCCCGTTTTCACCCGCACGATCATGCTTGGCGCGGGTGCGGCCGACGGTTACCGGATCTACCGCTTCCAGATGGCTGGGATTTGAAACCAGGTGGATGTGAACCTTGTTACCGCTACGAGTGACGTACTCGCCGGTTGCGCCCATGTGATACTTGACGTCGCCGCTGCCCAATACGCTGCGTGGATCGATATCTTCAAATCCAGCAAAAACTTCTTCGGGCGCACGCCTGGCCACGTGAACGATTACGTTCAACCGTCCGCGATGACTCATGCCCATAACTAATTCGGCCGCGCCCTGTTGTCCGGCCGTTTCGAGAATCTCGTCCACCAGCGGAATCAGAGCGGTCACGCCCTCGAGCGAAAAGCGCTTGTTGCCCAAATAGCGCTGCTGCAGTACTTGCTCGAACACTTCAGCACGAATAAGAAGGTCGAGCGCTATTTGCTGGTCCACGGCTGTTTGAGGGCCCTCCAGGCGATCCTGAATCCAGCGCCGCCGCGCCGGATCGGTGATGTGCATGAACTCCGCGCCAATCGTCCCGCAGTAGACGCGTCGCGCCTCTTGGGCGAATTCGCTGTCGACCGGCAGATCAGAGTGAGGCACGGGACGGAGAAAGCCGAGGGGATCGAGGTCGGCCTCGAGATATCCCCAACGGCGGTATGCGTCGAACACGCGCTCGCGTTCTCCGTTGGTTGCGTCCAATACTGCGGTGGAAGTTTCGGGAGCAGTCTTCGATCGGATGGCCATATGTCTGTTACTAGAATAATGGATGAGCGGCAGATAGGGACAGATTCATCGGGGCAAAGTCGCGGCCCACAGGATTGCCGGGGGCATCGCTGACAGCTTGCGGAAAAAACTCGCGGCGTTGACTTTTGAAAGGGCACGCCTTTCCAGCCGTGCCGGATGAAAGGCGCAATGCTCTAGGTTGCGGTGTGGAGATTGCTAGTCCTCGAAACTTTTCGCTCCTCCCTTCAATCGGTTGGTCACGACCTGTTTCCATACCCATCTGATCACGCGCGCATCGTTGTAGCAGTAGCCCAGATTGTGGTTGAGCGTGGAGAAGCAGTGACGCTGGCAGGTGTGTTTCATCCCCTTGAGCTGCTGCTGGTCGAATTTCGGGTTGTCGATATTTCCCCAATCGAAGGTCGATGGGTACATCGGGAAGCACGGAGCAACCGTGCCGTCAGTGCGGATAATCACGTTGTTCTGCCCGGCGCGGCAATTCCAATCGGTGAACTGGAGTTCGCCATTCGAGTCCTGCACAATGCCGGGGGTCTGGGCGAGGATCTCATGCATGTTGCCGTTGGTCCCGGTCCCATCTCCGTACCAGCCGTATTTTTTCAGGTCCAGCCCGGACGACATGCGGACAAACGCTTTCATCTCGCGCAGGCGCTGAACCGAATTCACCATCTGATATCCGGCTTGGTTTTTCTCGATGATCCAGTCGATCAACGAGTCAACCGAGCGCCAATCTTCCGGCCGAATGTACGTAGGGTTCTCATTGAGATGTTTAAAGTGCTCGTCCTGCTCGAGCATGGGGGTTTCGTTGATGTGATAGTCGGTGGCAAGACGATGCGCGCGAGCGTATTCGGTAAGCTGGCGAACGTCTTCATGATTGTTGCGGCAGATATTGATATTGAAAAAGACCATGTAGCCGTAGACGTATTGCTTGCGAATGAGATATTCGAGATTCTTCTGCCCGGGAACAAAAGCTTTTGGCAAGCTGGGTTTTTCGTCCCATGCGTCTAACGCGAAATTGAAGATGGATACGCCGGCGTCCGCGAGCCGATCGGCGACTTCGGGGCGCAGCAGCCGGCCGTTGGTGCCAACGTAGATCCAGAAGCCTTTTTTGGCGGCGTAGTAAACAATCTTGTGCGCAACTTGTGGGCGCAGCAGTGGCTCTCCGCCCATGAGCGCCAACACGCGGCAGCCCCGATCATGCAGCCAGTCGATGGAGCGTTTGGCGACGTCTTCGGTCATGCCCTTCACTTTGTTGTTAAACGCCCAGCAGTACCAGCAGTCGAGATTACATTTGTAGTCGACAAACAAATACGCGGTAATCGGATGGAATTCACCAGGCATCACTCGCGAGCGCACGTACGGCAGGAGCCAGCCGCGGACTTTCCGCCATACTTGTGGGGCCGTCCAGTCACGCTTTTCGAGCGGGGTCTCCGGGCCAGGATCGTTCAGCAGTTCCGGGTACTGTGGAAAAACGGGTTCGGGCAACGTCGTGCCCTTGGCCTCGGCCGGGGTTGGTCCACCCGAACCGGAGTTCATCAGCAAATTGTGAATGTCGACGTCGATGCGAAACTTCGCGGGAGCTGGGCTAGTCACTTCCGTTCTCCTCTCTTGGTTCAGACCATGGTCAATAGACGGCGCAGTTATAACAAGGATGCTAGTTCTTGAGCGATGGTTCCACGGATTTTTGAAAAAAAAGACGACCGGTTTCAGCGCATGGATCAGGCGACAAATTGAGACCATCGGTTTATCGGAAGGTGCCGACTGTGATTTAAGATTGCAGATTCAAGTTCTTGCGTGCCGGGAAAAATGCTCAACCAACAATCCAGACCACCCAGAACTCCTGTGTTGCTCGGAGTTCCTTTCGACGCGAACTCTTCCTATCAACGAGGTCCGGCGGATGCCCCACCTTTAATTCGCGAGGCGTTTCATTGTGACTCGTCGAATTCATCCACCGAGAGCGGGATCGACCTCGGCTCAGATTCTGTGTTGGATGCGGGCGATCTGAGCCTGTTAGCGGATGGCGCATTCATCGCGATCGAAAGCGCGGTCGCTATACTGCTCGACAAGGGACAGAGTCCGGTTTGCCTCGGTGGCGATCACTCGATTACCTATCCAATCCTGCGAGCCTTCGGAAAACGCTTTGCCGATCTCACCCTGGTTCACTTCGACGCCCATTCCGACTTGTACGAGGAATTTCAGGGCAACCGCTATTCACATGCTTGCCCTTTTGCCAGGATCATGGAAGAAGGATTGGTGAAGAGGCTGATTCAGGTCGGTATTAGGACCATGAATGCGCATCAGCGAAAGCAGGCGTCGCGCTTTGGGGTTGAAGTTGTGGAGATGCGGGAACTGCCAGCGGTGGAGAGGTTCGAGACTACTGGATCAGTTTATGTTTCGTTCGACATCGACGTCCTTGACCCCGCCTTCGCGCCTGGGGTTTCGCACCGTGAACCGGGAGGAATGTCCGTACGTGAGGCCATCACACACCTGCACGCGATCAAAGGTGACCTCGTCGGAGCCGACGTCGTCGAATTCAACCCAAAACAGGATGTATCGCAACTGACCGCGATGGTGTGCGCGAAAATCCTGAAGGAAATTCTAGGGAAAATGATTGCGGAGTGAAACAGCGATTGCGCCAAAATAATACCGGCGCCAATCAAAGCGCTGCGGCCTTGACTGGCTGGTTGATGTGAATGTTCCTTGAATAATTCGCTACTGGCTGGAAACAGAGTGTCGACTGTGGAAAAACTTCGAAGACGGTGGTGGGCCCGGTAGGACTCGAACCTACAACCAACAGATTCCCTCTCAACAGCTAAATACAAATGGTTTCAACGATTTCCCGAAGTTCTTAGTTGGCAGAAGTAGACAGTTCTAGGCGAGGTTGTTACGAAGGATGTTACGAAGTTGATCGCATAGCACGCAGAAGACCTCTATCGTGTCAATTTTGAGGCAACAACCTAAAACCCTTTGCCTATCTTGTCCGCATTCCACAGTCCCGAAAATAGCTCAAAAACGAACTAGTCTTGGATGGCGAGTTGATGGCGAGTTTGAACCTGCTCCGCTCGTCGGTCGTGAAAAGAGGAGAGGGACGAGAGAGTGCATTTCGCAACCGACTATTATCGGTCGCTCGAATCAGAAGGAGTGGCTAAGAAAAGCCTCGGCTCCTATCGCAGCTTTGCAACTACCCCAAATTGCCGATTCGCAGCTCCTTAACATCAGTGTGTTGGTCTCTTCCCGATTTCCAATTTCTCCCCACCCTGCCCGGACTCAAGCGGATCAATCATCGGAGGTCCGCATTGTGGGTTGGAGAGATGTAAATTACCGGTACCAGCCTTAAAACGACCACTCGGAACAACCTGTACTTTGAAGTCCTCAAGGATCGAAGGTAAATGGGAGGGGACCTTCCCGCTCTCAACGAAAACCCAAATTGATGCGTGCCGCTGATCAGTCTCGTTGGCACCAACGGCGAGTCCAAGCACGACAGGGTCTTGCATGAGCGTTTGCGCATACTTGTGTTCTACAAGAGTCGCACGGGAAATCTCATCGGGTGGGAGTGTTTCTATTGACTGATTGCGGGGCCGAATTACTCGTTGATAGGACGACTCTGTCTTTCTATACGAGGTGGTTGGGCATTCGACGGAGCGCTGTTGCCCGCCGACGAAGGTGAAAGTGTTTTTGGTAATGGTGCTAAGCTCCGAAAGTACACTGGTGACTGGATTTGCCGTGACAAAAGTTCCGTCATTCGATACGCCTGCCAGCAAACCCACGGGGCGGGCAGTCTTAGCTTCAACGATCAGCGATCCCGAATCCCCATAAGTCGCGATGTCGCCCATAATTACCTGACGATCGAAGGTTACCGAAACGCTCGTTGGGTTTCCGCACTCTGCGGATAAATCAATCACAATGATTCCGTTTATGGCTAGTATCGAACCACAGGAGAGGCCTGTCGTCCGACCACTTTTTGCTACTTCCATCCCGACAGACGCATCGACGGTTGTGTTCGCTACCGGAGCTGGAACATAGGAACCATCGCTCGCGATCCCGCCTAAACCGATTATTTCACCGTGGGGGTCTACTGCACCGGGGACGACTTGAGCAATCGCGGCATCGACATTAGAGGTCTGGATTGGGGGAGCAGCTGTGAAATGTGCTACGGTATCCGGCAAAGCAAAATTGCAGAACGCGTCGATATAGCCCGGCTGAACAATTGCCTCCCCTGCGCTTGCGTGTCCGACCCTCCCAAGTATGTGATTGTTGCTGAGGATGTATTGCTTACCGTTCTGATCCTGTAGAAGCGAACCGAGTGTCCCACTGCAGCAGTCCTGACTGTTAGCGTTGATCCCCGAGGCGCCGAGCTTGATAGGGAACGTCTGCTGTTCCTGGTTTTCGAGGGGAGTGACAGTCACGGAGGCGGAGACCGATTTAGTTGGATCGGCATCGGAGGTTGCGGTTACGAAGTAAGTATCCGTCGCAACAACTGGTGCAGGCGCGGTGTATTTGCCATTTAAGACAGTGCCGGGATAGCTTGAGTCTCCTGAAACCGCGTTTACGGACCAAGTCACAGCGGTATTCGTAGTCCCGCCCACAATGGCGCTATAGAGCTGAGAGAAACCAGCCTTCAGTGTTTCATTGGTTGGCGAAATACTGAGAGTGACAGGCGTTGCAGTGACGGTTACGATCACCGAAGCGGAAGCGGAGGGCGCGCTCACGCTAGTTGCCGTGACGGTTGCTGTACCGACGCTGGGAATGGAAGCTGGAGCGGTGTAGTTGCCGGATTGATCGATTGTTCCGGCAGAGGCAGTCCAATTTACAGCGGTGTTTGTCGTTCCCGAGACGGAATCTGTGAACGGTTGCACAGTCCTGACCGGCACAGTTGCCTTGCCGGGATAAATCGTGACCGCGACTTGAGGTTGCTGGACGGTGTCGCTCCCGCCTCCGCCACATCCGGCGGCAATGAGAAGCGCCACGGAGGGAAGGAGGTTGTCTAGAAGGCCTCGTCTCATAGGGCAAGGGGAAAGCAAACACAGCCGAGTGATCACTGGGCTTCGTGACCTGGAGCGTTCAACTTTGTAGCTATTGTGTTTGAATACGCTCGCTCATCAACTCTCCGTGATTTACAAAGGGTTTGGCCGTTCCATCGAAATACTCTTGCGTTTTCGACCAGACCTCGATGGCTACGAAACGGCCTAGCAGGCGTCCAGCGAGATCCGCACCTCTGAAGTGAATTCCGCCATAGCGTCGGGACATGCCTGCCTCATTCGCAGCCGCGGTGAATGTATCCCATCTCAGAACGATCTGATGGGCCGGTGTGGCAAGCGGTTCAATCTTTGAGGTTCCGGCCGGGATAGTTGCTTTGTTCCCGAAGTAGTCGCTGCCGGTCCACTGTGTCAGTATCTGCGCCGCAGCCGAACTGTATGTGCTGTGACCTGATACAAAATCTGGAAACGGTGGAGTTGGGAATGTCGCTGCCTGATAAGGAATCCACCGAGAACCATCCATTTGGATCGTGCCTTTCCCTGGTCCACCCCAGGCACGAATCGCTTGTCCGTGGAATAACAGAGGTATCGCGGTGATCGGGCGCACATAATCATAGGCTCTCTTGGCGTCCCATGCCGCAATCCCCGCGTCGAAGATGGCATTAGTCAAGGCAAAGAACATCTTGACGTCGTCATCAAGAGCATGGTGATCCCGTGCCGATACGAATTGCGCGAATAGCGCCCAATGTCCCGGAGGCTGCTCCGAGTTTGGACCATCTGACCAATACTCGGAAATCATTTTTTCCTTGTCTGTCAATTTTGCACTTATGGCTACCAACTCGTCGGCTTGTCCCTGATACTCTTTCGATCCGTATGGTGCCGGGCCAATGAGGCTGACCAACCAACGAAACTCGTCTCCCTTCGAAAGCGCAAACGGAGTGACATCACACCACTGCGCACCGACGAACTTCTGAGTAACCATGTCCCCGATGGAGTTCACATAGGTGAGTGGTTGCCAGCGGTTTGGGTCTAACCCGGAGGTTCGCGCGGGGATACCGGTCGGCTTGTTCATCGAAGCGTAGCCCGTCCAATCGGAATAGATACCTTGGGCAAGATCGCCGAGCTGATTGGATTTATCGTGATGACGGAATTCGAGGACGGCTCGGCAGGCCACATTTCCGATTCCTGTCGGCGTTTCAATGTCGGTGGAATCGTCGTTCGGGTCGTAGCCGAGCTCTTTCATCAACGGAACGTAGACCGACTCTTTGTCAACCGAAAGAACGTCAGTCAATGCGCGATACGCCGCGTAGCTGATTGCCTTTTCCTT
>Ga0116217_10000875_pt1 | contig 30288 bp, 28 predicted proteins | sample Sb_taG_6_FD_89697 | JGI IMG/M metagenome (GOLD analysis project Ga0116217, IMG submission 89697) | Peat soil microbial communities from Weissenstadt, Germany - Sb_50d_4_PS metaG | ecosystem: Environmental > Terrestrial > Soil > Wetlands > Peat | place: Germany: Weissenstadt | collected 2010-09-21 | reverse complement strand
TTGCACTTGCGAAAAGACCCGGAAAGCAGTGGTGGGGGGCTGGCACACCGCCCCGCACGAGCGCCGCCCGCGCTGCCGAAGCGACCCCCTCACTGTACCCTTAGGGTGAACCAGGCCCCGAGGCCGATCACTGGGCCGCGTGTGCGGGGGAGAGGGCGAGGGGCAACCGAGCGAGGGACGAAGGCGACATGGGACCGACACCTCCCCCCACCGCGGCAGCCTGGCGCCGCCACCTCACGCCGGGACGGGTCTTTTTCCTTGTCAGCCTGGTACACGCCCTGTGGGCCGTCCACCTGGGGTGGGACCACGCGATCCTCGACAACCACCCCTTTCGGCAATCGCAGACGGCGCTGACCGCCTCCTACATGGTGGGCCGGCCGCCGAAGCTGGCCTACGAGACGCCGGTCCTGGGCCCGCCCTGGTCCATCCCGATGGAGTTTCCCCTCTACCAATGGATCGTGGCGGGGCTCGTCACGGTCCTCGGCACCCCCCTGGAGCAGACGGGCCGCTTCGTCAGCGTCGCCTTTTTCCTGCTCACCCTGGTGCCGGCCAACCTGATCCTGCGCCGCTGCGAGGTGAGCGCCGAAGGCCGACTGGTCATCCTGGGTCTGTTCCTGCTCAGCCCGTTCTACCTGTTCTGGTCGCGCACGTTCATGATTGAGTCCACGGCGCTGTTCCTCAGCGTGTCCTACGTGGCGGCGGCCTGGAGCGCCCTGGAGTCTCCGCGGCCGCTCCGGGTGGCGACCGCGCTGCTCTTCGGCGGCCTGGCGGGCCCCGTCAAGGTGACGACTTTTGCCACCTTCCTTCTCGCGGCCGGCCTCCTTGCCGTTCGGGCCTGGTGGCTGAGCCGACGCCCTGAACCCAGGGCGGCCTGGGGCGCCGGCCGGCTCGCGACCGCCGCCCTGCTGCTGGCCTTCCCGGTCGTCACGACCGCCCTCTGGACTCACTTCGCCGACGCGCAGAAGGAGTTGAACCCGCTCGGGAAGGCCCTGACGTCAACAACCCTGCGGGAGTGGAACTTCGGCACGCTGGCGCAGCGGGCGGACCTGGGGGTGTGGGGGACGCAGTTCAGCCGGGCCATTGCGGCGGTTGACGTGCCGGTGTTGCTGGCTGGCCTGGGGGGATTGCTGCTGACGCGCCGGCGGTGGCGGCTGATCGCGGTGTGTACCTTCCTCTACCTCAGCGCGTTCCTCCTCTTCTGCAACGTCTACCGCCACACCTATTACCCTTACGCGAACAACATCTTCCTCCTGGGCGCGGCCGGGCTCGGGGTGGTTGCCCTGCTGGAGGCGAATCGTCCCTTACGCGCCCTGGCTCCCGCCCTGCTTCTGGGGTTCTTCGGCCTGGAATGCTACCGCCACTCGGATTTATACGGATGGATCCAGGAGAGCAACGTCCGCGGGGCGGCGGACGCCGGCAGGGCCATCGAGGGGGCCACCCAGGAGGACGAGGTCCTCGTCGGGCTTGGCCTGGACTGGACTTCCGAGTACGCTTACTGCAGCCGGCGGCGGGCGCTGATGCGGCCGGGGAGCGCCGCCGAGGGGCTGGGGCACTTTCGCGAGTGCTTGGCTCAGCTCGACGGCTACCGCGTGGGCGCCGTCGCCATCAAGAAAAGCACACTGGCGCCCTACTCCATTGACGACGCCCCCGACCTGCTCGCGAAGTGCGGTTGGCACGGGCGCGTGGTCTATTCCGACGCGTACATGACCATCTACGCCGCCTCGGCAGAAGCGGCGGTCGAGGGGCCCCGTTCGCCGCCCGAGCGCTGAGCCGCCGCGGCCGGCCCGGAAAGAACCGCCGCGGGCAGTTGACGGGGGCAGCGGCAGCGGCTAATAAAGACGGATTGTTGACGCGGGAGCCGCGGCGGCTCCCGACCGGCCCACGACCCTCGTCTCTGCGTTCCACGCCGAGTAGCCAATGCCACGACCCAAGGACCTCAACTTCCAACCAGCGGACCGCAGCGCCACGGACGCCCGGCTCGGCACCGGCCCGCTAGCCATCGTCGGGGGCTGCGGCCACGTCGGCCTGCCGCTCGGCCTCGCCTTCGCTCGCCAGGGCTACCAGGTGCGCCTGTTCGACACCAGCGGCGAGCGCGTCGCCCAGGTGAACGCCGGCCGCATGCCCTTCCACGAGGACGACGCCGCCGAACTGCTCTCCGAGAGCCTGGCCAAGGGGCTCATCAAGGCCACGACCGACACCGCCGCCCTCGAAGACGCCGCCGCCGTCATCGTCACCATCGGCACCCCTGTCGATGAGTACCTCGACCCGTCGGTGTGCGAGTTCGACCGCTCCCTGCGCGCCCTGCTCGACCAGGTGCGCCCCGGGCAGCTCTTGATCCTGCGCAGCACGGTCTTCCCCGGCGTCACCGACCGCCTCGCCCGCCAACTCGCACAGATGGGCCGAGGCGACGTCGATCTGGCCTACTGCCCCGAGCGCATCGTGCAAGGCAAGTCGCTGGTGGAACTGGAGCAGCTACCCCAGCTCGTCGCCGGCACGACGCCGCGGGCCGCCGAGCGCGCCGCCGCCCTGTTCCAGATCATTACCCAGAAGGTGATCTTCCTGCGGCCGGTTGAGGCCGAGTTGGCGAAGCTGTTCTGCAACGCCTGGCGCTACCTCAACTTCGCGGTGTCCAACCAGTTCTACGTGATGGCCCAGCACTTCGACGCCGACTTCTACCGCATCTACCAGGCGCTGCGCGAGGACTACCCGCGCATGGCGTCGTTCGCGCGTCCCGGCTTCGCGGCCGGCCCCTGCCTGCTCAAGGACACGATGCAGCTGGGCTCGTTCAATCACGGCTCGTTCGTCCTCGGCCAGGCCGCCATGATGGTCAACGAGGGGTTGCCCTACCTGCTGGTGCAGGACCTGAAACGCTCGTACCCGCTCAACGACATGACGGTGGGCATCCTGGGGATGGCCTTCAAGCCGAACAACGACGACCCGCGCTCGAGCCTGTCGTACAAACTGCGCAAGGTGCTGCTTCTGGAAGCGCGCAAGGTGCTCTGCACCGACCCGTACGTCCCCGACCCCGACCTGACGCCGTTGGCCGAGGTGCTGGAAAAGGCCGACCTGCTCATCGTCGGCACGCCGCACGACTGCTACAAGGGACTGAAGTTCAAGCAGCCTGTCGTCGATGTGACGGACACCATCAAGTAATTGCAGATTGCAGATTGCAGATTGCAGATTGCCGTTCAATCTGCCTTGCAATCTGCAATCTGCAATCTGCAATCTGCAATTATGAAAATCCTCGTTACCGGCTCCGCGGGTTTCATCGGCGGCTACCTCGTCGAAGAGTTGCTGCAGGCCGGCCACACCGTCGTCGGCCTGGACAACTTCTCCAAGTACGGCGAACTGAAGCAGGCGTCGCTCGACAACCCGAATTACAAGTTCGTCCAGGGCGACGCGCGCGACGTGGGGCTGCTGCGTGAGCTGATGCGCGACGTGGACCAGGTCGTCGCGGGGGCGGCGCTCATCGGCGGCATCAGCTACTTCCACGAGTTCGCCTACGACCTGCTGGCCCAGAACGAGCGCATCACGGCGGCGACGTTTGACGCCGCCATCGAGGCGCACCAGCGCGGCACGTTGAAGAAGATCAACGTCGTCAGCTCGTCGATGGTATACGAAAACGCCGCCGTCTGGCCGACGCCGGAGGGGGAGCAGCGGCGCTGCCCGCCGCCGGCGTCCACCTACGGGTTCCAGAAGCTGGCGACCGAATACTTCGCGCAGGGGGCGTGGGAGCAGTACAAGCTGCCGTACACGATCATCCGGCCGTTCAACTGCGTCGGCGTCGGCGAGCGGCGGGCCAAAAGCGAGAAGGAGGTGCTCAGCGGCAATGTCAAGTTGGCCATGAGCCACGTCGTGCCGGACCTGGTGCAGAAGGTGGTCAAGGGGCAGGACCCGCTGCACATCCTTGGCGAGGGCAACCAGGTGCGCCACTACACCTACGGCGCCGACCTGGCCCGCGGCATCCGCGTCTGTATCGAGCATCCGGAGGCGCTCAACGACGACTTCAACATCAGCACCGCCGCCTCGACGACTGTCCTCGAACTGGCCCGCATGATCTGCGCGAAGCTGCGCCCCGGCGTGCCGTTCCGCTACGTCTCCGACCCGGCCTATTCCTACGACGTGCAGAAGCGCATCCCCGACACGTCGAAGGCGGAGCGCGTCCTCGGCTTCCGGGCGATCACCACGCTGAGCGAGATGCTCGACGTCGTTATTCCGTGGATCAAGCAGCAGGTCGAGTACGGGAACATCTGAGCCCGGGAATCGGGGCGGCGCGCGGCCAGGTTCGCTATCTTCCCCAACTCCTTCCGCTTTATTCCTCATCGCTTCACGCATTACTCATGCGGCGTGAGTAGCTTACCCCCACTTCAGCGCAAGGCCGCGCTCGGGGTACGGTTCCCCATTGTTACCTGGGCGGCTCGCCGGTTCGCGCTCCCCCTGCGCGCCTGCCGGCCCACACTAGAAGGAGCGACTGATGAGACGAATTCTCCCCTGCCTGTTGCTGGCTGGCCTGGCCACGCTCTCCGCCGGGACGGCCCGTGCCGGCACACTTGGCACCGTGTTCTACATCGACATGGAGAACCACAACCTGACGCAGCCCAGCCCCGGCAACGGTACCAGCGGCAACCCCGACCAACTCAAGGGCAATCCCGCCGCCCCGTACCTGAACAGCCTCATCACCCCCGGCAACCCGAACGCCGCCCAGGTCTCCTACGCCCCCAACTACTACAACGTCGCCCCCGGCATCCACCCGTCCGAGCCAAACTATATCTGGCAGGAAGGCGGCAGCAACTTCGGGGTCGCGAATGATAACGACCCTTCCAAGGCGAACGGCAACATCTTCAACAAGCCCAGCCTCAGCGGTCTGCTCCAGGCCAAATACGGCACCGCCGGCTGGAAGGCCTATGCAGAGGACATGCAATACTCGACGCTTACTAACGGCGTTCCCATGACGAGCGCCAGCGGCACCAACGGGACGGTCAACCAGTTCAACGGGAGCACCCAGTACAACTTCGCGCCCAAGCATGTCGGGCAGCTCTTCTACAGCTCCACAACCGGCTTGAATAACCCCGGCGAAGGCCAGTTCTACGCACAGCTGTCGCAGCTGCAATCGGACCTCAATACCAACAACCTCGCCAAGTACAACCTCATCACGCCCGACCAGTACAACGACATGCACTCCGCACTCAACGGAGGGTTTACATATCACGGAACGACCTACACGGGGGACCAGGCTTCGGTGGCCCAGGGCGACAACTTCCTTGCCCAGATCGTCTCGGAGATCATGGCCTCGCAGGCCTACAAGAACAACGGCGCGATCGTCATCTGGTACGATGAGACGGAAGGCGGCAACAGCAACCAGTACACCCTCCCCGAAATCGTGATCTCGCCGCTGGCCAAGGGCAACGCCTACGCCAGCCCTCTGACCTACACGCACTCCTCCGACCTCAAGAGCCTGGAAGAGCTCTTCGGCCTCCCCTTGCTCGGCGACTCGGCCACCCCGGGCACCAACGACCTGGGCGACCTGTTCCGATTCGATGTCTTCACCGTGCCCGAGCCCTCGACGCTCGGCCTGTTCGCCCTCGCCGGCGCCGCCCTGGCCGGCTGGCGCTGGCGCCGGGGCAAACGGGCCGCCTGAGCCTGTCCTCCTTCGCACGGCAGAAACGTCCCACCCTCACGTCTCGACCACCCGCGCGCCTGGCCCCGGCGCGCGGGCGGCCTTTTGCCTTTGCGTCCGGCGACGGCTGTGGCATAATCCGGCAGACCTGACTTCGCCGCCCCGGACAACGCGAGCCGCCGTCATGACGCCAGCCCAGGATCAGGGGACGCCCAACGCGCCTCCCGCCCCGCTCATTTCCCTAGTGGTGCCCGTCTACAACGAGGCGGAGAACATCCAGGCGTTCCTGCGCGACCTGGAGCCGCACCTGCGCCAGCCGCACGAGACGCTCATCGTCTACGACTTCCCCGAGGACAGCACACTGCCGGCGGTCGCGGCCATGCAGCCGCCGCCGGCCGACGTCCGCCTGGTCCACAATACCCTTGGCAAGGGAGTCCTCAACGCCCTGAAGACCGGCTTCCGGGCGGCGCGCGGCGACGTCATTGTGGTCATGATGGCCGACCGTTCCGACGAGCCGAAGGACGTGGAGCCGATGGCGCGGCTGATCCGAGAAGGGGCCGACGTGGTGGCGGGGTCGCGCTACGTGAAGGGCGGCGGGCAGGAGGGCGGGCCGCTGCTGAAGCGGACCTTTTCGCGCCTGGCGGGCATGACGCTCCACTACCTCGCCGGCCTGCCGACGCGCGACGCCACCAACAACTTCCGGGCCTACAGCCGCCGCGTCGTCGAACAGGTCCCGATCGAGGGGCAGGCCAGCTTTGCACTGGCGCTGGAACTGACGCTGAAGGCGCACTGGAACGGCTGGCGCATCGCCGAGGTGCCGACGACGTGGCACGACCGCACCGCCGGCGTGTCGCGCTTCCGCACCTTCGCCTGGATGCCGCACTACCTGAAGTGGTACCTCAAGGCGATGGGCCGCGCCTGGTTCGGCGGCACGCGACGCCCGCGCCGACCTTGAGTGGCGGGTCATGTCTGTTCGGGAGTCTTGAAGCCGATCTTGTCCCGGATCGCGTCCGGCAGCGCCTGCAGGATACGGTTGTGCTCGATGAGGATGGCCTCGATGCGTGTAAAGCGTTCCTCGATGCGCGCAAAGCGTTCCGCGCAGAGCCGTTCAAATTCGGTCCGCTGACGCTCTAATGCAGCTAACTGGCGGTCTGTTTCGGCCTTCTGGGCCAGGAACGACGCCTGATTCTGAACCAGTATCGCCTGATTCTGGAGCAGATTTACCATCGCCTCTTCGAGCCGCCCGTTACCCTGGTCTTTCGCTCGCGCCATCTTCTTCGCCCTCCACGGGAACCGTTGCTCGCATTGTACCCCGGGTGTTGGGATTCCGGGAGGGCGAAGACATCGCGCTGACCGGGCTTCCCCCATCCCGCCCTTCCGGCTACGATTTCCGCTGCCAAACAGGAGGAACCGATGTCCCCCACCCCTGCCGAAACGCCGGCCGCGCCGAGTTGGCCCGTCCTCGATATGAGCGAGCGCCGCGTCCTGGGCGTGCTGGTCGAGAAGTCGAAGACCACGCCCGACACCTACCCCATGAGCATCAACGCCCTGGTGACGGGCTGCAATCAGAAGACCAACCGCGACCCCATCCTCGACCTGTCCGACGTGGACGTGCAACACGCCCTCGTCAGCGCCCAAAAGAAGGGACTGACGATCCGGGTGACGGGCTCGGGGCGCGTGGAGCGCTGGAAGCACGCCACGTACGACGCCTGGAAGGTGAGCAAGGTCGAGGCGGCGATCCTGACGGAGTTGCTGCTGCGCGGCCCGCAGACCGAGGGCGAGCTGCGCGGCCGGGCCAGTCGCATGGAGCCGATCGAGGACCTCGACGCCCTGCGCGCCCTGCTCAAGCCGCTCGCGGAGCGCCGCCTGGTCGTCTACCTGACGCCGCAGGGGCGGCGCGGCACGGTCCTGACGCACGGCTTTCACGCCCCCGATGAGCTGGAACGCCTGCGCGCCCGCTACGCCGGGCAGTCGCTCGACGACGACGAGCCGCGCCCCGCCGCGCTGTCGCGCGAGGCTCCTCGGCCCGACCTGGAGCCGCGGCTTCTCGCCGCCCAGGCCGAGATCGACGCGCTCAAGCAGACCGTGGCGGCCCTGCACGCCGACCTGGGCGCGGTGAAGGAAGACCTGCGTACTCTCAAGGCAGCACTGGGAATGTGAGCCAGACCCGCAGCGCCTTCAACTCGCCGACGAAGGCGCGGTAGGCGGCCTCCTGATGCAGTGCGTCGAGATCGGGGTCCGACTCGATCTTCTCGAGGTCGCGGAAGCCGTGCCCCGCCGCCGCACGCAGCTCCTTCACGGCCCGGGCCGCGTAGTCCGCCCGTGAGGCCTTCTCCTCGGCGGTCAGGACGTCGGCCGCCTTGCCCTCCCCGACGGCCGCGACGCACAGCGCGTAGCAGCAGGCGACGTCGTAGAGGTTGGGGCCGTCCTCCGGCTTGAGGCCGCGCAGCATGTCCACGGTGGTGGCGGCGTCGCCGGGCCGGCCGCGCCGGGCCAGCGCCTGCGCCCGGCCCACCAGCAGCCGCCGCCTCGTCTCCCCCCCGCGCTCCTGCAAGGCGAAGTTGAGGTCATCGACCGCCTTGAGGATGTCGCGACATTCGGCGGCCGTTTTTTCCACCTCGTCCAACCGGGGTTTCCCTTCCCCCCTCGGCTGCCGTAGGATCGCGATGGCGCGGTTGTACCACGGCAGTGCCGCCTCGAAGCGGTGGTCGAGCCGCTCGACCTGCCCGCGGCCGATACAGGCGCCCGCCAGGTCGAAGCGGTCCTGCAACCTCGGCGAATCGGCCTTGGCATAGGCTTCGACCGTGGCGACCACCTGGGCCGCCGCGGCCCGCGCCGCCGGCAGGTCGTGCAGGGCGATGCTCGCGTCCGCCATCAACTGGTGACACTCGGCGACGTCGTGACGCAGGGCGATGTTGTTCGGGTCGGCCCTGGCCCGTTCCTCCGCGGCGGCGAGGGCGGTGCGGGCGATCTGCCGGGCGTTGGCCGGGTTGTGCAGGACCAGCTGCACCCGGCCGAGACCCATCGCGGACAGAAACAGTCCGTTCTTCGCCTGAAGGTCATCCGGGTGGGCCTTCTCGACGGCCCGGGTAATGAGCACGGCTCGCTCGTACTGCTGGGCGGCCTCGTCCGGCCAGCCCAGGGCGAGGAACAACTCCGCGAGGCTGAGGCGATCGTGAGCGGCGGCGAGGTCCGTGCCTCCCGCCTGGTCTGCATAGTTCGCCATCCGTCGGGCCCCCTCGTGTGCCTTCCGGAGCACTTCCCCCTGAAAATGAGGCAGCGTTGGCTCCCCGTTCGGTTGGCCCCGCGCTTGCATCGCGATGTCCCGGAGGGTGCGGGTGGCCGCCCCGAACTCGTCACTGGCGAGCCCGCGCTGGCGGTTGCTTTCAGCGCCCCTTTCTTCGAGCTTTTTGAGCGTCTCGGAAAGGGTCTGGGCGGCTTCCCGGGTGACCTGCCGTTCCTTGTAGATGACACCGAGGGCCATCGCCAGCGAGATGAGGCTCGCCAGCAGCAACCCGAAGAGCGTGAGCAGGCCGTATCGACTCCGTACCCAGCGGAGCAGTCGCACCCCCTTTGGCTCGACGTAGTTGGTGCGGACGCGCTCGCCGGCCATCCAGCGCTCGACTTCGCGAGCCAGGTCGGCGGCCGAGGGGTAGCGCTCGGCCGGGTCGGACTCCATCGCCGTCAGGCAGACGCCCTCCAGCGCCGCCGGCACGCCCTTTGCCACCATGCGCGGCTGCCACACGAGTCCCTGGCGCACCCGGGGCAACACCTCCGCGGCGGTGGCGCCGGAGTAAGGCGGCTGGCCGGTGAGAAGGGCGTACAATAGGGCGCCGAGGGCGTAGACGTCGCTGGGGGCGCCGATCTTCGCCGTCGCACCCCCCGCTTGCTCCGGCGCCAGGAACGCCGCCGTGTAGCCGTCGGGCCCCGGCCGCGGAGGCTCACCGTTGGCTCCTGGCGCGGGGGGAACGTGCTCCCAGCCGATGACGGTGGTTCGGCCGAATTCGCCCAGGAGGATCAGGCGCGGCGTCAGTGCGAGGTGCGTTTCGCCGCGGCTATGGTGGGAGGCGACCTCGTAACAGGCGGCGAGGAAGGGACGCAACAGGTCGTGCAGGCCCAGGAGGGATGGGGAACGGTGGTAATCGGCGAGGGCCTCGGCGAGGGGGCGGGCGAGGGCGTGTCCGGCGACGACAGGCTCGGGGGACATCTGCGGTCCTCGGCGAGACGGAGAAGGGCCAGAAGGTGACAATGATTGTAGGGGGGGCGCGGGCGCTTCGCAACGCGGCCATCTCCTCCGGCTTGCCGTGATCGGGGCAAGGCGGTATGGTGCCGGCCCCGCCGGTATCGGAGGGGATTTCTTTCGGAAAACCGCGTCCTGGCGTCAGAGGGAGAGGCCATGGCTCAGACCAATGAGGAGTACCGTGACAAGGATGTGCAGGTGCAGCGCGCCCCCGCCATTACCATCCTGGCCGCGGAGGCGCTGCGCGGCGCCGCTAACGCCCCTCGCCCCGTGGATCCGTCGGCGGGCCGGGGGGAGGAGCGGATTTCACTGTTCTGGCGCGTCTTCGGCGGCACGCTGCTGAGTATCGCCGCCCTCGTCGTGGTGACGCTGTACCAGCAGTTCAGCAGCAGCCTCAACGACCTGCGTGGCGACGTCGTGCGCCTCAACGAGGCCCGCAGCGACCTGGTGAAGAAGGACGAGTTCAACTCGCGCATGAGCACGATGTGGAACGGACTGAACGACGCCAAGGCGGCCGGCGCGGGCCTGGCCGGGGTGCGCGACAAGCAGACCCTGCACGACCAGCAACTCAAACAGAACGAGGACGACCGGAAAGACCTGCTCCGCGAGGTGCAACTTCTGCGCGAGCGCGTCGCCAAGCTCGAAGGCCGCGAGGAACGTCCCAAGCCGCACGGCGGGGCGTCGTCGGACATCCCCGATTAGCCGCTTGCGGCTTAGCGTTCGCTGCACCTTGGTTCAGCGAACGCTAAGCCGCAAGCGGCTTCACGGTTTTGTGGAAAGCATTTACCATGTCGTCGCTCCTTGTCCTCGCCCTTGCCCTGGCGCCTGAAGTCCCGGCGCAGGAAGCCTCCGTCCCGCAGTGGGGGCGCTGGGAGGCGAGCTTCACCGCGGAAGAAGACACCTCTCCCGATACGGACTTTAGCGTCGAGCTGACCTCGCCCTCCGGCCGGCAGCGCTCCGTCTCCGGCTTCTGGGACGGCGGTCGCACCTGGCGCGTGCGCTTCCTGCCCGACGAGGAAGGGACGTGGCGCTTCCGCAGCCGGGCGCGGCGCGAGAGCGGCCTCGACGGCCAGGCCGGCCGCTTCAGCTGCCGCAAGCCCGACCCGAAAGCCGCCAACCCGCTGCTGCGACACGGCCCGGTCGTCGTCTCCGCCAACGGGCGTCACCTGCAGCACCTCGACGGCACGCCCTTCTTCTGGCTCGGCGACACCGTCTGGACCGGCCCCGCCCTCAGCGCCCGCGACGACTGGGACACCTACCTCAAAGACCGGGTGAAGAAGCACTTCAGCGCCGTGCAGTTCAACACCCTCTGCCCCTGGCGCGCCGCCGCGGCCGACGCCGAGGGCAAGACCGCCTTCGACGGCGACAAGAAAGTGCGCATCAACCCCAGCTACTTTCGCCGACTCGACGCGCGGATTGACGCCATCAACGCCCACGGACTGCTGGCGGCGCCGGTGCTCGTCTGGGCCCACAAGCCGGACGACCCCGGCAACGCCTTGCCCGAGGCGGACGTCGTCAAGCTGCTGCGCTACCAGGTGGCGCGCTATGGGGCCCATCACGTCCTCTGGGTCCTGGCCGGCGACAACGATTACAAGGGGGCGCAGGGCGAGCGCTGGCGGCGCATCGGTTACGCCGTCTTCGGCAACAACCGCCACCCCGCCCCGGTGACGACGCACCCGACCGGCATGAACTGGCCGTGGGCCGACTGGCGCGACGAGGGTTGGCTGACCGTCCTTGGCTACCAGAGCGGCCACGGCGACAATGCCGCGACGCTGCGCTGGCTTCACTCCGGCCCGCCGTCCGACGGCTGGCGCAAGGCGCCCGCCCGGCCGGTCCTCAACCTCGAGCCGCCCTACGAGGACCACGTCGCCTACCAGTCGCACAAACCGCACGGCGCCTACAACGTGCGCCGGGCCGTTTACTGGAGCCTCCTCAGCACACCACCGGCGGGGGTGACTTACGGGGCGCATGGGCTGTGGAGCTGGCAGCGCAAGCCCGACGAGGAGCCACCCGACCACAAGGGCACCGGCGTTGCGAAGACGTGGCGCGAGGCGCTGGACCTGCCCGGCAGCACGCACGTGCAGCACGCGGCCGACCTCTTCAGGTCGCTGCCGTGGTGGCAACTGCGGCCGTACCAGGACTTGCTCGCGGCCCAACCCGGCGGCGACGACCCGGCGAAGCACGTCGCCGCCGCTTGGTCGGACAACGGCGACCTGGCGGTGATCTACCTTCCGGTGGGTGGCGAGGTGCGCCTCAAGGCGGACAGGCTGGTCGAGGGATTAAAGGCGGAGTGGTTCGACCCACGCACAGGGAAACGCAAGCAGGCGCGCGAGGACGCGGGGAAGTACCGGGCGCCGGACGAAGAGGATTGGGTGCTGGTGTTGCGGAGGGCGGAGAGGTAGTTTAGCCGCCGCCCTCGGGCCGGCGCTCTGCGAGAGCGCCGCCCCGAGGGCGGCCGCTAAACGAGGAGCTGCGCTCACGCCCCCGCGGCCTCGGGGAGGACGTTGACGCGACGGCCTTCGCGGTCGAACATCACCACGCCGTCAGCCAGCGCGAACAGGGTGTCGTCGCGGCCGATGCCGACGTTACGCCCGGGGTGGTAGCGCGTGCCGCGCTGCCGGACGATGATACCGCCCGCCCGCACCGCCTGGCCGCCGTACACCTTGATGCCCAGCCGCTGCGCGTTGGAGTCGCGGCCGTTGCGGGAGGAGCCTTGACCTTTCTTATGTGCCATCGTTACCTCGCTGCTTTACTACCTGTGGGGGAATCATCGGGTCCTGCAAAGCCTTCCCCACCCCGTCCTACGGGGCCGGCTTCTCTTCCTTCTTTTCTTCTTTCTTCACTTCCGTGACCGCTTTCAGGTTGGCGGCCCGGTAGGTCCACGTCGCCGGCGGCATGAAGTGGATCTCGCGGGCGTCCTGATAATACTGATCGCCGATCCGCTTGAAGTCCAGCCGCAGCGTCTTGCGGCGGATCACCGGTTTGCCCTTCGGCTCGATCGGGTCGGTCTGCGCCCAGCCGTTGGACAGCCCGCTGACGAAAATCGAGTAGCGGTTCGACTCGGCGATGTCCTTGTCGTCCCAGATGGCCACGCCGGTGACGGCCCGGGCCGGGCCGTCTTTCTTCGACGGCGGGATCGGGTCGGCCGCGATCGTCACCGAATTCTTGATCTTCAGCAGGTCCGTGGGATCCTCGACCTTGCGGATCGCTTCCTGGGCAGTCGGCAGCACCTGGTCGTGGTAGATGCCGTCCTTGTCCTGCGTGACCAGCTCGAAGTCGGGGATGAAGGTGTGCGGCTCCTTGGTGTAGTTGATCACCTGGTACCACATGTACCAGCACAGCTTACGGCCGCGGCCGGGAATGTCCACCGTGATCAGCCGGGGATCCTTGAAGCGGAAGTGCAGCACCCAGAGCTTGCTGTCGGGCTTCCGCTCGTGATCGATGTCGTCGAAATCCTGGACGTTGGCCTCGGGCTTGACGTCGCGCTCGTTGGGGTTGGCGGCCAGCACCAGGCCGACCGCCCCTCCGCCCGCCAGCAGTACGACGGCCAGCGCCCGCAGGATGAGTCGTCGCATGTTTGTTTCGATCCTTGTTTTGCTGGATGCCCTTCTCCGTCCCGCATCCCCCGGAGGTCGCTCGGCGCATACCGCTTCCGCAGAGGGTTGGCGGACAGGTAGTTATAGCAACAGCAGCGCGATCCGGTCAAGGCGAAGCTCAACCCGCGGTTGCCCGCAGCCCAGGCGTCCCGCCTGTGGGCTTTCCCAGGCGGGACGCCTGGGCCACGATTTTCCGCCGGTTTCTCGTTTGCACCCCGGAAGGCCCCCGGTTAGCATTGGGGATGTCGCCCGAACGAGTTTCGCCCGTCCTGGGGGGATTGACATGCTTACGCTGCTGGGAGCCGCCCAACGCTATTGCGACAGCATTAGCCGCCGCAACTTCCTGAAGATCGGCGCCTTCGGCGCCGGGCTCACGCTCGCCGAGATGCTGCGGGCGCGGGCGATGGCCGGCAAGGCGACCGGCCGAGCTGCCTCGAACAAGGCCGCCATCATGATTTACCTGCCGGGCGGCCCGTCGCACATGGACATGTACGACCTCAAGCCCGACGCCCCGAAAGAGTTCCGCGGCGAGTTCAACCCGATCGACACCAACGTCAGCGGCGTCCAGATCTGCGAGCACATGCCGCTGCAGGCCAAGATGTTCGACAAGTTGGCCGTCGTCCGCTCCATCGTCTCGGCCGACGAGCACTCCGACTCGTACGTCATGACCGGCTACCCGGAGCGCGACAACCGGACGGCCAACCACCCGTCGTTCGGCTCCGTGGTGTCGAAGCTGCGCGGCGCCGGCAACAGCGAGGTGCCGCCCTTCGTCAGCCTGCGCGGCATGTCGCGCTACGGCACCGAGCCCGGCTACCTGGGCATCGCCCACCGGCCGTTCACTCCGGGCGGCGCCGCCCTGCAGAACCTGCGCCTGCCCAACGGCGTCGGCCTCGACCGCCTCGAGCAGCGCAAGGCGCTGGTGGCCGGCTTCGACGACCTGCGCCGCGACCTGGACACCAACGGCACGATGGCCGGCATGGACTCGTTCACCAGCCGCGCCTTCGACATGGTCACGTCCGGCACCGTCCGCGACGCTCTCGACCTGACCAAGGCCGACGCCAAGACGCGCGACCGCTACAAGGGCGTCGAGCAGTTCCTGACCGCCCGCCGCCTCATCGAGGCCGGCGTCGGCTGCGTGACGCTGTCCATCGGCGGTTGGGACACGCACGGCGGCAACTTCACGACGCTGAAGAAGCAGCTCCCGCAGGTCGATAAGGGCGTGGCGAACCTGATCCAGGACCTGCACGACCTGGGCATGGACAAGGACGTGATCACGGTGATGTGGGGCGAGTTCGGCCGCACCCCGAAGGTCAACATGAACGCCGGCCGCGATCACTGGTCGCCGGTCATGTCGGCCCTGGTCGCCGGCGGCGGCCTGAAGATGGGGCAGGCCATCGGCGCCAGCACGGCCCGCGGCGAGCGCCCGAAGGACCGGCCGATCACGCCGCCGCAGCTGCTGAGTACCTTCTACCGGGCCCTGGGCATCGACCCGTCGCACACGTTCCCCAGCGGCAGCGGCCGGCCGATGTACATCCTCGATGACCGCGACGCGGTCAAGGAACTGCTGTAAGACTTCCTCGCCGCTTGCGGCTTCGCACCCCCCGCGAAGCCGCAAGCGCTTTCCTTTCCCGCCGACCGACACACCCGCCGATTCGGGGAGTTCTCACTCATGATCAGGAAAAGCTGCCCGGCGCTGCTTGCGCTGGCTTTCGCGGCCCTCGCCGCGGCCGGGGCGCGAGCCGCCGACACCAAGGAAACCGCCGCCGGCGAACTGACCCCGCCGCCCAGGCCGGCCGAGGTGCAGTCGCTGTCCGCCCAGCCCACCAAGGTCACCCTCAAGGGGACCGACTCCGCCCAGCAATTGATCGTCACCGCGGCGCTGGCCGGCGACCGCCTCGCCGACCTCAGCGGTGACGTGGACTTTGAAGTCGCCGACAAGAAGGTCGTCCGCGTCCTGCCGGGCGGCCGGGTGGTGCCGTTGGCCAGCGGTCGCACCGAGATCGTCGCCCGCTACGGCAGCCACAGTGCCAAGGTGGCCGTCGAGGCCGAGAGCATCGAGGAAAACCTGCCGATCAACTTCGGCAACCAGATCGTGCCGATTTTCACCAAGCTCGGGTGCAATTCGGGCGGCTGCCACGGCAAGGCCAGCGGCCAGAACGGCTTCAAGCTGTCGCTGCTCGGCTTCGAGCCGGACGTCGATTACGTCGCCCTGGTCAAGGAGGCCCGCGGCCGCCGCGTCAACCCGGCGGTGCCCGACCAGAGCCTGCTGCTGCTCAAGGCGGCCGGCGGCATGGCCCACGGCGGTGGCAAGCGCATGGAGGTCGGCTCCGACGAGTACAAGAGCATCCGCCGCTGGGTCGCGGCCGGGCTCCCCTTCGGCCAGCCCGACGACCCCGTGGTGACCAAGATCACCCTCTTCCCCGAGCAGCGCGTCCTGCCGCGCAACGCCCGGCAGCAGTTCGCCGTCTGCGCGCACTATAGCGACGGCTCGGTCGAGGACATCACCCGCCGCGCCCAGTACGACAGCAACGACACCGACGTGGCGGCGGTGGACGGCAACGGGTTGGTCCGCACCCTGGCCCTTAGCGGCGAGGCGGCCATCATGGCCCGCTACCAGGGGCAGGTGACCATCTTCCGCGCGACCGTGCCGCTGGGCGTGCCGGTGCCGGCCTACACCTTCGAGCCGAAGACGGCCGTTGACAAACCCACCCTCGCCAAGTGGAAGCAGCTCGGCATCGTGCCGTCGGAGCAAGCCAGCGACGAGCAGTTCGTCCGCCGGGCTTACCTCGACATCACCGGCACACTGCCGACGCCGAAGCAAGTTGCCGAATTCATCGATGAGAAGAGTGCCGACAAGCGCGACAAGCTAGTGGACCGCCTGCTCGACACGCCGGAGTACAGCTACTATTTCGCGACCAAGTGGGCGGACATCCTGCGCGTGAAGCGCGGCAACAACCAACCGGGCCGGGCCTACGGCACCTTCAGCTTCCACAACTGGATCCGCGAGGCGATAGCGACCGACAAGCCGTACGACGAGTTCGCCCGCGACATCCTGGCCGCGGTCGGCGACGAGACGAAGTCGCCGCCGACGGTGTGGTACAAGGACGTACTGTCGGCCGACCAGTTCGTGGACAACGCCTCGCAGGTGTTCCTGGGCACGCGCATGCAGTGCGCCCAGTGCCACCATCACCCCTACGAGAAGTGGAGCCAGGACGATTACTGGGGCCTGGCCGCCTTCTACGGCCGCGTCGGCACCAAGGCGGTGCCGGTGCCCGGCTCCGGCGTGCAGAACCAGCAGAACCAGCGGCGCGTGCTGTACACCAAGAGCAACGGCAACGTCGTCAACAAGCGCACGGGGAAGGCCGCGATCATGAAGCCGCTCGGCGGCGAGGCGATCGACCCCGACGGCGACATCGATCCGCGGCAGAAGCTGGTCGATTGGATGGTGGACGCCAAGAATCCGTTCTTCGCGCGGGCGGTGGCCAACCGCTACTGGGCGCACTTCTTCGGCCGTGGCATCGTCGATCCGCTGGACGACATGCGCGTCACCAACCCGCCGAGCAATCCCGAATTGCTCGACGCCCTGGCCCAGGACCTGGTGGAGAACAAGTATAGCCTGAAGCACCTGATCCGGACGATCTGCAAGAGCCGGACCTACAGCCTCAGCTCGGCGCCCAACGAGTTCAACAAGAACGACAAGCAGGCGTACAGCCGCTACTACCCGAAGCGACTGTCGGCCGAGGTGCTGTTCGACGCGGTGTGCCAGGTGACCGGCAGCCCGACGCAGTTCGGCGGCCTGCCGCAGGACAGCCACGCGCCGAACCGGGCGATCATGCTGCCGGACGAGTCGTTCCAGTCGTACTTCCTGGACGTGTTCGGCCGGCCGCAGCGCATCAGCGCGTGTGAGTGCGAGCGCGTCAGCGAGGCCAACCTGGCCCAGGCGCTGCACCTGCTCAACTCGGAGGAGGTGCAGGGCAAGATCGCGCGGGCCGGCGGCCGGGCCGACCAGATGGTCAAGGACCCGCGCCCCGACGCCGAGAAGGTCGAGGAGTTGTTCCAGTGGGCGCTGGGCCGCAAGCCGAGCGAGAAGCACCTGAAACTGGCGCTGGAGAACATCGAGGCCAACGCCAAGAACAAGAAGCTGGCCTACGAGAACATCGTGTGGGCGCTCTTGAATACGAAGGAATTCGTATTCAACCGGTGATGTTCCCGAATGACTGCCGATCGACACAAGCCCGAAGCGCCAGCGAGAGGACGTCCTCTCGCTGGCGCTTCGGGCTTGTCGGACATGGTTCATTCTCTTCGGTCGATCGGTCACCAGATGCGGGTGACGCCATACGCGTCGAAGGCCACGTCCACGCCGACAATCGAAATCCCGTCAACCAGGGCCTGGGCGATCATGAGCCGGTCAAACGGGTCTTTGTGGTGGGGCGGGAGCAGGGACAGCCGTTCCGTGTACTCGACCGTGACCGGTAGAATGTCGAGCTTCAGGTCGGTGATCGCCGTCTCCATCCATTGCCGGTACGGCATCGACAGGGCGATCTTCCCCTGGCCGACCTTGATCGCCAGTTCCCATATCGTCGCCGCACTCAAGAGCCGGACGTTGGTCGGGTCTTGCAGTGCGGCCATCGCCGTCGCACTCAACTTCGACGGCTCCTGGACGGACCAGAACAGGGTGTGCGTGTCGAGCAACAGCCTCACGGCAAGTAGTCCTCGAACCCTTCGGGGATGGCATCGAAGTCTGGGGCGATGTACAGGATCGACCCTTTCAGCGTTCCGAATCGTGGCGGCTCACGGGGCGTCGTCGGCATGGCGCGGATCGTTGCCACCGGCTTGTCGTCACGGGTGAAAACGATTTCTTCACCGGGGGCCAGCCTTTCAACGATCTCGGCGAGGTGACCTTCGGCCTGGTCGAGTGGCATCGTTTGCATCAGACGTGCTCCTTGAAGCCCTCGGGGAGGGCGTCGAACCCCGGGCGATCCAGTGAATTGTAGCAGTTCCTGCCCGCGCACCAGCCGCACCACCTGCCCGAAGGAGCCGTCCCCGGACTCCAGCCGCCCCGGCGGCAGTGGCGGAAACAGGGACATGGCTCGCAGAGACATTCTGTCTCTACGAGATGAAACGGGCCTGTCCGAAACCTCCTGCGATTGACCCCTTACGGCTGGGTCGGGATAATCGGGCCGGTGACGACGACCGCCACAGCACCACACACAATGAGGAGGGGTGAAGCGTGTCTACCGACGTCGGCCAGCGGATCGAGCAGCAGCCCGCCACGAGGGGCGACCTCGCCCGTCAGCTCCTGGCGCGCGTGGATCGGCTGGTGCCTCGCCTGGGCGACGTATCGCTGGCCCCAGAGGTTCAGCTCTTAAAGCGAGAACTCGCGCGCGCTGGATGAGTGGGCCAGCGAGCGGCGCCGGTCAGGGATGCTCCCGGCGAAGTGGCGGCCTCTCGCGGACCTGGCCGCCGCGCTGGACGATGAGTCTGGCCCCAGGCGGCGCGAGCTGCGCGACATCCTGGCGCGCGGCCAGCTGCTGCGGGAGCGCGCACTGGGGATGCTGTCGATGGCGCGGCGGCCAGTGCCGGTGCCGTTCGACGCGGGGCTGGGGGATGACCGGAATCACTTGCATCGACTGGCGGAGCAGACCGACCCCGTGAAAGAGCCGGTGCTGGGCCTGCTGACGCTGGCGCGGGGGCTGCGGGTGGCGGGTGATGAAGCCCGCGCCGAGCGATTGTTGCGGGCGGCGCTGCGGGCGCGGCCGCAGCAGGTGGTGCTACACGACGCGCTGGGGAAGTTGCTGGCGGAAGAGCGACCGCCGCGCTGGTCCGAGGCGGTGGAGTGCTACACGGCGGCGCGGGCGCTGCGCCCCGAACTGGGGGAGTCGCTGGCGGAGGCGCTCGTAAGCAGCGCTCGGGTGGACGAGGGCTTGGCGCTGTACAAGCGGCTGGTGGTCGAGAGGCCGGACAACCCGTGGCTCCACTTCCGGCAGGGCCACGCCTTGGAAGTGCAGGGCCGCCATGAGGAGGCAGAGGCGGCGTGCCGCGAGGCCATCCGACTCAAGCCCGACTACGCCTCGGCGTACAGGAACCTCGGCGCTGTCCTGTCTGCTCAAAGCCGTTTCAAGGAGGCGGAGGCGGCGTGCCGCGAGGCCAGCCGACTTAAGTTCGACGACCCCGACGCGCACTACAACCTTGGCATCGCCTTGGCCCACCAGGACCGTCACCAGGAGGCGGAGGCAGCCTACCGCAGGGCCCTTCTCCACCGCCCCGACGACGCCCCGACGCATAACAACCTTGGCGCCGTCCTAGATTATCAGGGCCGCTTCAAGGAGGGAGAGACATCTATCCGCGAGGCCATCCGGCTCAAGCCCGACAACCCTGTGCTGCGCCACAACCTTGGCAACGCCTTGGACCACCAGGACCGTTTTACGGAGGCGGAGGCGGCCTACCGCGAGGCCATCCGACTCCAGCCCGACTTCGCTCCGGCGCACAACGACCTCGGTGCTTGCCTGGGTCGCCAGCATCGTTCCAAGGAGGCGGAGGCGGCGTTCCGAGAGGCCATCCGACTTCAACCCAATTCTCCAACGGCGCACAACAACCTCGGCGGCGCCCTGAACGACCAGGGCCGGTTCACGGCAGCGGAGGTACCCTTGCGCGAGGCTATCCGACTCAAGCCCGACAATCCCGGTGCGTACAGCAACCTTGGCGTTGCTCTGATGGGCCAGCGCCGTTACCAGGAGGCGGAAGCGGCGTGCTGCCGGGCCATCCGACTCAAGCCTGACTACCCGGAGGCGCACAACAACCTCGGCAACGCCTTGGACGATCAGGATCGGTTCGCGGACGCGGAGGCAGCGTATCGCGAGGCCATCCGACTCCAGCCCGAGAACCCTGGGGCGTACAACAACCTTGGCATTACTCTGAGGCGCCAGGGCCGTTACCAGGAGTCGGAGGAAGCCTACCTCTTAGCCATCTGCGTCAAGCCGGACTACTCTCCAGCGCATTCCAACCTCGGTGTGTTGCTGGCCAGCCAACGTAAGTACAAGGATGCCGAGGCGGCGTTCCGCGAGGCCCTCCGCCTCCGGCCCGACGACCCCGTGGCGCACGACAACTTCGGCGTCGCCTTACGGAATCAGGGGCGCTTCACCGAGGCCCTGGAGTCGCTGCGCCGCGGCCACGCGCTCGGGAGCAAGGTACCCGGTTGGCCCTACCAGTCCAAGTCTGCCGACAAGATTCGCCAGTGCGAGCGCCTCGTCGAGTTGGACCGCAAGCTTCCGGCCATCCTCCAGGACGCCGCCGAGCCCGCCAATCCTGCCGAACGTATCGAGTTCGCTCTGCTCTCCCAGTACAAGCGGCTCCCGGTCACCGCAGTTCGCCTCTATGCCGAGGCCTTCCTGGCTGACCCGAAACTCGCCGACGACATGCACCGCGAGCACCGCTACAGCGCCGCGTGCTACGCCACCCTGGCCGCTACCGGACAGGGTGACGATGCGCAGCGGCCCCCGGACAAGGTCGTCCTCATGCTGCGGCGAAAGGCTCTGGGCTGGCTACGGGCCGACCTGGCGCAGTATACGACGATGACCGAGCGCGACGAGGCGGCCGCGAAGCAGTCCGTGCGGGAGCGGCTACTGCACTGGCAACAGGACAGCGACCTCGCCTCCGTCCGCGACAAGGCGGCGCTCGACAAACTGCCCGACGACGAGCGGCAGCAATGGCGCCAGCTCTGGGACGATGTCGCCGCGCTGCTCAAGAAGGTCGAGGAGAAGAAGTGACCGCGCCTACCGCTTGCGCCGCGGCGGGCAAATGCCGAAACCTGCACGGCCTGCCCAGAGGCTTGAGTGCAGAGAGAGATTCTGCTAGCGTACCAGGTAGGGTCGGTAGGGTTCTTCCTGGAAAGGAACTGGTGTGCCCTACTGGGGTATCTATTGCCTCTGGTGTCGCGGGTACATTGCGGATGCCCTTTTGGAGTGCATCCCCATGCAGAGACGTGCCGACGCAGGCTACCGGCTACTCTTCCAGTCCCGTCCCGGTGCTGCTCTGGCGTGCCCGTACTGTGGCGGTTTGATCGGCTTCGACGATGACCAACAGCCGCAGGCACCAGAACCGGGTTGGCCGGTCTTTCGCTACAGTCGGGCCGAGTTGGAGTTGAAGCGGGACGAGGACGGCGAACCGCCCACCACGCCGTTGGCGGATTGGGCTCTCCGATGCCGCTTTATGCGACCCGGCAGCCATCAACCTCTCGGGAACTACACCTATGCCGAACAAGCACGCCCCGATGAGACTGTCCCCTGAGGAGGAGAATTTCCTCCGACATTGGATGTACGATGAAACCCATTTTCGGGAAGGGACCGGGCCGGCGAAGCGCTTGCAGCGGGAACACGGGGCCATCCCCGGCGAGTTGGCCCTGATCATCGCGGCGGCCATGCCCGATCTGGAAGCTCAATGGGCCGCCGGAGAAGGACCGCCTCCGGCCAATCCGCCAACGTGGCCCTGGTCCGAGGCGGCTCTCAAAGCGCGCGTCGCCGAGGCGGATGCTATTCTCGCGGCACGAACAGCCGCCGCCGGGGGGCCGCGCCCGATACCGCGGCCATCAGCGCCTGTATCTGGCCGCTCTTGAACACGAGGAGTTCGTGTTCAACCGGTGATGTGATTCGGTGAACGAAACGCGAAACCCCTCCGGCAGTCTTCGCTGCCGGAGGGGTTTTCATACAGGACCTTCCCCTTCGACACGATTTCCGTGTGGAAGGGGAATGTGGTAACGAGTTCCGGAGGAATGACCCGGCCGGGCGGTGGGCAGCAGTGGCCGCCCACCGCCCGGCCGGCGGCGGATCAGCGGAGGGGGCGGAGTCCGTAATTGCCGTTCGGGCTTTGGCTCAGGGTGATCCGGGCGCGGGTGTTCCACAGGGTGATCGAATCGCCCTGGTAGACGTTCGCGGGGTCGTTGCCGAATCGGAAGAAGACCTCGTAGTTCGCGTTCGGCGCGGAGATGGCCCACCAGCCGTGGGCCGGGACGAGGATGTTGCGGCCCCACGGGAAAGAACGGAGGCGGACCAGCACGTTGCTGTCGGTCGGGTTGACGAACATCAGCACGTTGTTCCCGTTCGGGATCACATAGTACGCGGGCGGGAAGGGAGTCACGCCGTCCGATTGGGTCGGGCAGCGGTTCGCGATCCCCAACAGGCCCAGCCCCGCCAGCAGAACGATACCCAGCAGCTTCCCCGCCCGGCCTCGACCGGCGTTCAGGTGCAGACTCATGTTCCAATCTCCTTTCGTGGTGCTCAAGGGTGCAGCGAACGGGGTCATCGCCCAGGTCTCAGCCGGTCGGCCAACCTCCCGCCGCGGGACGCACATCGACCCGGGTATTCGACGGCACCGCTCAAGCCTTCCGCGGGCTGCCGCCCGCTCTACCTGCATAAGCGGAAAGGGAGCGCTCGGGGGATCAGATATTTTGAGGGGTTAAAATAGGGATATTTGCGTTGTGCAGAGGTGGATCCGGCCGCGGTCGGCGACGACGCGTTGCACCTGCTCAACTCGGAGGAGGTGCAGGGCAAGATCGCGCGGGCCGGCGGCCGGGCCGACCAGATGGTCAAGGATCCGCGGCCCGACGCCGAGAAGGTCGAGGAGTTGTTCCAGTGGGCGCTGGGCCGCAAGCCGAGCGAGAAGCACCTGAAACTGGCGCTGGAGAATGCGGCGGCCCGCGCCTTCGATGCCGAAGCCCTGCAACAGATCGTCGGCGAATTGGCCCAAGAGGCCTTGCCGCTGCAAGCCGGCGCACAGACCGTATCCCCACCCACGAACGAAGCGATCGAGAAGCTGCTGGCGGTGGCCCCCCGCTACGGCATCGAGATCCAGCTGCCTCGTTGAGCGTGAAATCCGGGAGCCGAGGCGGGCCGACGGGGAAAAAAGGATTGACAAGTCGGGAAGTTCCGATATATTTGAGTAGAGGGAGGACCACGATGACCGCCAAGACAAACAACCCGAAACTGCGCACGCTCACAGACCTGGAGGCTCTGGGGCAGGCGGCGGAATGCCTCAAGACCCTGGCCCACCCGCACCGCCTTCGGATGGTGCAGCTGCTCCTCCACGGCCGCTACACGGTCGGGGAACTGGCCGAGGCGTGCGGCATCCCCAGCCACATGGCCTCCGAACACCTGCGCCTCATGCAGCGGTGCGGCCTCATGACCAGCGAGAAGGACGGGCGCAAGGCGTACTACCAGATCGCCGAACCCCACCTGGCGAACATCATGGCCTGCATCGAGGCACGCTTCGGAGGCCGCACGAGTTGATTTTTTCGCCCGGAAGTATCGTAACGTCGAGATACCTCAATCAATGAACACGAACTTCGCCCCCGCAACCAGGGGAGGCCAAACGATGGATTTCCTCATTCCCTTGGGAATCCTCGTGGTCTGGATCATCCTTCAAGCAGGGGTGCTGCCACGCCTGGGGCGAAGACCTGAAGGAACGGGACCTGCGAGCCGGGTTCGGCTCCTGCCCGTGCCGACGACCACCAGAAGCCACCCCCGGTTCGTGGTCGCATCGACCAAGACCCGATCAACGAAAGGAGATTGCCATGAGCGTTGCCACCATCATTCCCCGGCAGCTTGCCGAACGGTGCAAGGGCGGGAAGATCGACTTGCTCGACGTGCGGACGCCGGTGGAGTTTCGGGAGTTCCACGCCGCCGACGCCCGCAACGTACCTCTGGATCGGCTCGACCCGGCGACGGTGATGCAGGCCCACGACGGCAACAAAGACGAACCGCTGTACCTCATCTGCCGCTCCGGGAGCCGAGGCCGACAGGCGTGCGAGAAGTTCCTGGCCGCAGGATTCACGAACGTCGTCAACGTCGAGGGCGGCACGCTGGCCTGGGCGGAATGCGGCCTGCCCGTCGTGCGGGGCAAGAAGGCGATCTCGCTGGAGCGGCAGGTGCGGATTGCGGCAGGGTCGTTGGTGCTGCTGGGGGTGTTGCTCGGCTGGCTCGTTCATCCCGCCTTCCTCGCCCTGTCCGCCTTCGTCGGGGCCGGGTTGGTCTTCGCCGGCATTACCGACACCTGCGGCATGGGCCTCCTGCTGGCCCGGATGCCGTGGAATCAAGTCAAGGACGCCCCGGCCAAGTGCTGTGCGCCGAAGGAGGTCTGCTCATGACCCCGACATTTATGCTGTCGGAGACGCCATCGAGGTCAAGGACTTCGTCTTCGCCTACCTGAAGAACCTTGAGCCGGCCCTGCCGGGGCAGGCGGTCGAGGGAGTGCCGGGCCCGTCGTCGCCCCAACCGTCCCGGTGGGGCCTTCGCGTCACGGCTGTCATGCCTCTCGGCTGGCTGCGGCGCTTCATCGCCGTTCCCGGCTGTGCCGGGGCATCCTCGGCAGCAGCAGCCTTCCCCAGCTCACGCCGGGATCAGTTCTGGACCGCGACGCCGGGGCCGTGCGACCCACACCTTCTTGTGCCCAGTATAGACACCAGCGGGAAGTGCCTCAACCAAAATCGTTCCGGCCGCGGGGACCCATCCAATCGCTCATCCGGCTCGTCATTTTCCTGATGGCGGATGGGCCCATCGGCCAAGGGCGTCGATGATGCGATCCCGAAAGTCGTCAGGGATTACCAGGACAGCCACGGCCTGCTGATTCAGCAGACCTTGACGGAATTCGGGGCCGTCCGCCCAGCGGGGCCATTCGAGCACGGCGTGAGTCTAGCACCCGTGGTAGACTTGCCGCATGAAGCCTCTCGACATCGCCATCGCGGTTGCCACCCTGGAACTGAATCCTGATCCGAAGAAGGCCGACGTGCTGCGCGAGGAGGTCCAACTGGCCCTGCAACGCCAGGAGATCTCCGCCCAGACCTACGCCGAAACGCTCACGCTCCTCAAGAGGGTGTCCGGCCCGTCTCGCGGCCCCACTCCAAAAGCGGTTTGAGCCGCTCCCGGAGTTGATCGCGAGCCTTCCGCATCCGCCCCGTGCCCACGCGACGAGCTTCCGGACGGCCGCCCGCAGCTCCTCAAATCCGCAAGGATTGCGGATTTCGGGTCGAACACTTCCGCCACGCTCCTGTCGCACCTTCGTCGGCTACCGGCCCTGGGAGCCGCGGCTCGACTCGTTTCCCATCCGTCGCGGCGACGGGGCGAGAAGAATGTCAGGGAGGCCAATCCCGGACCGGCCGCCGTTCGTCTCTGTTCTGGCGTTACTCCGTTCGCCGTTCCCCTACTCGTAAGGAGGCAGCCGTGTGCAGACTCCTGGCGTTATCGGCCCTGTTCGTCGCGGTCTTGCTCGTCGTCCCCCGGCCCGCCGACTCGGCGTGCTGCTACTTCGCGGCCAAGGACAAGGACATCTTGCAGCCGGCCCAGAAAGCCTTCCTCACCTGGGACGCCGCCGAGAAGGTCGAGACCTTCACGGTGCAGCCGAAGTTCGAGGGCAACGCCGTGGACTTCGGCATGGTCATCCCCACCCCCGCCAGGCCCAAGCTCGACGAGATGCCGCGCGAGTTCTTCAAGGAACTCGCCGTCTTCACCATCCTCGAACCCATGGACATCGGCAAATACAAGAACTTCCTCCTGCCCAAGGGCCAGGCCAGCGGCCTTGTTCGTGATGCGAAGGGGAAGGACACGGTTAAGGTGCTGGAGGCCGGCGTGGTGGGATCGCTGGACTACAAGATCATCCAGGCGAGCAAGGCGGACGACCTGTACGAATGGTTGAAGGACAACAAGTACAGCTACTCCGGCGACGAGGCCACCCTCGACTTCTACATCAAGAAGAAGTGGTTCTTCACCGTCATGAAGATCGACCCCATGCAGATGAAGAAAAAGAAGGACGGTTCCTACGAAGGCGAAGTGACGCCGACCCGCTTCACCTTCGCCAGCGACAAACTCGTCTACCCGCTGAAGATCACGCAGATCAGCGTCAAGGACAAGACGGAGGCGCTGTTCTACGTGCAGGCCGCCCACAAGGTCGATCTGCCCGGCGACTTCTCCTACGAGTACACCTGGACGCCGATGTGGTCCCAGGCCAGCGGTTTCGCCGTCCCCGAGAAGCTCACCAAGCAAGAGAGCGAGTGGCAGAAGCACGTCCAGCCCACGATGCAGGACGACCTGAAGAAGGTGAACGACTTGCGGTCGAAGAAGCACGAACCGGCGACGCTGGAGTGGGCCAAGAAGGTCACGGAGAAGGACGTGGGCCTCCTCGAAGGCAAGGAGAAGTACAACCGCGAGGCCCCCAAGGAGGATGTCGAGAAGCTGAAGCTGCTCAAGGGCCACGTCAAGAAGGGCCAGTTCGTCACGAAGCTCCGCAAGGTCTTCGCCAAGGACGAGATGAGCGACGACCTGGAGTTCGTCCGTGCCAGGGTCGGCGACAAGGACGACGACATCGAGTACTTCTCTATCCTGCCGACCTCGCCCCCGTGATGCTGCGGCAAGGGTGTCTTGCGGCTTCGCGGGACCTGCGAAGCCGCAAGCGGCCTGCTGTCGGGGCCGGCAACGTCCGCTACGAGGAGGCGGTGCAGGTGGCGTCCTCGTTCCTTGAGGCTTGTCGGGGTACAACAGATCCCGCAGACCGATACGTGCGATGACGACTGGCAGCAAGCACCCGTTGCCGCGTCACTCCACGACGGTGATGCTCCAGACGCGGAACGGCAAGTTGCCCCCCGGCCGCCAGACCTCGACCCGGTAGCTGCCCGCCCTCTCGGCACGGAAGACGTAGCTGGGCTTCTCCCGGGAGGTGTAGAACGCCGGATTCGCCGCGGGCGACCCGTTGATGGTCACTCTGCCCCATTCCAAGGGGATGCTCGGCACTTCCAGCTCTTCGCCGGACGGGTCTGTCTTCGATTATACTGTCCGGGAGAGGTCTGTTCGCCGCAGGTCGATCGGCGGTCGGCGGCCGCCTGTTCCACGAGACACGCCTCCCGAGAGGTCCGTCCCTTGAAAAAGACTTCTTCCAGGCCCAAGGCCCGCCCTGCCGTCGCCAAGACCGCCGCCGAGCTGAACGCCGCCCAGCAGCAGGCCGTCCGGCATGGCCGCTCGCCCTTGCTGATCATCGCCGGGGCGGGCACCGGCAAGACGTTTACCCTGGCCCACCGGGTCGCCTCCCTGATCGAGGGCGGCGTGCCACCCGAACGCATCCTGCTGCTGACCTTCACCCGCCGAGCCGCCGCGGAGATGCTCCACCGCGTCGAAACCCTCCGCGGCGGCAAACCGGCGAAGAAGCCGAGGCTGGACAGCGACGCCGCAGGAACCGCCTCGCCTCGCAAGGTCTGGGGCGGCACCTTCCACGCGGTCGGGGCACGGCTGCTCCGCATCTACGGGCCGGCCATCGGCGTCGATCCCCGCTTCACCATCCACGACCAGGCCGACTCCACGGACCTCCTGGACGCTCTCCGCACGGAACTCAAGTTGGCCGAGAAACGCAAGGACTTCCCCAAGAAGGGCACCTGCCAGGCCGTCCACAGCGGCTGGATCAACTCGGGTCGGAAGCTGGAGGCGTTCCTCAAGGCTTCCTCCCCCTGGTGCCTGAAGCACCTCGACGGCGTGCAGCGGCTGTTCGCGGCCTATGCGGAACGCAAGCGGCAGCAGAACGTCTTCGACTTCGACGACCTCCTGCTGTACTGGGACAAGCTCCTGGCCGATCCGTCCGCCGGCGACGCCGTCCGGCGGCGGTTCGACTGTGTCCTGGTCGATGAGTACCAGGACACCAACCCCGTCCAGGCGGAAATCCTCAAGCGTCTCCGCCCAGACGGCACCGGCCTGACCGTGGTCGGCGACGACGCCCAGTCGATCTACTCGTTCCGCGGGGCCACGATCCGCAACATCCTCGACTTCCCCAAACAGTTCCCGGGGACGACGGTGGTCAAACTGGAGAAGAACTACCGCAGTACCGAGCCGGTCCTGGAGGCGACCAATGCGGTCATCGCCCAGGCGTCGGAGGGCTACGCCAAGCGGCTGCGGTCGGGCCGGACGGAGGGCGAGCGGCCCCGCCTGGTCGCCTCGGCCGACGAGCATGCCGAGGCCCGCCACGTCGTCGAGGAGATACTCCGACACCGAAAGGCGGGCGTCCCCTTGAGGAACCAGGCGGTCCTGTTCCGGGCGTCGCACCACAGCCTGGCCGTGGAGATGGAATTGGCCCGGCGGAAGATCGCCTTCCACAAGTACGGCGGGCTAAAGTTCGCCGAGGCGGCCCACGTCAAGGACTTGGTGGCCTTCTTACGGTTGGCCGAGAACCCCCGCGATGTCGTCTCCGGCCTGCGGCTGCTCAAGCTGCTGCCGGGCATCGGCCCGAAGAAGGCCCAGGGCATCATGGACGAACTGGTCGCCGCCGGCAACCTGGATTCCCTGTCCGGGTGCAAGGTGCCGGCCACGGCGACAGCGTCCTGGGCGGAGTTCGTCTCGCTGCTTCGCGAGTTGACCCGGGAGCCGGCCGCGGGCGTCGCCTCGCAGATCCGCCGGGTGCTCAAGTTCTACACGCCCCTGCTGCGGCAGGCTTACGACGAGCCGGAGCAGCGGCTGGACGACCTGGGGAAGCTCCGCGACCTGGGCGAACGGTTCGAGGACCGGGCCTCGTTCCTGGCCGAGCTGACGTTGGACCCGCCGACCTCGACGCAGGATCTGGCCGGAGCGTCGGCCCAGGCGAAGGATTTCCTCGTCCTGAGCACGATCCACTCGGCCAAGGGGCTGGAGTGGGACGCGGTCTTCGTCATCAACGCCACCGAGGGAGGCATCCCGTCGAGCCGGGCCGAGACGACCGCCCAGCTCGACGAGGAGCTACGCCTGTTCTACGTCGCCTTGACGCGGGCCAGAACCTGGCTGACGGTGACCTACCCCCGCTATCGGTCCGGCTTCCAGGGCCGCTGGAACGCTTGGGACGATTTGCCGACGCTGACGCGGTTCCTGCCGGGTGCGGTTCGACGGTTGTTCCAGGAGTTGACCGCGTGAATGGATCTGCCGCAGGGCTGCGTCGTGTGTCGTGCCGGAGGTTCCGGCGGATGCCGGGAAGGATGATCGACCCGGCCCCGTCGGCATTCACGGTTGACCAGGGGCGGCTGATAGCGAACCCACACGTCGTCGCGAACCGCCCACTCCCCCTTGTCGGTCTTGAGGTGCTTGACGAGGGGTGCCTTGGCCGGGTCATTGAGCAGGGCGTTGAGCGTGCCCTTGCCGTCGTTGTAGTCCTTGCCGTCGAGGTCCGCGACGGCTTGCCCTTCCATGTTCGACTGGCCGGCGAGGATGAAGACCTTGACCGGCTTCGGAGGGTCCGCCGCACGGCTGGCGGGAATGCCGCAGGAGGCAGACAACAACAACAAGATGATCGCGAGACGTTGGTTCTTCATCGAGTCATACCTGATCGAATGATCGACATGGCCCAGATTGGGGCCTGGGGTTACCGTCGGCTTTCACGCCGAAATCACGAGATCGAACTCACCCGCCTGAACCGGCACCACACGTGGAGCCAGCAATAGACCGGTAAGAGTGAGCAGGCCCCGTCTCAGGGACCGCGACGATGACCTGGTGGCGATCCCTCATTTGTTGGGGTTGGTCGAATCCGGCGGCAGGTCTTTACTGGCCAGCGCCGTGAATTCCTCCAGCTCTTTCGTCCAGATCGCCGCCAACTCACTCACTTTCTCGGGCTTGTCCTTGGCCTGGTCCTTGGATTCCGAGCGATCGGAGCTGAGGTCGTACAGTTCCCAGGGGCTGTCTTTCCCAGCCGCGACGATCTTCCAGTCGCCGACTCGGAGTGCCCGGTGGGTGCAATCCCATTCCGTGGTCACGCAGCTGTGCGCTCAGCTGCATGGCTGGATTGACTTTGTGGCGTTGGCGGAGTGATCGGCACATGCGCATTCAACTCGCCGGGCATGTCGGGGGAAC
>Ga0116217_10000863_pt1 | contig 30419 bp, 26 predicted proteins | sample Sb_taG_6_FD_89697 | JGI IMG/M metagenome (GOLD analysis project Ga0116217, IMG submission 89697) | Peat soil microbial communities from Weissenstadt, Germany - Sb_50d_4_PS metaG | ecosystem: Environmental > Terrestrial > Soil > Wetlands > Peat | place: Germany: Weissenstadt | collected 2010-09-21 | reverse complement strand
TGCGCATGGCCTTGGGAGCCATAGCCGATAATGGCGACCTTCTTCGACTTGATCAGATTGAGATCGGCATCCCGATCGTAATAGACGCGCATCCGACCTGTTCCCCTGGCCTATAGTGGCTGACGCCGTTGCTGGTTGCGCGTTTGTGACGCCCGGCAACACATTTTGCAAGTGGTCTCGCCTTAGCTCTAATCCGTTTTGAAATCGTGTCTTAAGGAGAGGATTTGATGAAAAACATCGACCGCTGGTTCATTCTGATCGGGCTGCTTTATGGGATTTTCGGCTTCGGCTTCGGCATCTGGGTTGGCATCAACGAGCGCTTCGAGCAGGCGCATTTGCGCGCCCATATCAATCTGATCGGCTTTGCGTCCATGACGCTGTTCGGTCTCCTCTACCGTGCCTTCCCGGCGCTCGCCCAGAGTCGCTTGGTGGCGGTGCATTTCATCCTCTACAACCTCGGCGCCATCGTCTTTCTCGCCGGCATACCGCTGGCGCAGGCGCGTCAAACCGTAGCGCTCGCCGCCGGCGGATCGCTCACGGTGCTCGTGGCGATGCTGGTGTTCCTGGCGAATTTCCTCATGAACGCCTTCAGCCAATCGACTGCCCCTGCCCGCGGCAAGGCCTGAGACCGCATTTGCTGCCTACCTCTCGTCGTCATGCCCGGCATTGAGCCGGGCATCCACATCCACGTCTCACCCTTTCAACAAGCCGGGCCATGACGAGGGGTCGCGTTCGGCCCAGCCATGAATTGTTTTTCGTTTCCATGATGCGAATGGACTTTCTAACTCCAGCTCATTAGCCATGCTCTCCAGCGCTTCCTCCGCTTTGAATGCTTCTCGCTGGGTAATCCATTCACCGAGAGCCCGCTGAGAGTGCATCTGAGAAGGCCGAGAAAGTTGCGTGACTGAAAAATGCCTCGACCAGAGCTGGTGCCTTTTGGATCTGATTTTTTGTCTCAAGCCTAAAGTGAATCTGCGGAGTGACTCCGCCCACTACAGGCTTATTGGCTTGGAGGTTAATGTCCAACGCATCTGCTTCATACATGGCCAACGCCAATACAGCCTCATCGAACGTGGCTTGCTTTATTTCAAATCGCGTTTGGGCCCGCCAAATGATGTGCTGCTGCAGGAAGGCGAGGACAAACGGTGAAATGATGCCACCAATGATGCCGGCGCCAATCGAGTAGACAATGTTTGCCATTCTAAGGCTACATCCGTTCGGCGCCCCGGGAGATGGCGGCGAGCCCGGTGCGAGAGACCTCGACCAGCCCCAAGGGCTGCATCAAGGCCACGAACTGCTCGATCTTGGTGAGCTTGCCGGTGATCTCGAAGATGAAATGCTCGGTCGAGGCGTCGATTACCTGGGCGCGGAAGGCCTCGGCGAGCCGCAGGGCCTCGACCCGCTTCTCGCCTTTGCCCGCGACCTTGACGAGCGCGAGCTCCCGCTCGACCGGATTGCCTTTGACCGTGAGGTCGGTCACCGAATGCACCGGCACCAAGCGCTCGAGCTGGGCCTTGATCTGCTCGATCACCATGGGCGGGCCCGAGGTGACGATCGTGATGCGCGACAGATGCGCCTCGTGCTCGGTCTCCGACACGGTGAGGGAATCGATATTGTAGCCGCGGCCGGAGAACAGCCCGATGACGCGGGCGAGCACGCCCGGCTCGTTGTCGACGAGCACGCTCATGGTGTGCGTCTCGGCCTTCTCCTCGCGCTTTTCGAGCGAATAGGCGGATCCTGGCTGTGCCATCACGCTTTCATCCATTCCGATCGGAGCGCATTGCCGCTCTAATGGGCAATGTCCCCCTGCTTCGCTTTCTTCTCGCCGCCAAGCTCGATCATGCGGACGGCCGTGGCAATCAACAGGATCGAGGCGGGCAGCACCAGCATCGACCATTCGAGGTGACGGTTGGCCTCGACGATGATGCGGGCGAAGATCACGATCAGCACGACGATCACCACCTCGGCAAGGGTGGCCTTCAGCTGGCCCACGCCGTCGACCTTCATCCAGTTGGGCAGCCGTTTGCCATAACCCTCAGGCAGGGTGAAGACGAAGCCGATGGCGATGCCATAGGCGAAGATCACGAGCACGATGCCGAACAGGAAGGCATCCACGGCCTCGAGCACCGGCACCGTGACCTGCTTCTGCGCCGCGTTGCCCTCGGCCAAGATGGTGTGCCACGCTTCATGCAGGAAGAACCCACCCTGCAGGAACATCAGCAGCGAGCCGACAATGGCGCCCGCCGAGCCGATCAGCATGATCGCCCTGAGGCCCAGGAAGAAGTTCAACATCCCGCGCATCGCCCGCTACACCATCACCTTGCCTTCTTTGGTGATGGCGTTCTCCAGATCCTCCTCGGTTAGATCATCGCCCATCAGCATGTGGTTATGGGCCTCCCCGCTCGGGATCATCGGGAAGCAATTGGCGTGCTTATCGACGCGGCAGTCGAAGATCACGGGCTTTTTGATCGCGATCATCTCTCGGATGGCGTCGTCGAGCTCGGACGGCTTTTCGGCCCTGATGCCGACCCCCTGATAGGCCTCGGCGAGCTTGACGAAGTCCGGCAGCGCCGCGGTGTAGGAGTGGGAGTAGCGGCCGCCATGCAGAAGCTCCTGCCACTGCCGCACCATGCCCATATATTCGTTGTTGAGGATGAAGATCTTGATCGGCAGGTCGTATTGGGCCGCCGTCGACATCTCCTGCATGGTCATCAGCACCGAGGCCTCGCCGGCGATATCGATGACGAGCGACTCTGGATGCGCCACCTGCACGCCAACGGCGGCCGGTAGCCCATAGCCCATGGTGCCGAGGCCCCCGCTCGTCATCCAGCGGTTGGGCTCCTCGAATTTGAAGAACTGGGCCGCCCACATCTGATGCTGGCCGACCTCGGTGGTGATGTAGACGTCGTGGCCGCGTGTCAGCGCGTAGAGCCGCTCGATGGCGTATTGCGGCATGATTACGTCGTCGCGCTTCCTGTAGTGCAGGCACTTCCGCGCGCGCCAATGGTCGATCTCGGCCCACCAGGCCTTGAGCACCGCCTTATCGATCTTGGGCTTCTTGGCTTGCCAGCGCTCAATCATCTGCTCGAGCACCCGGCCGCAATCGCCGACGATCGGCAAATCGACCTTGACGTTCTTGTTGATCGAGGAGCGGTCGATGTCGACATGGATCTTCTTCGAGCCCGGCGAGAAGGCGTCGAGCCTGCCGGTGATGCGGTCGTCGAAGCGCGCGCCGATGCAGATCATCACGTCGCAATCATGCATGGCGTTGTTGGCTTCGTAGGTGCCGTGCATGCCGAGCATGCCGAGCCACTGCCTGTCGGAAGCCGGATAGGCGCCAAGGCCCATCAGGGTCGAGGTGATGGGATAGCCGGTCATGCGGACGAACTCGCGCAACCGCTCGCTCGCCTCCGGCCCGGAATTGACGATGCCGCCGCCCGTGTAGAAGATCGGGCGCTTGGCATTGGCGATCAGCTCGACGGCGACCGCGACCGCGCGCTCATCGCCTTCGGTCTGCGGACGGTAGCTCTTATGCTGCGAGTTGGTGAGGCCGGTGTAGACGCCTCTCGCGAATTGGATGTCCTTGGGGATGTCGACGACCACTGGGCCCGGGCGGCCGGTGCGCGCCACATAGAAGGCCTCGTGCAGGACGCGGCTCAAGGCGTTCACGTCCTTCACCAGATAATTGTGCTTGGTGCAGGGCCGCGTGATGCCGACGGTATCGCATTCCTGAAACGCGTCGGTGCCGATCAAATGGGTCGGCACTTGGCCGGTGATGCAGACGATGGGGATGGAATCCATCAGCGCGTCGGTGAGGCCGGTCACGGCATTGGTGGCGCCGGGCCCCGAGGTGACGAGGACGCAGCCGACCTTGCCGGTCGAGCGCGCATAGCCTTCCGCGGCATGGACGGCCCCCTGCTCGTGGCGCACCAGGATGTGCTTCAGCCGATCCTGCTTGAACAGCTCGTCATAGATCGGCAGCACGGCGCCGCCCGGATAGCCGAAAATATGCTCGACTCCCTGGTCGGCCAGAACCTGGAGCACCATCTCGGCGCCCGTCATCGCGCGTGACATTTCTTTACGTCTCACAGTCTCGGCTTACGAAAATCGACCTTGCGGTCCACTCGCTTCAAGTTGGGGCGCGGCGCAAAAGGCCCAAATGCGGCGCGCACCCTAAGGCCTCAAGCATAGAGGGTCAACGCTAAACGCAAATGAATGAAAAATTTGCTGCCATATCTCTTTCCGAAAATTGCTCGTTTGCCCGCAGCACGTAATATTATTACCCGCGCGCTTTGTGACACGGGCGAACGCGCGCGGCTGGACAATCCGTTTCAGTTCGCCTACCTGCTTTGCGCAGATGGATCGCGTCTGCCCATTTTGGCGTTAACGCCCTAACTCTTCATCACCCTCCAATTTTCTTGAGCGAATGACGCGGGTTCTCACCGAAACGTCTATTGCCAACGGGACTGAGAGTGAGGCACGGCGGCGATCGTTCTCGCCGCTGACGCTCGGCTGCATGGGCGCAGCGCGGCTTTGTCTGCACATTCCCTTCAAATCCGATACATGGACAATCGGGGCGGTTCGGTCTATGCCCGGCTCCGCTCTGCTTGGATCGCAGCCACGCGACATTCTCTGAACCCGATCCAGCCCTCCAGTCCTCCCCTATGCCCCACGCCCTCGCGCTAAACACTGCCGCCAACGGCTCGAGTTCCGAGGCTGCGTCGCGCCGCAATTTCTGGGGACTTACGCTCGGTTGCATTGGCGTCGTCTACGGCGACATCGGAACGAGCCCGCTCTATGCGCTGCGCGAATCGGTGCTGGCGGCGGGCGGCAGTCAGACTGCGAGCGAGGCCGTCATTCTCGGCATCCTTTCGCTGATCGTTTGGGCGCTGATCCTCGTTGTTACCGTCAAATATGTGCTGATCCTCCTCCGCGCCGACAACGAAGGCGAAGGTGGAACGCTGGCTTTGATGGCGCTTGCCTCTCGCGCGCTCGGGGGCAAGAGCTTCACCATCGTCGTGCTCGGCATCGTCAGCGCCGCGCTGTTCTACGGCGACGCGTTGATCACCCCGGCGATTTCGGTTTTGTCGGCGGTCGAAGGCCTCAAGGTGGCCGCTCCCGCTCTCGAATCGTATGTCGTCCCGCTGACCGTGTTGATCCTTTTCGCCTTGTTCGCGATGCAGTCCCGAGGCACCGCCAAGGTCGCCGCCTTCTTCGGCCCGATCACCCTCATCTGGTTCATCGCCATCGCCGTCGCGGGCTTCGGGCACATCGTCCAGAATCTGGACGTGCTGCGCGCCTTCAATCCCGTCTATGGGGTGGCTTTCCTCACCAGTCATGGACTGATCGGGCTTGCGACGCTCGGCGCCGTCTTTCTCGCGGTCACCGGCTGCGAGGCTCTCTATGCCGATCTCGGTCATTTCGGCAGAAGGCCGATCCAAACCGCGTGGTTCAGCGTCGCTCTGCCCGCGCTCACCCTCAACTATCTCGGCCAGGGGGCGCTGCTGCTCGCCACCCCCGAAGCGATCGAGAATCCTTTCTTTCTGCTTTATCCGCACTGGGCGCTGCTGCCCATGGTGGGACTCGCCGCCGCGGCCACCATCATCGCCAGCCAAGCCGTGATCAGCGGCGCCTTCTCGCTCACCAACCAAGCCGTGCAGCTCGGCCTGTTGCCGCGCCTGCAGATCAGGCGGACCTCCGAGACGCAAGCCGGACAGATCTACATCCCCCGCGTCAACGGCCTCCTGCTTGTCGGCGTGCTTCTGCTCGTCGCGCAGTTCAAGTCCTCGAGCGCGCTCGCCTCCGCCTATGGCATCGCCGTGACCGGGACGATGGTGGTGACCGCGGTGATGGCCATCGTCGTGGTGTGGAAGAGCTGGAGGTGGCCGCTCTGGGCCGCAGCGGGCCTGATCCTCCCGTTCCTTTTCATCGACACCACCTTTCTCACTGCCAATTTGCTCAAGGTGTTCCACGGCGGCTGGGTGCCGCTGCTAATCGGCGGCTTGGTGATCATCATCATGCTGACCTGGCGCAGAGGCGCAAACATCCTCGCCGCCAAGACGCGGCGGCTCGAGACTCCACTCGATCTGCTCATCCGGTCGCTGGCGAAGAGCCCCCCGCCGCGGGTGCCAGGGACGGCTATCTTCCTCTCGGCCGCACCGGAAAGCGCGCCGACGGCGCTTCTGCACAGCCTGAAGCACTATAAAGTGCTGCACGAGCACAATGTGATCCTGACCATCGTCACCGAGAACGTCCCAAGGGTGGCGCCCAAGGACCGCGTCGTGATGGAGCGTCTCGGCGATAGCTTCATGCGGGTGATCCTGCATTTCGGCTTCATGGAGACGCCGAATGTTCCCAAGGCGCTGGCAATCGCCCGGAAGCAGGGCTTGAGCTTCGACATCATGTCGACCTCGTTCTTCCTGTCGCGGCGATCCGTGCGGCCCGACGCGCGTTCGGGGATGCCGGCGTGGCAGGACAGGCTCTTTATCTTCCTCGCGCAGAACGCCGATGACGCGTCGAGCTATTTCCAGCTGCCCACCGACCGCGTGGTCGAGATCGGCACGCAGGTCACCGTGTAGCGAGCAGCGCGCTTGCCGCTGCAACGGCGGCGGCGGCGGCGGCGGGGAACCACTCCCAATCGGTCATGTAGCGTCTTGCCCAAGTCATCTGGCGCTTGGCGTAGCGGCGCGTCTCGGTCTTGGCCTTCGCCACCGCCTCCTCCAGGCTGGCGGTGCCCGCGAGATAGGCGCCCAGTTCACGCACCCCGTGTGCCCGCATGGCCGGCAAGGCCGGATCGAGGCCGAGACCGGCGAGGCGTCGCACCTCTTCGATCGCCCCCCGCTCGAGCATCCGATCGAACCGCGCATCGATGGCGGCGTAGAGGGGCTCCCGCTCCGGCGCGATCACGAGCCTTAGCGCTTCGCCGCTCGCGAGCAGAGGAGGCGCGTTGCCGCCCTGCCACTCTGCGAGCGAGACACCCGTGGCGTCGATCACCTCGAGCGCGCGCAGGATCCGTTGCGGATTGGAGGTGCCGAGCCGCGCCGCCATGGCGGGATCGCGGGAGGCAAGAACCCCATGCAGCGCCTCCAATCCGAGCTCGTCAGCCTGCTCCCGCCAATAGGAGCGGACCGCAGCGGGGATGTCGGGGACCGGCGCCAGGCCCTCGGTCAGCGCCTTGAAATAGAGGCCGGTGCCGCCGACCAGGATCGGTAGCCTGCCTTGCCCCCGCGCTTCGTCGATGGCCCGGGTGGCGTCGTCGAGCCAGCGGCCAACGGAATAGGCTTCGGCCGCCCCGACGATGCCATAGAGGTGATGCGGCACGCGAGCCGTCTCGCCCGGGCCCGTACGTGCGGTGAGTAGCTCAAGCTCCCGATAGACTTGCATGGAATCGGCGTTGATGACGGCGCCGCCGAAGCGTCGCGCGAGCTCGAAAGCGGCCCCGGATTTGCCACTCGCCGTGGGTCCCGCGATGAGGACAGCCCGGTATGATCCTTGACTCGCCGGGTCAGCGGGCAAGGATCGCCCTTGGTGGCGCGTTGAGACGGGTGATGTCGATGTTTCGCCCCCCTGCTTCCGCCGACAAGGCCGAGCGTTTCGTTGCGCTAGGCGACCGGCACGGCCACGAAGCGGAGCCCACCCTTGGCGTCGGAGATCAGCAGCAGCACCGATTTCCGCCCAGATTTCTTCACCGCCTCGATCCGGGCCAGAACCTCTTGCGGGTCGGTCACCCGCTCCTGGGTGACTTCGACGATGACGTCGCCGGGCTTCACATACTTCTGCGCCGCGGGACTGTCCGCATCGACCTCGGTGATCACGACGCCTTCCACGCCCTTGCCGATATGGAACTGGCTGCGCAGCTCATCGGTCAGGGGTGCCATGGAGAGGCCAAGCAGATCCTCATGGTCGGGTTCCTCTGGCTGCTCCGCGTCGATGCTCGGTTCGGGCTCCGTCGCCTCGTCCTCTTCCGGGAGCCGTCCGACCGTGACATTGAGATGCAGGGTCTCGCCCTTGCGCCAGATCTCGGTGTCGATCGCCTTGCCGATCGGCGTGGAGGCAACCGCTCGGGGAAGGCTGCGCATGGTGTCGATGACCTGGTCGTCGAATTTTAGGATCACGTCGCTTGGCTGAATGCCGGCCGTAGCGGCGGGACTGCCCGGACTGACGCTTGCCACCAACGCGCCAGCCGGCTCCTTCAATCCCAAGCTCTGGGCGATCTCGCCCGTGACGTTCTGCACATGCACGCCGAGCCAGCCCCGCCGCGTCTCGCCGAACTGCTTCAGCTGGTCGACGACCTGAACGGCGCTGTTTGACGGCACGGCGAAGCCGATGCCGATCGAGCCGCCGGTCGGCGAGATGATGGCCGTGTTCACGCCGATGACCTCGCCATCCATGTTGAAGAGGGGGCCACCGGAATTGCCGCGATTGATCGCGGCGTCGGTTTGCAGGAAATCGTCGTAGGGGCCGGAATTGATGTCACGCTTCTTGGCCGAGATGATGCCCACCGTGACGGTGCCGCCGAGGCCGAAGGGGTTGCCGATCGCCATCACCCAATCCCCCACGCGCATCTTAGCGGAATCGCCGAAGCTTGCGGCCTTGAGCGGCTCCTTGGGCTCCACCTTGAGCAGCGCCAGATCGGTCTTCGGGTCGTGACCCAGGACCTTCGACACCTTGAGCTTGCTGCCGTTGGTGAAGTTGATGATGATCTCGTCGGCGCCCTCGATGACGTGATTGTTGGTGACGATCAGGCCGGAAGGATCGATGACGAAGCCGGAGCCGAGCGAGCTCACCTTGCGCGGCAGGCCATCCTTCTCTTGCTCGTCGAAGAAGTCGTTGAAGAATTCCTCGAAGGGCGAGCCTTTCGGGCCCGGCCCTGCGGGGACGCTCTCCTTGGAGCCCTTCAGCATCTGGGTCGTGGAGATGTTGACCACGGCGTCCTGCAGGCTCTCGGCGATGTCGGCCACGGATTCGGGTCCGCGCGCCAGGCTGGGCGTGCTCAAGAGCGGCGGGATGGCGAGCAGCAGGGCAATGGTGGCGGCGAGACAGGAGGGCTTGAAGACCCACGCAAACCTGCGCCCGCACCGGTCGTTCCGCTCAGTCATCTCGCAACCACTCCCGCATCACCGACAACACCATGTTAGCGCAAATCGCCAGGGCTTGGCAGAGCACGTCCCGCCGAACCCCCCGGGGCTAACCGCGAATGAGCCAGACGACAAGCACGCCAGCGGCGACGGCCAGGGCGCCGGCCACGCGCAACGACGATTCGGAGGCCTCCGCCGTGGCCTCGAGGAGCTTCAGGCCGAGACCAGGCCACAGCGACCACAACAGCCCTTCGATCACGAGCACGAGGCCGAAGGCAACGATGAGATCGCTCATTGCGCCGGCGGCAAGGATCTAGTGGGCCTGTGGGACTTGCCCACCAGGCTCGCCTGAGGCCGGTTCGCCCTCCCCGAGCTCAGCGCGCGGCTCGGCGGATGGCGGGGCCGTGGTCTCTTGCGAGGCCTTGGGTTCGGCAGGCGCGGCGGGATGATCGCCAGGGCTCGCGGAGCTCGCACCCTGCTTGCCGGCAGCATTGTTGAAATATTGGAAGAATTGCGAATCGGGGCTCAACAAAAGCCGGGTATCGCCGGATTTCAAGGCCGTCTCATAGGCCTGCATGGAGCGATAGAAGGCAAAGAAGTCCGGGTCCTGATTGTAAGCCCCGGCATAGATGCGGTTCCGCTGGGCATCGCCGTCGCCGCGGATCCGTTCCGACTCTCCCGTGGCGTCGGCCTTGATCACGGTCACCTGGCGGTCAGCCGTGCCGCGGATGCGCCTCGCTCCCCCCTCGCCTTCGGCGCGGAACTCGGCCGCTTGTCTTTGCCGTTCCGTCTGCATCCGCCGATAGATCGCCTGCATGTTGGCTTCCGGCAGATCGACGCGCTTGATGCGGACGTCGACGATCTTCACGCCGAACTCCGCCGCTTCCTGGTTGACTTGGCTCGCGATCGTGCGCATCAGCCCTTCGCGCTTGTCGCGCACCACGTCGGCAAAGCTCGCGCCGCCCAGCACGCGCCGGAGCGAGGCCTCGAGAATGGCGCCCAGGCGCGAGTTGGCGATGCGCTCGTCGCGTACGCTCTGGAAGAACAGCAAGGGATCGGTGATCCGATAGCGCGCAAAGGCGTCCACGACGAGCCGCTTCTGGTCAGAGGCGATGACCTCTTGCGAGGCGGTATCGATGTCGAGGATGCGCTTGTCGAAATATTCGACGTTCTGGATGAACGGGATCTTGTAATGCAATCCGGGCTCGGGTTCGGTGCCGGGCACGTTGATGGCTCGCTTCGGTTTGCCGAATTCGAGCACGAGCGCCTGCTGGGTCTGATCGACGGTGAACAGCGTCATATAGGCGACGAGCGCGGCAATGCCGAGAAGAATGAGGGTTAGGGTGAGGCCCGTTCTGTTCATTGCTGGCCCTCCTCTGCGGGAGCCGCTGGCGCCTTCTTGGAGAATTCGGACAAGGGCAGATAAGGCACCACCCCGGAGCCCGCCTTCTGGTCCACGATCACCTTGTCGGTATCGGCAAGCACGCGCTCCATGGTCTCGAGGAACATGCGCTTGCGGGTGACGTCGGGCGCGAGCTTGTATTGCTCATAGATCTTGAGGAAGCGGTCGGCCTCGCCCTGGGATTCGGCTACCACCTTGTCGCGATAGCCTTGTGCTGCCTGCAAGATGCGCTCGGCCTCGCCCTTGGCCTCCGGAATGATGCGGTTGGCGTAGGCTTGCGCCTCGTTCTGCAGGCGCTCCTGGTCGGCGCGGGCGGCCTGCACGTCACGAAAGGCGTCGATGACTTGGGCGGGCGGATCGACCTTCTGCAGCTGCACCTGGGTCACCTGAACGCCCGCGCCATAGGCGTCGAGCGTCTTTTGCATCAGCGCCTGCACCGCGGCCTCGGTCTTCGCCCGCGCCTCGGTGAGGAGCGGTTCGATGTCGCTTTGGCCGACGATCTCGCGCATGGCGCTTTCCGCCACATCCTTGACCGTCATTTCGGGGTCCTGAATGTTGAACAAATATTTGGGCGCATCGCTGATCCGCCAGAACACCACGAAATCGACATCGACGATATTCTCGTCGCCGGTGAGCATTAGGCTCTCTTCGGGCACGTCGCGGACCGCAGCCGCCGTCTCCCGATTCTCGGCCGAGCCGCGCATGCCGAGCTCGATGCGGTTGACGCGGGTGACCTTGGGCAGCTCCACCACCTCGATCGGATAGGGCCAGCGAAAGTTGATGCCGGGGGGAAGCAGGCGAACGAATTTGCCGAAGCGGAGCACGACGCCGAGCTCCTCGGGATTGACCCGCACGGTGAAGCCGAAAAAGCCGATCAGCGCGATCAGCGCGACGGCGAGCAGCGCGGCGAACGGACCGCCCATGCGCCCGCCGGGAATGGCCTGGCGAATGCGGTCCTGTCCCCGGCGCAAGATCTCCTCAAGGTCGGGCTGTTGGCCGGAACTGCCGGGGCGCGGGCCCCAAGGGCCGCCGCCGCCGCCCTTCCAACCGCCGCCGCCGCTCTGATTGCTCCAAGGCATGATGGGAACTTGTCCTGATGTCTGCTGAAGGGGTGGCGCCAAGCCGCCGTGCCGTTCCGAGATCTGCAAGACTGGCCGCAACATGAAAGTGGCAGTCTCGGGGCTCCAAGTCAGAAGCGTTATAGGCCAGTCACCAGGCCCGCGCAATGCAACGAAGGACGCGCGCCAGTTGCTGTTGTAAGCGAGGCCGCTTGCTAGGTCGGGCTTTTCTAGACGCGCTCCAAGACCACGAAGCTGAAAGGGTGCTCGTCCTTCGGCCCCGCTTCATGTCTTTCTCGGGAAAGCTCGCGCCAGCCGCTCAAATCGAGATCGAACCAGGTGCCCGCTGGCGGCGAGGCGTGCACCTCGGTGAGGTAGATGCGGCTCACCCGCGCCATGACCGCGCGGAATACATCGTCGCCGCCAATGACCATGATCTCGTCGACGCCGGCCGCCTTGGCGGCAAGGTGCGCCTGCTCGAGCCCCGCATCGAGGCTGTTCGCGACCACCGCGCCCTCCGCCACAAAGGCAGGGTCTCGCGACAGAACGATGTTGACCCGCTGGTCGAGGATCCGGCCGAGCGACTGAAAGGTGCGCCGTCCCATGAGCACGGGCTTGCCGAGCGTCACTTTGCGAAACTGCCGGAGGTCGGTCGAAAGCCGCCAGGGAAGCGCGCCGCCGATGCCGATGGCGCCGTTTTCACCCCTCGCCACGACAAGGGCAACGATGGGTCGGCCTTCAAGCATTCAATCTTAAACGGCAACTTTGGCCTTGATGTGCGGATGCGCCTGATAGTTGGCAACTTCGAAGTCGCCAAACTTGAAGTCGTCGATTGTCTCGACGTCCCGCTTTATCACCAGACGCGGAAGCGGCAATAGTTCTCTTGTGAGTTGGTCACGAGCCAAATCTAAGTGGTCCCGGTAGAGATGTGCATCGCCAAGCGTGTGAACGAATTCTCCGACTCGGAGCTTAGTCACATGGGCAATCATATGGGTGAGGAGAGCGTAAGACGCTATGTTGAACGGGACTCCGATAAAGATGTCGGCACTCCTCTGGTACAGCTGGCACGACAATTTGCCGTTCGCCACATAGAACTGGAATAGGCAATGGCATGGGGGAAGAGCCATCTGGTCTAGCTGGCTCACGTTCCAGGCACTAACGACGAGACGCCGTGAATCGGGTTTGACCTTGATGGTTTCGATAATGTTCGCGATTTGGTCAATTGGCTCGCCGTCCTCAGCCGTCAGCTTGCGCCATTGAACCCCATAAATCGGACCTAGGTCGCCTGTCTCCGGGCACCAAGGTTCCCAAATCCGAATCCCTTCGGTCCTAAGATAATCGACCTTGCGCTCACCCGAGAGAAACCACAGCAGTTCGTGAATGATAGATTTGTAGTGAAGTTTCTTCGTGGTCAGCAGCGGGAAGCCCTGACTCAGATTGAACCGCATCTGATAACCGAAGACACTTTTGGTGCCGGTGCCGGTGCGATCGTCTTTATCGACTCCGTGCTCCAGCACGTGCCGCATCAGATCATGATACTGACGCATCAGGGCACCTGCATTTGTGAGCGTTTCAGTTAGTGCAACAGAAATTTTATCAACGCGGAATGATTTACGCGATTCGCGAGTCGAAGCAATAATTTGCGAACGCGAATCCAGCGTTGCAATCCGCTATGGGGCCTTCAGATTAGGCAAGTCAAGCGCTGGATTGGCTTTTTCGGCAACGGACCGCCTGCTTAGGTCCTGCTTGCGGATGCCGGTGGTGCGGATGAGGACGAGCAGATCGAGATATTGGCGCAAAGGGAGGTCCTCTTCAGTCCCACGGGGGACAGCCCCTGGCCCGGGCTAGCCATGCGTCGACTCTTGTGGAGCGTTATCCTCGGCCTTGCCACGCTTGGGCTGCCCGCCGCCACAGCAGGCCGTCTGACGGTCGACGATGTGCGCAACATGGCCTTCGCCAAGGGCGTCGTCACCATCGAGGAGATCAAGCTCGACCACGGCGTTTGGAAGGTCCAGGGCCGCGATGCAGGCGGCCACAAGATCGAGATCGAGGTGGACGCAGGAAGCGGCGAGATCGTGCGGATCAAGCGTCACTGAACCGGCGCGCGCGGGCGCACAGGTCACGGGCGGCGGCGCCAGTTTATCCCCACGCTGTTAGGCCCTGGTCATGAACCTTTTTTTTGCCGCGATAGCAGCTTATATAGTGAGTGTCGGTGCAAGCCGACTATGGCGATAAATAGCCTTCGTAATAAGCCATTCGGACCCGGGGGCGGTACCCGGCGCCTCCACCAGGGTTCAGACTTCGGCGATCAAACATCCGTCAAGATGCAGGCTGCTGATCCTTGAGAACCGACATCTGAACTGTGGCGGGGGCGAAACAGGATCGACGAGGGTGTAAAGGTCGTGCTTTCGCCCGGCATGGTTCCGCCGTTATCGGGCCAACCATATAGTTGCCAACGACAACTATGCGGAGGCTGCTCTCGCTGCGTAAGCGGCGCGATAGCCTAAAGATCAAGTCCTACCCTGTTCGCAGGGGCTAGGCGCGGTTTCGGAGGGCACCGGGCAACAGAAGCCCTCCACTTTGATTTTGGGGGCTCTGCCTCAGGTCGCGAAGCGGGCGACGAGGTCCATGGCAGAAGACGAGATCCGATACGACCTCCTCACGCAGGACGCATTGCGCGGCGTGATCCGGAAGGTGCTGAGCCTGGTGCAGAGGAGCGGTCTGCCCGGCCAACACCACCTCTACATCGCCTTCGACACTGGGGCGGAAGGGATCTCGGTGTCGAAGCGCCTTAAGGAGCAATATCCCGAAGAGATGACCATCGTGCTGCAGTACCAATTCTGGGACCTGCAGGTGACTAACGACCGATTCGAGGTGAAGCTTTCCTTCGGCAGCGTACCGGAGAAGCTCGTGGTGCCGTTCCAGGCGGTCAAGGCGTTCTACGATCCGTCCGCCCAGTTCGGCCTGCAGTTCGGCAAGCCCGACGCGGCCAACGACGTCGCGCGCCAGCATATGGCGGCGGCGCTCCCCGATCTTGTGGGCGACCAGGACGACGAAAGCCACCAGCGCAACGTCGATCCACGCTTGGAGCCCGCCCCCTTGCCGCCTCCCGCGGAGACCCGACTGGCGCCCACGGAGAGCGACGCGCCGCGGCCAGGCGCCGAGGTGGTGCAGCTCGACCGCTTCCGCAAGAAATAGACCTGCCCGCAGGATCGCCGGAGCTCCAAGCTCAATTCTTGCTCGCCGCTGCCCAAAACTTGGGCGTGCACGCGGCATGCTCGCGCGCGGTAGCGTGAGCGTGCAGATCAGGGTTCGGACCCAGACGGGAGAACGCAAGCGGCGCGTGGCGTCGTTGGGGCCGGGGCTCGCCTTCGGCGAGATGGCGCTGCTCGACGGCCGCCCGTGGTCGGCCGACGTGATCGCCGACGAGCGGGTGATCTGCTACGGGCTCGCGGTCGAGCAGGTGCAGGAGCTCTCGGTAGCGCACCCCAACATCATGGTGACGATCCTCGCCAATCTCACGCGCGAGTTCTCCGAGCGCTTGCGCCACGCCAACGAGGCGATCCGGGCGCTGGAATAGGGCTAGACCGGCTCGGCCGGCGCGGGCAACGCCTTGGGCTGCATGTCCTTGGCAGGCTCCAGCGGCACGTTGAGCTCGACATAAAGCCCCGTCGCCCGGAAATCGACCTTGGTCTCGCCGCCGAGATTGTGGCGGATGCCCTTGTCGATAAGCTGCATGCCGAACCCGTTGTTGCGCCGGAGCGGGGTGGCCGCTCCACGTTCCTCCCAAGTGAGCAGCAGCCGGTTCCCGCGCGCCGTTCTCCAAGTAACCCCGAGCTGGCCCGCGCTCGCCGACAAGGCGCCGTATTTCACGGCGTTGGTGGCGAGCTCATGCAAGGTCATGGCGAGGATCGAGGTGCATTGCGGCGGCAGCAGAATGTCGGGGCCCTTGATCATGATCTTCGGGCCGTCCTCGCGCTGATACGGCTCGAGCTCACGCTCGACCATGGCCTTGAGGCTCGCGCCCGACCATTGCGCGTCGAGCAGGAGGTCGTGGGCGCGATGCAGGGCCCGCAACCTTTCGGACAAGGTCTGGGCCATGGCCTGGGCCGGCCTGCTGGTCGCCTGGCGCAGGCTCGCCTGCACCAGCGACTGCACGATGGCGAGCACGTTCTTGACGCGATGATTGAGCTCCCCGACCAGCATGCTCTGGCGCTGCGCGGCGCGCCTGCGCTCGGTGACGTCGCGGAAGATGAGCACCGCGCCGGCGGTTGACCCGTCGAAGCCGAGAATGGGTGAGCCAGAATCCTCGATCGGCAGCTCCTTGCCGTCCCGGGTCACGAGCAGCCCACCGGATTCAAGCCGCGTCGTCGCGCGTTCACGCAGGGCCTGCAGCGCCGGATCGTCGAGCGGCTTGCGCGTGGCTTCGTCGATGACGCGGAATACCTCCCAAATCGGCTTGCCGCGCGCTTCCGTTCCCGGCCATCCGGTCAGCATCTCCGCGACCTTATTGAGCAGCAACACGCTGCCCGAAGGGTCGGTGGCGATCACGCCCTCGCTGATGCTGCCAAGCGTGGTGCTCAGCCACTCCCGCTGACCTCTGAGCTCGATCAGCGCCTCGTTGCGAGCGCGATCCGCACGCCGCACGGCGCCGATCGTGGTCCAGGCAAAGGCCGCAAGCACGACGATGCTCGACACGGCAAAGATCGCAAGCGTCGCAGCGCTATCGTAATAGTCCGCAACCTCGGCCTTATGCGCGAACCAGCCGATGATCAGCGGAAGCACGAGAATGCCTGGAAGCAAACGGCGCAGCATCTCACCCGCGGGCGACTTCTCGACGATGGCGCCCGCGACGCCGTAGTCGGGAGAGGCCGCGAGAAGCCCGCCGGCAAGCAGGAACGAGCTCACCACGCCCCAGAGCGACATGGCGGTGAAGGGGAATGGGTAATAGAAGGTGGCCACGCCATAGGCGTATCCGGTCAGCACGATCAGCACCTGCGCCAGCATGGCGATCGCCAAGACTTGGCTCAAGGCCGAGCCCAGCCTATCCCCCTTGGCGCAGAGCAGCGCGAGCCCGAACACGATCAGCAATCCGGCGATGCCCGGCGCCATGCGGATAGACGGCGTCTCGCCGGAGGCATCGGGAGAGAGGGACACCCCGCCAAGCAGGGCGCGATCGATGCTGAGGTCGAATCGGTACAGGTCCTGGGCGAGGGTAGCCGCGCCGAGCAGCACAAGCCCCACGCCGATGAGCCAGGCAATCGGCCGGAGAGCCCTAAACGTCAGGCAGAACAGGCCAACACCTCCAGCAAGCACCCCTGCCGCTCCGTTCGGGGCCATGCTGCCGAAGGCGGGCAGCACTTGGTCCAGGGCGGAGAGGTCAAAGTGCCAGCCGGCGAGAACGAGCGCCCCGATGGCGCAAGCCAGCAGCGCAAACAGGCGCGCCAAGAACAGCGACACGCGCACCCCTCGCGGCGCCGGCAACGGCATTTTCGCTGGAACCTCGACCACTAGCCTTCCTCACCCAATTTCAGGGGACTGAAACCCCGGTAGAGTTGGGCGCTCCTCGGCAGAAGGCCTTAAAACGAGCAACAATGAACGCGTTCTCCCACCCTATTGCCGATGTTATAGCCTAGCCAAGATCGAGCCGATAGGTCATGCAGGCGCCCGGAAGCGCAGGCTGCGCCGGTGCCTGACCGAAGTGCCGCCAATGGAGACTTGAGCATGGCTTTGAGCAAGAACACCCCTCCAAACCCAATCGACCCCGATTCGACGCGCATGGAGACTGACTCCTTTGGACCGATCGAGGTGGCGGGCGACCGGTATTGGGGCGCACAGACCGAGCGCTCCCGCCGCAACTTCAGGATCGGCGAGGAGACCATGCCCCAGCCCCTGATCCGGGCCCTGGCCATGGTCAAGAAGGCCGCCGCTTTGACCAATCTCGAGCTTGGCCTGATCGACAAGCCGCTGGCCGGCGCCATCGCCGCCGCGGCCGACGAGGTGATCGAAGGCAAGCTCGACACCCATTTCCCGCTGCTCGTCTGGCAGACAGGCTCCGGGACGCAGTCCAACATGAACCTGAACGAGGTGATCGCCAACCGAGCAAGCGAAATGCTCGGCGGCACTTTGGGCGCCAAGCACCCGATCCACCCCAATGATCACGTCAATCTCGGCCAATCCTCCAACGATACCTTCCCCACGGCCATGCATATCGCGGCGGCCCAGGAGCTCGCTTATCGGCTGAACCCGGCTCTCGCCCACCTCTACCAAGCGCTCAAGGACAAGGCGGAGGCGTTCCAGGACATCCTCAAGATCGGCCGCACGCATTTGCAGGACGCCACTCCCCTAACATTGGGGCAGGAGTTCGGCGGCTATGCGGCGCAAGTCGATCACGGCATGGAGCGCATCAAGCAGGCGCTATACGGGCTTTACGCTCTGGCGCAAGGGGGCACCGCGGTCGGCACCGGACTGAATTGCAGCCCGCTGTTCCCGGAGCGCTTCGCCGCCAAGATCGCGGAGATGACCAAGCTGCCCTTCATCACCGCGCCGAACAAGTTCGAGGCGCTTGCCAGCAACGACGCCTTTGTGTTCGCGCATGGCGCCCTCAACACCGTTGCCGTGTCGCTGTTCAAGATCGCCAACGACATCCGCCTCCTGGGCTCGGGTCCGCGCTCGGGATTTGGCGAGCTGATCCTGCCCGAGAATGAGCCAGGCTCCTCGATCATGCCGGGCAAGGTGAACCCCACCCAATGCGAGGCCGTGACCATGGTTGCGGCGAAAGTCATGGGGAACCAGGTAACCATGACCTTTGCCGGCAGCCAGGGTCATTTCGAGCTCAACGTGTTCAAGCCGCTCATGGCCTATTCCATGCTGCAATCGATCCGGCTCCTCACCGACGTATCCTTGAGCTTCACCGACAATTGTATCATCGGCATCGAGGCCAATCGGGAACGCATTAGAGAGCATCTCAATCGCTCGCTGATGCTGGTCACCGCGCTTGCGCCCCATATCGGCTATGACAAGGCGGCCGAGATCGCCAAGGCCGCGCATAAGCGTGGCACCACCTTGCGCGAGGAGGCGGTGCGGCTCGGCGCCATCAGCGCGGCGGATTTCGATCGTCTGGTGAGACCGGAGGACATGGTCGGTCCGAAGCGGTAGCGTTCAGGTGTCATCCGTCGAGACACTGCTTCGCAGCTCCTCGGGATAAAAAGGTAGGCCTCATGGCGGAGCCGTCCCTCATGGCCAAATCGCGCAACAAGCGCTCGATCACCATCGCCCGCCACCGCACCAGCATCTCGGTAGAGGATGCGTTCTGGGAGGCGCTTTGCGCGTTTGCGGAAGGCGACGGCAGGTCGGTGGCCGACCTCGTCGGCGAGATCGACAAGGGACGCGGCGGCGCGCGTCCGACAGAAACGAGTCCCTCGGACACAGGCCTCTCGGAGACAAGTCTCTCCGCGGCGATCCGTCTCTACGTATTGGAGCGCATGCGGAAAGCGCGCTAGAGCGCCGATAGTTGCAATGGCGCTCTAGCCTTTTGATTTACGCATGATCTTGCCGGAAAACCGGATCCCTCTTTTCCGGATCAGGCTCTAGCCCCCGCTGAAGATGCCGACGCCCTTCTTCCAGTCGTCCGGCGTTTGCGGCGGACGGCTCGGCGCTCTCGGCCCTTTCGATGCTCTTGGCGCGGGCGCCGCTGGCGCCCCAACGTCGTCGCCCACGGCGGTAACTGGCGCCGGCTGCTCCGGCGCGGTTGCGGCCGGCGCGGGCCTCTGGTCTGGCGCTGGGTTGGCCGGGCCTTGGCTCCATGGGAGTGCCGGTTCGGGCTGCGGTGGCGCGCCCTGCGTACCGGCGTCCAAATCCGCCGCCCGCGGCTCCGGCGGTGCGGCGGCCGAGACGGGCGGTGCCTTGGCCGAGGCTGCCGCCTTCGGCGCGGCAACGCTTTGGCGCTTGGCTTCGGCGGGAGCCTCGGCTGACGACTTGGCGACGTTCGAGCGCTTGGCTTCGACGGGCGCCTCTGCCGGCCGCTTGGCCACCGCAGGGATGTCGGCTGACGGCTTGGCGACGCTTGAGCGCTTGGTTTCAACGGGCGTCTCTGCCGGACGCTCGGCCTCGGCAGGGGGCTCGGCGGACGGCGTGGCGTCGCTTGAGCGCTTGGCTTCGGGCGGGGCGTCGGCCGACGACGGTTCGGCGTCGGCCGGCGCCTGATTGCGCCCGCTCACGTCAAGCGTCTCGAGCCGCTCCACGTCCTCCTGCATGCGGCGAACGGTGAGAAAGCTCTCGATCGAGGCCGTGTCAATCGCGGGCGTGATCGCGCCGGCATCGCTGAGCGGACCGGCAAAGACGAGGCTTACCGGCGGCACATCGGCGTCCCGGCTGCCGTCGAGGCGCATCACCCACTCGCTGTCCAGGCGGAGGCTCGCAAGCTCCACATAGCCGTTGATCGTAGTCTCGGCGCCTTTGCTCGCAAGCGTCGCGGGCTCGAATTTGAGCGTGCCGTTCTTCACCTCGAAGGCAAGCTTGGCCGCGGCGTAGCTGTAGGTCCCGCGGGTGAGCTTGTCGCGCAGGCTGCGCGCCTGCGCCGCGATCTGGTCCTTATCCACCTTGATCTTCTTGGTCTTGGCGGCATCGATCGCCATGCGCCGCAGCGGCTCCGGCGAGAGGGCCTGCACTACTCCGGGATCGAGCGTAAGCGTCCCCTCGCCGCTTAGCCCAGCGACGAGGCCGGGAGGACTGAGACCTTCTCCGGAGACATTGACGGTGAGGGCAAAGGGACCTTTGGCGAGAATGCGCCCGGCGACGCTCTGCGACAGCTGATCGAGCTGGCCCGAGGTGAGCTCGGCATGGGCTTTCAGCTCCGCGCCCGCGCCCTGCGGAGACAAAGTCGCCGATGCGGCGAAGGCACCGCCGAACAGACGGCCCTTCAAATCGGTGAGCGAGAGCCCTGCCTTGTCGAGCCGTGCCAGTAGCACGGCATCCTCGAGCTGGAACGGCGCGCCGAGCGCGAGCCGCTTCGCGTCAAGCCTGATCTCGCCTTCGGCCCTTTCCAGTGGCTGAAGCGCAAAGCCGCGCGACGGCCACACGTCCGAGGCGCCATTGCCGATCGCGCCCAAGAGCTGCTCTGTCGTCGGCGTCCGCTGCCACGCGACCAGCGGCCCAAGCAGCGACGGCAACGACGCCGACGCGACATTTGCCTGAACGTTGAAGCGCGTCTTGTCCCCGCTTAAGTCGAAATGGGCGCTTCCCCGCACGGTCTGTCCCGCGATCTGGCCCGCGACGGAATTGAGATCGATGCTTTGCGCGGCCTTGGCCATATCGGCGTGCAGGTCGAGGGGGACGCCGGAGTCGCTTGGCGACGCGTCGAGGCCCATCAGCACGAGCGCCAGCGCCGCGTTGCTGGTCTTCGCCGAGGCTTGCCCCGAGAGGGCGACGCCATCCGGTTTGAGCGAACCCCGGCCGTCAAAGGCCGCTTGCAAGGACGCCGTCACCAGCTCGGCGCGGCCCTTGACGTTCGCATTCGGCACGCCATGGGCTTTCAGCGTGAGTTTGCCCTGCTCGGCGCCGGCGAGGGCCAGCCGTTCTGGCATAAGGCCGGGAACCAGCAGGCTCAGCAGCGCCTGCGGCCGGTCGCCCGCAACGGTGCCATCAATGTCGATCTCGGCATCGGCGAGCTTGGCCGGCTCGCCAATGGCCTTGGCGATGGCGGAAACATCCGCGCCGCCCGCCTTCCCCTTCACCTGGACCGAGGCTTTGGTCGCATTGCCGTCCCTGACCGCGGTAAGGCCCACCTGCAAGTCCAGGGGCGCAAGGCTCGCAAGCTGCTTCGATTTGGTCACGCTTTCGGTCATGCCCAAAAGCTCGGCCGCCACGCGCAGGCCGTCGGCGGTCGCTGCTTGCAGCGCGAAGTCCACCTGACCCACGGGAGCGTCGCTCAAGCGCTCGATATGGCCTTTGCCGTTGAGCGCGATGGCGCCCGTGGCAGCAAAGTCGAGGCGCTCCACGTCAAGGACATCCTTAGCAAGCGTGAATTTCGCATCGAGCTTGCCTGGAGGGATGTTGGGAAGCAGGAGCTCGCCCACGCGCAAGGTCACATCCGCCTCGTCGTCGCGGAGCGAGGTGAGGAGGTTCGGCGCGGCCCCCGACGCTGCGTCCTTGGTCGCCGTGGACGCCGGCAGCCAGCTGCGCCAGGCGGCGCTGTCGCCCAGCACCTCTCTAAGGTCGAGCCGGTCGCTGTCGAGGGCAAGATCGATCAGGCGCTGCTCACGACCATGGTAGTGCAAGGCACCGCTGAATTTCGTCCCGCTCAGCTCGCCGCTCGCATCGTTGAGATCGAGATTGCCGCCGCCAATGGTGGCCTTGGCGGACAGCGCGAAGGCGCCCACCGACGCTTGCCCAGACATTTCGCGGTCGCCGGCGGCCCAGCGGGTGAGCGTCCTGAGCTTGGAGCCCTCGAGCTTGAGCGGGCCTTCGAATACCGGGGCCCCCTTGGCGCGGCTCAGGCGCCCCGAAGCCTCCAGCCTAGTCTCGCCCGGTAGCTCGGCCTTGAGATGCTCGATCGTGACCGCGCCGTCGCGCGAGGCGAGCGCGAGGTCAATGTCGCCGATCAAATCCCCACCAAGGCTCGCCTGATCGAGATTGATCAATAGCGCGCCCTCCCCGACCGAGGCGGCCTCTGCCAGCAGCTTCTCGGCAACCGCGCTGAGAGCCTCGGCTGCGGAAAGCTCGGCTTGGGGCTCAGTCTTCGCGCCCACCGCGAGCAGCGTATCGACGTCGATCCAACGCGCCGAGAGCTCGCCGGCGGCTTTGGGGTGCTCGCCGAAATCGAGCGCGAGCTTGCCTTTCAGCATCTGCGAGCGGCCCTTGGCATGGAGGGTGAACTCGAAGGACGGCAGCTCGGCGCGGTCGGGCGTCGCCTTGACCTCACCCTTCAGCTCGAAGGCCGAGAGGTTGGTCTCGGGGGTGAGCGCCTCGTCCCCAGCCTGCGGCCCGGCCGCCGGTGTCGGCGGCTCGGCGGCCTGCTGCCCAGCCTGCGGCCCGGCAGCTTGCGGCTCCGCGGTCTGCTGTACAGCGGGGAGGTTCGGGGCAATGCGAATGATGAGGTTGCCGGCATAGCTGGGCTTCTGCCGCAAGCCCGTCACGTCGCCCTCGAGCAGATAGGTGGTGCTGCGGTCGGGATCGCGCAGCGCCGATTTCAGCCGGAACAATCCATCGGCGTCGCTCGCGCTCGTCGAGAAGCGAAGCTCCTGGTGGCGGCCTGCAAAATCATAGGTCGCGGAGACCTTATAGGGCCCGGACAGCGAGCCAGCGCTTGCTTCGCCTTCGACCCCAGCGATCACCAGCGAGGGCTGTCCCGGCCGCATCACCTCGATTCTGCCGCCGGTGACGCTGACCTCGTCGAGCAGGACCTCTTTCGGAACAAAGGGAAGGGCCTCTCCGGGCCGCCCCACATCGCTCCAATTGCTGCTGCCATCCTGCCGGAGCGCCAGGCGTAGGACAGGGTCAGAGATCGTGATGTTGCGGGCCTCGACGCCGCCACCGAGTAAGGCGCCGATATTGAGCCAGGCCTCGATCGACCGCGCCTCGAGCAAGGGCTGGTCGAACCGTCCGTCCTGATCGGCGACCTTGACGTCATCGAAGCGGAGCTCTGGCGCGGGCAAAAGCACCAGATGCACCTTTCCACCAACCTTCACCGCACGGCCGAGCAGCTTCGCCGCTTGCGTCTCGAACACCGGCCGGTAGTCGTTCCAGTCGATGAAGAGCGGCGCCGCGAAGAGCGCGCCGAGCACGACGATCAGCACTGCCGTTAAAGTGAGCAGAAACGAGTTCACGAAGGTCTATGCCTTAGGCTCGGACGCGAGCATTCGCAGGGCATTTGGCAAAGCCAGGGGACCCTTTGGTCCTGTCCGCCCGCAAGTTTGGTCATGATAACGCAAAGTTCTTGTCAGGATTGAGGATTTTCAACGGGTCTAGCGCCTTTTTTTATGGCAACCATGACTTCGACGCCCTGCCCGTGCTCTTGCGCGAGATAGCGGATCTTGCCCCGGCCCACGCCGTGCTCGCCGCTACAGGTGCCGTCCGTGCGCAAGGCCGCGCATATACGCCGATTGACCGCTTCGATCGACCTGATCAAGCCAAATCGGCACGCGGCCCCGACCTGGCGCCCCCGCCTGGCCGCTCGCCGTCAGTTCAGCTTGTAGGCCGTGAAGATGATGCTCGGCACGACCGGCTCGCCGGCGGGTTTGGACGCAATCATCGTCACGGCGGCCGGGTGGTTTGCAGCCGCGAGTTGCTGATCGGCGCTTGACAACTGAGCGAAGGGTGCCGCGACAGCGGCAGATGCCGCCAGGCTCAGCAAACAACCGGCAAACGGCGCGCGAAAGTTGACCATGACTTTCTCCACAAATGGCAGCGAAGCATTCGTCTACGGGAACAGTGATGAAGCTTCGTGAATGTCGACCAACGTGCCGATCGCGTCCACTCGTAAGCTTAGTCATGATACCGCAAAGATCTTCCCGGGATTGAGAATATTCAACGGGTCCAGCGCTCTTTTTATCGTAAGCATCACCTTAACGCCCTGCCCATGCTCTTGCGCAAGATAACGGATCTTGCCCTGGCCCACGCCGTGCTCGCCGCTACAGGTGCCGTCCATGCGCAAGGCTCGGGCGATCAGCCGGTCGAGGAAGCCCTGCACCGCGCGCCTCTCGGTGGCGTTGCCACTATCGAGCAGCGGCGTGACATGGAAATTGCCGTCGCCGACATGGCCCACGATCGGGGCGAGCAGGCCGATCCTGTCAATATCGGCGCGGGTCTCGCCGACGCAAGCGGCAAGGGCGGAGATGGGCACGCAAACATCGGTCGTCACAACCTCGGCGCCGGGCCGCAAACCCCGCGCGGCCCAATAGGCATCGTGGCGGGCTTGCCAGAGCTTGCTCCGCTCTTCCTGACGCTCCGCGTGAGCGAGCTCCCCTCCCCCGTGCTCCCGCGCAATCTCGGCGAAGGTTTCGACCTGCTCGCGGGTCGCGGCGGAGGTGCCGTGGAACTCGAGAAACAGCGTCGGCTGCTCGGCCAGGGTAAGCCGCGAATAGGCGTTGCAGGCCTTGATCTGCACCTCGTCGGCGAGCTCGATGCGCGCCAAGGGAAGGCCCATCTGCATGGCGGCGATGGCGGCGTTGCAGGCGCCTTCGATGGTGGCGAAGGGGCAGACTCCTGAGAGGATGGTTTCAGGGATGCCGGCGAGCTTGAGGGTGAGCTCGGTGATGATCCCGAGCGTGCCCTCGGAGCCTATCAACAGACGGGTGAGATCGTAGCCGCTTGCCGATTTCCGGGCGCGCTGCCGAGTCTTGACCAGGCTGCCGTCGGCCATCACCGCTTTGAGGCTCAAGACATTGTCGCGCATGGTGCCGTAGCGCACCGCGTTGGTGCCGGAGGCGCGGGTCGCCGCCATGCCGCCGAGGCTTGCATCGGCGCCGGGATCGATCGGGAAGAAGAGCCCGCGGTCGCGCAGATAATCACTCAGGGCCTTGCGGGTAACGCCGGGCTCGACCACGCAATCGAGGTCTTCCTCATGCACGGCGAGGATGCGGTTCATGCGGGAGAGATCGAGCGAGACGCCGCCGAAGGGCGCATTGACGTGGCCTTCGAGCGAGGTGCCGGTGCCGAAGGGGATCACCGGCACTCGTGCCTCCGCGCAAAGCGTCACCACCTCGACCACCTCGGAGGTCGCTTCCGCGAACAGCACCGCATCGGGGGGTTGCGTCGCGATCCAGGTCAAGGTGTTGGCATGCTGCTCGCGCAGCGCAGCGCCGGTCGAGAAGCGAGCCCCGAAGCGCGCGGCAAGCTTGGCGAATAGGGTTTGCTTCGCTTCCGCCGATGGGCGCTCGCCCGCGTCTTCCGTGACCATGGTCATGCGGCACTCTAGCACCGCTCTCATTCGCTGAAAGCCAGAGCATGATCCCGCAAAGGTGCAGACCTTTAGGGCAAGATCACGCGGCAAAAAAAGATTTCAGGGGTGGCGCTGTCCGAGGCAGACGGGTCAGGAGCCCGCGACGTCGAGCACGGCGACGTAATGCACGCTCGCGGCGGTGAGCACGAAACCGTGCCAGATGGCGTTCTGGAATGGCAGGCGCTCCCAGAGATGGAACACCACGCCGACAGTATAGAGCACCCCGCCGATCGCGAGCAGCGTCAGCACACGCTCCGGCACCGCCGACGCGAGTGGATGCCAAGCCAAGATCACGGCCCAGCCCTGGACCAGATAGAGCGCCGTGGAGACGCCTTCGAGATAGCGCGGCGCGAACAGCTTGATGGCGATGCCGATGGCTGCCATGGTCCAGACCACGGCGAGCAAGCCGAGCCCCCAAGCAACGTCCATCTTCATCAGCGCGAACGGCGTGTAAGTGCCGGCAATCATGAGAAAGATCGCTGCGTGGTCGAGGCGGCGAAACACCTCCTTGAGCCTCGGGCGGACGATGAGGTGATAGCCTGCGGAGCAGCTGAAGGTGGCGACGAGGGCGAGACCATAGATGGCGAGGCTGACGCTCCAGAGCGTGGCTTGCGCCTTGACGCCGATGATCAGAAGCGCTGTCAGCGCCACAAGGCTCGCGGTGACGCTGATCACGTGAATGCAGCCGTCGGCCACACGCTCGCGCATCGAATATTGAGGGAACCCCACGCCACCCATACTCAGCTCCGTCCTTTCAGTCACTATCCAAGCAGATAGAGATTGACGAGGAGCTTACCAAGGGATGTGGCGGAGGCGAGGCATCGGCGTCGCGGCGTTTCAGCCGCAAAAAGCCCGCGCCAAAGCCCACCGTCATCGCCGGGTTGGCCCGGCGATGACAAAACCTCTAAGGCCGACGCCTGCTAGTTGCCGCAGACGGCCGAGCCCGATGTACAGACATAGGGAACGACCACGCCCGTGAAGCAGGTCGTATAGGTCTTCGCCGTCACCACGTCAGGCTTGAGAAGAGCGTATTGAGGGACCACGGGCCGGACGGTCTTCCAGAACGGGTCGGGCTTCACCTTGTGCGCACTCATGGTGATGGACTTCCACCCCTTGGAGTGCTTCAGGTCATTGGCGCTTTCAACCGCCAGCGCCTGCGAGCTTTTCAAGGCCTCGGCCCGGGTGTCAGCGCTGTGAGTGGCGGAAATCACCTGACAGCCCGCCGCCGCAGGCTGATGCGCCCAAACCGCAAATGCAAGCACACCAAGCCCAACGATCTTCGCCGCTCGAAGCATAGAATTTCCCCCAGAAAGAATTGCCCCGCGATGACGCCCTTTTTGCCAGCGACGCATTACGCATGCAACCCGCTTGACGCACTCTCCCCTGTGGCTTTTTGCCCGCGCGACGGGAGCGCGCATGCCGGCGAGCGCAAGGTCTTGCCCTTTTTCGCGCAAGCCCGATGTATAGTTTGAGAGCAATGACAAAGATTCGCGTGAACGCGCTGCCGGCTGCGGAGCCACCCCCCGAGACTGAGCCGCTGCCAACCTCCATGCGGGCCATGGGCCTTAAGCCCATGCGCTATCTCGAAGCGCTGAACCCAGAGCAGCGCGAGGCCGTGGAAAACCTTGACGGGCCGCTGCTGGTGCTTGCCGGCGCGGGGACCGGCAAGACGCGCGTGCTCACCACCCGCATTGCCCATATTTTGAGCTTGGGCCGTGCGCGGCCCTCGCAGATCCTCGCCGTCACCTTCACCAACAAGGCCGCTCGGGAGATGAAGGCCCGAATCGGCCAGCTGATCGGGGGCGTGGTCGAGGGCATGCCCTGGCTCGGCACCTTCCACGCAATCGGGGTCAAGATCCTGCGGCGCCACGCCGAGCTGGTCAATCTCAAGCCCTCCTTCACCGTGCTCGATACCGACGACCAGATCAGGCTGTTGAAGCAGCTGCTGGAGGCCGAGAACATCGACGAGAAACGATGGCCCGCGCGGCTGCTCGCGGCGATGATCGACGGCTGGAAGAACCGAGGGCTTACGCCGAAGCGCGTGCCGGAGGGCGAGAGCTTCGCCTTCGCCAATGGCAAGGCCCGCGATCTCTACGCGCTCTATCAGCGGCGGCTGAAGGAGCTCAATGCGGCCGATTTCGGCGATCTGCTGCTAGAGAACCTGAGGCTGTTCCAGGAACACCCCGACGTTCTCGCGCAATTCCAGCAGCGCTTCGCCTTCATGCTGGTCGACGAATATCAGGACACCAATGTCGCGCAATATCTGTGGCTCCGGCTGCTCGCGCAAGGAAGCCGCAATATTTGCTGCGTCGGCGACGACGATCAGTCAATCTATGGCTGGCGGGGGGCGGAGGTCGACAACATCCTGCGCTTCGAGACGAATTTTCCGGGCGCTAAGATCATCAGGCTCGAACACAACTACCGCTCCACCGCCCATATCCTCGGCGCAGCCTCAGGGCTGATCGCCCACAATAAGGGGCGCCTCGGCAAGACGTTGCGCACCGATGGGAGCGCCGGCGAAAAGGTCGAGGTGCAGGGCTGCTGGGACGATGAGGAGGAAGCCCGCATTATCGGCGAGGACATCGAGCAGCTGCAGCGTCAGGGGCAACGTTTGAGCGAGATCGCCATCCTGGTGCGGGCGAGCTTCCAGATGCGCGCCTTCGAGGATCGCTTCATCACGCTTGGGCTCCCCTACCGCGTGGTCGGCGGCCCGCGTTTCTATGAGCGCCAGGAAATCAGAGACGCGACCGCCTATATCGAGGTGACGCTCAATCCCGCCAATGATCTCAAATTCGAGCGGATCATTAACACGCCGCGGCGGGGCTTGGGCGAGTCGAGCCTGAAGTCACTGCATCAACTTGCCCGCGCGAGAGGCGTGCCGCTGATGCAAGCGGCGCGGCTGATCGTCGAGACCGAGGAGCTGAAGCCAAAGTCCCGCAAGGCGCTGTCCGACCTCATCGGCGCCTTCGACCGCTGGCGCTCGCTGATCGAGACCATGCGCCATACTGAGCTGGCCGAGCTGATCCTCGATGAGTCCGGCTACACCCAGATGTGGCAGGCGGAGAAATCGCCGCAGGCGCAGTCGAAGCTCGAGAACCTGAAAGAGCTGATCCGCTTCATGGAGGAGTTCGATAGCCTTGCCGGCTTCATGGAGCATGTGAGCCTGGTGATGGACGCGGAAAGCGAAGAGGGCACCGAGCGCGTGAACCTTATGACGCTGCACAGCGCCAAGGGGCTCGAATTCGACACGGTGTTCCTGCCGGGTTGGGACGAAGGGCTGCTTCCCCATCAGCGGAGCCTCGACGGATCCGGCCGTTCCGGCCTCGAGGAGGAGCGCAGGCTCGCCCATGTGGGGCTGACGCGGGCGCGGCTCAGGGCCAAGATCAGCTTCGCGCAGAACCGGCGTACCCATGGCATGTGGCAGTCGGCGATTCCCTCGCGCTTCATCGACGAGTTGCCGGTCGACCATGTCGAGGTGGCCGAGGGTAGAGGCTTCCATGGCAGCTACGGGCAAAGCCGCTTCGATACGGCCGAGAATCTGTTCGCGAGCGGTTTCTACGAGACACCGGGCTGGCAGCGCGCGCGCGCGAACCGGCCGCGCGGGAGCACGCCTTCACCGCCGCGGGCGCGGGAGCCGATCACCATCGACGGCACGCTGGTCGCGGCAAGCACCGTGGAGGGCGCCGGGCTCGAGGTCGGCATGCGCGTGTTCCATCAGAAATTCGGCTATGGCCGCGTCGCCCAGGTCGATGGCAACAAGCTCACCGTCGATTTCGACAAGGCCGGGCGCAAGAAGGTGGTGGATAGCTTCGTCGAGCGGAGCTGAAATGATCGGCGATGTTGCGGCCAGGGGATGCGTTTCAACCAATCCGAACAAGCTTGATGGCTAAGTCTGTCGCCGCGTTTCTCCTGCTCGTCTTCGCCGCCACCGAGGCCCTCGCGCTCTCCGGCGCGACGCCGGACCTCAACGACCGCTTTCCTTACGTCGTCGCCATCAAATACCGCCAGCGCTTCATCTGTTCTGGCACGGTCTTGTTCCCGCGCATCGTCGTCACCGCCGCGCATTGCGTGCAGAAGGAGCTCGACATGCGCAAGAACCTCTTCGCCGACGAATATCTGCGCCGCTCGCAATTGACCGTGGTCGCGGTGCGCAACGGCAAGCCGGAGAGCTATGCCGTTGCCAACGTGATCGCCTCGCCGGTGTGGCGGAATTACGTGGCGAAACCGAACGCCGGCGAGCGCTACGCCTACGACCTCGGACTCATCATCACCAAGGACCCGATCGACGTCCCGACTCCGCCAAGCCTGCAGAGCCTCGCCGCCGATTGGCGGGTGCCGACCCACACTGTGCCGGACGCGGCAAAAGGGGACGTGGTGGACGATGGCACGCAGGCCTGGCGGGACACTCTCGCCGAGGCGCTCACCCGTAACGGCATCTTTGTGGGCTTTGGGGCCACCGACTGCTCGGCGCTCACCCGCTGCGGCGGCATGGGCATCCGCCGTTATCGCTCCGTCGAGATCAGGGACCCGGTGGAGTGCTTCAATGCGGCCATCGACGCGCATGGCAAGCCGGGGAGCCCGAGGATCGAGGCGAGCGCCGCCGCGGTGTTGCCGCTTGCCGTGTGGTGCACCGATTTCGGCGTGATGCCGGGAGACAGTGGCGGCGCGCTGCTCATCGAAGGGCCGGCCGGCAAGCTCTATTATCTCGGCGTGATCTCCTCGCATTGGGGCAGCTATACCGAGAAGGCCACCAAACGGGAGGTCGACAAGCGGAGCTTCGCCGCCGCGCTCTACCCCAGCCTCGATCTCATCTCCGAAGAGGCCCGCAAGCTCGGCTATGGGCCGTAGGCGCAGGGGGCAGAAGCAAGGCAATAACGCCCATGAGCGGACCTCGTTGGACAGGCTAAGGCAAGCTCGTTGGGCCGTGGCTGCCGACGCTTTTT
>Ga0116217_10000862_pt1 | contig 30432 bp, 31 predicted proteins | sample Sb_taG_6_FD_89697 | JGI IMG/M metagenome (GOLD analysis project Ga0116217, IMG submission 89697) | Peat soil microbial communities from Weissenstadt, Germany - Sb_50d_4_PS metaG | ecosystem: Environmental > Terrestrial > Soil > Wetlands > Peat | place: Germany: Weissenstadt | collected 2010-09-21 | reverse complement strand
TCCGCCGACCTCGCCGCCGACGGCATCGTCGACCAGGTGATCCCCGAGACGCCCGCAGACCCGGGCCGGTTCTGCCGCGACCTCGGGCACGCGCTGCACCGGGCGCTCGAGGACTTGGCACACCAGGGCGACGACACACGCCTGGCCGGGCGCCTGCGCCGCTACCGCCGCCTTGGGATGTCACCCCATCGGCGGCCGTTACCCGCGCTGCCACAACCTGGCAGCAGGCCATGCCGCCGCAGCCCGTATGGCTGAGGCAGCCGCGGCCCGAGCGACAAGCGGAAACCCGGCCCACGGTTCCCTGGCCCGCTACGCGACGTCACGATTCATCGCGACCGGCGGGCCGCACCTCAACCGGGAAACACTCCTCCCTGCCGATTTTGCGTGGCTCGTGGTCGCGCTGGATCGACCGCGAGTCGAGCACAGTGCGCCCGGTTATGGGCCTGCGCATCGGGGGTTAGGAAAGCGTTCCGCTGCGATCCGGTTTCCGGCCGGTAATCCGGTGGGGCAGCCGTCGACCCGCGGCCCGGCGAGTCGGGCCTGGCGGCGTGCTGGTGCGGGGTGCTCCCTGATCCTGTTCAGCGTCCTTGCCCATGGGCTGCGGGCAATGCGTCAGGTTGCCCTGGGGCTTGGCTGGCGATTATGGCGTGGCATGGGCCAAGGTGGGTGTTCTTCCGGTGAGGACCGCGGCCACGTCCTGGCGGCGGCTGACGCCCATCTTGCCGAACATCGTCTTGAGGTGGTCGCGGACGGTATGCACGGAGATGAACAGCGCTGTCGCGATGTCCTCTGTGGACAGTCCGTCGATCACCAGCCGCGCCACCTCCCGCTCGCGGCGGGTGAGTCCCCAGGCCCGCATGAGCAGCGGTGCCAGGTCATCGGCGGGGGCGGCCTCCAGGGTGACGGCGTAACCAGCCGCGACATCAGATCCGGTGGTGAGCGCCGCGGCCCGGATGACCACCCAGGTCCCGTCCGCCGCCCGGGCGCGCACCCGGGCGGACCGCCGTTCCGGCGAGGCCGCCACGTGCGTGGCGAGGACGTAGACGTGCGGGGGTAGCGGCTCGGCGGGGTTGGGCCCGCGGATGCCCAGGCGGTCGATCCAGCGCCACGCCTGCTCGGTGGCGGCGACCACGGACTGGTCCTGGTCCAGGATGATCGTGCCCGGCTCCGCGGCGGGGGCAACGCCACGCGGGGCCGGGGTACGCAGGTCGGCCCTGACCCGGGGTGCCAGCAGCGGCGCCACGTCGGCCACGAACTTTACGTCCTCTTCGCTGTAATGCCTGCGTGCGCTCTCGCGGTGCAGGTGCACCAGCGCCCAGCACGCCCCGCCCGCGTTGAGCTGGACGCGCATCTTGTCGCCGACGCCCGCAGGACCCCACACCTCCCGCCAGCTCAGATCGCGGCGCAGGTCGCCCCCGGTCATCGCGGCGAGCGTGGTGACCGGACCGCTGGTCGCGAACCCCTGCCGAGGAGGCTGGCTCCCTGGCCCGCCTGGCTCATTCCAGGCCTGGGGCAGCATCCGGAAGAAACGGCGCAGGGCCTGGTCAACGACCCGGTTCTCGCCGGAAACGCGGACGGGCAACCGGGCGCCTGGATCGGTGAGCAGCCAGCCCCACCCGTCGACGCCGATCGCGCGATGCAGAAGGACGATGGCCTCATGGCGGAACGAATCGTTGTCGGGCGTGCCCCCGGCGAGGCTGACCAGGGCCGCACGCGCCCGGTCCCGCGCCGTATAGGTCCCCATGACCGTAGGTTACGTACAGTTGCCCGCCGCGAATACCCCTCAGATGTGGGGTACCGGCCGGCTGATCCCTGCGGTGATCGTTGGGGCATGACCGTAGATCACGCGACCGAAGCGCCGGCCGCCGCCGGCGCCAGGGTCCTGCTGGAGATCACGTGGGCCACGTGGCGGTTCGCCGCCATCAGCGGGCTGCTCAGCATCGGCGTCTTTGAGCAGCTGGCCGACGGCCCGCTGACTATTGACGAGCTTGCCGGACGGTGCGGCGCCAACCCCGAGATCCTGCGACGCGTGCTCCGCTGCGTCGCGGCGACCGGGCTACTGCATTCGGTCGGCCCGCAGCGGTATGAGCTGACCGACGCGTGCCGCGCGGCGATGGACGGATTCGCGTTCGGCGGCTTCCGGTTCAACGCCGATCCCGAGATATGGAATGCGCTCGGCGAGATCACCGAGACGATCCGCACCGGCAAGGCGCCCCTCATCGACAGATACGGCGGCCTGTACGGCTACCTCGCGACCCAGCCGGTGACCGCCGCCGGGTTCGACATTCTGATCAAGGGCATGTTCGCCGCTGCCGCCAGGGCACTGGCGCAGGCGATCGACTTCGCCGGCCTGGGCACCGTCGTCGATGTAGGCGGCGGGCACGGCGGATTCATTACGGCCATCCTGCAGGCACACCCCGGCGTGCGCGGCATCCTGACCGAACTCGACCGAGCCCTTCCGGGGGCGAGAATGCACCTGGCCGCCAACGGCCTCGCGGATCGCTGCGACGTCGTGGCCTGCGACTTCTTCGCCGACCCGCTGCCGCCAGGCGCCGGCGGCTACCTGCTCGCGCACGTCATCCACAACTGGAATGACGAGCAGGCACTCGCCATCCTGCGCGCCGTCCGCGCCGCGATCCCTGGTAATGGCCGGCTACTGCTGGTCGAGGCGATCATTCCCGACGACGACTCACCGCACCTCGCGAAGGACCTGGACATCCGGCTGCTCACCATTCTCCCGGGCGGCGAGCGCACCGAGTCAGAGTACGCGCGGCTGCTCGCCACGGCTGGCTTCCGCCCCGAGCCGGCATCAAGCCTCGCGGGCACCGACTCCGTAATGGTGGCCATCCCGGCCAGCTAAAGCTCTCAAGTCGGCGTACACCGAAGATGACCGGGTTGTGCAGCTCCTCACCTGCTACGGCACCCACCAGGGCGAGTTCCCCGGCATCCGGCCCACCGGCCAGCAGGTGACGTTCTAGGTCATCGAGATCAGCGGGGCCGACGCAGACGGGAAGTTCACCGAGCACTGGTCCTCGATCGACGTGCCGACCGTGCTGCGCCTGCTCAGTGCGCCACCTCAAACCTGACCTGCACCTTCACCAGGAGAACCAGATGGCCGACCGGTGGCTGGTACTCGGCTTCCTGCTGGTCGGCGGAATCCAGATCTTCCTGGCCGACCTGGGCATATTCAGCTTCCGCGACCAGGACGCGGCCGTCGGCAGCAGCGCCTTCGACGCGCACTAGACGCTCGGCTTCACCGTGGGCGGTATCGCGGTCGTCATGTTGATCGTCGCGCTGATCGCCCGGCCTGGCGTCCTGCCGGCATGCTTGACCGGGGTGCTGGTCGTGCAGACCTGCCTGGTGCAGAGCCTGCTGGCCAGCCTGGCGACAACACTGCCCTGTACGGCGGCCTGCATGCCCTGGATGGCCTTCTCGCACTGGGCATCGCCGGCTTCCTGTGCGTAACGGCCCGCAGGTGGCGGGCATGAAGGCTGCCGTCACCGTGGCCCGGCGGGTCGGGTCCGCGGATCACGTCCCGGCCGGGCGGCGGGCGGCCCGGATCAGCGCCGGGGTGGGCGCGGCGGTCGTCCTGGCCGCGGTGGCCGGGGTGGCCCTGACCTTTTTGGCGCGGGCTGCCTTCAAGGGCAACGACCTGGTCTTTAACCTGGCCCCGCTGGCCGCGGCGGTGGCCTACGCCGCGCTCGGCGCTCTGGTCGTCCTCCGCGCGGGAAACCCCATCGGCTGGCTCATGCTGGCCGAGAGCGCCGGCCTGGTCATTATGACGCTGGCTTCCACCTACTGTCTGCTGGGGTCACCACCTTCCCCGGGGACCTGCCGGCGGCCAGACAGGCGGGCACGCTCGCGGAAAGCGGTTTCGCCAGCGTCGTGTTCATCATCGTGTTGATGTTCTTGCTGTTCCCGACCGGGAAACTGCCGTCCCGGCGGTGGCGGCCGGTCGCGGCGGCGGGCATCGCGGCGACCGCGCTGAGCACGATCGGCCTGGTCCTCGGGCCGCGCCTAGTGGAGATTCCCGCTCCTGGCGGGATCTCGGCGACCTTCGCCAACCCGTTCGGCACTCCGCGGCTACCGTCCGTACTGATCGGCACGATCATTGGGCTGGGCGTCGTGGTCGTCCCGTTCCTGGCGGCCTCGTTCGTCTCGCTGGCCGTGCGGTACCGGGCCGGGTCCTGGCTCCTGCGGCAGCAGATAAAGTGGCTGGTCCTCGTGGCGGGCGCATTTCTGGCCAGCCTGCTCGCCTTGCTGTCCACCGGGGTCGGCCAGCCCGGCCTGAACGCCGCAGCCAGCGCCGTGTCGGCGGTTGTCCCGCTGTTCGGTATCCCGGCCGCGATCGGCGCCGCCATCCTCAGGTACCAGCTCTACGACATCGACCGGATCATCAGCCGGACCCTGTCCTACGCCATCGTGACCGGGCTGCTGGTCGGGGTGTACGTCGGCCTGGTACTGCTCGCCACCCAGGTGCTGTCGTTTTCCTCCCCGGTGGCGGTCGCGATATCCGCGCTGACCGCCGCGGCGCTGTTCAGCCCGCTGCGCAGCCGGGTCCAGCAGGCCGCCGACCGCAGGTTCAACCGGGCCCGCTACGACGCCGACCGGACGGTCACCGCCTTCGCCGCACGGCTGCAGGGGGAGACCGACATCGGCGCGGTCCGCGCCGACCTGCTCGGCACCGTGAACCGGACCCTGGAACCGGTCCAGCTCTCGCTCTGGCTGAGCCCTGGTCCTGACCACGGCATCCAGACTGATCATCAGCGCGATCGCCAGATTGGCGGCCAACGGGGCGTGCCCGGGGAATCCTCGTGAACGTGACCGCCAAGCAGACCGCGCCCAACACCCACCAGATGGTGGTCATCCACCGGATCTTCCGCCGGGAGTTCCCGCTGCTCGCCGGGGTTGTCCCGCGCGCCTCGGACGGTGATGCCCGGCGGTTCGCGCACATCGACTTCTGCGTCAGCAGCCCGCACAATGACCACCGCCGAGGACGAGTCCTGTGGCCGACCCTGCTCGGACGCGCACAGCCGCACGCTCAACTGGTGCACGGGTTGGAAGTCCAACAGGCGGAACGCTCGAGGACCGCGCCCTGATCCGCGGCAAGGCGCAGGCGCCTGCCCGGATGATGTGTCGCCTCGGGGGCAGGCGGAAGTACGAGCGTTACATCGGCCGCGTCCTTGGAGCAGGCCGGTGACCGCTGCCATCAGCTGCGCGGCGTCAGCCAGAGGGTCGGCGCGACGGGGCGCTCACCGACATCGATCTTTACCTCGTCCCCGGCGTCACCGGTCTTCTCGGCCCGAACGGAGCGAGCAACCACCCTGCTCCGGCTGTTTGCGACCGCGCTGGCGCCGACGGGGGGCCTCCCTCGAGGACGCCTACCTCCTGCTGCTGCACGGAGCCAGCACGGCACCGGATCGCGGCCGCGACGGGGAGGTCCTGACGTGACGGCGAGCATCACCGCGGCCTAGCCCGTGGCGGCGGCCGACCTGATCACGCTGACCCGCTGCGTGGCCCGCCGGTTCGCCCGTAACCCGATCTTCCTCGCTGCCGCCGCGCTCACCGCCTACGTACTGTGGGACGGCAGAGCCGCGCTGTGTACGAGCACCGTCTACCCGGCGATCTTCCTCTGCGGCTCCGGAATGGTGAGGACGTTCTGGCTCACCCGGTCGATGGACCGCAATGCGGAGGCCCTCGACGTGTCGCCGACGACCCCGCCAGCTCGCACCGCCGCGCTCCTCCTGGCCGCGATTGTGCCCTTGCCGTGCGGTTGCTGATCAGCCAACCGAACCGCCAGTTCTGCGCGCAAGACTTGTCGCGTGCAAAGCAGCTGCTCGACGCACCGAACGGCGGGAGTGTGCGCGTCATCCCGGGGAAAAGGGCTGGTCACGCACTGTCGTGTGCAGCGTCTCCACCTTCGGGACCCGATCGGGCCATCGCGTTTGGTCAGGCCGAGGTCCTGGCGGCCGCGTCGTCTGCCGTGGGCCGGTAAACCTCAGGCAGGCATCAGGTACGTCCGAATCGGCGGGTCACCCTGGGCCTGCGCACCGGCGTGCTCCGGCCAGGCCGCCCGGCTCTCGCAGGGTACTACCTGGCCGATAGGCAGAAATTTTCGCGGTTGCGTGTCGAGGCCCGCCGGCTGGCTCCGACTGCTGGGTACCGGCGGCCACCCGGGCCGCCCCCACGGGAGGAGCAATGATGACCAAGGTCACCGCCCAGATGTCCGTTTCGCTCGACGGCTACTACGCCGGGCCCCGCGCCTCGACCGACCCCCACGACACGGCGGCCTGGCTGGAAGGCCCCGAAGGACCCGGGTTCTTCCGGGTCACCCGCTGGGTCATCGACGCCATGGGGTGGCGGGCGCGGCAGGGCTACGCCGGCGGCGAGCGGTCGGTCAACTCACAGATCATCGAGGAGACGTTCGCCGCCGCCGGCGCCTACGTCATGGGCCGGCGCATGTTCGACGGCGGCGAGATCCCGTGGGGTGATACCCCGCCGTTCCGGGCGCCGGTGTTCGTGGTGACCCACCGCCCCCGGGAGGTCCTCCAACGGCAGGGCGGGACCAGTTTCACGTTCGTGACCGACGGGGTCGAGCGGGCCGTCGCACTGGCGAAGAGCGCCGCCGGCGGCAGGGACGTCGCCGTCGCCGGAGGCGGCACGCTGCTGCGTCAGGTGCTGGCGGCCGGGCTGCTGGATGGACTCGAGCTGCACATCGCCCCGGTGCTGCTCGGCGACGGCATGCGGCTGTTCGACGCCAGCCTCGGGCTGGACACCCGCGAGGGCATCGAGCTCACCCCGGGCCGCGTGATCGAGACACCCGAGGTGACCCACATCCGCTACATGGTCGGTCCCCGGGTCAAGCTAGAACTCGATGATCGCGGCGCCGGCAGCAGCTGACAGGGACGGCCCGCCAGCACACGCTGCTGATCTGCCGCGGCGAGGAGCCGTTCAGCCCGGCTGGCCCGCAGACCTTCGCCGAGATCGCGCGGGAAGACAGACGTGCTCAGCCGGAGCTGTCCGGATCGGGCGAGCTGGCCCCACGGCTTCGCCGGCCAGCCCGGCGCCCAGGTGATACGGGCGGCCGACGGTTCCCGGCGGTAACGGCTCCCCCGCGCCGAGGCCGGGAATCCAGGGGTCTGGGGCACCGCGATGCCCAGACCCTGGATCGCCTCCGTACGTCCGGCACATAACACGCGGTCACCCGGGCTTGCAGGTTCGCGTCGTGGTAGCGGCGCCGCCTGTCAGGCGCACGGTGATCCGACATGCCTCAACACCGCCAGAGGAGGATACTTTGCGTCGCGGAGGCTCCCGTGCTGAGGCTGGTGTTCCAGCCCCGGGGATTTTTGGGTCGGCGGGGGATCACCTGCGGCTGTGTCCGTCTCACCCCGGCGTTGGCCCGGTGGTGCCGCCCTGAGGGGTGATTAGGCCGGTCTCGTAGGCGTAGACGACGGCCTGGATCCGGTCGCGCAGGCCGAGCTTGGCCATGATGTGGCTGACGTGGGTCTTGACGGTCGCCTCGGAGATGTGCAGCAGCGTGGCGATCTCCGCGTTGGAAAGGCCGGAGCCGACCTGGGCCAGCACCTCGCGTTCCCGGGCGGTGAGCTCGGCGAGGCCTTCGCGGTCCGGGGCGCCGGTGGCAGGCAGGTGCGGCAGGAAGCGGCCGATCAGGCGGCGCGTGGTGGAGGGCGCCACCACCGAGTCGCCGTTGTGCACGTTGCGGATGGCGTATAGCAGCTCCTCCGGCGGCGCCGACTTCAGCAGGAATCCACTGGCCCCGGCCCGCAGAGCGGCGAATGCGTACTCGTCCAGGTCGAACGTGGTGAGGATGAGGACCCGGGGCGTTCGGCGGCCTGGCAGATCTCCCGGGTCGCGGCCACGCCGTCCAGCCCGGGCATGCGCGCGTCCATGACCATCACGTCGGCCGGGACCTCGCGCGCCAGGCGGACCGCGGCAGCCCCGTCGGCTGCCTCGCCGACGACGGTGAGGTCGGACTGGCTGCCGAGCACCATGGCGAATCCGGCCCGGACCAGGTCCTGGTCGTCGACGAGCAGCACCCGGATCGTCATGCCGCCCCCCGCGACAGGGTGCCGCAGGGGTCGGCCGTCGCGGCCGTGGCCGGGAGCGGCAGGCGGGCCGTTACCTCGAAACCGCCGCCGGGGCGCGGCCCGGCCTGGACCGTTCCGCCGTACATCGCCGCCCGCTCTCGCATCCCGGCCAGCCCGTGACCCACCAGGTCCGCTGTCGGAACTGCACCATAGCCGGGCAGCCCGGCGGAGCCGCGGCCGTCATCAGTCACGCGGACCAGTAGCTCGTCTTGGCCGTAGCGGAGCGTCACCTCCGCCGCTGTCTCCGGGCCGGTGTGCTTGCGGACGTTGGTGAGCGCCTCCTGCACGATGCGGTACGCCGCGAGCGACAGCCCGGCGGGCAGGCGCCGGGCGGCGCCTTCCACGGTGTAGCTGGCGCGCATGCCGGCCTCGCGGGCCTGGGTCACCAGCTGCGCGATCTCGTCCGCCGCGGGGGCTGGGGCAAGCGGTGCCGCCTCCGAGCCGGTCCGCAGCACCCCGAGCAGGCTGCTCATCTCCGACAGGGCCTGCCGGCCGGTGCGGCCGATCTCGGCCAGGGCCTGACGCGACTGCTCGGGTGCGGCGTCAAAGGCGTAGGCGCCCCCGTCGGCCTGCGCCACCATGACGCTGAGGTTATGGGCGATCACGTCATGCAGCTCCCGGGCAATGCGAGCGCGCTCCGCTGCGGCGGCGACCTGAGCCTGGGCGTCCCGCTCCCGTTCGGCCCGGACAGCACGCTCCTCCAGCGAGACGGCGTAGGCCCGCCGGTAGCCCATCGAGTCCCCGAGTACCCAGGCGCTCACCGGGGCCAGCAGGTAGAGCAAGGCCGTCACGAGGAAGAACTCCACCTGGTGCCGGGGCTGGCCCGTGTTCCCGCCCGGGTTATACCGCACCACCACGGCCGCGAACAGTACCATGCACGCCGCTAGGGCGGCAGCGAGATGCGCCTGGGCCGTTCGGCCGCGACAGTGTAGAGCAGGACCAGGATGGCGACATCGGCGAACGTGGGCTGCAGCGGGCTGTCGGTGAACTTGGACCCGATCCCGACGGCGACCTGAGCGGCGCCGACGGCGAGCACGGTCGCATAGGCCGCCACCGGGAAGCGCCGACGCACCGCCACCGCGCCGACCAGCGCAAGGCTGGCCGGCAGAACGGCGGCGTTGAGGAGATAGGCGTTGGCGGCGCCGGCCAGCACGACGACCGCCAGCGTCCCGTCTATAAGCCATGGGTGACGCCGCAGCCAGGCGTAGAGCCATTCCACGGACCCAGGGTAACCAGCCTGATCCTGCGCCGTCGTGTCACGCATCGCGGCGGATGAACAACCAGGCGCCGAGGGCGAGCAGGACCGCCGCGTAACCGGAGAACACGGCGAACTCACCCCAGGCGGAGAACAGGTGGTTGGAGACGGATGGCGAGGAGCTGGCGATGGGCATCAGTGCCTGGCCGCCGGGCAGACACCGGACCACGTCCGCAAACCAGCTGTTCGGCAGCGCTTCGGCCAGCGCAGGGATCAGGAAGATCACCCCGAGGATCGAGGTGATCGCCCCCGCGCTGTGCCGGATGATCGCCCCCGCACCGTAGGCGAGCAGCCCGAACACGGCCATGATCGCCGCCGACAGCAGCACCGCGCGCAGCACGCCGGGCGCGCCCAGCGTGGTGTTGTAATGCTTGCTGGACAAGATGGCCTGCCCGACGAAGAAGTCGACAAAGCTGGCGACCAGGGAGATCGACAGCGTGACGGCCGCGAACACCATCGCCTTGGCTGCGTATAGCACGCCGCGGCGCGGCATCACCGCCAGCGAGGTGCGGATCATCCCAGTGGAGTACTCCGAGGTGATAACCAGCGCCCCAAGCACCACGATGATCAGCTCGCCGAGCGCGACCTGTCCCGTCAGGCTCGCTTGCGCCGCGTTGAAGCCCGGGCCGATCCCGTGCGAGACAATACCCGCGCAGTTTATGACCGCCCAGCCGATGCTGGCCACCACCTGGGCCAGCAGTGTCCAGTAGGTGGAGCGGACCGAGAGAATCTTGGTCAGTTCCGAACGCAGCGTGCCGGGCAGGCCAGCCCTTCTTGTCGCGGCGGGTACGGCCCGGATCCGCGCCGGAGTGGCAGGTATTGCTGCCGTGGTCATTTCTGTGCTCCCGTCTTTGCTTGGTACTCGACGCTGTCGGCGGTCAGTTCCATGAACGCCTCCTCCAGGGACACCCTGGCCGGGGCGAGATAGTGCAGCAGGATGCCGTTAGTAAGAGCGAGTTGCCCGACCTCCTCGGCGGACAGGCCGCGGACCGTGAGCTCGTCGGCCTCGCCCCGTTCCAGCGCGCCGCCGGCCGCCGTCACCACCCCGGCTAGCCGCAGGTCATCTGGGGTCTTCACGGTCGCGGCCTGCGCCGCCCCGTCGGCGGTGAACTCGGCTATCGGGCAGTCCGCGATCAGCTTGCCGCGGCCGATCACGATGAGATGGTCCGCGGTGTTCTCCATCTCCGACATCAGGTGACTGGAGACGAACACCGTGCGGCCCTCGGCGGCCAGGGACCGCATGAGCAGCCGGATCCACCGGATCCCCTCCGGATCCAGGCCGTTGACCGGCTCGTCGAACATGAGCACGTCCGGGTCGCCGAGCAGGGCCGCGGCGATGCCCAGGCGCTGGCTCATGCCGAGCGAGAAGCCCTTGGACCGTTTCCCCGCCACGTCCTCGAGCCCGACGATGCCGATGACCTCGTCGACCCGGCTGCGCGGGATGCTGTTGGTCTGCGCCAGGCACAGCAGGTGTTTGTATGCGCTGCGGCCGCCGTGCACGGCTTTGGCGTCCAGCAGCGCGCCGACCTCGCGCATCGCGCTGTACAGTTCGGCGTACGGTTTGCGGTTGACCGTGACCGATCCGGCGGCCGGGCGGTCGAGCCCGAGGATCATCCGCATGGTCGTGGTCTTGCCCGCGCCGTTCGGCCCGAGGAAGCCGGTCACCCGGCCGGGCCGGACCGTAAACGACAGGTCGTCGACGGCTACCTTGTCCCCGTAACGTTTCGTTAGGCCCCGTGCCTCGATCATCCCCGATTCCCTCCTTGGTTCCTGGGTGTTCCCAGGGTCCAGGTAACCCGGAAGGCACCAGGACGCGCGTCGGCCTGAGCGGTGATTTTCAGCTACGACCGGCGGCGGAGCGGGTCATCCCCACGGATGACGGCACAGGGCTCCTTTTGCAGGATCGGCAGCGGGAACCGCCGGCCTTCCGTTGCTCCTGCTCGATGTGGGCCATGAGCGCTAACGGAACGCCGCGAACAACCTGTGAACAATCGGCTGTAATTCACGCCTCCCTGCCGAATAGGAGCAGAAGAGAATTGCGTCGGCCGCGGGCACGTCGGCACCCAGATTAACTAGTTCTGCACGGCCTTCGGCCTACTGCACGATCGGCGTCAGGAGGGCATGCGCCGCTGGCCGGCCTTGAGACCAGCAGCTCGCCCGTCACGGATCGCGGCCACTTGTGTGCTGAGGGCAGCGGCGCGTGTCGGCTGGGCGGGTGGGCCTACAGGGCGGATGCGGGGAGCGCGTCGAGCGTGCCGATGGTCTGGGCGAGGGCGAGGATCTGGCCGTACATCAGGCGCTGGTCGAGCTTGTCCAGGTCGAGCAGCTGCGGCTGCTGCGTGTCCCCGGCCTGCAGCAGGTAGGTGGGCGAGGGGCACAGCGAGACGGTGCCGAGCCCGGCCGCGTACAGCGATGATCCCTCACCGAAGTAGGCCGGGATCGTTCCCGGCCGGACGGTGGCCACGGGATAGTCCGGCCAGCCGCTGACGTTGACCGCGCGGACCGCGGACAGGTAGGCGTCCTGCTCGGCGTTGACCAGGCTCAGAATGTCCCGCGGCATGGTGTAGGTGGTGCTCCACTCCGATCCGCCGGCGGGCACGTACTGTCCGGTCTCGGGGTCGTCGGTCCACATCGTGGCGCCGAGGTGCTCGACGGTCACGCCGAGCACGGCGGCCTGGTAGATGTCCGGGTGGTCGGCCATCCATGTGCTGGCGGCGCCCTGGCCGACCTCGGGGTGGGCGAGGTTCAGGATGGTGCGGCTGAACTGCGGCAGCTGGAAATGCCCCGTGACCAGCGCGAAATACATGTCGCGGTGGCGCGAGGGCAGGGCCGCCAGGTGCCGGGCCAGTGCGAGGAGCCCGAGGCCGCCGTTCTCCTCGGCCGCGTTCGGCCCGTCGGTGTGGGTGTTGATGATGATGTTCTGGCCGGTGTCCCCTGAGCCTTTCAGCCAGCCCCAGACCGTCTCGGTCGCCGCGCCTGTGGTGATGTCGGCGGTGAGCACGAGCGTGGCGGTGGCCTGGCCGCCCGCGGCCAGTCCGGCCAGCTCGGTGCCGGTTGAGTCGCCGACCCAGACGGCGGGGCAGCCGGGATCGCCGGGGGCCGGCAGGCCGGATGCGGCCGGATAGGACGTGGTGAACGGGTTGTACTGGTTGACGACCTCCTCGTCGGGCAGCCCTGTCCAGGCGACGACCACGCCGAGCACTCCGGCGTTCTTCGCGTCGAGCAGCGGAACCGGCTCGAATATGCCCTGAAAGAGAGGATTGGTCAGCGCGGCAGCGTACGCGGCGTAATCGATGGCCGCCAGGGCGGAGATCTGGCCCGGCACGTAGCCGCCGGTCGCCGTCTGGGCCAGATCCAGCGAGAACTCTGGCGGCACGGCCCGGATCAGGGCGATCCCGCCCCGGGCCGGTGCCCAGAACGCCTCGGTGTAGCCGCTGACGACCGGGTTGCCGGCCGGGTACAGGCCCAGATCGACCAGGCGGCCGGTCACCCCGCCGGGCGGTGTCTGCCCGGAGTAGGGATAGTAATAGGTCAGCGGGACCGGGCCCGAGCGGCCCGCGGAGGCGGGGACGCTGACCGTCAGGGCGAACTCACGGGCCAGCCAGCGGCTGAAAATCAGCCGGTCGGTCCGCATCTGGAAGCCGGGCACCGCAGACAGCTGCCCGGCAAGCCAGTCCACGTAGGCCGCATGACCGCTGCTCCCCGTGTAACGGGTCCCGAACCCGACGAGCTGCTCCTGCCACTGCCACACTTCCGGCAGGCCGGGCATGCCCGCGACCGCGCCGCCAGTTGTCACGTTCATTCTCGATCCTCAGCTCTCTGCGTCGTTGAATCCCCGGTGGGGCCTGCCACCGCTCACGTTCGGCGGTCAGGTTTCTTCGTTGCGCGGAATGCATCGTGAGCATGGTTGGCAGCGCCGGATCCGGGCCCTGGCTTCCCCCTTTAGGCAGCGTCCTGCGCCCAGCTGAGGGAGATATGGCCTTGGTCGGCCCGTTACAACACCTTCATCTGAGCTCACCCTCTGTGACACTGCTCAGATCCGGCGCATCTGGCCCCGGACTCCGTTACTCACTCTCGGCGAGAAGGCCACGCGAGAGTCAGGGACAAAGGTCACCGATGTTCAAGGCCGAAGCCAGGGCACACGATCACTGCTCATGACCGTGGCGATCTATGACCGAAGCATCGACGCTCCACAGTTGGAGCGCACCGAGCCAAAACTCATCCTGGGTGAGCGCCCGGCGCTGGAAGCCTGGCTGGACCGCCATTACTACGCTGCGGCATAAGTGCGCCGGCCTGACTGCCAGCGAGCTCAACTCTGGGCCTCGAGTAATGCTCGGCCCTTATCTGCGACTTCCCGCACCTTATCTCCGGCTCGATCGTCCTAGCCTCGCACTCCTACGATGGCGCGAGGCAAGGCTGTCATCCGCCAGCGTCATGGGGGACTGTAATTTCAACGGTGTAACTTCCGACACAGGAGGAGACACCAGATGACTGACGTGACAGAGGACCGGGACCAGGTCGGCGCAGGGCTGTCGGCGGCCGATGAGCAGCTGCTGCGGGAGCTCACCGGGCGGGCCCGGGCCGGCGGGCTGAAGCTGACCGGCGAGGGCGGGCTGCTGGGCAAGCTGACCAAGATGGTCATAGAGGGCGCGCTGGAAGGCGAGCTGGATGACCATCTCGGCTATGCCAGGCACGACCCGGAAGGCCGCAATGGCGGCAATTCCCGCAATGGCTACCGGGCCAAGACTCTGCTTACCGAGGCCGGGCCGGCGGAAATCAGCGTCCCGCGGGACCGGGATTCCAGCTTCGAGCCGAAAATCGTCGCTAAAAGGCAGCGGCGGCTGACCGGAGTCGAGGACATGGTGATTTCCCTGCCGGCGAAAGGGCTGACCCACGGGGAGATCAGCGCGCACCTGGCCGAGGTGTACGGCGCCGAGGTCTCCAAGCAGACGATCACGGCGATTACCGACCGGGTCATGGACGGCCTGGCGGGCTGGCAGAGCCGGCCCCTGGATCCCGTGTACGCGGTCGTGTTCATCGACGCGATCAACGTCAAGATCCGCGAGGGCCAGGTCGCCAGCCGGCCCATCTACCTGGTCCTGGGCGTCACCGTCGACGGCGAGCGCGACATGCTGGGCCTGTGGGCCGGGGAGCACGGCGACGGCGAGGGCGCCAAGTACTGGCTGCGGGTCCTGACCGAGATCAAGAACCGCGGCGTGCGGGACGTGTGCATGCTGGTCTGCGACGGGCTGAAGGGCCTGCCCGACGCGGTGAGTACGGTGTGGGAGAAGACGATCGTGCAGACCTGTATTGTGCATCTCCTGCGGAATTCATTCAAGTACGCCTCGAAGCGGGACTGGGCGCAGGTCGCGAAAGACCTCAAGCCCGTTTACACCGCGGCTTCCGAGGCCGAAGCGCTGGACCGGTTCGCTGAATTCTCCGGCAAATGGGAAAAACGCTACCCCGCTGTCATACGGCTCTGGGAGAACGCATGGGCTGAATTCGTGCCATTCCTGCGGTTCGACCGGGAAATCAGAACGGTGATCTGCACGACGAACGCAATCGAGTCGATCAACGCGCGGCTGCGGCGGGCGGTGAACGCTCGCGGCCACTTCCCGGCTGAGCAGGCCGCCCTGAAGTGCCTGTACCTGGCGATCATGAGCCTGGACCCGACCGGCCGCGGCCGCCAGCGGTGGACCAACCGGTGGAAGGCCGCCCTGAACGCCTTCGACATCACCTTTGACGGCCGCCTCAGCGCGGGACGCAAGTAACAACAGAGAAAGAAGTTACGCTGAGTAGGCCCGGGGCGCGGTTCCGGGATTGCTCCCGGCCCGTCTCCCGGGACCTCTCGCCGAACCCGCCGTGCGCCTCTCAACGCAACGGGCTCTCCACGGTTCCTGCCGTCAGGCTGCTGCTGTCAGGGTCCAGGGATTGGGGATCTTGGTGCCGCGGTAGCGGTACCGGGTGACCGGGATCGCCGCGATCCGCCGCATTTCGATCTCGCCCGCCGTGATGGGCAGCCACCGCCCGGTGCGGTCGGTGAACTGCCGGCGGACGTCTGTCCATCTCCAGCGGTGCCGCTGCCTCAGCATGCGGATCACCCGCCACCAGGCGAAGTTATCCAGCATGGCGAAGACGTTCTTGGCCACCGCGTGCCGGAAATAGTGAGCCCAGCCGTGCATGGCCTGGTTCAGCCGGGTCAGCACGTATCCCAGGTCCAGCTGTGATGTCCTGCGGGTCAGGGCACGGATCTTCGCCTTCACCGACCGGATCGGCCGGTCATCGATGAAGGTGTAGACGTACCACTTGGCCGTTCCCGGCTTGCGGCGCCGCTGGATGCGGAACCCCAGGAACGGGAATCCCTCGCTGAGGTGCACCACGCGAGTCTTGGACTCCGACAGGCGGAGCCCGAGCGTGGCCAGCACGTCCGCGATCTGCTCGCGCAACGCCTCGGTGTCCTGCCTGGTGCCGTCGATCAGCACGGCGAAATCGTCCGCATAACGGACAAATCGCCAGTTCGGCAGTCCCTTGTGGCGGCGGGCCGCGCGCCTGCCCTCGGTCGACATCACCCCGCCCGGCTTCCACGGCGCCATCAGGTGCTCATCGAGCGTGCTGAGGGCTATGTTGAAGATGAGCGGGGACAAGATACCGCCTTGTGGCGTGCCGGTGAGGGTGTCGCGGTGCTCGCCGAGCTCGGTGAGCACCCCGGCTTTGAGGAACGCCTTCACCAGCGCCAGCACGCGCTTGTCCTTGACCCTGGCCCGCACCCGGTCCATCACGGCCGAGTGCGAGCAGTTGTCGAAGGCCGCCTCGATGTCCGCGTCCAGCACCCACTCATATCCCCGGGTGCCGTAGAAGTGGATCTCGGCGATCGCGTCCTGGGCGCGCCGCATCGGCCGGAACCCGTACGAGCACGGCTCGAAGTCCGCCTCGAAGATCGGCTCCAGCACTAGCTTCAGCGCGGCCTGGACGACCCTGTCCGCGATGCGAGGTATGCCCAGCTTGCGGAGCTTCCCCGACCCGCCCGGCTTGGGAATCAGCCGTTCCCGCACCGGCAGCGGCCGGAACGAGCCGTCCTTCAGGACGGCCCGCAGGTCCTCCAGGAACCCGGGCACGCCCACCTCTTGCTCGACCCAGGCGGCAGTGATGCCGTCCACGCCGGGGGTGTTCGCGCCCTTGTTACCCGCGACCCGCTCGAACGCCATCAGCAGCGTCGCCGGGTCATGCACGAGGTTGTACAGGTCATCAAACCGGCGGCCCGGATCAGCCGCCGCCCAACGGTGAAGCTTGGCCTGCATCCCCGCTACCCGCGACCACGGCCCCTCCGGGACCGGATCTTGGGCGCTGCCATTCGGCGGCGCATCTTGCGGCATTGCAGCCTCCTTCCCTCCTCGAAACCGCTGCCGCCCTTCCCCATGTGCGCGGGCTTTCCCCGGCTCGGAGTACTACGGCGGCTCCGCCCCGCCCGGCCCGTTCAGCGGTCGGCGCGCCTATCCCGGCGCCGGGCCGGATGCCCGCCGCCGGGAGCCGCAGCCGGGCGGTTCCCGTGTTCACTGTCATTCGCTCGGCGGAGGAGGAGCCCGGCTGTATCCCGGCGGCCTCGCCACAGGTACGCCGCAGACTTTCCCTGTGGCCTCCCGGGCCTGCTCAAGTACCCTGCCCGGAAGTTCCCGCCGCAACGGTAAACGGCGGGACGCGCCGCGCCCGGCCCACATCCGCCAGGTTCGAGCCGGTGTCAAAGTCAAGGACGTAAAGCGCCGGTTCCTCGCGTACTCCTTTCCGCCACGCTCGCCGGACCCGCCCCATCTGGCAGTACTGGGACGTCCCGGCTTTGTCAGGGCTGCTCCCGCCCTCCCCGGCACCACCCGGCTCAGGCTGCCCTCAGCTACACCGCCCTGCTGCGACAGGACGGCGGCGAAGGTCTCTCACCTCCACTCGAATGACAGCGCCTCACGGCGCAGACCGTTAAGTTGACAGACCCGGGACGAGGCCGAGACCAGCGGATCCGAGCTGGACGGACGCTTCTGGGAACGGCGCGCCCTGCGCGCGCACATCATCAACACGGAGCCCGAGCTTCGCGGCCGCGCCCGCGCCAGCTACTACCCCTTCGAGCGCGTCCTCGCGGAGGCCATCGGCAAAGACCTCGGCCAGTCCGCAAACAGCCTGATCCCGCGTCTTGCGGCATTGTCGGCCGTCGCCGGCCTGCGCGAGCTCTACGAGAGCGACGACGCCCAGGCCCTGGCAGCTCCCCCCAACGCCGCCGAACTGCTCAAGCTCGTGGACACGGTGATTCGCTTCACCCAAGCTGGCACCGATGGAACCCAGTGACGGCCGGTGGTCGGCGCCAGAGGCCGCCTAGCCATGGCCCTCACCGGCCAAGAGATCGACATGTTAGCGCCGACACTGTCCTCAGTCAGGCCAGGACAACGGCCGTGCGCAGCTGTGAGGCGTGGTGGCAGCGCGCCGATGCCCAGCCAGGTCGAGCCGGCCGATCAATCTATGCGGCCTCACTGTCGGCGTTAGCAAGTGCCTGGCCGACCTTGCCATGCTGCTTGACCAGCCAGCCCCACCGCTCGTGCCGACCGAAATGGGCGGCGCGGCCGGACGAGGGCTGGTTCTGGCCGACGCCCGTCGGGCCGTGGCGCGCCCGGCGGCTTCGCTGAGCCCGCGTCCCGGGCCACCGGCGACCTGACATCTCGCCGCGATGACGATGCCGCTGCGGTGGCGCGGATCTGCCGCATCAGCAGCTCATTCTCTGCGGGTCAGACAGGGACAAATCGGGACGTCTTCACGGATCATCCTGGTAGAGCCATGATCAACTACTCGCCGCCGCCACGTGAGGTGTTGCACATGTGGCGGATCCGCGATGGCCGGGCTTCTGATCAGCGACGACAACGAGCACCACACCCACGGAGATGTGTTGCGAAAGCCCTCCGTTGGGGCGTCCGGCGCCACGTCATGCGACAGCGACACGGCGACGCTGATCCCATCCACGGACAGCGGCGTCAGCGCCGCGACCCAGCCTGGCTGCCCGTGCCGCTCCACCAGCAGGTGCATGTGCAGGTAGGAGACGGTGCCCGCGATCAGCGCCAGCAGCGCTATGCACCCGGTCGTGGTCCGGCGGATCCAGAGGTCCGCCCGCCCGGTCACGCCTCGCCGCCAACTGCGAACTCGGCGGACAGCTTGCCTGCGTAAGCAATTGGTTCAACTCGCTCTTCGGACACTTGATCCATTTCTCTGACCTGCGATTATTCGTCTCCAAGATCCGCTGGTGACGCAAATTCGCAGGTCATGGGCGCGCGGGTCCAAGTCCCTCTCGGACACGAACCCTTTGGGCATGATGCGATGCCGCCAGTCTTGCGGCTGACCGGGCCGAGGCGCGCCGATCGCCGACTCGGCGCGCTCGGTCGGCGTGTCAATCATTGTCATGAGCGGACGCATATTGTGCAGTTCTGTGTGCGCGGCACCTGAGCGATCCACCCTGGGCGGCCAGTGCAGGCGGGCCTGGGCGGCGGACCGGGGAGAGTGTGCGCTGCCGAGTCTGCCCGTATAGAACAGTAAGGCGGCCGCCCAGCGTGGCGGGAATGTGGATCTTCTCCGGGGTTTGTCGTTAGCGCCTGGCATCGCTTGCGACTCACCGGCCGTGGCGTGTTGCGCCCATCGGCTCGGCTGTCTTGTTCAGCTCGGCGAAGGGTCGCAGGGCGCTGCGCGGCCGGCCGGCGCGTTCGCCTGATGACCCTGCGTCCCGGCTGCCTCACCCGTCCAGGCTGCTGGCCCACAACACCACCGTAGGAGATGCCGGAATCCGAGGAGACCGCATCCGGCCCGGCCCCGGAAGACCGCGAGATTTACCATAACGTTGGACCCGACCGGCGCTTCCCGAACCAGGCCCACCTCGATGAGGAGGTACGCCATGACCGACCGCGCGCCGCTGCCCTATGACTTCATGCCGGCCGTGCCGTCGTTCAAACTGCGCAGCGATGACGTCGCCGACACCCAGATGATGTCGCAGAACCAGGTCTTCGACGGGTTCGGCATGACCGGCAGGAACATCTCCCCCTCGCTGTCATGGTCCGGCTTCCCGGCGCAGACCAAGAACTTCGCGGTGACCTTGTTCGACCCGGACGCGCCGACCGGTTCCGGTTGGTGGCACTGGGTCGTGCTCGGCATCCCCGCGTCGGTGACCAAACTCGAGGCGGGCGCGGCCGGCACCGGCGGTTCCGGCCTGCCCGAAGGGGCGTTCCACGTCCGCAATGACTACATGGTCAAGGATTTCGGCGGTGCCGCGCCGCCGGAAGGAGACCGGCCGCACCGTTACGTGTTCGCGGTACATACGCTCGACGTGGAGTCGCTGGGCGTCAGCGACGAGATCTCACCTGCCATGGCCGGCTTCAACCTGCGTTTCCACACCATCGCGCGTGCCCTGCTCATCCCCGTGCACGCCTACTGATCTTCAACAGCGCTCGCCGCAGCGGGCAGGATCGCAGCCGGGGAGGCTGGCCCGCTGGGCCAGCAGCCACGGCGACATGAGTGCCCGCTGGCGTCTGTCAGGCGAAGTCTGTGCCGGGTAGCTGCATGACACCCGCCCGTCCAGGAACGAAGAGGAGAACCCGCGATGCCTCCCAGTACTCCCACCGCAGTGACGGCCACCGGCCGTCCCGCCACCGACCCTGCCGGCCCGACCGGCCGGCTTGCCACCTGGGTCGCTAAGACAACGCTCGACGACGTTCCCGCCTCCGTCCGCGACCGGGCCAAGCACCTGGTCCTGGACGGCATCGGCTGTGCCCTCGTCGGTGCGCAGCTGCCCTGGTCCCGCATCGGCGTGCAGGGCGTAACAGCGCTCGATGACGCCGGTGATTCCGTACTGATCGGCTGGGACGGCCGGGCGACCAGCGCCACGTCGGCGGCCATGGTGAACTCCAGCTTCATCCAGGGCTTCGAGCTGGATGACTACCACCCGCTGGCCCCGCTGCACTCCAACTCGCTGGTCCTGCCGGCGATGCTCGCCGCCGCCCCGCACGTGGGCCGCGTCTCCGGCGAGCGGTTCCTGCTCGGCGCCATCTTGGGGTACGAGACCGGCCCGCGGGTCGGTCAGGCGCTCGGCGGCCTGGACATGCTGTCCCGGGGGTGGCATTCGGGCGTGGTCTTCGGCCCCCTCGCCGCGGCCGCGGCCGCGGGGTCGCTGTACGGGCTAGATGCCGCCGGGTTCGAGGATGCCTTCGGGATGGCGGCGACCCAGTCGTGCGGGCTGATGTCGGCGATGTACGAGTCGATGGTCAAGCGCATGCAGCACGGCTTCGCCTCGCGCAACGGCCTGACCGCCGCCGCGCTCGCGGCAGCGGGCTACGTCGGGATCAAGCGGGTGTTCGAGCGCCCGTACGGCGGCTGGCTGGCCGTCTTCGGTGAGTGTCACCGCACCTACCCCGAACAGATCTACGCGGGCCTGGGCAACCTGTGGGAGACCGAGCGGATCGCCGTCAAGGCGTACGCGTGCATGGGATTGCTGCACGCCGCGATCGACGCCGCGTTCGAGCTGCGGCCCAAAGTCAACGTCAGCCAGATCCAGCGGATCGACATCGACATGGGCGAAGCCGCCTACTCCCATGGCGGGTGGCAGGCCGAGCGCCCGCTGCAGGTGATCGGCGCTCAGATGAACGTCGCCTACGTCGTCGCGGTCGCCTTCCTCGATGGCGACGTGCTCATTGACCAGTTCCGACAGGACCGGATCAACCGCGATGACGTCTGGACGCTGATCGACCGGACCCTGACGCACCACGAACGGGCCTACGACAATCTCCCGGCCGACGAGCAGCTCACCACCCAGGTGCGCCTGACCCTCACCGACGGCAGCACCCGCACCGCCAAGGTCGTCCACCCGCGTGGTACCGGCGACCGGAACCTGACCAACGCCGATATCCGCGACAAGTACGCCAAGCTGACCCACCGCATCATCTCGGCCGACCGCCAGGCCGCCATCGAAAAAGCCGTCCTCGACATCGACACTCTCGGCGACATCGCGCAGCTGACCGCCCTGCTCACCCCCGCCGTGCACTCCCCGCTCGACTGAGATCCCCGGCCGGATGCGGTACCCGGGGCCGCCTAAGGTCTCATCCTGCACGCTCGTTCCTCACAAGGACGGCTCACACATGCCGGCAACTCTCGACCCAGCGACGGCCTGAGATAAGACGCATCCTCGATCTCGGCAACTGCGGGACTGCCCCGTGAGGCTGCTTCCGGGAAGGAGGATCCCCGGCTCGGATCCCCCGGGTCGCTGATTACCCTGGACCACAGACCATCACTGTGGAGGGCAAACCATGAACGATCCGTTCGCGCGCTTGCCGGTAGTGCCGAGCTTCACTGTGACCAGCACCGACGTCACCGATGGCCAGGCGCTGCCGCTGGCACAGATGTCCGCCATCTTCGAGGTCCCGGGCGGCAAGGACCTCTCGCCCCAGCTGTCGTGGTCCGGCGCTCCCGCCGAAACCAAGAGTTACACCGTGACCATGTACGACCCCGATGCGCCCAGCGGGTCAGGCTTCTGGCACTGGGCCGTCGCCGATATCCCCGCCTCGGTGACCGGACTCCCGACCGGAGCGGGGAACGGCACCGAACACCTGCCGGCCGGAGCGTTCCATCTCCCCAACGACGCGCGCCTGGCCCGCTTCATCGGCGGTGGACCGCCGCCCGGGGACGGGCGTCACCGCTACGTCATCGTGGTGCAGGCGATTGGCATCGAGAGGGTCGGACAGCTTCAGCTTCCGGTGCAGGCCGACTCGACTCCAGCCTTGATCGGCTTCAGCATCAACATCAGCGGCCATCTCCTGGGCCGTGCGGTTATGATCCCCTGGGCAGAGATCCCGGCCCCGTGACGCTTCCGGCAGTACGAAGCGGCGCTACGCAGTTGTCGATCCGACGGACTCCGATCGCCCGTCACGGCGCCCGCCACCTGCAAGCGGCCGATTGCCTGCGCGGGCGCATAACGGCAGTTCGGGGTCTCCATCTAAGCGGAGCTACGCGTGGGAGGTAGCCGACATTAGTGCTGGCCACGGCTCCAGAGTGCCGGCTCAGCCGGTTGCTCTCGGCGCAGCGCTGACCTGTGCTACTCCGGCTAAATGGAGAGCCCGAACGGCAGTTATCTGAAGTCGTCTGCGGATAATGCCTGGTAGGCGAGTGTTTCTGCGGCGTAGACATGTCGCCGCCGCAACGTCCCGCGCTAACCGCAGAGCTCGCGCACGGAGACGGGCTCCCTAGGCTGGCCGACCCTGTCCACGGACAGTTCGTTGCTCCTCGTAGCGGTTCCCACGTGCTGGAACGGCACGGCTGCCGCGCCGCTTCCGGTGCTCGGGCCGCAGGCGGCCCTGCGCGCCGGACGGCTTGCCATCGGTGACCTGGCGTCCTCTGATTGCAGGCAAAGGTACCTGGCGGAGATCGCCGGAGCCGACCGCCTTGCCGCCGATTCCCTCATCACTTTCCGTAGCCGAGCCCCTGGTTTGCCTGCCGACGAGGGAAGTCCCCGAAATCCGCCACCACTGCGGCGTAGACAGACTTCAGATAACGTCCTATTACTACGTCCTATTACTACGTGTCACCGCCGCAGCGAAAACCCTTCGGCGGTTACGGCGTAGACACCCCAAAATGGGCTTGAGATAACCACGGCGGGAGTGTGCGCTTAGCCAGGATCCAGAGGCAATGACGCAGCGTGACCCACGGTCATGTTGCCGAGTTTCCGATTATTGGCTCGGTCCCAGTGGCTGGCGAGTACTGGTCGGACAGCACGTAACCGCAGGTTCTGCCGCTGCCTGGTCTCGGCTGCGGAGGTACGGTGGAATCGCGCCGCGGGCAGATCGATCGCAGGGCGCGCGACGGCTGGGCACCTGGCAGCTGTCATTTCAGGGGGCTATGCTTGTCGTGGCAGCTAACACACCTGCCTATCTCCGAGTTACCCTGGCCCGGCGCTGGCGGTAGCGGTTGAGGACAAGAGCGGCGCAGCCCTCGTGGGGGTTCTTTCCTTCCCATCGTGATCACTCTGCGGTGGCTGGACGCCGGGGCGAAGCCACCGGATCGAGGAAACGATGGCGCACGACAAGATCAAGGCGGCTGCCCGCAGGCGCAAGGCGAAGACCGGCGAGTCCTACGCCACCGCCCGGCGCGAGGTCATCAGGGAGTTCCGGGCAGCCACTAGCAGCGATCCGGCCGGGGAACCGGAATGGTTCGCGATCAGCTACAAGGACATGGGTCCGATCTCCACCTGGGCCGACACCCTGCTCGGCGGGGGTCCGGCCGGAGGGCGGATCGAGGTCGACGCCGGCGAGTTCAGGCTCCGGATGGCCGACTTCAAGGTCGACGTGCCGCGCGCCTCCGTCCGCCGGGCCGCCCGCTCCTCACATCAGACGAGGGGAACGATCGGCGTGCATGCCAAGGGCGGGAGCTGGCTGGCGAACGGCTCGGCTGACGGCCTCGTAGAGATCGGGATCAACCCGCCCTGCCACACCGAGCGCAGCCTCAGCACCTTGTTCCGCCGGATGAAGGTCACCGAACTGATCGTGAGCCTCGTCGATCCGGACGGCTTCATCGCCGCGGTCCAGCGTGATGGCGTTCATCCGCACACTGGCTCACGGAAGGAATGATCAGCCATGGAACGCAAGTCCAGCAGGGTCGTGGTGCTGGTCCTGACCGGGCACGCCCTCGCCGCGGCCTGGACATGGCGGGACATCCGGCAGCAGCCGGCACAGCAGGTCCGGGGGAGTAAAACCTTCTGGCGGATCTCCAGCGCGGTCAACACTTTCGGCTCGGTCGGCTACTGGCTGATCGGCCGCCGCTACCGGAGGTCTCAGCCGCGGTAGGCGGAGAGAGCAAGCGCAGTGGCGGTCATGTCGCCGATCTATTGTCACCGCGCCGAACATCCAGTTCGGCGCGGCAATCAACCATGGAATGAACACCACCGCAAGCAGGCATAACGGCGGTTCACGTTCGCGCCGAGGTGGCGGTGCGTCACCGCAGGATGGTAGTGATAGGCAGCTCCGCCTGGCGGCTACCACCGCCAGACGGAGCATCCCCCGACCGGTACGCATTTACCGGGCAGCGCCTGCGACGTAGGCGGCGACAATATAGGTGGCGTGCCGGTCCAGGCTGCCGCGGGCCCGGTCATACCGCATCGTCTTCTCGGGTCGGTGTGCGAGGCGGCCTCCTGCACGTCGCGCAGCGGCACCCCGGCATACAGCGCGGCGGTGATGAACGCGTGCCTGAGCGTGTGAGGCGTCACGGCCTTGGCGATCCCGGCACGGCGGGCGGTCTTGCGGACGATCCGCCCGGCACCGTGCCGGTCCAGCCGGCGGCCGTCTGCGGCGAGGAACACCGGCCCGCCGGTCCGCTCGCCGACGGCCAGGTCGATCGCCCGCGCCGTGCGCGGCGCCAGCGGGATGGTGACCACCTTGCCGCCCTAGCGGGTAATCGTCAGGGTCCGGTGCCCGCGCTCCAAGCCCAGCTGCTCGATGTCGGCGCCGGTGGCCTCCGAGACCCGCAGCCCGTTCAGCGCAAGCAGCGAGATCAGCGCGTGCTCGCACGGCGGACCAAGACCCGCGGCGACGAGCAAGGCGCCGAGCTCGTTGCGGTCCAGGGCAACGGCGTGCGACTCGTAGTCCACCCGCGGACGGCGGACATGGGCGGCGGGCGAGTGATCCAGGAGTTCTTCTTCGACCGCGTATTTATAGAACCCGGCGATGGTGCACAGCCGCCGGGTGATGGTAGCCCGGGCCCGGCCCCTGGCCTCCAGTTCCCGGGCGAAGCTTTCAATGTCGGCCCGGCGGACGGCGAACAAGGCCAGCGACCGGGCACGGCACCAGGTGGTGAACTGGCGCAGGTCAAGTGCATACGCCTCGCGTGTCAGGCCGCGGTAGCCGGCCAGGAATCCGGCGAGGGCGAGCCGTTCGGCGTCGGTGAAGACGGGCTGGATCGTGGCGAGCGCAGTAGTGGGGACGGTAGTAGTGGGGACGGTAGTAGTGGTCATCGGGCACCTCCCGGCCGGGCTGGAACCCGGAGGGGCTGGGCCAGTTACGGGTCCCAGCAATTGAGCGGAACCTCAACGTAAGCCGCGTTAGCCAGTCACAGCACGTCACGACCCGTTCGGAGAGCAGGCGATGACGACAGCCTGAGATACGTCTCCCTGCCGAATCAGCGTGGCTGAGGGCTGTGGTGACCACGCCAGTCACCGCGCGCACATCAGCCAGTTCGGGTACCAGCTTGACGTTGCGGCTGACGGCTTCTCCTGACCCGGTGAACGGTAGACGTTCGCCGGGGCTTCTCAAAGCGAAGAAAGCCATGGCTGGCCTGAGAATTCAGGCCAGCCAGGTTCGCGGCATTCGTCCACTTCGGCGGGCTGCCGGGCCCGTGGGCCGCGGTTCGGGCCGTCAGCGTGAACACGACACCGCCCTGGGGTCAACAGGTCCCGGCCCAAGCTCGGCTAGGGCGGTGACCACGAACGATCGCGTAGGCGGCGAGTCACAAGAACGTCATCGCACAAGAAACAGGCCCCGAGCTTCGCTCGCGGGCGGGTTCGCCAGCAGCCCGCGCGGCGCGCTGTTCCAGTTGGCGTTCAGCCTGTCGCGACGTGACGCTAGAGTGTCTTCACCCAGCGGCGCCAGTCATCTTGCCTCCGGTAACCGCTGGCGTGCCACAGACTCTGGCCCCGGTCGTTGTTTTCGAGCACCATCGCGTTAATGCGGGCCGCTCCAAGAGCCCTGAGCCTGGCCTCGGCGGCCAGCAGCAGCGCGGAACCGATGCCCCGGCGTCTCCAGCCGGGGCAGACCGCCAGCCGGTACAAGTGGTACCGCCAGCCATCCCAGCCCGCGATGATCGAGCCGATCAGCTCGCCATCATGCTCGGCAACTATCACCGCATCCGGGTCGCGGCCGAGCAGGGCCGCCACTGCCTTCTTGTTGTCGGTCGGCCGGCCCGCATTCTCGGCCGCCTCCTGCCACATCGCCAGGAGGCCGTCGATGTCGGCGACGGTGGCAGCACGGAACGTGAAACGCACGCGGCTATCCTGCCACCTGCACGCCGCCGGTGATCCGCGCCGTCGCCACCTGCCGCCCAGCAGCTGCCGAACGCACTTATGGCGTTATCGGTTGACGGGCTGGTGCACCGTCTCCGAACAGGGTCGCCTGTTTCTACTACCGCTCTCACAACGACAGGCACAGCCCAGGGCAATCTGGTCCAAGACGCTCACCGGCGCCCAAGCGACAGTAGCGGTATGCCGCTTCGTTTGCAGATCGTCGGGCCGGATGCGGCCCATGAGCGCCGCGAGTTTCCCCGCGGCCGATTTGACCTGTTCAAGGTCGCTGACCAGCTGCTCGGGCGCGCCGCGTACGAGCCAGGATGGCGCTGGTCGCAACACGTCGGCCCCGGGGCCGGCGCCTCATGGTGCGAGGTCGAGCACGTCGGGTTCGTGCTCGCCGGCCGCGCGGCGGTCAGGATGAGAGATGGTACCGAGGTTGAGATGGGCGCCGGTGATTGGTTCAGCGTCCCGGCCGGTCACGACAGCTGGGTGCTCGGGGACGAGGAGTACGTTTCGCTGCACGTCCTCGGCGCGCACAGCTATGCGGTGCCGAAGCCCGCCAGCACCGGCCACGAGCCCGTTCGCAAGAGATCACCCATCAGCGCCGCCACCGTCCCGCCCGGTGCCGATGATCGTGCCGATCGCCGCGCCGCTCAGGATCAGACGGCTGATTCTCATGCCCCTGCCTGCCCTCCCGGCCGGTTCCGATCGGCTGCGTCGCCGGCGGTGCGGCGGATGCGGGTGGCGGACCGGGCGGCCTGGCGGCGCGACAGCTCGCGGGGGAACAGCGGCAGCGCCCGCATGGCGATCCGGTAGGCCCGGCCGGGGAAGACCAGCGGCACGCCGCGGTCAAAGCCCGCCAGTGCCTCGCGCGCGCACTGCGCCGCGCTGATGCGCAGGAATTACGGCGGGCCGCCGGTCATCCCGCCCGCCGACCCGGCGATCTGATCGAACTCGCTGTCCACCGGGCCGGGGCAGACCTGGGTGACGACCACTCCGGTGCCACTCAGATCCGCGCGCAGTGCCTCGGCAAGCGCGCCAACCCCCAGCTCGAGACCCGGCACATCGTGCGCAAGCTCCGCCGCTGCCCCCGGCGCGCCGGGCAGCTCGTCAAAGCCATCCACGTCCTGCAAACCGCGAAATCGGAGGATGAAAAGGGGCTCAGTCATGGCCATATCTGCCGGGCGAGCGTGGCGACGAGGGCCAGTTTGGCCCGCTGCTGATCCTGGGTGATCTGGTTGCCGTCCACGTCGGTGGCGAAGCCGCATTGGGTTGACAACGCGAGCTGCTGTCGTGGGTGGTAGCGCGCGGCCTGTCCGATCCGGGCCGCGACCGAAGCAGGGCCTTCCAGGCGGCCGGTCTTGCTGGAGATCAGCCCCAGGACGATGATCTTGTCATCGGGGCAGCCCGCCAGCGGTGCGAAGCCACCTGAGCGGTCGTCGTCGTATTCGAGCAGGAAGACCTGGTAACTGGTGAGCCGGGTGAATACCTGCCGCGAGATCCGCTCATACCCGCCCGACGTGGCGTAGTGGCTTCGGATGTTGCCGCGGCACAGGTGCAGCGCAAAGGTGACGCCGGAGATCCCGTCCGGGATGGTGTTGATGAGCTCGAGGCCGTCGCTGAGCAGCCGGGCGACGGGGATACCGCTGGCCGGGTGGGTTTCACCGCGTCCTGGGTCGGCCAGGCCTGCGATGTCGGGAGCGTCTATCTGGATGTAGCGGCAGCCGAGGCGCGCCAGTTCACGTGCGTGTTCCCGTATCAGTGCCGTGGTGTCGGTGAGCAGCTCGAACGGGTCACCGTAGGCGCCGTGGAGCGCCTGGGCATCCCACGCCCAGTTCGCCAGCAGCGGGCTGGGCAGTGTCTGCTTGACGGGCTTGCGCGCGTGAGCTCGCGCGTAGGCGTATCCCTCAGCGACCGGTGAGCCCGTGCGGCGGATCTTGCCGGTTACCCGGAACGGGATCCGCCAGGTCATCTTCTCCCCGGTCGTTACGTGGGTCCAGGTAAGTGGCCGCCCGGCGGACGGCTCTGCCCCCTCGACGTGTTCGTACAGCGGGGCCATGAAGTCGTGGCGGCGCATCTCACCGTCTGTGACGACATCGAGACTTGCTTCCTGCTGAAGCGTGATCGCCTCATCGACGGCCCGGTCCTCGATCGCCGTGAAATCAGCGGCTGCCAGGTCACCGCCCGCCAGTCGCTCGCGCGCCTGCTTCAGGTACGCCGGACGCAACAGCGAACCGGCAACCTCGGCGCGAAACACGGCGCTCACAACCCCCACCCCATCACCGCCTGAGCCTTGGTTCCTGTGAGTTCGCGGTAACCGACTGGTGTTCAGACCGGATCCGCGGTGGCTGAGAATGCCATGGCGTTATATTTGCCGGCTAGCATGCGCGGCGTCTTGTACCAGATTGCGCCCCGAACCCGGCCGGTGCGCTGGACCTCGGTAACATCACCCCGGCCCGCTGCGGGATAAAGGCGCGGTGGGTGCGGTCAGCGCCCGCCGCGCAGGTACTGCCGGGGTGTCACGCCGGTAACGAGCTTGAAGTGCCTGGTGAGGTGGGGCTGATCGTAGAAGCCGCACTCGGCGGCTGCCTCGGCGGGCGCTGCGCCCGCCCTGAGCATGTCGCGTGCCACGCGGACCCGCAGCGCTCGCCGGTAGGCAGATGGGGGGACGCCGACGTGCCGGTGGAAGACCCGGACGAGATAGAACTGACTCAGCTGTGCGGCCGCCGCGAGGTCGCCGAGGGTGAAGTCCTCACGCCAGTGAGCGCGGATGTATTCGAGAGCGCGGCCTACCCCGGCGTGCCAAGGGCGGGGTTCCGTGCCCTGGCAGCCGCGAACGAGGTCCGCGAGTTCGCGGGTAACCGCGGCGACCGTCTCGCCCTGCTCGAGGGCCCGCCCGGGGAAAACGAGCAAGCCGTGCAGCCGGGCCAGATCAGCGGCCAGTTCCCCATGGCGGAGTACCACCGGCAGCCGGTGACGGGGCCGGCCTGTCAGGGGCTCGGGGAGGCCACCCAGGCTGGCAGCCGATTGGAGGTAGATGACGCGGTAACGGTAACCGGACGGTGCCGCGGGTTCGCCGGTGTGCATCGCGTGCGGCGGTATGAGGAAGAGGCTGCCCGCCGGGGCGTGGTGGCGGGTCCCCTCCAGTTCGAAGCTTGCCGCGCCGCGGTCCACGGCGGCGACTGTCCAGCCATCATGCAGGTGCGCTCCGTAGCGATGGCTGACAAAGGTCGCCTGCAGCGCCTCCACACCGGGCAGCGCCGCCGGGCGGATATACCGGACCGACTCCTTCGGCTCGCCGGCTCGCGAACGCCCCGCCCACGTCCGGCTCGAAGGCGCTGCCATACCCGCAAGTGTCCCACCGGTAACGAGCAGGCAGCGGCCCGGATGCCGCCGTGTAGCCCGCCGTAACCGGGTTCCGCAATCAGCACGGCATGGTGAGTAGGAAAAGCCCGGCAGCGCCATTCGGCCCGCTGAGGTGGGCACCGAGCGCCGGGGCAGCCGCTGGCCTGATCTGTGCATCAGCGCCGAGGGTGCCCAGCAGCCGCGCGAGGGATGCGGGATCAGGGTGCTCGAGGTGGACAAACTCGGGGATGAGCCCGCGTGGTGCGGATCCGGCGGGCTGGTCTGTGTCACCTCAGCTAATGAGGAACGGCACTAGGCCGCCGGGTCATCGCGTTGATAGTCGGCCGCCACCGCAGCACCGCCCCATTGGCCCGGTCCGCTTCGCCGGCCACGTGGCCCGGGTCGTAGCCGTGGCTGCGGGCCTCAGCTACCGCCGCGTCGATGTCGTCGCAAGCAAGCGCCCAGCCAGCCAGCGCGGCGCTGCGGGTCGATCACGGCGCCGAGGCCGTCGCGTTCTGCCAGGCCGCCTTCGGCGGCCATTAATGGGAACTGGGGTATTCACGTAACCGGAGCTGCGCAGGTCAGCGCCCTGCCGCGAGAGTTGGTGCGGCGGGGCCGAATCCCAGCCTGACCTGCGGGTTCTGTAGTGTCGGCCGCAGATCTACTCCGGT
>Ga0116217_10000861_pt1 | contig 30464 bp, 23 predicted proteins | sample Sb_taG_6_FD_89697 | JGI IMG/M metagenome (GOLD analysis project Ga0116217, IMG submission 89697) | Peat soil microbial communities from Weissenstadt, Germany - Sb_50d_4_PS metaG | ecosystem: Environmental > Terrestrial > Soil > Wetlands > Peat | place: Germany: Weissenstadt | collected 2010-09-21 | reverse complement strand
CTCCGCATCGTCTCAAGGAGCTCGGTGTGGCTGCCGGCGGCCTGAATAATCGCGTCGAGATAGGGCCGGGACTGGGTTGGCCGGTTGTCGACCACCGGTATCCGTCCGGCCAGCAGTTCAGCGCTCGCAGCAGCGAGCATCCGGCTGCTGGCGATCACATGAGCGAGCACGGTGCTGGTGCCCCATTCCGCCCCGGATGACATCGCGAGGATATCTCGGCCTGCGGCCTCCAGCAGGCCCGCATAGAGGCCTCGAGTTCAGACATGTCCACTGTTCTGCCTCATCGTCTCAGGTTGGCGAGGTCCGCTTGCCCAGGTACGCGAGCCACTAGCAGGCAGTCGGTGCAGCGAACCGCATGTCGCAGGCGGGCGGCGATCTCAGGATGCGATGTGGCGAGGCGCCGCCCGACGACGCTGCTGGCAAGACCGCCAGCGAGCGGCCGGCCGCAGGACACGCAACGGCCACCGGCCACGACCTCGCCGACCGGCCGACGGCCAGCCGCCAGGCTTACCGAGTCGAGCACTCGCCGAAGCGACACGGCGCTCTCTGGGCAGGAAGCAACGCAGACGCCGCAGGCGAAGCATTCTGATGCGTCGACTGAGAGCACCAGCGCCGGTTGGTCCCGGTAGGTAGCCTTCAGCGCCCCGGTGGGACAGGCGTGTGCGCAACTGCCGCAGGCGGAGCATCGGGCAGCGTCAACGGTGATCTCTCCGATTGGAGCAGCCAGTGACTCGATCCGCCACTGCTTGCTGCGGTCTGCGCCGGCCGGCAGCGAGGTAGATGCGACCGCCGCACCGGGGGTCTGGGTGGCGGGTTCACTGGCCCGCGAGACAAGTGCGGACAGGGCAGCTGCGGTCGCCGCGGGCTCGCGAAGCTCCAGCGGCGCAGCAGGCCCTGCGGCTTTCCGGTCTGAGCGGCTGGAGTTCGCCGGCTCCCAGCAGGCGAACCGGCCGTTCAGCCGACGCCATCCGGGAGCAGCGCTGCCGGCCAGTGCGGCGCAGAGGCTGTCAAGCTCGCGCCCGTGGCGGGCGCACGCATCGTCGTCGCATCCGATGATCGCTACTGCCACGCCTGCGCTGAGGATCTGCAGCGGCCAGCCGGCGGATGCCATCTCGAGCGATGCCACTTCCAGAGGCAGCCAGTTGCCTCCGACCGGCACGCTGGCGACGGCTCTCGCACATACGATCGCTACCCCGCGAACCGACGCCGGGCCAAGCCGCCTCGCCTCCGCGATCAGCACGCTGGCAGCTGCCTCGGTCTCCCGGATCGACCATCCGCTCAGCGTCATCGCATCGGAGCGGCAGGTACCCAGGCAGGCGCCGCACCCGGTACAGGCGGCCGGGTCTACTGCTACCCCGGAGCCGGTGAGCCGCAGGGCGCCATGCGGACATGCCGCGACGCACGCACGCCGACACCCGCTACCATCACAACGGCCATCGATCCAGCAGGCGACCGGACGGTGGCTCAGACTACCGACATGAAGCAGGTTTCGGCGAGAGACCGGCCCGGCTGCGCCAACTGGGCACTCGTGGACTGGCGCGTCAAGGTCGGCGTGGGAGACTCGCGCGATGGCTGCCAGGATCCTGGCAGCTGACTGCCCGGCGACGTGGAGCGGATCTGACTGCTCGGCCGGCCTCAGGTCGACCACGCGAATGCCAGAGCGGTGAATGCCTGCCTTGCGCAGCTGCGCAACGATCTCATCGTGCCTTGCGGCGCTATCACGGCATCCGATGGTGACCCGCCGGGCCTCGAGTGCCCGCACTGCCGAGGTAAACCCGGCAGGCGACGAGCAGAGGTTTTCCACGACGAACACTCGCACCCGAGGCGCACGGCCGCGCACTGCGGCGGCGATCTCTGCTGCGGGGACCGGGTAATGGCTGCTGTCCGAGAGATCTGAGCACAGCAGCACCGCGGTCTGATCGGTGTATGGCTCGTCGCCGATGCCGGTCGGGCGTGACGGGGACGAGACGGCGATCATCACTTCGTACCGAACTTGGCCTCACCAGGCCGTGCGACGCAGCGCCCGATGTGGCCGAGCCAGTCGAGGGTGACCGCCGCGAGGCCGACGTAGAACGGGTGCCCGGCCTCGCTCGCCACCGCGCGGCACAGGCGCGGCAGCCACTGGCTCAGATGATCGGAGACTAGCGCTCCGGCCACTCGGTCGCAGTCCGCAACGGACAGCGCGTAGGCGAGTGCCTCGAACTCCACCGCGATGTGATCGGGCAATTCGCTGGCGTCCGGCGCCATGTCGATCCCAATTTCGCGGTAGAGCTGGCGCAGCTCCGCCGTGCACGGCCCCATCAGGCTGTGCCACAGGTCAATCGGGACGTCATCGCGCCAGAACGACTCATACGGCGGGCAGGGCACCTGTCCAGGCCCGACGAAGAGGCGCTCGTGCTCGTCAAGCAGCGCAGGCACCTGATCCGCGGAGTAGGGCAGGCCCGTGGCACCGGGATCCTGACTCCGGGTCAGCCGACGGCGGATGTCGGACTCGACCCCGGCCGCGCCGAGCCATACGGCAACCTCTGCCTGCACTGGACGGCTCCACCAGTGCGCGAGCAACTCGGCCGCGGCTACCGCAGTGGCCGAGTCAAGCCCGGCGCCCGGCTCATCCGCGGCGCTCGCTGGCTGGTCATTGTCCGACTCGGTCACGGCTTCGGGCGCTGGCATCGGGGGATTCCTCACTGCTCGTCGCTGGCGGGGCTTGACGAGGTCGTGCCGCCGCCAGGTTCGCCGGAGACGCCGGGTGCCTCACCAGGCACGGCCCTGCCCAGGGTGGGATGCCCGGCCGCTGATGGCGTGAAGAGGCGGCGGTATCCGACCGTCGTGATCGCCCCGAAGAGGGCGAAGAGTCCGAGGATGATCGAGTACTCGACCCAGGTGGGTGAGTACCGTCCGACCAGCTCGAATGACGATGTCGCCGGGTTGTAGGTGCCGATGGCGTTCCCGGGCGGGAACTGCGTCAGCGGGTTGATGAAGCCGATCACCACCAGCTCGATGCGGAAGGCGTACACCCCGGCGATGGCGAGGAACGCGGCCAGGCCGAGCGAGCCTGGCACCCGGCGCAGCCGTGGTACCAGCAGGAAGGCCAGCGGGACCACCCCGCCGAGTATCCACTCCACCCAGAAGGTCCACGCGTACGCTCCGCCCGGCAGGACGAGGTCGAGAGCTGACCGGTCGGCTGGCACGTTGCCCCATAGGACGGTGACATATTCACAGCCCACGAAGAACAGGTCCACGACCAGCGCGATGGCGATGAATCCGCGCAGCCAGCGCCTCGTCTGCGCCGACAGTGCGAACCCGCCCCAGCGCTGGGCGGCCAGCGCTAGCAGCGTGACCAGGCCGGTTCCTGACAGGATCGCCGACACGACGAACAGCGGCGCCATCAGCGCGGTGTTCCACCAGGTCCTGGCTATCTGCAGGCCGAAGATCCAGGCGGTCACCGAATGCAGCAGCACGGCGGTCGGGAGTCCCACGTAGGCAAGCACCCTGATCGCCGTGCGGAGCCTGTTCGGCTGGGACTCGTGCCGCTGAAGCACGACAAGGTCGACCACCGAGAAGACGAAATAGACGGAGATGATCAGGATGTCCCAGATCAGCGGAGAGGTCCAGTTGGGGTGAATGAAGATGTTGAGTATCCGGTCGGGACGGCCGAGGTCAGGGAGGATCATGATCGCGGCTACCGTGACGCATGCGGCCGCAGACAGCACCCCGAGCCTGGCGAGGGGCTTGAGGTCCGCGATCCCGAAGACCTCGGCGGAGGAGGCCATGATCAGGCCGCCCGCGGACAGTCCGATGAAGAACGCGAACGTGAAGATGTACATCCCCCAGGACACGACGTCCCGCATGCCGGTCGCGGCCAGGCCGTGCTGCAGTTCGTAGATCCACGCAACGAGGCCGAGCAGGCCGGCCAGAGCGAGCAGGACGTACCACAGTCGGATGCCGCGCAGGCTTCCCCCCGGTCGCGCCGCCGGGACGGGAACCGATGCCGTGCTTGAGGCCATGGCGTACTCCCTCAGGTCTCGCGCGCCACGCGCCTGCGCATGGGCACGTAATAGACGTTCGGATCGGTGCCGAGCTCGGGATGCAGCTGAACGGCCCCGCCCTCGTTCACGAGCAGGCTGACCTCGCTGCCCGGGTCGTCGAGGTCGCCGAAGACGCGGGCACCGATGGGGCAGGTCTGGACGCAGAAGGGCTCCTGGCCGGTGTCGATCAGCTCGACGCAGAAGGTGCACTTCTCGACGACACCCTTCGGCCGCTCCGGGGTGAAGACCAGCCGCCCGTCGGTCGTCCGGTAGTCCTTGCCGTAGCCGACGACCCCGCCCGGGGCGTATTCGGCATCGCCCCAGTTGAAGATGCGGACGCCGTACGGGCAGGCTGCCATGCAGTAGCGGCAGCCGATGCAGCGCTCATAGTCGATCAGCACGGTGCCGTCGTCCCGGCGGAAGGTGGCCTGCACCGGGCAGACCTTGACGCAGGGGGCGTCATTGCAATGCTGGCAGGCGACGGGAAGGTAGGCGAGTTCCAGGTCCGGGTAGACGCCGTGCGGCACATCGATGTTGTCGCTGGCAGGCGGCGCGGCGGTGGTTGACTCGTTCGGCGCTGTGGTGAGGATGCGGTTCCACCAGAATCCGAGCGGCTCGTTGTTGATCTCCTTGCAGGCGACGGCGCACGTCCAGCAGCCGACGCATCGGTTGGTATCGATCACCATCACGTGATGCGGCATGCCGCCTGTGCTGGCTGATGTCATGTCAGCTCCCTAGGCTGGCTGGACCTGGACGAGGCAGTCGTAGTACGCGGCATTGGACGGGAAGTTCGGGATCAGTGCCTGCGCGGGCTTGGCGATCTGATGGGTGAGGTTGTTCGGGTGGCCCTCGATGTAGTGCTTGACCCGGATTGTGTCCCAGCCGCCCTGGTAGCAGTTCACGACACCGGGCTTCATCGCCTGGGTCAGCCGGGCCCGCACCTTCATCTCGCCGCGGTCGTTGAACACGCGTACGACCGCGGTGTCCGCGATGCCGCGCGCCGAGGCGTCGACGGGGTTGATCTCCAGGAACCCGACTCCGCCGTTGTTGACCTCAAGCAGCCACGGCAGATTGGCGTACTGCGAGTGAGTTCGGAATCTGGTGTGAGTCGACAGGAACACCAGCGGATACTTCTTATAGAGCGGGTTCGACGGGGAGGCCTCGATCGGCTCGGCGTGCTCGCACAGTTCCTGGCCGAAGGGCACCAGCATCTCGACATAGAACTCGATCTTGCCGCTCTTGGTCGGGAACTGCTTGTTGAAGAACGGCACGTACGGTATCGGGTCGGTGTTGAGGTGCACCGCTTCCGTGGTGAGCTGCTCCCAGGTCAGCCCGCGGACGGTCGGGTCGGCGTCGGACTGGCCGATGTGCATGATCTGCCGCAGGTACTCGTCGGGCTGCTGGTCGAAGTACTTCCCGACACCCATCTTGCCGGCCACCAGCGCGATGGCGTCGAGATCCGACTTCGACTCGAATAGCGGGTCGATGATCTTGGGCATGTACTGCAGGTAGAAGTTGTTCGACGACAGCAGATCCGTCTTCTCCAGGTACGTGCATGCTGGCAGGACCACATCAGCCAGATCTGCCGTGGCGGACAGGACGTAGTCCGAGACCACGCAGAAGTCCAGAGCCTTCATGGCCCTGACCACCTTGTTCCGGTCGGACATCTGCTGAGCGAAGTTGTCGATCATGAACCACGCCGCGCGGACCGGATAGGGGTCATCCTTCAGCACGGCGTCGCAGAAGTTCATCGGCTCAAGCACCGGGTAGGGAGTGCCGGTCGGGTTCCACCAGTGCACCAGGTCGAACGCCGTCGTGGTCAGGCCGCCGGCGAAGGTTGTCACGCCCCCGCCGTGTATTCCGATGTTGCCGGTGATCGCCTGCAGCGTGAGCAGCGCCTGCATGTGCAGATCGCCGTGATACCAGTGCGACAGCCCGAAGCCGACCCGCACTGCCAGCGGCTTGACCGTGCCCCACGTCTGGGCGAGTGCAACGATCTGCGACACCGGGACGTCAGTCAGCTTCGACGTGTACTCAGGCGTGTACTTGGCGGCCATGCCCGCGAGTGCCTGCAGCGCGGTCGGAGCGTCCACGCCGCCGGCCCGGTGCAGCCCCAGGATGGCAGGCTCCCTGACCGACCGATCGCTGGCGGCCTTGAGCTTGCCGTCCGAGGCGTCGAACACGACGTAGTCGTCCTTGGCTCCCGGGATCACATCTTTGGCCCGGAGCCACTTCTTCGTGCGTGGGTCGATCAGGTACGGGCCGACCGTGTACTTGCTGATGTAGCCAGCGTCGTAGAGGCCGTGGGTGAGAACGTAGTTGATGATCCCGTCGATCAGGGCCGTGTCAGCGCCCGGGCGGATCGGCAGCCACTGATCGCAGGCCGCCGACGTGACCGTGAAGCGTGGATCGACCGCGATGAGCTGAGTCGCGTTCTGATCCCTGGCATCGCACATGATCCGCCAGTCCGGGATCGACGTCTCTGCGACGTTGTTGGCCCAGAAGACGATCGCCTTGGCGCTGAGGAAGTCCACCGACTCGTGACCCGTGAAGAAGCCGCCGCCATTGGCCGGGTTCGCCGGGTCGACGAGTACGAAGTTCCAGCCGGCCGGCGTCGCCGAGTCACCCTCGTTGTCGCCCTCTGAGTCGCCGGCCGAGGCACCGATGACGCTGGCGAACCGGAAGCCAGCACCGACCACTCCCTCGATCAGGGCGAGCGAACCCGTGTACGGGGCGATCCACACCGACTTCTTGCCGTGCTTGTTCTGCGCCGCGGTGAAGTTCTCGGCGATCAGCGAGGTCGCCTCGTCCCAGCTGATCCGCTGCCACTTGCCTGAGCCGCGCGGCCCGACCCGCTTGTACGGGTACTTGATCCGGTCCGGGCTGTAGGTGTTGGAGATCTGCGACAGACCGCGCGCGCAGATCCTGGGGTGGAAGCTTGGCGCGGGAGCGCCCGAGATCGTCTTGGTGCCCCACGGCGCAGGCCCGACCATGGTGACGCGGCCGTCTACCACGTGGACCAGGTGCCCGCAGGCTCCGTCGCAATTGTTCGAGTGCCCCGTCCGGTACACAGCTGCCGGGCCGGTCAGGGCCGGGCTTGCCGTCTCAGCCGCCTGGCCGGCGACTGGGCTGAAGAACCGCAGCCGGTCGGCGACCATCAGCCCGCCGACGGCGACCGCGCTGCCGCCGAGGAAAGTGCGTCGGGATGTGGTCACCTGAGCCCCCCTCTCTGAGCGGCTTGGATGTCGACGGGAAGGCCCGGCGCTCCAATGGCGGGCTGTCGTTCCTCCCGCATCACCGTCATCGTTCGCACCATATGGATCTGCCGATGCCGGGCGCCAGGGACATAGGTCCCCATAGCCCCAGGACCAACGCATGTAACAGGACCGCAGCCGGTCGCGTACGTCAGGTGGTCGCGCACGGGCCTGCCCCCGATCGGCTAGTTGTGCGCCCGGTGCCGCCGCTCGTGGCTAGAGTCAGATGCCATGGCTCAGAGTGCACAAGACTGGCTGGTCAGCTACGCGGCGGAGCTGGGCACCGCTCCGCCGACCAAGGAAGAACTGGATCTGCTGCTTGAGCTGGCCGGCATCGCTGCGCACGCCTCCGAGCGGCAGGCCGCGCCGATTACCTGCTGGCTGGCTGCCCGTGCGGGCATGGAGCCGCGGGATGCGCTCGCAGTCGGCCGGCGGCTGGCCGGCGATCGTGGTGCGAGCGGCGGCTGACCGCCCTGGCACGCTCGGGCCGGCGGCCGTGGCCACCTCCCCGCAGCTGTCCCGTTGCTGTACGAGGCATTCGATCGGCAGCCATCGTGCTGGCCCACGGAGCCATGCCCGAGGTGATTTGGGCGAAAGCACCGGGACCGGACTTTGGGGTCCGGTGGGCAGGACCTTAGGCTCTGCCGATCCGGCCGCGCGTGCGTGGACTCTCACGGGTGTGATGACTAATGCCGTCGGACGTGCCGCCCGCCGCGGGCGAGGCCGGCCATGATCTCGGTGGCCGAGGCCGGTCTGCTCGTGCGCTCCGACGTCACGTGCCTTGAGCCGTGCCGGGTGGCCATCGGTGAGGCGGCGGGACTCGTCCTGGCCGAGACGGTGCGCGCGGCCGAGTCCGTGCCCAGATTCGCCAATTCCGCGATGGACGGCTATGCCGTCCGCGCAGCGGACACCACCGGGGCACCGGCCCGGCTGCGGGTGATCGGGACGGTGGCGGCCGGCCAGGAGCCGACGGAGATCGTCGCGTGCGGCGACGCAATCCGGATCATGACCGGTGCGCCGATGCCGAGCGGCGCTGATGCGGTGTGCATGGTCGAGCACACCACAGTGCGGGACGACGGGCTCGCCGTGATCATCGAGCAGCCAGTGTGCCAGGGCATGAATGTACGGCGGCCCGGTGAGGACATCGGGGCCGGCAGCACGGTCTTCCCGGCCGGAACGCAGCTTGGCCCGGCCCACATCGGGGTGCTCGCGAGCCTGGGCATCCAGACGGTGCTTGTCCATCCGCTCCCGGTGGTGGGCGTCCTGTCGACCGGCAACGAGCTGGTCCCCGCGGGTATCGCTCCGAGGCCCGGGAAGATCAGGGACGCTAACCGTCCTGCCCTGCTCGCGCAGCTCGAATCCGACGGATTCCGCCCGGTGGATCTCGGCATTGCCGGAGACGACGAGGTGGCCCTGGCGGACATTCTCGAGGCCGCCGCTTCCCGGTGTGACGCGATCGTCGCCAGCGGCGGAGTGAGCGTCGGCGACCACGACGTGCTGAAGGTCGTCCTGGAGAAGCTAGGCGGTACGTCGATGCGCTCGCTCGACATAGCGGTGAAGCCGGGCAAGCACGTCGCCTTCGCTCGACTGGGCGAGCGGCGGACGCTGGCCTTTGGCCTGCCAGGGAACCCGGTCGCCGCTCTCGTTTCCTACGAGCTCTTCGTCCGGCCAGCGCTGCGGGCGATGGCCGGCTGCCAGGTGCCTGACCGGCCGCGGCTGGCGGCCGTCGCGGAGGCCGATCTCCTGCGCAGGCCGGGGCCTAAGCTCCAGCTGGTCCGGGTGACGGCGCGGATCGGCTCCGACGGAGCGCTCTGGGTGCGGCCATCTGGCGGCCAGGACTCGCACATGCTGCGGGCGATGGCCGGTGCCAACGCCCTCGCCCTGCTGCCCGACGGTGACGGCGTCCTGGCCGGTCAGCGGGTCGAGGTGCTGCTGCTCGACGCGGGCCAGCTCTAGCTCAGGCAATGCCGGTCACGCGTCCTGGCCGACAGCTCCTGGCGCCTCGGACCTAGTCGCCAGCCGGACTATCCCGGCGGCCGCGACCGCCGTCCAGGCGGCAATCGCCACCCACAGCATGACGTGAGCGATCGGAGCCATGAAGGCAAGCTTCGTGACATGGCCGAAGGCCAGGGTCGCCACGCTGTACATGCCGAGCGGGAAGACCACGCTCCACAATGCTGTCTCATACGCCAGCGGCCAGTGGTGCCTGAGGTGGCGCCACAGGCCGAGCACGATCAGCAGCGGGATCCACCAGGTGCCGAACGACCAGAGGACGAAGGAGAATCCCGTCACGAATCCGGCGGTCGCCTCGCGGACCGGCAGGCCGGCCGGGAGCATCAGGATCTGGGCACCTGCCCGCACCGTGATCGCCGTCGCGCCCATCAGTATCCAGTAGGGCGGCCCGAGCGCCGCTGGGGTCATCGGCAAGGTGAGCCAGCGCAGCAGGATCAGCGTTACGAGCACGAGGTAGAGCACGAGCCCGACGCCCCACAATCCGACCGCAGCCGGAGCCAGCAGCCCGGCCTGCGACGGCCAGGCCGGTACAAGCGCCGACGCCACGATGGCGAGGGACTGCGTGCCGACCACCCACAGGAGCCAGGTGCCGTTGACGCATCCCAGCACTGAGTCTCGCTCGCGCGTGAGCAGGAGGCTGGCCGGCAGGGCGTAGGTTAGGCCGAGCCAGACCGCCGCCGCGAGCGCTGCGAGCACCGCCGTGACCATCGGATGGCCCGCGCTCTGCAATCGCACGCCCAGCACGTTGATGCCTGCCACGACGGTGAAGAACCCGAAGGTACGCTCCGGTGCCCGGATGTCGGCTACGACGCCGGGCCGGTAGCGCCAGAGCCGGACGACGAGCATGCCAGCCAACAGGGCGAGGCCTGCGATCGCTGCGACCAGCAGGGTCCGCGACACCCACGCGGGCCCGAGTGCGTAGGTGCCTGTCGAGATGATGCCCGTCGCCATCACGAAGGCGAAGCAGGCCGGAGGTAGATCCCGGGCCGCCCTCGAAGCTCGCCCGGCAGGTGGTGCCGCTACCGCTGTGACATCCGTGCCGACCATGTGATCGTCACCCGCCTCTTCCGCCGCTCAGTTATTGCTCAGATAACTTGTTTTTACTATTCCTGCGAGTAATAATGCAACCATGCCAGCGCAGCACGGAGCCGCGATCGCTGTTTCCTCCTACGCGGGCACGGGTTCCCGTCGATGGGCCTGACAGCGGTGGCGACCGCGCCGGCCGGGGATCCGGCAACCTATCGGGTTCTCGCTGGGCACAGCCGCCAGGCTCTGCTGGCCGCGCTGCTGCGTGCCGGACGGCCGATGGATGCCAGCGAGGCGGCTGCGGTCGTGGGCCTGCACCGCAACACCGCGCGGGTGCAGCTGGACGTCCTCTGCTCGGTCGGCCTGCTGAGGCGGCGCCCGGAGGAGCGCAGCATCCGCGGCCGGCCGCGGGTGCTGTACGAAGCCACGGCCGCTGCCCCGGAAGTGCTCGGCGCCGCCCGGTCCAGAGCGGGCGAGGCCAGCTACCGCGAGCTCGCTTGGCTGCTCGCGCGGCAGCTTGCCGAGCTGGCGGAGGTGCCTGACGAGGCGATCCGGGCAGGCCGCCGCTGGGCAGCCACGATCGACGAGCAGCCGCTCCCGGCCAGGCGGCTCTCGGCCGGCCAGGCTGCCGCCGTGGTGACCGACGTGCTCGGCCGCCTCGGTTTCGACCCCGAGCCGGACCTGGACGGTGACCGGATCCTGCTGCACCGCTGCCCGTTCGCCGAGGTCGCGCGAGAAAGCCGGGCCATAGTCTGCGGGATCCACCTCGGCATGCTCAAAGCCACGACAGAGCGTCTCGACGCCCCGCTCGAGGTCGTTGGCCTCGATCCGTTCGTGATCGATGAGCCGAGCCTGTGCATCGTGCGCCTGGCGACTCCAGGCGCCGCCAGAAAGCGCAGTCGCCCACCGGAGGAGTCACCTTGAACGACAGAACGGGTCGCGGCACGGATGGCGACCTCGTCAGCGCGATCCTGCGGGCCAGGCGGCTTCTTGAGCCGGATCGGGTCGGGGCCGACCTGCGGACGATCACCTACGCCGGGGGGCGCGACGCTGATGTGTTCTACCGTGACCGCTGGTCGCACGACCGGATCGTGCGCTCCACTCACGGCGTCAACTGCACGGGCTCGTGCTCGTGGAAGGTCTACGTCAAGGACGGGATCATCACCTGGGAGACCCAGGAGACCGACTATCCGTCCGTCGGCCCGAATTCACCGGAGTACGAGCCTCGCGGGTGTCCGCGCGGCGCGGCGTTCTCCTGGTATACTTACTCGCCGACGCGGGTCAGGTTCCCCTACGTACGCGGCGTCCTGCTCGAGATGTACCGCGAGGCGCGTCACCGCCTGGGCGACCCGGTGCTGGCCTGGGCCGACCTGATGGGCGACCCTGAGCGGCGGCGGCGCTACCAGTCGGCGCGCGGCCGGGGCGGGCTCGTGCGCACCAGCTGGGACGAGGCGCTGGAGATCGCTGCCGCCGCGCAAGTGCACACGATCAAGGTGTGGGGACCTGACCGGATCGCCGGGTTCTCTCCGATTCCGGCCATGTCGATGGCATCACACGCGGCCGGTGCCCGCTACACGAGCCTGCTCGGCGGCGCCATGATCTCGTTCTACGACTGGTACGCCGATCTCCCGATCGCGTCTCCGCAGGTATTCGGCGACCAGACCGACGTCCCCGAGTCCGCAGACTGGTGGAATGCCTCGTACCTGATCATGTGGGGCTCGAATATCCCCGTGACGCGGACCCCCGACGCGCACTTCATGACCGAGGCCAGGTACAACGGCCAGAAGGTGATCGCCGTCAGTCCTGACTACGCCGTGAACACCAAGTTCGCCGACGAATGGCTAGCGGCGCACCCGGGCACGGACGGGGCTCTCGCGATGGCGATGGGCCATGTCGTCCTGAAGGAGTTCTTCGTCGAGCGCCGGGTCGAGCGCTTCGAGGAATATGTCAGGCGCTTCACGGACCTGCCATTCCTGATCACGCTCCGCGCGCGTGAAGAAACGGGGGATTACCTGCCTGACCGCTTCCTGACCGCCGCGGACCTCGGCGACGCGAGCGAGGGCGCGGCGTGGAAGACAGTGCTGCTCGACGCCGTGACCGGCGAGGCGCGCGTGCCGAACGGCTCGCTCGGATTCCGCCACACCGAATCAGGTGCGGGCAGCTGGAATCTCGACCTCGGTGACGTCGACCCTCTGCTGTCGCTCCTCGCCGCGGACGCGGAACCGGTGGCCGTCACGCTGCCGCGGTTCGACATCGGAGGCGAGGGCGGCGGCGAGATCACCCGCGGAGTGCCGACCCGCCGGATCGCCGGGCATCTCGTCACGACCGTGTTCGACCTGATGCTCGCCCAGTACGGCGTCGCCCGCGACGGACTGCCCGGCACGTGGCCGACCGGGTACGACGACCCGGAGACCTACACCCCGGCGTGGCAGGAACCGCTCACGTCCGTGCCAGCCGCCACCGTGGCGCGCATCGCCAGAGAGTTCGCTGACAACGCCGAGCGATCCGGCGGCCGCTCGATGATCGCGCTCGGCGCGGGCGCGAACCACTGGTTCCACGCGGACGAGACCTACCGGGCCATCCTGGCGCTCGTGGTCCTTACCGGCTGCGAGGGCGTGAACGGAGGCGGGTGGGCCCACTACGTCGGGCAGGAGAAGTGCCGGCCGTTCACGGGCTGGGCCCAGCTCGCCTTCGGGCTTGACTGGCTGCGGCCGTCCCGGCAGATGGCAGGAACGACGTACTGGTACCTAGCGGCGGACCAGTGGCGTTACGACGGCTTCGGCGCGGACGAGCTCGCCACGCCGCTCGGCCGGGGCCTGTTCAAGGGCCGCGCGCTCGCTGACTGCATCGTGCAGGCGACACGGCTCGGCTGGACGCCGTCCTACCCGACCTTCGACCGGAACCCGCTGGACCTTGCCGATGCGGCCCGGGCGGCGGGCACGGTGGGCGCGACGCCGGGCGACTACGTGGTCGGGGAGCTGAAGGCAGAGCGGCTGCGGTTCGCGTGTGCGGATCCCGACGCCGAAACGAGCTGGCCGCGCGTGCTCACCGTATGGCGCGCGAATCTCCTCGGCTCCTCGGGCAAGGGCAACGAATACTTCCTTCATCACCTGCTCGGAGCCGACGCCGCGATCCGTGCCGACCAGACCTCCGAAGGCAGCCGCCCTGCCGAGGTCACCTGGCATGACGAGGCCGCCGTGGGCAAGCTCGACCTGCTCGTGTCCCTCGACTTCCGGATGACAAGCACGGGCCTGTTCTCCGACGTGCTGTTGCCCGCGGCCACCTGGTACGAGAAGTACGACCTGTCCAGCACCGACATGCACCCGTTCGTGCACGCGTTCAGCGCCGCGATCGCCCCGCCGTGGGAGACCCGCTCCGACTACGACGCTTTCACGGCGCTCTCGAAGGTGTTCAGCTCGCTCGCCGCCGAGCATCTCGGCGTACGCCAGGACCTGGTGGCGACGCCGCTGCTGCACGACACGCCCGGCGAGACGGCGCAGCCCGGAGGCCGGGTGCTCGACTGGGCCGCCGGGGAGTGCGATCCGGTTCCCGGCCGGACGATGCCCGCGTTCGCGGTCGTCGAGCGGGACTACGGGGCGGTCGCGCAGATGATGACGGCGCTCGGGCCGAATGTGGAACGGCTCGGCACGAGCGTGAAGGGCGTCACCCTGAAGCCCGACCGCGAGGTCGCGCGGCTTACGCAGGTGAACGGCGTGGCGCACGGCGGCATCGCGGACGGACGGCCGAGCCTCGCCCGCGCCGAGCAGGCCTGCGAGGCGATCCTCGCGCTGTCCGGCACGACCAACGGCCATATCGCGACAGCCGGCTTCAGGGAGCTTGAGCGGCGCACCGGCAGGCCGCTCGCCGACCTCGCCAGTGACCACGAGGGCCGCCGGATCACCTTCGCCGACACCCAGTCCAGGCCCCAGCCGGTCATCACCTCGCATGAATGGTCCGGCAGCGAGCACGGCGGGCGCCGCTACTCGCCGTTCACGATCAACGTGGAGCGGCTGAAGCCATGGCACACGCTGACCGGCCGCCAGCACTTCTTCCTCGACCACGACTGGATGGCCGAGCTCGGCGAGCAGCTGCCCGCCTACCGGCCGCCGCTGGACATCAAGGCTCTGTTCGGCGACCCGAAGCTCGGCGAGGACGGCCGGCTTGAGGTGACCGTGCGGTATCTCACGCCCCACTCAAAGTGGTCGATCCATTCCGAGTACCAGGACAACCTCTTCATGCTCAGCCTCTCGCGCGGCGGTCCCGACCTGTGGATGAGCCCACAGGACGCCGATCGGATCGGGGTCCGCGACAACGACTGGATCGAGTCCTACAACCGCAACGGCGTGATCGTGGCCCGTGCGATCGTCAGCCACCGGATGCCGGAGGGGACGGTGTACATGTACCACGCGAAAGACAGGACGATCGACGTGCCCCGGTCCGAGATCACAGGCCGCCGCGGCGGCATCCATAACAGCTTGACCCGCCTGCTGATCAAGCCGACGCATCTCATCGGCGGCTACGGCCAGCTCTCGTACGGCTTCAACTACTACGGCCCGACCGGTAACCAGCGCGACGAGATCACCGTCATCCGCCGGCGCAGCCAGCAGGTGGAGTACTGATGCGCGTCATGGCCCAGCTGGGCATGGTGATGAACCTCGACAAGTGCATCGGCTGCCATACCTGCTCGGTGACCTGCAAGCAGGCCTGGACCAACCGGCCAGGTGTCGAGTACGTCTGGTTCAACAACGTCGAGACGCGGCCCGGGCTCGGTTATCCGAGGACCTACGAGAACCAGGACCGCTGGCAGGGCGGCTGGGAGCGCGACCGTCGCGGGCGGCTCCGGCTGCGGGCAGGCGGCAGAGCCAGCCGGATGCTGAAGATCTTCTCCAACCCGAAGCTCCCGTCGCTGCACGACTACTACGAGCCGTGGACCTACGACTACGACACGCTGATCAGCGCACCTGCCCAGGAGCACATCCCGGTCGCCCAGCCGATCTCGCTGATCGACGGTCGGCCGATGAAGATCGAGTGGTCGGCGAACTGGGACGACGACCTCGGGGGAGGCACCGAGCACGCGCCAGGCGACCCGATCCTGTCGAAGCTCTCGCGCAAGATCCGTCTTGAGTACGAGAGCGCGTTCATGTTCCATCTCCCCCGGATCTGCGAGCACTGCCTGAACCCCTCCTGCGTTGCCAGCTGCCCATCGGGGGCGATGTACAAGCGGGCCGAGGACGGGATCGTGCTCGTGGACCAGGACCGCTGCCGCGGCTGGCGGATGTGCGTCTCCGGGTGCCCCTACAAGAAGGTCTACTTCAACCACCGCACCGGCAAGGCGGAGAAGTGCACGTTCTGCTATCCGCGGATCGAGGCCGGCCAGCCGACGGTCTGTGCCGAGACCTGCGTCGGCCGGCTCCGTTACATCGGGCTGTTCCTCTATGACGCCGATGCCGTGCTCGCTGCCGCGTCCGTCGAGGATCCCGCCGACCTCCTGGAAGCGCAGCGCTCAATCCTCCTCGACCCCAGCGACCCCACCGTGGTGGCCGCCGCTCGTGCCGACGGCATCGCTGACGACTGGCTGGAGGCCGCACGGCGATCGCCCGTGTACGAGCTCGCCTGCCGTTACCGGGTCGCGCTGCCACTGCACCCGGAGTACCGGACGATGCCCATGGTCTGGTACATCCCACCGTTGTCGCCGGTGGTCGAGGCCCTCCGCGACACCGGTCATGACGGCGAGGACCAGCGCAACCTGTTCGCGGCGATCGAGGCACTGCGGATCCCGGTGGAATATCTGGCCGAGCTGTTCACGGCGGGTGACCCCGAGCCGGTCAGCGGTGTCCTGCGGATCCTGGCCGCGATGCGCTCGCACATGCGCAGGATCAACCTCGGCGAGGAACCCGACCCGTCGATCGCGGCAGCCGTCGGCATGACCCCCGACGAGCTGGAGGCGCTGTACCGCCTGCTCGCGATCGCGAAGTACGAGGACCGGTACGTCATTCCACCGGCCCACGTCGAACTCGCCGGAGAACTTGATGAGCTGCCCGGCTGCAGCGTGGACTTCGGCGGGCCGCCCAGGGGCAAAGGAACATCCCTCGGTGAAGCCGCCGTCACACCGGTCGCCGTGCAGACCTACCAGATCACGCGCCGGCGCGCAGAGGCCGACCGGCATGCCGACCTTAGCGACGGCGGAGCCGGGGAAGGCGCGCCGTGAACCGGCAGAGCCTGCTGAAGCCGCCGCGTGCCCGCCTGAGCGCGGGGCAGCGGCAGGTTGCCTGCGCGACGCTGTCCGCGGTGCTGCGGTATCCGGATGAGGCTCTGATCAGCGATCTGCCGCTGCTCGCGTCCGCGGCCGACCGCGTCCCGGCAGCCGCGGGGGACCCGCTCCGCCGTCTGATCTCCCACCTGGCCAGCACGTCACTGCTCGAGCTGCAATCCGGCTACGTTGCCACATTCGACCTGTAGCGGCGCTGCTGCCTGTACCTCAGCTACTACCTCAACGGTGACACGCGCCGTCGCGGCGCGGCGCTCTGGCGGTTTCGTGAGGCCTGCCGGCGGGCCGGATTCCACCTCGTCGGCGGTGAGCTCCCTGACTTCCTCCCGGTCCTGCTCGAGCTCGCCGCCAGCGGCGCGGAGCCTGCGGCGGTCGAGCTCATGCAGGAGCACCGCGAGGGCATCAGGCTGCTGGGCTCCGCGCTCGGGAAGCTCCGGTCACCGTACGCCGACGCACTGCTGGCGCTTGAGGCCGTACTGCCCGCCGCCCGCACGAGCACGGCCGCGAACGCGGCCCGCCTCGCCCGCGAGGGCCCGCCGTCGGAGCTGGTCGGACTCGACCCAGCGGGTGCGCTCGGACCCTATTGCCCGCCGGACTCGGCCAAGACGGGACGCGAAGCGCCATGAGGACCTTCCTGTGGATCGTGTTCCCCTACATCTGCCTGACCTCGTTCGTGCTGGGCCACATCTGGCGGTACCGCTACGACAAGTTCGGCTGGACGAGCCGGTCGTCCGAGCTCTATGAGAAGCGGATCCTCGCCTGGGCCTCGCCGTTGTTTCACTTCGGGATCCTCGGGGTGCTCGCGGGCCACCTGGTCGGCCTGCTCGTGCCCGAGTCCTGGACCAGCACGCTCGGCGTCTCCGAGCACACCTATCACCTCGTGGCGGTCAGCCTCGGGACGCTGGCAGGCCTCGCTGCGATCACGGGTCTGGCGCTGCTCGTCTACCGCAGGCGGATGACCCCGTCGGTGCTGCGCGCTACCTCGAAGACCGACAAGGCGATGTACCCGCTCCTCGGCGCCGTGATCCTGCTCGGGCTGGTCAACACGGTAGGGGTCGGCCTTCTCGGGCTCGGCAGGCATGCCGGCGGCTACAACTACCGGACGACCGTAGCGGTCTGGTTCCGCGACGTACTCACGTTCCACCCGAGCGTCACCCAGATGGCCACGGCGCCGTGGAGCTTCCAGGTGCACGCGCTGCTGTCCTTTCTGCTGCTCGCCGTGTGGCCGTTCACACGGCTCGTGCATGTCCTCGCAGCCCCGTTCAGCTACGCTTTCCGGCCCTACATCGTCTACCGGACCCGCCAGCCCCTGGGTGCCGCACGGGCGCCCAGGCCCGGCTGGGAGCGAGCCGATCAGCGGACAGGAACTCGCATCCGCGTACGCCGCTGAAGTCCGGGTGGCAGGAGCACCCGCGGAGGGCCGATGAACGCGCCGGAAACTATCAGCGTTGGCGTGGGGCGCCCGCCTGGACCGGATCCGATAGCAGCCTGGCGACTGCGAGCAGCCTGGCACCGGCGGACCGCACTGCTCCCGCTCGGTTACCTGGCCGCCGCGGCTATCGCTGGCCCGCTGAGTGCGGCCGGAGTTCTGAGCGGCTGGCTCGTGCTCCATCTCGTGCTGCTAGGCGCGACCACCAACGCGATCGTGGTGTGGAGCTGGCATTTCGCCACAGCCATCCTGCGCGCGCGGGCGCCTCAGCGGCGCTTGTCCGAAGCGCTCCGGCTGGCCGCGCTCAACATCGGCGTCCTCGCTGTGCTGGCGGGCGGCAGCAGCGGCCTGCCCTGGATCGGCGTAGCCGGCGCGGCTGTTGTCTTCGCGGCTATCGCTGCCCACCTACTTGTGCTGGCGGTGATGCTGCGCCGCGCTCTTCCGGCACGGTTCGCGATCGTGGTGCGGTACTACCTGATGGCCAGCCTAGCGCTGCTAACAGGCATCCCGGCCGGGGCGTGGATGCTCGTTCTGCCCGCCGACCGGCGCGCACGCATGCTGGTCTTCCACGTCCAGGTGAACATGCTCGGCTGGGTGACGCTGACCGTGCTGGGCACCGTCCTCACGTTGTGGCCGACAGTGCTCCGTGCGCAGCTTGCCGCAGGCGCCGAGCGCGCCGCGCGCCGCGGCCTGATGCTGTGCGGGTCTGGGCTGACAATCCTGGCAGCCGGCTCTGTGCTGTGGTTCCGGCCGCTGATGGCCGCCGGGCTGACCGCATTCGCGGCCGGCGTGCTCGTCGTGCTGAAGCCAGCCGTCACCGCCGCCCGGCAGCGGCCGCCGACGTCCTTCGCCGCCCTGTCGATGGCCGGTGGCACATGCTGGCTGCTCGTCACGCTCGGCTGGGACACCTGGGCGCTGCTGTCGGCACCAGACCCGGCGGTCGCCGCCGACTGGTTCGACTCGCTGTCGGTCCCGCTGGCAGCGGGCTTCGCTGCCCAGGTCGTCGCTGGCGCTCTCGCCTACCTGCTGCCCATGGCTCTCGGCGGAGGCCCGGCCGTGGTCCGCCGGAACGCGGCTAGCCTCGGCCGGCTTGCCTGGCCGCGAGTCGTCGCCGCTAACGCTGGCCTGATCGGGATCCTGTGCCCTGCACCCGCAGCGGCACGGCTTAGTGGCCTGATACTGCTCGTGATTTCGATGGCCTGGTTCCTGGTGCCGGCAATAGGCCTGACCGTGCGGCTCCGGAAGGGAGCCGGTCCAGATCGGAACGGCGCATCTCCAGCGTCCGCGACAGCTCCATGACCTCCCTCCTCCGCAGAGGGATCGCGCCATGGTCGGCGCCATGCGCGGCGGTGCGGATCTTCGTAAGGGCACGACATTCCGTGCCTGCGCGACCCGAGGGACCGCGGTACGCGGAGGCAACAGCTAGCTGCCCAACGCGGCCGTCGCGGTCGCGATCACGTCATCCGCCTCAGATCTGTCATTGGGGGTTCGCGGGCGCCACAGCATCCGCGCGACTCCGTCCACCACGACCGCGTCGGCGCCGAGCTGCCGGGCGTCCTCGACCGGCTTGGCAAGCCGCTCGCCGAGGGCTAGCGCGATGGCATAGGCAGCCATTGTCTTGAGAAAGTACAGCCGCCGCAGGCGAGCTCGCCCGATGCCAAGCCTGTGGTAGAGCACGCGATCCTGATCCGCCAGGACCTCGCCTGGCCACTTCAGATGGCGCGAAGGCAGCGCGCCGGTTGGGTGGGCTGAAGCCGACCAAGATGAGACCGATGCGGAGATCACGGTCTGCCTGATGCACCTGAACCAGATGCTGCTGGCACGGCAGTCAATGCCGGTGCCCGAGCATGACCAGGATCTGCGCGCCGCGGATCCCGCCGAGGCCTACCGGCGGTCTCCCTGGCGCAGCGGTGAGCTCAAGGTCTGCCACTTTGATCGCCACGCTCATCGGCTCGACATCTCTAGATTCGGCCACTCGCTGGGAATAGTACGGCCGGAGTGTTTCACGTCGTCACCCGCATACGCCTTCGAGTGCCCGCTGACCCTCCGCCGGCCGCCGCGCCGTCTCGTCATCAAGGATGGCCACTGCTCCGATGAAAGCAGCGATCAACCACAGATCAGGCGGCTACCTCAGCCCCGAAGTCGGCGCGGTTCGCACAATGAGCCATCCGCGCTCGCATACGTGCAGGTCACAGCCATGGTGGGGCGTCCGGGGCTCGAACCCGGAACCCGCGGATTGAGAGCGGCAAACAGCGGGCTGCGCATCCCCTGCTGAGTGCTCGCCTAGGCGCTGGCTGGCCGGTTCCCCGAACAGGTCACGCAGGTAGCAAGTCACCGCGTCCATCGTGCCTGGCCTGCCCCGCGCCGCCACGTAGCCGTCGGGACGAACCAGAACGACATGCCTCGTGCCATCGTTACGAAGTCCGGTCGTTTCCCTAGCGTCAACGGTGACGACGTCGAGGTCCTCCCGGTAGGGCCGCAGCCCGGCATCGTCCAGCACGCTTGCCGAGTCAGCCGCAGGAACCACCAGCACGTGTCGGCCGCCACGCAGGACGCTGTGCAGCCTGGCGGCCTGGCTGCCCGCACGGACCTGCAGATCGGGCATGCGCTGCCCGGGTCCCGGCCCGCCCCGGCCACGATCCGGGCTGGTCAGCGGTCCCGGCGGGTAGGCGACGTACACGTGGCTGAGCCTGCGGGCTGCCCGGTGCTGGATCACCGTCGTGCGGCCGAGTGCCGGGACGACGATGTCGCGGATCCTCCGCTTGACGGGATGGCTCATGCTGCCGTAGTGGACCAGAGCGTGCGTGAGCTTGAGTACCTCGTCTGCCACCGGACGCCGCTCGGTGCCGTAGCTCTCCAGCAGCGCGTCGGGCGCCCGGCCAGAGGCGACCAGGGCGAGCTTCCAGCCCAGGTTGTGCGCGTCCATGATGCCCGTGTTCATGCCCTGGCCGCCTGCCGGGGTGTGGATGTGCACCGCGTCGCCGGCCAGTAGCACGCTGCCACCGCCGGTAGGCACTCGCCGACCGGCGGTGGCAGCGGAAGTTCGCCAGCCAGGTCGGATCGGACACCGTGACCGGCTCCGGCGCTCGCTGGTCGATCAGCTGCTGGATCTCCTCCAGCAACGGAGCCTGCCCGCTACGGCTCCCCGCGAATGGCATGGTCAGCCGCCACCGGTGCCCGCGCATTGGGAAGCAGATCAGCGGCAGCCCGTCGGGCCGGAAGAACGCGTGCGCCGCGTTCTCGCGCAGGTCCCAGTCCAGCAGCGCGTCAGCGAGCAGCCAGTCCTGCGGGTAGGGGTGCCCGCGGAAGGTCAGGCCGAGTTCGTGCCGGACCCGGCTGTGCGCGCCGTCGCAGCCGACCACGTAGCCAGCCGTGATCGTGCGGGTCTGGCCCGCAGGGCCGCGGATGGTCGCGGTAACGGCATCGCTGCCGACGGTCAGGCCGGTGAGTTCGGCTCCCGGCTCGATCACGCCGCCCAGCTCACTGATCCGGGCACGCAGCAGCCGTTCGGTCTGGTCCTGCGGGAGGTCGAGCAGGAAGCCGAACCGCGAGCCGCTGCGCGCGAAGTCGAGGCTGACCAGGCACCGGCCACTGGAGTAGAACCGGAGATGGCGCACGGGGTGGCCGCGTTCGGTCAGGCACTCCGCCAGGCCCATCATATCGAGGACCTCTAGCGTGCGGGCATGGATGCCGATCGCCCTGCTCTCGAGCGTCACCCCGTCGCCCTTGTCGATGATGCGAGTCCGGATGCCGCGGGCGAGCAGTTCCGCACCGAGCACGAGCCCGGTCGGGCCGGCACCGACGACGAGCACCTGGCACTCCTGGCGAGAACCGGCCGGCCAGTGGGTTGCGATGCCGGGCGCCTGAGCGGTCGGCCGGGTTCGCTGCGTAGCGTTCATGCCGCCAACTCTGCACGGGCCGCCGCCTGTGGCCATCTGAAGAATTACGTAGGGCCTACGTATTTCCGGGCAGCAGGCCCTCCTCGTAGGCCCAGGCGGCCAGCTGGCTGCGGGTATGGAAGCCGAGCTTGGTGAGGACGTGGTCGACGTGCACCTCAACTGTCCGCACCGAGAGGAACAACTGCGCGGCGATGTCACGGTTGGTCAGGCCGCGCGCCGCCAGCGCCGCCACCTCGGCTTCCCGGCGGGTCAGCGCCTGGCGCAGGCCGGGCCGCCAGACCTCCTCCGGCTCGTTCGCCAGCGCCAGGGCCACCGCCTCGTCTGCGCTCAGCCGCCTGCCCTCGGCGAGCATCCGCCCGGCCACGGGCCCGGCGGTGCTGCGGGCCGGTGTCAGCCAGCGGTCGACAATCTCCCTGATCGGCTCTGGCATGGAGAACACGTTCGCGCCCTGGTATGCGTCGGCCGCTCCGGCCAGCCGGAGCGCAAGCCGGGGCCTCCCGGACTTGGCCGCGAGCCCGGCAAATCCTGCCAGTCCGAGCGGGACGATCCAGCGATCGCCGATGTCCATGGATACCGGCAGCCCCTCCGCCAGAGCCAGCCTGGCCGCCGGCAGGTCCCCCAGGTCCAGCCGGACGTAGCCGAACATCTGCCTGGCACGAGCGCTCAGCGGTGCCAGGCCGAGCTCGGCCGACATGGCTGCGCAGCTGGCGAAGAACTCGCATGCGGCATCCAGCCGGCCGGTGAGGTGCGCGACCAGTCCGCGGTAAAACATGCCGAACGCGATCGCCTGCCGATCCCCCGCCTCGCTGAGGAGCGCGACGCCGCGCTCCACGTCCCGCGCCCCCTCCTCGACCCGCTGCTGGACATCTTGCAGCGGCCGAGATACACGGTCGCGATGCCATCGCCGACCATGTCATTCAGCGTCCGGCTGAGCCCGATGCTCTCACCGAGCAGGTTGGCGGCATGGGCGTAGCCGCCCTGGTCGATGGCCAGCCATGCAGCGCCGTTCAGGGCGCTGACCCGTGTGATGCTCGCATCTGGGACCAGGCCGAGCAGCTCGCCCAGATGCTGCCTGCCCTCGGTATGGTGGCCACGCAGCGACCAGAACGCGGACATCGAGGCGGCCAGGCGCAGCGCGGCGGGCGGATCATGCCTGCGGTACCAGCTGAGCGCCGCTCGGATGTTGTTGTGCTCGGTGTCGAGCCGCTCCAGCCATTCCTTCGTCGCCAGGCCCGCCTGGGGGCGCCCGCCAGCCTCGACCATGGCCAGGAAGGCCGCGGCGTGAGCGGCACGGATCCGGTCAGCTTCCGGCATCTGGTCCAGGCGCTCGTCCGCGAACTCGCGGATCGTCTCCAGCATCGCGTAACGCGCCAGCGGCACCCCGGAGCTCTGCACCTGCCGCATCAGGCTCTGGTTGACCAGCTCTTGCAGGCCATCGAGCACCGGCAGGCCAATGTCCACCGCAGCGTCGCAGACCGTCTCGATGACTTCCAGGTCGGCACCGCCGGCGAACACCGAGCAGGCGCCGAGCAGCCGCCTGGCCCCCTCGGTCAGCAGGTCATAGCTCCAGGCGATCGTCGCGCGCAGCGTCTGGAGCCGGTCAGGAAGGTCGCGGCTTCCGCCGGTTAGTAACCCCAGCGAATGCTCGAGCCTGCCCAGGATTGCCTCCGGCGGAAGCAGCTTGACCCGTGCCGCCGCCAGCTCGATGGCCAGCGGCAGGCCGTCCAGCCTCCGTGCGATCTGCGCGATCGCGGCAGCGTTCTCGTCGCTGACCGAGAATCCCGGTACCGCGGCGGCCGCCCGCTCGGTGAACAGCCGTACCGAATTGCAGGCGGCGAGCGATTCAGGTGTCGGTGGGGTCCGCTGGTCTGGGACCGCGAGCGGCGGGACCGGGCATTCCTGCTCGCCGGAGACCCGCAGCGACGAGCGGCTCGTGACGAGGATACGCAAGGCAGTAGTCTCCTGCAGCAGCTCCGTCACGACCGGGGCGCCCGCCAGCAGGTGCTCGAAATTGTCAAGGACGATCAGGAGCTTCCGCTCGCGCAGCTGGCTGACCAGATGCTCCATCAGAGGCCGGTCTCTGGCATCCTGCAGACCGATGCTCTGAGCGATCGTCGATGGCACCAGCCCCGGATCCCGGACCGGCGCCAGCGGGACGAAGTACACCCCATCGGGATAGTCACCGGCCACTTCTGCAGCCAGCGCGATGCACAGCCGGGTCTTACCGCTGCCGCCCGGCCCAGTCAGCGTGACCAGGTAGCTGCCCTGGAGCAGCCGTTTCGCCTGCGCCAGCTCGCTCTCCCTGCCGATCAGGCTGGTAAGCGGTCTGGGCAGGCTGCCGCTGCTGGCATCGCGATCGATGGCGCGGCGGGATGGCGGGACCACCGCACCACTCGAAACGTCAGGCATGCCACTTCAGCCTTTGCCAGCCGGATGAACGCGACGGCAACCCGGCGGTGCCGTCGCTGCCGTTCTGTAACGGCTGATCGAAAGACTAACCGCGCGGGGACCGCGAGTGCATGAGGCGACGAGCCGGACTCGCCACCGGCAGGACGCCCGCAGGCGGCAACCGCGAGAACAACGGACCGGCGTCGACGTGCTGACATGTCCGCCGGTGCCTGCGCGATGCAGGCGCCGGAGCGGCCAGCGCAGCTGGCAATCTGCTGATGCGGTTGCTCGCCGTACTGCCGGCCAGGCAGCGCGCCGTCCTGGTGCTGCGTTACTTCGAGGATCTGTCGGAGGCGCAGACCGCAGGGATGCTCGGCTGCAGCGTCGCCACCGTAAAGGAACAGGCCGGGCGTGGTCTGGCCCGGCTGCGCGAAATCACTAGCCAGACAGATGAGCAGCCCACGCCGCTTCGCGAAGGAGGCGCGCCATGACCGACATCGAGAGCTGGCTGCGGGCCGCCATGGCGTCTGCCCGGCTGGCGAGGATGATTGCAGAAATGGATGACTGCAGTGTTCGGCGCCTTAGTCAGCGACGGACGCGAGAGCACGTGAGGAGGGCAGCACCATGACTGCACCTGCGGATCTCGAGGGCGCCATGGGTCTCGCGGATTTCCTGTCCGATCTTCGCGCGGAGCTTGGGGAGGCATCACGGCGCGCGGAAGATGATCCACTGAAGCTTCGGGTGCGCGAGGTCACCACGACGCTTGACGTTGCGGTCACTCTCGCGAAGAGCGCCGATGCCTCCCTTCGTGCCAAGGCCAAGTTCTGGGTATTTGCCTCAGCCGAGGCTGGCGTCGAAGGAAGGCTCGCCTCGCAGCGGATAGCCACCCAGCGCATCACCTTGGCGCTGACCCCGCGAATCGAGTCGCCAGCGCCGAATGCGGCCGATCAGCCGACGAGCCGCCCGGTGGACGTTGACAGTTCCCTGGCAAGAGGCGAGCAGAACCCACCTCTGCCAGCTGACACAGCAGCACCCGATGAGCCATAGCGGGCCGGAGCCTCACGCGTGAGCCATCCGGCCCGGGCCCGGCTCGCTGAGATCATCGTCACGCGTCCAGGCGGCGGGCGGCGACGCGGTTCCGGTTACTTGGTGGCACCGGGGTGGGTGCTGACCGCCGCGCACGTCGTCGCGGGCGCGGAGTCAGCGGCGGTATGGTTCGGAGCCCCGCGAATCCTGGAGCGGGAAAGCGGCGTCGGCCTGGACACCCGCACCGTACTGCACGCCAGCAAGGCTGACCTGGCCCTGCTGCCGGTCGGCCCGCCACGGTCGCCGGAGTCCAGAGACAAGGTCCTGCTTGGTCAGCTTGACCGGCGCTCGCCCGCGGAGATCCCGGTGGTGGCGGCCGGGTTTCCGATATTCAAGCTGCGTCCGGACCCGGACCAGGACGCGGTGCTGCTGCGTGAGGTCGAGTACGCGACCGGCATGATCAACGCGGCGTCGAACGTCAAGACCGATACCTACAAATTCGTCGTGCTGGCGGCGCCGGCCGATTCGGCCGACCACGTTGCCCAGGCACGCCAGGAAGGCCTGGCCAGCCAGACGAGTCCGGCAGAGTCGCCGGATGACCCGCCACAAGCGGCGCGGTCGCCGTGGGAAGTAATGTCGGGCGCCGCGGTGTTCGCCTCCGGCCGAATTGTCGGCGTCGTCGCCCAGCATCATCGCGACGAGTCCGCCGGCGTGCTGACAGTCCGCCCGCTGACAGACCTTTTCACCACCCAGAGCGCGGAGCAGCTCGTCCGCTGGCAGCAGGCATTGCCGCAGTTGGGCAGCTCGGCAGATGAGCTGGCGAACGTGACTCCGCCCACGGCGGCGGAGCTGACCGAACGGCGGGCCCAGCGAGTAGCAGCGGGACTGGCGCCGCCAGTGCTGGTCGCCCGCGACGATGAACTGGCTGCGCTGGCCTCGTTCGTCGCCTCGCGGGAGCGGTGGCGGTGGGTACAAGGTGCCGCCTTTGCCGGGAAGACCGCTTTGCTGGCATGGTTCGCCCTCCACCCGCCGCAGGACCTGGACATAGCCGCCTGCTTCCTCCGCCGCACGAGCAGTGCTGCCGACGCAGGTTACGCCCTGGACGTCCTGAACCGGCAGCTCGCCAGGCACGCCGATGGCCGTGGCTACTCGCTCGCGCCACATATCAGCGACCAGCGTGACGATTTCCTTGAGCTGCTTGAGGACGCCGCGCGAGCGTCACGGGACCGGGGCCGCAGGCTGCTGGTCCTCGTTGACGGCCTGGATGAGGACCAGACGGCCGAGCCTGAACTCCGGGTCGCAGCGTGGCTCCCTGGCTCCAGGGAGCTGCCGGACAGTGCGTGGCTGCTCGTGGCCAGCAGGGCCGGTGTCGCTGTGCGCCTCCCGAGCCGGCATCCGCTCACCGGCCAGGTCATGCCGCTAAGCGCGTCTGAGGCGGCCGGTCAGATCGCGGAGCTCGCGGAGCGCGAGCTGATGCTGGCCAGGACCGGAGGCGGGCTGGCTGCTCGGTTGCTTGGAATTCTCACAGCTGCCGCCAGCGGCCTCACCACGACCGAGCTGACCAGCCTGCTTCGGCGCACCCGGCCAGATGTGCTTCAGGTGGAGGTCACCGACGTTCTCAACGGCCAGCTCGCGCGCACTGTGTTCAGCCAGAGCGATCCTGAGATAGCGGGCGGGGCGGCGTGGTCCTTCGCCCATGACGCGCTCCTGGAGAGCGCGATCCGGCAGTTCGGCGCCGACCTGCCGCTGCTGGGCGGTGAACTGCTCGACTGGTGTCATGACCTCGCCTTGCGCCCAGACACCGACCCTGACGGCTACGTGGCGCGGCACTACGCGGAACGGCTCGCCGAGGCGGAGACCTGGACGGACCGGTGGAACGACCTGCTCGCGCCTGTGTGGGCCGCTTTGCGCGGACGCTCGTCGGCGCGCTACCTGCCGCACCGGGAGGATCTCGGCAGGCTGCTTCATGCGGCCAGGCGGTTCAACGGCGAGGCCGTCGCTGCCGGGCGGGCGGCGCCGGCACTGGCCTGCGCCGTGGCCGCGACGGCTAGGCTGGCGGAGATCGAGAGCCAGTTCAAGTCCACGTCCGCTGACCTGGCTGCCGCTCTGGTCCAGACCGGCCAGTGGACACATGCACGGGCGCTGCAATACGTCGCGAGCATCAGGGACGGCACCGAACGGGCAGTCGCTCTGGGAAAGGTGGCAGCGGTACTCGATCCTCATCCCCAGAACGTGTCCGCCGTCCTCGAACTGTACGACCTGCTTGATGGCCAGTTTCACGACGAGCGCGGCCAGGCGGCCCTGGCTGTCGCGCGCCTGCTCGCGGCGGGCGGCCGCAGCCAGGACGCGGTGGCTCTCGCACGGGCCGAAGCCGCCGCTGGCCGGTTCTCCGAAGCGTGCAACGCGGCGGCCGGCGCCTTGCCGGGTCTGCCGTCGCGAGATGCAGGTAGGCTCCTGGCGGCGATTCGTGAATGGTCGGGGCAGCTCAGCCGCTTCGACCTATGGAACTTTGCCGCGCGCTTGCGCGGGAGCCTGTCGCGGGAGCAGGCACGGCGAGCTCTGAAGGAGGTGGAACCCGGCGTCGACGCCGGTGACTACCTGCTCGGGCTTTTCGCCATACCCCCCGATGACATCGGGAATCTGGCCGCTGCTGTGCAGCTGGCCGCTCCGTGGTTCGGCCAGCGGCGCCTCTCCGAACGCTGCCGCGAACTCCTGGATGCCGCGCCAAGGCACCCGGTGACCGAAGCCGCCCCGGCCCGCCGCATAGGTCCGGAGCGCGCCGCCAGCATACACGCGGACGTGCTGGCCGAGCTGGCGAGTGTGGCTCCTGCCGGACTTCGCCAGGAGATCCTGCGACGCAGTGAGAACGTGCCCGTCGCGGATCGGATGCGGGTACTGGCCGGCCTGCTGGTCACCGATCATGGCGGGCGGGCCGCGCGAATCCTGGGCGAGCTTTCGCCTATGCGACTGCCGCTCGGGAATATCAGGTCCTATGATGATCGGCGCGCATTCCTCGTCGACCTGGCCCGGTCAGGTCACGGCCGTCTAGCCATCGACTACCTGAAGACGGCGCGAGTCGAGCTCGATGCCATGGCAGCGATCGCAGAGCACCTTGGGCCGCAGGACCTCGCCGACCTGGTCGGCCTCGCTCGGCGCGTCGAACCAGCACTCCAAGCGCAGGCGCGAGCCGCCGTCTTCCCGGCGCTCGTCCGAGCGGCAGGACAGGCTGGCTCCGGTGAGCTGGTCTGGGGAACATGGCCCGACGCGGTGCGGCTCGCGGGAATCGGGGCCGGCTGGGTCGCACCCGGCGACGAGATCGTCCTACCCGCGGACCAGTCACTGCGCCTGGCGGCCGTGCTCGTCGCTGCTGCTGACGGGCTCGTGTCGTCTGATCGCTGCCTGGAGGTGATCGCGGCGCTCCCGGCGACACTGGTCGTTCCCGTGCTCACGCAGGCGCTGACCCGACTGCCGGTCGATGACGACACCGTGCATGACCTGGTCGACTACTGCCTGTCGGCTAGCGCGTCGGTCGAGCCGATCGAGGGGATACGGCTCGTCCGGGCCGCCTTCCAGGCCATCTGCGCTCGAATGGGTGCCCTGGCCACGTTCATCATGTTCGTCGACCTGAGGGATACCGATCCATGGCTGACGGCCCAGCTGATCGCCGCCTGTGGCGATCAGCTCATTGAGGCCGACATCGCCCGGTCAGATCTGATCGCACGAATCGCTGGCACCGAACATTCGCTGACCGCGCGGGCGGCTTTGGCTCAGTACGCCGGCAATCCCCGCCGCGAGTTGCAGCGGGTTGCGGCGATGCTCGATCTGCTCGGCCTGAAGAGCCGCAATGTGCACGAACTTTCCGTGCTCGAGGCATTGCCGTGGCCACAGCGGGCGCAGGTGCTCGAGCGGCTAGTGCGGGATGGTTTCCTTGACGGTTCCCGCCCGCTGTTCTCCCGCGCCAATACCTGGGCGGCCAGCGTGACACTTCTGGTTCCCTCGATGAGCCCGCGCCAGCTGAGGACTGTCGCTGAGGCTGTCGGCAGCTTCAAAGACCTGGGAGGCGGGCCGAGGTCGGCCCTGAACGCCGCGATCGCGGTCCGATGGGCCCGTCTAGCGGACTTCGCCATGTTCAGCTCGGCACTCGATGGCGTAACCAACAGCAGCGATGTGGCCGCCGCCCTTACCGGCTCGGTGCTCCATCTGCAGCCAGCGCACCTGCCCGACTGGTACCACCTGGCCGACCGGCTCGATCCGGGCTTCGACGCCCAGTCGCGCGCAGTGCTCTGGGCACTTGCACGCTTCCGGTCGCACGAGCTTGACCGGGAAGGTTCCTGGGCGACTCTTGACCGGTGGCTCGCCCCGCAGACGGCGACCAAGCGGGCGAAGTTCGATGAGCCGTGGCAGGTGCTTGTTGATCTGGTCGGCTTCTATCCGGCGCTGGTGACCTGCGGCGGTCCGGACACCGGTGCCCAGTTGCGTGATCTGCTCGCATCGGATCAGTTCTTGGGCATAACAGGGCGCACCTGGTAATCCGGCAGGTTATCGCGATCCGGCCAACGGCCGCCGGTGCCAGGTCAGGCTGGCGTCCCTGGTGATCCAGATGGAGTGCGGGTCGCTGATCCACCGGCCGGTGCGGGAGCCTTTCAAAGCCGAGGGCGGCGACGGGGGTGCTCGGGGTTGAGTTGCGTGGCTGCAGTGACGGCGGTGACCCAGTGCCGCCCGCCGCCGGTCGTCACGAGCAGCCGGTCCTGCGAGCGCATATCCGAGGCTTCGGCACGGCACCGGACGGTCGGCGGTTCATCGGAGTGCGCGGCGGCGACCTGCCCACCATCGCCTACCGCCGGGTCTGGACGAAGCTCGCCGGGATGCCCTCATTCCGGACGAGCAGGCCTCGCCGGGCAGCAAGACCGCCGCTACAACAAAGATCCATGATCAACTTGACAAGGATCACCGGCATAATGCCGAAAGTAGTGCGGACCCCATTGCGCATGGCGATGATCTCCTATGCATACTCATACGTCATTGACGCGCTCAACACGGCAGCCCTCAATGCGGAAGTCCGCGCTCCCATGCGCGGGTCGTGGGACGGTCGGGCGCAGCCTGCCGATACGGCGCTGGTGGTGGGTGGCGTCATCG
>Ga0116217_10000860_pt1 | contig 30469 bp, 29 predicted proteins | sample Sb_taG_6_FD_89697 | JGI IMG/M metagenome (GOLD analysis project Ga0116217, IMG submission 89697) | Peat soil microbial communities from Weissenstadt, Germany - Sb_50d_4_PS metaG | ecosystem: Environmental > Terrestrial > Soil > Wetlands > Peat | place: Germany: Weissenstadt | collected 2010-09-21 | reverse complement strand
GGTTTCAGCTCTGGTGGACCCCACCGGGGGGAACGCGCCAGCTCATTACGCGCTGGTTCACGGACCCGTTCGCGTTGGAAACGGATGTCGGCCTCCTCTCCGCTGTCACGCTCTCTCGCAATGCCGCGCCATTCGTCTGGACCGACGCCGCGTATAAGACTTCGGAGCTCGATGACCTGATCGTCTACGAACTGCAAATCGAGCAATTCAATGATTCCTTCGACGGTGTCATCGACCGGCTCCCCTTTCTTCAGAGTCTGGGAGTGAACTGCCTGGAACTGATGCCGGTCACGAGCGAGAAACTCGATTTTGACTGGGGCTATGGGCCGCTGCACTATTTCGCGCCAAGCGCGCACTTCGGCGGCCCGGACGGGCTTCGGAGGCTTGTGGACGCCTGCCATAAGTTCAATATCGCCGTGATCCTCGACGTCGTTTATCAGCACGTGGATCCGGATTTTCCGTATGCGCTGGTCTATAACAATGTGAACGGCACTCCTGGCGCGCCAAAAATGCCCAGCCCCATGATCGGGAGCAACGGCCCGTTTGGACCGCAATGCGATTTCGGACAAGTATTCACGCAGGATTATTTTGGGGTGTCGAACCGCTACTGGCTGGACCAATACCACGTCGATGGATTTCGTTATGACGAGGTGACCGATCTCTACGTCGGTCCCATGGATACCGGATACGCGAAACTATCCTACGACACCTACCGCTATTCGCTCGGCATTCCGCGATTCCAGCAAAATCCCAACAGCTATAGCCGGATCATCCAATGCGCGGAAGCTCTCTGGAGGGCGCCGGATGTTCTCCGCAACACTTACACCAGCTGTGCCTGGCAGAATAATCTTCTTCAAGACGCCGAAGCGGTTGTAGGAGGTGCAACGCCTGGACCTGATTACGCGCATGCTCTCGACCCTTTTTTCGGCAACCAATACCCAGGAACAAAGTCCGTCGTGAACGCGGCCGGAACTCCGGTGGACATGCCCGTCGCGCCATTTCAATATTTGAATACGCACGATCACAGCCACCTGATCGTATTCGCCGGGACCACGGGCAGCGGAGTTTTTGCGCCTGGAGATCGCAGCCGCTACTGGCGCCTGCAGCCCCATGCCATCGCGCTCTATACCTCGCAGGGAGTTCCCATGCTGTGGGAAGGCGAGGAGTTCGGCGACGACTACAATCTGCCTGATGACGGCTCCGCGCGCGTCAACCTGCGCCGCGACGCGCACTGGGAATATTTTTATGACGACTTTGGGGTGCCGCTCATTCGCATCTATCGAAGGCTGGGCCAATTGCGGCGTTCCAGCCGCTCCCTGCGCAGCCGGGAATCTTTTTATTACTGGCAGCAATCGCTCCAGAACTCCCAGCTGATTGCATACCACCGCCATGCGCCCGCGGATCCCGCCGGCCCGGAAGAATACGCCATGGTGGTTTTGAATTTCGCGCCTTATGCGGATACGATTTCCGTGCCCTTTCCGAAAGAGGGCTCATGGGCCGAAAAACTGGATGAAGACGTTCGTCCAGCGCCGTGGATAATACCGGTCGCGAGGGCCGGCGATGTGCAGCGCGTTACGGTGCCCTCCAATTACGGTTTCATCTTCCTTCTGTAGTATAAAAAGACGACGATGAAGCTCATTCTTGCGTCGTCCTCGCCTCGCCGCGCGGAAATCTTGCGCGACGCGGGAATCGCGTTTGAAATTTGCCCAACGCAAATCGACGAGGCGGCCCTTCGGGGCGAGACAGCCCAAGCGATGGTTGCGAGGCTTGCGGAAGCAAAAGCACGAGCGGCCGCGGCGCAAATGGACGCCGGCACGCGTGAGTGCATTGTCGTCGGCGCGGACACCACAGTTCAATTGGACGGCGAAATCCTCGGAAAGCCGAGCGATTCCGCGCACGCGCGCGAAATGCTTGCCAAGCTTAGCGGGCGCACTCACGACGTCCTTACCGGAATCTTCCTTCTGCGTTTTCCCGGGAATGCCACGCGCGCGGCCGTCGAAACTTCAGCCGTGACGTTTGCTCCACTCGACGAGAAGCAAATCGCTGCCTACGCGGCGACCGGCGAGCCGCTCAGCAAAGCAGGCGCATACGCCATCCAAGGAATCGCTGGACGCTACATTTCAAAAATTGAGGGCTGCTATTTCAACGTCGTGGGGCTGCCGCTGGCAAGATTGTACGCCCTGCTGCGCGAACTGGGCTGGCGAGACGATGAGTAGTACTCGGCAAACAAAAAGGGCGGTCTCGTGGACCGCCCTTTCACACGAATCCTGAATCGATCAAAACGTTTGAGGAACTACTTCTTTTCCTCGGTTGCCGGTGTCGCCGTTGGCGCAGCAGGAGGCTGCACTTGCGTCGTCTGCGCCGGACCCGGCCCAGGAGTGTGCATGCCTTCCTTGAAGCTGCGGATCCCCTCACCCAAACCGCGCATGACTTCCGGGATCTTCTTGCCGCCAAACAGCAGCACAATCACCGCCAAAATGACCAGCAAGTGAAATGGGCTAAGTGCTTCCATAATGTGCCTACCTTTTGAGTCGTTTCCCGTCGCTTTGACGGATACAGTCCAAGACTCAAGAATGAAATTATAGCACGTTCAGGGTCTGGTTGCTGCTAGTCAGAAATCAATCCCATAGACGGGGTATGTCCGGCTGGAATTTGGCGGACCTTAGACGCACAATCCAATTTCACGGGAGCGCTGAACTGATTTCTTCCAGGATTGCGCGCGCCGCCGCTTCCGGGTCGGAAGCTCCCGTAATCGGCCTGCCGATCACCAAGTAATCCGCCCCGGCACGTATGGCCTCCGCAGGGGTCGCGACGCGCGCTTGATCGTCTGTCTTGCGTTTCCGTCCACCAGCTGGACCGCCTGCGGCTGCGGGGCGGATTCCGGGAACCACAATCAGGAAATCCTTCCCGCAGGCGCGCCGTATGCTCCGGACTTCTTGTGGGGACGCAACAACGCCGTCCATCCCTGCTTTCCGGGCGAGTCGAGCCAACTGAACCGCGCGCTTGGAGGCTGGGCCGACAATGCCTACCCTTCGCAGTGCGGCATTGTCCATACTCGTCAGGATCGTAATGGCTAGGAGCTTAGGCACAGGTAATCCAGAGCCTTTGGCCTCATCTCTGGCCTTTGCAGCCGCGCGCATCATTTCCAAACCCCCCAGGGCATGCAAGTCGAGCAGTTGGACTCCTGGCAAGGCAACAGCGCTAGCTACCGCGCCCTTGACCGTATTCGGAATGTCGTGGAACTTCAGGTCCAGGAATATGCCTGGGCCAAGTCTGTTCAATTTAGCAACTGCGGAAGGGCCTTCTGCAGTGAATAAGTGTATGTTTATCTTTAAGATGCCAACAACTTTGGAGAGGGACTGAGCTAATTGGAAGGCCGAATCAAGGGTAGGAAAATCAAGCGCGAGGATCACTTTCTGCCGGGCACGCTCGTTCACGGGCGTTTTGGCACCTCCAGGAGTTCGACTCGTAAGCGCGATATGCCGTTTTCTAGAATCCCCAACCGGCATGCCACCACGTACGAGACATCCAGTTCACGATCGTCGATAAAGGGGCCTCGGTCATTAATCCGAACAAGCTGAGCGACATGCGTCTTGGGGTTGGAAATGCGCACCAGAGACCCGAAAGGTAGGTCTGGACTGGCTCCAGTCGAGGCATACATGTCGTATCTTTCGCCGCTTGCGGTTTTGTGGCCCTGAAACTTGCCGCCATACCAGCTGGTCTTGGCAGTCCAAGTCCGAATGGGCTTTAGGGGCTGGCTGACGTGGGCTACCAGGGGAGCTTCTAAGCCTTGGGCCAAGAGGAACATCAACGGTAACCATCGGAGGGCGGCCCAAACCATGAAAAGTCGCCTACGCATTGTTTCCCCCAGTCATAGGCACAAGCAATGCTAACATGCACAGCCAGGTGATTCAAGGACAATCGGCCTGAAACGAACCAATTAAACTATTGATACTATTGATGTTATTGTTCCTACAGGATTTTTCTAGCTGATCTAGGATGTCTATACACGCTTTAGGCTGAGAAAAATTGGCCGTTCCGACCTGTACCGCAGAGGCGCCGGCAATGATGTATTCCAAGACGTCGTCGGCCTTCTCGATCCCTCCCAAGCCAATTACCGGAATTTTGACCGCTCGCCTCGCCTCATAGACCAGCCGGAGGGTAATAGGCCTGATCGCCGGGCCCGATAAACCTCCCGTGGCCCGGCCCAGCTTCGATTTCCGGGTCTGGATGTCGATGCTCATTGCCTGGTAGGTGTTTGCCACCGTCAGGGCATCCGCCCCGGCTTCCTGGGCCGCGCAGGCGATTACCCCGATGTCTGTGACGTTTGGCGAAAGCTTAACCCACAGGGGGCGGCGGGCGGCCTGGCGGGCGGCGGACACGACTTCCGATACCATCTGGGGATCGCTGCCAAACTGGATGCCGCCGTGCGCGGTATTCGGACAGGAGATGTTGAGCTCGTAGCCCGCCGGCCCTTCCGCGTCTTCTAGGATCCGAATCACGCCGACATATTCATCCACTGTGTAGCCAAACACGTTCGCTATGACCGCTGTGCGGTACTGGCGCAGTGCCGGGAGCTTGTCGGCAACAAAGGCGCGCACTCCCACATTTTGCAGGCCGACGGCATTGAGCATCCCTGAAGGCGTCTCGCATAAGCGGGGTGCCGGGGCGCCGGCCATCGGCTCGAGGGAGAGGCCCTTCACGACGATTCCGCCCAGGCGGTTCAGATCCACGAGGTGCGCAAATTCGACGCCGTAGCCAAACGTGCCGCTGGCGGCCAGAATGGGATTGGAAAGGCGCAATGCGCCGACGTTCACGGAGAGGTCTACCGCGGCTGGCACTGTCACTCGCGGGATTCTAGCATGCGGGCTCGCGCGCCGGTGTGGAAGGCTTGTGGAAAAAGCGCGGAAATCCGGCGGCGTTCCGCAACGCGCGCTTCGAGACCGGCTGGCTCTATGCTAGGATGTTCGGCCAATGCGCATTGTGGAAAAGACGCAATTGATGACGGCGACGGAAATCGATCGCACCGTCCAGCGTCTGGCCCACGAAATCGTGGAAAAAAGCGGCGGCACTTCCAATCTGGCGTTGATCGGAATTCGCCGGCGCGGCGTTCCCCTGGCTAAGCGAATCGCGCAGGCAATGCGCGGCATCGATGGAGTGGACGTGCCGGTGGGAATTCTGGACATCACACTGTATCGCGATGATCTTTCCAAAGTTGCTGCGCAGCCGATTGTGCAATCGAGCGACATTCCGTTTGCCGTGGATGACAAAGACCTGGTCGTTGTGGACGACGTGCTGTACACGGGGCGCACGATTCGCGCGGCCATGAACGGGCTCTTTGATCTGGGGCGCCCCAAGCGCGTGCGCTTGTGCGTGCTGATCGAACGCGGGCATCGCGAATTGCCAATCGAGGCGACTTTCGTCGGGCGCGGCGTGCAAACCAGCGACGCCGAGATCATCGAAGTCCGCTTGAATGAGATCGATCAGGAAGAGCGCGTCATGCTCGTCGAGCGCGTTCCCTGACGCCGGCCGCTGCTGTGATGCGCCCGGCCTAGATTTCGAGGATGGTTGTGCCATTTCGCTTCGGCCACATGCTTGGGATTGAACCGCTCAGCGCCGAAGAAATTTTATTTCTGCTGGACCAATCCAAACCCTTCCAGGAAATCCAGCGGCACCCGCTCAAAAAATTGGCGACGCTGCGCGGGAAAACCGTGGCGCTGGCGTTTTTCGAGCCCTCGACGCGCACGCGCATCAGCTTTGCCACGGCGGCGGCGCGCCTCGGCGCGGACCAGATGAACCTCCAAGCGGAATCGTCCAGCCTGAAAAAAGGGGAATCGCTGCTCGATACCGTCCGCACGCTCGACGCGATGAAGCCGGATTGTATCGTAATGCGACATAGTTCCTCGGGCGCGCCGGATTTTGTGGCGCGGAATCTGCCCTTGCCGGTGATCAATGCCGGCGACGGCACGCACGAGCATCCGACGCAGGCGCTGCTCGACGCGCTGACGATTCGCGACCGGCGCGGCACGCTCGAAGGGCTGAACGTCACGATTCTCGGCGACATACTGCACAGCCGCGTGGCGCGCTCGAACATTCACCTGCTCTCGAAATTCGGAAGTCGCATCACGCTCTGCGGGCCGGCCATGTGGCTGCCGAGGGAGCTCGAGTGCCTCGTTCCCGCGGGCACCGCGATCCGGCGCGTCACGCGCATCGACGAAGCCCTTGAAGACGCGGATGTCGTCATGACATTGCGTGTTCAGCAAGAACGTCTCCACGAACCGGCATTGGCACTCGATGAATATATTCTCCAATATCAGCTCACTCCGGAGCGGCTGCGCATTGCGAAGCCGGATGCCCTCGTTATGCATCCGGGGCCGATGGTTCGCGGGCTGGAAATCGATCCCGCCGTGGCCGACGGGCCGCAATCGTGCGTGCTCGAGCAAGTGACCAACGGGCTTGCCGTGCGCATGGCCCTGCTGTTTCTGATGATCGGCGCGGACTCCTCTTCGGAAAGGGATTCTTCTCATGCTGCTGATTAGCAACGGACGCGTTCTCGATCCCGCAAGCGGGACGGATGCACCGCGCGACGTCCTGCTCGACGGGGATCGCATCGTCGCGATCGCGCCGCACGGGCATCTTGCATCGCGCGCCCAAGGCGCGGAAATGTTCGATGCGAAAAATCTAATCGTTGCGCCGGGCTTTATCGATTTGCACTGCCATCTGCGCGAGCCGGGCGGCGAATCTTCGGAGACGATCGAAACCGGCACTCGGGCTGCGGCGCGCGGCGGATTCACGGCTGTGTGCCCGATGCCGAATACGCGTCCCGTGAATGACAATGCATCCGTGACGCGCTCGATCCTGGAACGCGCCGCCGCAGTGTCGCCCGTGCGCGTGTGGCCGATTGGCGCGGCGTCGATCGGCAGCAAGGGCGAAGCGCTTGCAGAAATCGCGGCGATGAAGCAGGCCGGAATCGTCGCGGTTTCGGATGACGGTCGGCCCATCGCCACGGCGAGACTTTTGCGTCAGGTGATGGAGTATTGCCGCGCGCTGGATTTGCCGGTGATCGACCACTGCGAAGACAGCTCGCTGTTTGCCGGCGCGGTAATGCGCGAGGGAAAACAATCCGTCCGGCTGGGTTTGAGCGGAATGCCCGCCGCCACCGAATCGCTCGCTGTTGCGCGGGATGTTCAAGTAGGAGAGCTGACCAGTTGCCGCCTGCACATCGCGCATCTTTCGGCGCGCTCCTCGCTTGAACTCGTACGCGCCGCCAAGGCGAAAGGCCTGCCCGTCACCTGCGAAGTGACGCCGCACCATTTCACGCTCACCGATGAGGACGTCCAGTACGACACGCGCTACAAAATGAATCCGCCGCTCGCTTCTCGCGAGGACCGCGACGCGCTCATCGCCGGTCTCGCCGACGGCAGCGTGGACGCCATCGCCACCGACCACGCGCCGCACGAGCCCGCGCTCAAAGACGTGGAATTTGACCGCGCGCCGTTTGGCGTGACCGGTTTTGAGACGGCGATTGGCCTCGGATTGGAGCTGGTGCACTCGGGAAAGCTTTCGCTGATGCGAATGGTGGAATTGTTCACGTCAGGGCCGGCGCGCGTCCTGGGGATCGAGCGCCGCATCGCGGAAAATGAGCCGGGCGACCTGACGATTTTTTCCACCGAACACAAATGGACGTTCCGCGCGGCAGAATCCGCCAGCAAGTCGCGCAATTCCCCGTTCGACGGCCGCGATTTTCGCGGCGCCCCCATGGCGACCATTGTCGCAGGCCGCATCGCCTACCAACGATAGGGAATCCACAGATGAACACAGATAAACACCGATAAAGAAAAAGAAAGACGGGAGATTAATTTACGAAAAAGCAATATTGCGTCAGAGCTAGCCTGCTGATTTTCTGCTCTTTCGCTTTTATCGGTGTTTATCAGTGTTCATCTGTGGATCCGCACTTTTTGATTTTCTAGTGGGCGCCGGGTTCGGCGGCGGGGTGCATGCCGTGTTGGGGGACTTCGTGGACGCCGCGGGTGGGCGGTTCCTGGTGAATGCGGTAAAAATGATCGAGCGGGCCAGGGCCTTTTCCAATGGGGTAACCTTTTTCGATGGCTTTGGTGACATACGCTTTGGCGAGCAGCACGGCTTCCCGCAGCGGGCGGCCGCAGGCAAGTTGCGCCGCAATCGCGGACGCGAATGTGCATCCTGAGCCGTGCGTATTTTCACTCTTGATGTGGTCGCCGCCGAACCGCAATACTTCTATCCCGTCAAAGAGAACGTCGATGGCCTTCTCCATGTGGCCGCCCTTGATGACCACGGCGCGCGCGCCACGCTCGACGATCTTGTGCGCCGCGGCTTCCATCGCCGCGGGATCCTTGATCGAAATGCCGGAGAGAACCTCGGCTTCTGCAATATTCGGAGTTACTACCGTCGCGCGTTTCAACAATTCCTCGGTGATATATTTGATTCCACCGGCGTCGACCAAATCGGTTTCGCCCGAAGTGGATTTCATCACCGGATCGAGAACGACGTTCGCGACGCCGGCGCGATCCAAAAATTCCCCAACGACAACGGCGTTCCCGCGGTGGCCCAGCATTCCGATTTTAATCGCCGAAATTTTTATGTCTTCGAGGAGCGCGTCCAACTGCGCGCGCAATTCCGAGGCGGGAGTGTCATGGACGGATTTCACGCCCTGAGTGGACTGCACGGTCAGCGCCGTGATGGCCGCGACGCCGTAACAATTGTGGGCGGCGATGGTCTTGAGGTCTGCCGCAATGCCCGCGCCGGCGGATGGATCGAAACCCGCGATCGTCAGGACGATCGGCGGAGCCACATTCAGGTGATTGGACAATGTTTCGAGTCCCTCCACGACAAAAATCGCCCACAGAAAAGTGGACCGGCCGCGCAAGAACGTCGCGCGAGCCGGCAAGTCGAAATGTACGCGCGTGGCAGCCCACGCGCAATAGAAATTTTCAGGAAGACATTGCTTGTGAAGAACAATTCGGCGAGACGCGAGAGAAAAAAGGAATGACTCGTCTCAGGGGAATAAACCGCGGACTAACGTGGCGTCGGCGACGCGCCCGACTGCCAGAATGTATGCTGCCGCACGCGGGTAAACGTGAAATTTGCGCATCGTTTCGTGCACGTCGTTAAACGCGCGCCGCATCACGAATTCCAGTTTGGAATTCACTTCCTGCAGTTGCCAGAAAAATCCCTGCAAATCCTGCGTCCACTCGAAATAGCTGACCGTGACGCCGCCGGCATTGGCGAGAATATCCGGCACGACGAACACGCCTTTGCGGGAAAGGATTTCATCCGCGTGCGGCGTGGTAGGCCCGTTCGCGGCCTCGGCGACGATTTTTGCCTTGATCTGGTCGGCGTTGTGCAACGTGATGACATTTTCCAGCGCCGCGGGAACCAGGATGTCGCACTTCAGCGCCAGAAGTTCGTCGTTGGAGATGCGGGACGCGCCCGGCATCCCGACGACCGTGCCCGAACGCTCCTTGTACCGCAAGGCGCGCAGCGGATCGATGCCGCGCGGATTGTGCACGCCGCCACGGGAATCACTGATAGCGACAATTTTCGCTTTTTTCTCCGCAAAGAGCCGCGCCACGGCCGAGCCGACATTGCCAAAGCCTTGAATGGCGACTGTCGCGCCGCGCAAATTAATCTTCTTCACCTTGCAGGCTTCCTCGACCACATAGAGAACGCCGCGTCCGGTCGCGTCCAGGCGCCCTTCCGAGCCGCCGATCGAAACCGGTTTGCCGGTCACAACGCCCGGAGCCGCATGTCCAACCGTCATGGCGTACGTGTCCATAATCCACGCCATCGTCTGCGAGTCAGTGTAAACGTCCGGCGCCGGGATATCGACTTCCGGTCCGATGATCGGCTGAATTTCCGAGGCGTACCGGCGCGTCATGCGTTCGAGTTCGCCCTTGGACATGCGCTTGGGATCGCAAACGACGCCGCCCTTGGCGCCGCCGTACGGAAGATTTACCGTCGCCGTTTTCCAGGTCATCCAGGCGGCCAGCGCCTTCACTTCATCGAGCGTGACATTGGGGTGATAGCGCAGTCCGCCCTTGGCCGGCCCGCGCGAGACGTTGTGCTGCACGCGGAATCCGGTGAAGACTTTCGTCTGGCCGTTGTCCATTTTCACCGGGATAGAAACTTCCATGACGCGCTTCGGCGTGCGCAGAATCTGGCGCAGGCCCGGATCGAGCTTCAAGTATTCCGCCGCCATGTCAAACTGGATTTGCGCGATGCGAAATGGATTCAAGTCTTCGCGCGGCGCCATCCTCGGAAGAATGGGTTGAGGGACCGGTTTCACGACCGTGGCCATGGACGTTTCTCTCCTTGAGTATTGCGACTACGCACTTGCCGCGCGCTGGGTAGAGCGCTCGTACCGCGCGCGACACTTGGCTGAACAAAAGTGCAACACCTGGCCCGCTTGCTCCAAAGGAAATGAAATCTCAGGTGAGACGTACGTGCCGCACCAGGGATCGCAATGCAAGGGAATCGCGGAGCGCGTCTCCGGCGGATGAGGCACGGATGCCGGCCTTGCGTTTCCGAGAACCCGCGCGAGCAGCTTGCCCATCAGCCGCGCCAGCCCTCGACTCACCCACCGATCGATTCGCTCTTGTAGATTCACCCGCTCGACGCTTCCCAGCGGCTCGTCGTGGCCCAGCCTGCCGCGCGTGTTCTCCGGTCACCCACTCCGAATGCATTCCGAGGAACCAGGCGGGCCGAAGCCCCTTGAAAGATTTACTGCTCTTTCTTAAAGCACGGTTGATGACCGCGCAATAAGCCGAGTGTAGTCAACCGGGAAAAGCGGTGTCAACCAAAGAACCCGGATATTTTAGGCGTAGATGCTCTGGAAACACGTCTCTTAACACGTTTGATAGGGGGGATCATGGCAAGCCATTCATACTAGGGCACTTAACGTAGAATTGGCATCTCGCGACAGGGAAGGTGATGTTTGCGCCACCGCTTCCGAGAAGGCCCCAAATCCCGGCAAGGCGCGACAGGGCGACTGCGAAGATGGCCCGGCGCCGGAAGCGAATGGAGAGCAAATTCAAGGCTTTGCCGGGATTCGATCCGTTCCCAAATAAGGGCGCAGCACTTCCGGGATCAGCACGGAGCCGTCGGCTTGCTGATAATTTTCCATGATGGCAAGCCAAGTGCGTCCCACTGCGAGGCCCGAGCCGTTCAGGGTGTGCACGAATTCGCTCTTTCCGCCCTTGGGCTTGAAGCGGATGCCGGAGCGGCGCGCCTGAAACGATTCGGTGTTGGAGCAGGAGGAAATTTCCATGAACTCGTTGGCCGAAGGAAGCCAAACTTCGATGTCGTACGTTTTTGAGGATTGGAAACCGATGTCACCCGTGCAGAGGCACACGACGCGGTAGTGCAGGCCAAGTTTTTGAAGAACCTGTTCGGCATTGATGACGAGGGATTCAAGTTCGTCGTAACTCTGGTCGGGGCGCGTGAATTTGAACATTTCCACTTTTTGGAATTGGTGCTGGCGCTTGAGGCCGCGCGTGTCTTTTCCGGCCGCGCCGGCTTCGGAGCGGAAGCACGCTGTCCAGGCGCAGAGCTTGATGGGCAGCAGGTCGGCGTCGAGCGTTTCGTCGCGATAGAAGCTGGTGAGTTCGACTTCGGACGTCGGCGTCAGCCACAGGTCGGTGCCTTCGAGATGAAACATGTCGGCAGCGAATTTCGGCAACTGGCCCACGCCGGTCAGCGCCGCCGTGTTCACGATGAACGGCGGGAGGATTTCGGTGTATCCGTTTGCCGCGTGCGTGTCGAGAAAGAACGCGGCTAACGCTCGTTCGAGGCGCGCGCCCAGGCCGCGGTAAACCGCAAAACGCGCCCCGGCCATTTTCGCCGCGCGCTGGAAGTCTAGGATCCCGGCGTTTTCGGCGATTTCCCAATGCGGACGCGGCTTGAAATCAAATTTTGGCGGAGCCCCCCAGCGGCGCACCTCAACATTTGCTGCGGCATCGTGTCCCACCGGGACCGAGCTGTGCGGGCGATTCGGCATAGTCAGCATGAAATCCGAGAGCTTCGCGTCCAGTTCCGCGATGCGCTCGTCGGCCAGCTTGATTTCTTCCGAAACTTGTTTCATTTCGGCCAGCAATGCGGAGACGTCTTCCCGCTCTTTTTTCAGTCGCGGGATTTCCTCGCTGGCCTTGTTGCGCTGGGCTTTCAATCGCTCCGCGGTGGTAATTCGTTCGCGGCGCTCCTGATCGATCGCGCGAAAGCTGTCGAAATCGATGACGGCGCCCCGGTTCGCCGCCATCTTTTTAAATTCTCCGAGGTGTTCGCGAAAATATCCCAAGTCATGCATGCCAGATAGAATACATGAAGAGAGCGGGTTCGTGAGTCGTGATTCGTGTATCGGGGGGAAGTCGATAGTGGAAGCCCGGGAACGCCAATCTCCCGATTGGCGGCTTGCATCGCGCAAATCGGGAGATTGGCGTTCCCGGGCAAACTGTTAACTCTTAACTTCGCGGCTCTGACGGCTTCGTTTTTGGCCGGCCTCGGACGTGCAAGCATAAATCGGAGCCAAAAATGGCAGACGAAGTCCAAACAGAGGAAGTACTCGCCCGGTCCGCGCGACACGCGCCGCGTGGCCTTGAATTCATCCGCCACCAGGTCGAAGGGCCGGTAGCGCGCCTCACTCTGCAGCGTCCCGAACACAATTTATTGAACGAGCAGATGCTCCGCGAACTCGCGGAAGGCATCGGGATGGTTGCCGATAATGGGGCGGTGAAGCTGATCGTTCTGGACGCGGCCGGAAAAGTATTTTGCGCGGGAGTGGATATCGGCGAATACACCGGCGAGCGCGCGTTTTCGATGCTGGATGCGTTTCACGCCGCGTGCATCGCCATGGTGGAAGCCCCGCAGCCTGTGCTTGTGGTCGTGGACGGCGCTGCGATCGGCGGCGGCGCGGAACTCGTCGCCTACGGGGATTTGGTGGTGGCCACGCCGCGCGCGCGGTTTGCCCTCCCGGAAATCACGATCGGAATGTTTCCGCCGCTGGCTTCGACGATGTTCCCTCACATCGTCGGACCGAAGCGAGCGCTCGAACTCGTGTTGACGGGGGAAGCTATTTCCGCCGAACGGGCGCGCGACCTGGGCCTCGTGAATCGCCTTGTGCCGGAAGCGCAACTGCAAGCCGCTGTGAACGAGCTCATCGGAAAGATCACGGCGCAATCCGGCGCTGTGCTGGGCATGGCCAAGAAAGCGGTCCTCGCCGGAATGGGAATGTCCCTGCGCGACTCCCTGCGCAATTCGATGAACATTTTCCTGAACGAACTGTATCGCCTCGAGGATTCCCAGGAGGGATTGCGCGCGCTGCTTGAAAAACGCAAGCCACAGTGGAAGAATCGTTAGGTACGCTGAACGCGTCTCCCCGCCGCGCGGGAGATCCGTATGGACGATCCGCAAAACATTCCTGATCCCAATCTCCCCGAAGAGTCCGCAGATCCCGGCGCCGGGCATGAGCCTGAGCCGCCCGCTGAACTGACTGCTGCATTCACATCGACGATGGTCCCGCAGAGCGCGCCGGCCGAAGATGGACGCGCAGCCGTTGCGGCGCAGGAGGATGCGGCGTCGCGAAGGCGCAGTTTCCGCCACAATTTGTTTTTGCTGCTTTCGCTCGCGCTCGCCGCATTCATTTTGACGGCGTGGATCCTGGTTCGCGTTGACGCGCCGTTCGGTATTTTCGCCACCGGCCCTCAGGAAATCGTTCGCGCGCAGCTTCGCGCGCTCGATCGCGGCGAACTGCGACCCGCCTACGACATGTTTTCGCCCCGCTACCGCGGGCAAGTTTCCTTCGACACCTGGCACGAGCTGTTCGTGAAGCACTGGCGAATGTTTCATGCCGACGTGGTGCGCGCGGATACGCCGGCGATCAGCGGCCCCGGCGTTACTCTGGAAATCTATCTCCATGGCGCCGACGACAAAGATTACCGCGCGCGCTTCACGCTGATCCGCACGGATGGCCGCTGGTGGATCGACGATGTGCACTGGACGCAAGAGCCGGACGCCCGCGATTTCTCGCGCACCTGACTTCCTCCCGCCCTGCGCACTTAGGTCAGATAAACTTGACCCACCAGCGTTGCTATGAGGATGGACAGAAACAGGAACAGCGTGGCCAGCACCAGCAACCGTGCTTCGCTGCGTTGCATCGTGGTTCGTCCGGTCGAGAATCTTTTGGTTCTCACGGCCACAATTCCGTGGAGGCCGACCAGAAGCAACACGAACGTGAGTTTGATATGCAGCCAGGGCGCATGGAGATAATAGGAAGAGTTCGTCATGATCAGGCTGGCTCCTGCCAGGATCGTCAGCAGGGCACCGGGATCCGCCAGGCCGCGCAGATAGATGCGCTCCAGGCGGGCCAGAGCTTGCCGGGCATCCGCTGAAGCCTCCTGCGTGTGGCGCGTCAGCGCCATGGACGTCACCAGTAAGCCGCCCACCCAAAACACCAGGCCCAAAACATGTCCAACAAGAAGCGCGGGAACCACGGCGATCACCTCTGCGGAATTCTAACAGGCTGTTGAAAAAAGCGGATAGCTCATTCTGTTTCATCCTCGCGATGGAAATTTCACTCAAAGAATGCGCAGTGGTACGGAGTCAGCAGAAAATATTCCGGTCTCTCCTGATGGCCAGTGTTGACACCGCTCATCGCGCAACATAGACTGCCAATCGACATTTAGCAGGTTTGGGATGCGGGGAAGGCCGTGAGAATCGGCCACGGTCCCGCCACTGTGATCGGCGAAACGCCGAAAGTCAGGACACCCTCCCGGGCCGCCGTAGCCGGCACTCTTCGCGAGAAAGGGTGCGGCTTTGTGCGCCTCGTGTTTCTCGCGGGGCTTTTTTTATTTTTATGGCCGCAAATTGAAATGATGGTATTTGAATCCATGCTGCGGGCGGCGAACGGAATGAAGGCGAAATTCTGGAGACACCGTCTCGCGGAGTTTTGCGTGGCGATCACGGTGTTGTTTCTGATTGTGTGCGACGGGACTATCGCGGGACAAACAAGCGCCGTGCACGCAGCGAATCCGCAGGGGCGCGAACTCACGGATGAAGTTGGCAGAAAGGTCCGAGTTCCGCAGGAAGTGGATCGCGTCGTCTCGCTCGCGCCGAACCTCACGGAAATTGTTTTTGCGCTGGGGGACGGAAATCATTTGGCGGGCGACACCGATTTTTGCGATTACCCGGCGGAGGCCTTGCAGAAGCCGCACGTGGGCGGGCCCGTGAATCCAAATATGGAAGTGATCGTGTCACTCATGCCGGACCTGGTGCTTGCGACGAAGTCAATCAATCGGCGCGAAACGGTGAATGCGCTCGACCGTATCGGTTTGCCGGTATACGTCACGGACCCACATTCCGTTGAGGAGATGGTCGCTTCCGTGGAACATCTCGGCAACGCGCTGGGCGTGGAAAAATCGGCCGCCATGGTGGCCGAGGATCTTCGCGGGCGCTTGTCTGATCTCGACCGCCGGCTCGAGGGCGCTGCCCCACGGCGCGTACTTTTCGTTGTGTGGACCGATCCATTGATTTCGATTGGACGCGACACATTCATTGCGGACGCGCTGCGACGCGCGGGAGGCCGCTCCGTCGTGGACACGAAGGCCGAGTGGCCGCATGTCAGCATGGAAGAAATTGTCCGGCTTCAGCCGGAAGTTCTGGTCTTCGCAAGCGCGCACGGGGGAAACACGCAGCGCGACATCGACGAACTGCGCACGCGTCCCGGCTGGAAAAATTTAACGGCGATGCAGAATGGCAACATTGTTGTCGTCAGCGACGCGATCAATCGTCCCGCGCCGCGAATGGTGGACGCCATCGAGCACCTCGCGCGAGCGCTTCACCCAGAGGCATTTGCTTCGGGCGCTGCGCCACCATCCGCTGAATCCAATTCGATTGTGGAAGAGGCCTGCGCATGCGTCCACTGACTCTCCGGCGATTGCTGTGGACCTGCGGCAGCCTTGCGGTGTTGCTTCTGGCGAGCGTGGTGCTCGCGCTGAAGCTGGGCGCCGTGCCCATCTCCGTCACTGACCTCGTCCTGGATCTTGGCAGGATCGCGGTCGGCCGGGCCAACGAATTGCCGACCGAGTACCGCCTGATTGTTTTTGATTTGCGCCTGCCGCGCATTTTGCTCGGGATTTTGGTGGGCGCGGCGCTTTCGGTCGCGGGCGCGAGTTTCCAGGCATTGCTTCGCAACCCGCTAGCCGATCCTTATGTGCTAGGTGTTTCCAGCGGCGCGGCGCTTGGGTCGATCCTCGCGCTGATCATCGCGCCGGGGTTTGCGCTGGTCACGCCACTGGGCGCTTTTCTTGGAGCGATCGCGACGATTGCGGGAGTTTATTTTCTGGGCCGGCGCGAGGGCCAGCTCGACAGCACGACGCTCTTGCTCGGCGGGATCATCTGCGCGTCGTTTTTTTCCGCGATCATTATGTTTCTGTTGACAACGCTCAGCGGGCGCGACCTGCGCGGCATGGTTTTCTGGCTGATGGGAGATTTATCCACGCCCGTGTCGGCCGGGATGCAGTGGATTTTCACGGTGGGCCTCGTTGCGGGCATTGGCGCGATTTACAGCACGTCCGCGGATTTGAATTTGCTGCTCACGGGCGAGCGCGAAGCCATCCACCTGGGCGTGGATGTGACGCGAGTGAAACTCGTCGTGTACGTGTGCGCGTCGCTCTTGACGGCGCTGGCCGTATCCGCCAGCGGCGCGATCGGCTACGTCGGCTTGCTCGTCCCGCACGCGGTGCGGCTGATCTTCGGATCGGATTACCGGCTGCTGATTCCGGCATCGGCCCTGTGCGGCGCGATTGCCATCGTGCTAGCCGATACGCTTGCGCGCACGATTGTGCCGCCGACGGAATTGCCGGTCGGCGCGATGACGGCCATGGCCGGAGCGCCCGTATTCATCTATTTGCTTCGGCGAGGGCTGCGATGAGCGCGCACGATACTTTCGCGCAAACGGCCGGCGGGCGCGAGGACCGGCCACATCGCGAACAAGTGGCGCGGCTCAACGTCGAGCAAGCGAGCTATGCCTACTCGCCGAGCGAGCTGTCCGCTCCGACGTTCACGTTGGGCGCGACCAGCTTCCAGGCGCGCGAGCGCGAAATCGTCGCGATTCTCGGCCCCAACGCCAGCGGCAAATCGACGCTATTGCGGCTGATCACCGGAACGATTGCGCCGCTTTCGGGGCGCGTGGAACTCGACGGCGAGGAAACCAGCAGGCTCGACGTGAGGACACGCGCGCAACGGATTGCGGTCGTGCATCAGGAAAGCCCGATCGTCTATCCCGCTCTGGCCGGAGATTTTGTGTTGCAGGGCCGCTTCCCGTACGGACGAGCGCTGCGATTTGCGAATCCGGAGGACATCGACATCGCCCGCAACGCCCTCGCGCAGGTGGGAGCGGAACACTTGTCCAAACGAACGATTGGCGAACTGTCCGGCGGCGAAAAACAGCGCGTGATCTTGGCGCGGGCGCTGGCGCAACAGCCCCGGCTGATTCTGCTCGACGAGCCCACGCTGCATCTGGACATCGGCGCGCAGGTGGAATTGCTCGAACGCTTGCGTCAACTCGCGCAGGAGAATCGCTACACGGTCGTGGTCGTGACGCACGAGCTTGGGCTCGCCGCGGAATTCGCCGACCAGGTGGTGTTGCTGCAGCATGGGCGCTGCCTGCGCGTCGGCCCACCCGCCGCCGTATATCAAAAGGAATTATTGGAGCAAGTGTTTGACGCACCGCTGGATGTGGAACTGGGTCCTGCGGGAAGGCCCCGCGTGAATTTGCGCGCTCGCCGCGGCGAGGACATTACGTAGCACATTTTTTTAGCAGCAGTGCCGCGGGTGCCATCCTTTGCAGTTCAGCAAGGATGGAGCATCCGCGGAATTCGGAGGGTTCGGTGGCGCGGGCTTCGGCCTGCGGGGTTTGGTTCTTGCAAGTACAAACCCCCACAGGCTGAAGCCTGTGCCACCCAAACGCTTCGCCACATTGGCCGCAGACTCCGCGCCGGGAAGACGGTGCAAAACCGTCGCCGCCGCGCGACTGTAAGGCGGGAGAAATTCTGCGCGTGCCACTGCCCTGAACTCCGGGGCGGGAAGGCCGCGCGGCGCAGTTCCGCCGAGCCAGGAGACCGACGGAGTCCGCAACCGCGAAAGCCGGAAACGATCCCGGACACGCGGACAACCCCTACCTCCCGCGCGAGCCGGGAGAGGAGGCTCCTCATGCGTTTCTCCGTTCGGATATTGCTTTCCTTTTGTACTTCCGCTTTTTTGGTCGCCTTGTCTGTTGTCCCAAACTCCGTAGCACAAACGCGAAACGCTAAAATTTCCGGCATCGTCATCGACCCGCAAGGATCGGTGATTGCGGAAGCTCAAGTCAGCGCTGAATCCATTCCTCAGGCAGGTCCACCGGCGCACGGCGTTTCCGGCAGCGATGGCCGATTTATTTTGACACTCGCGCCGGGGCGCTATCGCGTCACGATTGCGCGCGATTCATTCGCGGCGGCCAATCAGGAAATTACGATTGCCGCGGGAGAAACACGCGAGCTACAGGTTCACCTGGCGCTCGAACCTCTCTCCTCGAAAGTGGTCGTGACCGCGCAGGGGCTCCCGCTCGATGCGGACTCCTCGCCTGCGCCAGTCACCATTCTGACTCGCGAACAGATCGACCAGCGGCTCGCGACTTCACTGCCCGATTTGCTGGCGACGCAGCCGGGCTTCAGCCTCGGGCGCACGGGACCGGAGGGCGGACAAACGTCGCTGTTTCTCGACGGCGGCAACTCGAATTACACCAAGGTGCTGGTGGACGGCGTGCCGGCCAATACTCCGGGCGGCCTCATCGATTTCTCCAACTTCACGCTCGACAACATCGACAAAATTGAAATCGTCCACGGCGCAGAAAGCGCGCTCTACGGTTCGGATGCGATGGATGGAGTGATCCAAATCTTTACGCATCGCGGCACGACGCGCGTCCCGGAGTTCACGGCATTCGCGGACGGCGGCAACTTCGCCACAGGCCACGGCGGCGCGGAACTTTCCGGCCTGCTGGGACGATTCGATTATTCCGCCGCGGTTTCGGACCTGGAATCCGAAGGCCAGGGCCTGAACGACGCCTTCCGAAATCGAACACTCTCCGGAAATTTCGGCTGGCGCATTTCCGACACCGCGCGCGTAAGCCTCGCATTGCGCGATAACGACAGCGAGGCAGGCACGCCCGGGCAGACTCTCCTGCATCCGGCAAGCCCCGCCAACAATATTGCTTTGCAAGATTTCGATGCGGGCCTGCGCGCGGATTTTGAAACGGGCTCGCACTGGCATCACCAGTTGATGGGCACGGAACTATATTTCCGCGAAGTCAATTTCGATTTCTCTTCGACACTGTATCAATACAATCGCGCCGGCTTCACGGGCGAGTCCACCTATCTTGTGCGCACGTTCGCCTTGACCGCGGGTTACGAGTACGAAGTCGAAAACGGCCTGCTCAGCTTCTTCGGTACGCACGAGCGCCGCAACAATCAGGCAGGTTTTCTCGACGCGCGCTGGCAGCCGTTTGCGCGACTGACGTTTAACGCGGGAGCGCGCGCCGAAGACAACGCTAATTTTGGGACGCGGGTCGTGCCTCGCGCGGGCGTGTCGTACGCCCTACGGATCGCTCAGGGCGCTTTTGGCGACACGCGCCTGCACGCCACGTACGGACAGGGAATCGTGGAACCGCGATTCGATCAATCGTTCGGGAGCGATCCCTGTTTCCCCGGCAATCCCGATCTTTCGCCTGAACAGAGCCGGACCTTTCACGCAGGGGTCGAACAGAAACTCGCCTCCGACCGCGTGCGATTCGCCGCGGATTACTTCGATAGCCGTTTCCACGACATCATCGGCTTTTTGGTTTTGACAACGCCGCCGGTGGGGTGTTCCCTGGCGGAATTCAACAGCAACATTGCGGGCTTCGGCACTGGAGCAGGCTCTTTTTTCAACACCAATCTGGCCCGCGCTCGCGGCGCCACCTTTTCCGGCGAGGCACGCATCACGCGATGGCTCAGCGGGAGCACGAATTACACGTATGATTCCACTCGGACGCTCTCCGCGCCTACCGATCCAGCCGACCTCGATCCGAACTATTTTCCAGGTAGCCGCTTGCTGCGCAGGCCCGTCCATTCCGGAAATATCATGCTCAACGCGAACTATTGGCGGATGAACTGGAACCTCTCTGGATATTTCACGGGCCAGCGCTTTGATTACAATTTTCCCGGGCAGATCATCAATCCAGGCTACGCGCTCATCAATCTCGCGGCGACTTACAACGTTGCGCGCGGCTTTAGCGTCTACGGCCGCATCAACAATCTCGCCAACAAACAATATCAGGAGGTCTACGGCTTCCCCGCGCTCGGGCGCGAGTTTCGCATTGGCGTGAAATACACGACGCGCCATGAGTGAGGCTCGCGTGAAGGAAGACGTACTCTTCTGCTGGAGCGGTGGGAAAGACAGCGCGATGGCGTTGCACGCCCTGCGTGCGGCAGGCGATTGCCGCATCACCGCGCTGCTGACGACCATTACAGAAGAGTACGACCGCATCAGCATGCACGGCGTGCGCCGCGCGTTGCTCGAACGGCAGGCCGAATCGCTCGGCCTGCCGCTTCACGCGGTCTTGATTCCTCCGCAATGCATCAACGCGATCTATGAAGAGCGCATGAAAGAAGCGCTTGCACAACATTTCGCGCGGGGCGTGCGAAGCGTGGCCTTCGGCGATATCTTCCTCGAAGACTTGCGCGTCTACCGCGAAAAAAATCTCGCGCAGGCCGGCATGCAGGCGATGTTTCCGATCTGGAAGCGCGACACCCGCGAGCTGGCGCGGGAATTTGCGCGCCTCGGTTTCCGCGCGATCGCCGTCTGCGTCGATCCTCGCGTCCTCAATGCGTCCTTCGCGGGGCGCGAGCTGGACGCATCTTTCTTCGCCGATCTGCCGCCCGGCGCGGATCCCTGCGGAGAGAACGGCGAATTCCATACCTTCGTTTTCGATGGTCCCGTATTCAAGGCGCCGATCGCGTTCCGGATAGGCGAAAAAGTTTTGCGTGACGGTTTTTGCTTCTGCGATCTGCTGCCGGAATGAAAGGAGACAACCTTGCAATCAAACAAAGAAATGAATAAGGAAAATGGAGAGTGGAGTCATCCACGCGCGCTAGTAATCGCGGGTATCGTTCTTGCCGCGGCCGCGCTCCGCATCGTTCCCCATCCGATTGATTTCGCGCCGATCGGTGGCCTGGCGCTGTTTGGCGGAGCCTATTTTTCAAGCAAGCGAGCCGCCGTTGCCGTACCGCTGCTCTCGCTCGTTGCTGGAGATATTTTTACCGGCTTGCACCGGCTCATTCCCTACGTGTACGCAAGTTTTCTTGTAAGCGTAGCCATTGGGTTTTGGCTGCGCCGGAAGAAGTCCGCATCGCGCATAGGCGTCGCCACAGTGGCCGGCGCAATTCAATTTTTCCTGATCACCAACTTCGCGCTGTGGGCGAGTTCGATCGGAAGCTATCCGAAAAATTTGGGAGGTTTGGCCGCGTGTTATGTCGCGGGCCTGCCGCTATTTTGGAACACGCTTGCGGGTGACGCATTCTATGTTGCGTTGCTGTTCGGCGGCATGGCCCTGGCGGAGAAGCGGTTCCCATTGCTGCGGGAACCGCTCGCCGTTGAGGCCGGCCAGAGCTCGGCATTCCGGTAGTTTGTGGCGAAGGCCGTTCTACTTCAGTTTGTCGGCGACTTTCTCAATGCCCGCATTCGCGCAGGCTTCGTCCTTATCGCCGCCGGGAGCGCCGCTGACGCCGATCGCACCAATGGTTTCCGTCCCCGCCTTGATCGGAACGCCGCCCTGCATCATGACTGTGCCTGGGACGTTCGGCGGAGGCGTCATCGCCCCAAAAGCCTTGGCGGTTTCCCCCGACGTCCTCCGGAAAAACAGCGCCGTGTAAGCCTTGCTCCGGCTGAGATCGGGCGTGCCCGCACCGGAACCGTCGTCACGGAGAAAGGCCTTGAGCAGGCCGGCATTGTCGATGATCGTTACGCTGACGCGGTAGCCGTTGGCCCGGCATTGCGCCACGGTCGCCTGCGCCATGGTTTGCGCCATTTCCATTGAGATCACTTTTTGCGTGAGCAGATCCTGCGAAAGCGCGGTCATCGAGAACGCGCCCACGAGCACGAACGTAGCAACAGCCAGCACCGAAAAACGAATGTGGGACATTGAATTTTCCTCCAAGCATCGACGATTCGATGAGGACCGCATCCTACAAGCTTCGTCAAACCTAAGTCAACTGAGCGTGCATCGGGACAACAATTTCTTGCGTTTAAGTCAATGCGGGGGTACATAAGCTAGCCAAGAGGCGATGGGTGTCCCTTTTCTTCTGATCGTTTGCAAGTATTGATGGGCCAGCCCTTGGTTAAATTCGCCACGCCCAGGAGGAAAGCATGAGGAGATATTGCCGCATTGGTTTTTTGCTGACACTTGTTAGCGCGCTAACGGCATGTCAGGTCAACCAAACCACTCCTCCCGCGAGCGCCCCGCCCGCGGCCGAGGCTGCGCCCCCACTGATTCTGACCGCGACGGTTCCACTCGAAGGCGTGAAAGGGCGTTTCGACCATTTTGCCTCCGGCAAAGGCAAGGTGTTTGTTTCGGGGCTCGGCAACAATTCCGTGGAGGTCATCGATCTTTTCCAGGGAACCCGGTCCCACGAAATCACCGGAGTGCCCAATCCGCAGGGCGTGGCCTTCTCTCCGGAGGCCAACAAATTGTTTGTGGCCAGCGAAAAAGGCAAGGTCTACATCTACGACGGCGACTCGTACAAACTGATCGCCACACTGGATTTTGACGGGGGCGCCGATAATCTGCGCTACGACGCGGCGACGAAACGTGTCTATGTCGGCTGTGGTGATAGCGAGAAGAATGCGGCCATCGCCGCGGTGGACGCGATGACCAACAAGCGTCTCGATGAGGTGTACAAACTCGGAGGCGAGCCCGAATCGTTCCAACTGGAAAAGAATGGACCGAACATCTACGTAAATGTCCCGGATTTGAAACAAATTGTGGTGATCAACCGTAACACAAAAGAACTTACGCGCTGGCCCGTGACCGTGGCCCAGAATTTTCCAATGGCTCTCGATGAGGCCGATCATCGGGTTATCGTGGGGACGCGGGAACCGGCGACGCTCTCTGTGTTCGACACGGGCACGGGCAAAATGGTCGCCTCCGTCCCGACCGTTCAGGATACGGATGATTTGTATTACAGCGCCGAGCGCAAACGCGTTTACGTGCCGGGACGGGCAGGTTCCATATGGGTCTACCAGCAGACCGATCCCGATCACTACAGTATAATCTCCAAGATTCCCACGGTTGTGGGCGCGGGCACGGCTGGATACTTTGGGAGGCAGGGGAAAGGCTTCGACCGCTTTTATCTGGCGGTTTCGGCAGGCGCCAATACGAACGCGGAAGTAAGGATCTATACCATGCAGGATTGAACTATATAGGCCACTCTTCAAGATTCACGGAAAGGTAATTTCAAAAAAAAGAGGGGAAGACCCATCTTGGTTTGAAGTCAGATTGACAAGGGAGGATTGATCACCATGCGTCACAGAAACATGGCAGTCATCACGGGTGCGACACTGGGCCTTGCGGTTTCTCTTCTGTTTGCCGGATTCGCGCGGGCCTTACCCGCAAGTCCCGATTCCTCCGGCTATCATATCGTGAAAAAAATCACGACCGGCGGCACGGAAGGATGGGACTACATCACGATGGACCCTGATGCCCGTCTCGCCTACATCGGCCGGGAAAATCACGTCGACGTGGTAAACGTGGATTCCGGCAAAGTCGTGGGCAAAGTGACCGGTCTGGAAGGCACTTCCGGCCTGCTTCCAGTTCCCGAATTCGGGCGAGGCTACGCGATGAGTGGCGATGCCGGCTCGGTGGTCATCGTCGACCTGAAAACTTTGGCGAAAATAGGAACCGTCAAAGCAGGCAAGGATCCTGACTCCTTTACCTACGAACCCGTCACCAAGCGCGTTTTCGTCATGAACAGCAGCAGCGCCAACGCGACGGCGATCAACGCCAAGGATGGCACCCTCGCCGGCACCGTAGCGCTCGGAGGGCAACCCGAGGCCGCAGTCTCCGACGGCAAGGGCAAGGTCTACGTCAACATCACGGACAAGGATGAAATCGCCGAAGTCGACGCAGAGACGATGAAGGTCACCCATCGCTGGCCGCTCGCCCCCGGCACGGGACCTTCGGGACTGGCGATTGACCGGAAGACCCGTCGCCTTTTTTCCGCGTGCGACAACCAGAAAATGGTGATCATGAACGCGGACACGGGCAAGGTCGTTGCAGCGTTGCGCACGGGCGCGGGCACCGATGGCGCCGGCTTCGATCCGGAGTCGGGGAATGCTTTCGCCTCGGCCGGCGGTTCGGGAACTCTCACGATCATTCATGAGGATTCACCTGAAAGCTTCAAAGTGCTCGAGGAACTTGATACGCAATCAGGAGCCCGGACGATGACCGTGGACATGAAAACGCACAATGTCCTTGTCATCACGGCCAGGCACGGTCACGGGTCGACTCATAACATGGTGCTGCCGGATACGTTTGTCGTAGTGGTCGTCGGTAAGTAAATTGAGGCGGGGCGCTCCTTCGTCAGGAAAACACTCATGGCTCGGCTCAGAAGACTGTCGCTTCGGGCAAGCCTTTGAAATGAGAGTCGGAAGTGACGAGCTGCGCCCCGGCTGCTAAAGCGGTTGCGTAGATCATCGCATCGGCCATCGCCAAGCGCCGGTCCAGGCTGATCCGTGCCGCGAGCAGGGCCAGCCGTTCGTCGATCGGCACGACGCGGGCGCGTAACGCGGCGGAAAGAAACCGATCGGCGGCCGTGGAACCCTGGACGGAAAGCAGCTTCTTATAAACTTCGTAGAGCACTATCGCGGGAACAATCAGGCGCTCCTCCCGCTCGAAATAGGGCGCAAACCGGTCCGCCAGTGGACCGTCTCCCAGGAACTCGATCCAGCCGGAAGAATCCACCAGGAAAAGCTCAGAGCCTTTCGGCATGGTCGCGGTCGCTTTCTTTCCACTGAAGGCCCCGCGCCAGGCCGCGAAGGCTCTTTGGTTTGTGCGAAATCTCCAGGCGAATCTGCCCGTCGATTTCGTAGATCGCCAGGTCCTGCCCCGGGCGGAGCTTGAGCCTTTCACGCAGCTCTTTGGGAATGACCACTTGAAATTTTGGGGAAACTCTGACCGTTTGCATAGTATTGACCTGGAATTATTTTATCGATATCGATTTGGTATGTCAATATTACTATCGATCTTACATTCGTACTACATGGTCAAGCGCACCTGAAATCAACGACTCTGAGCGCGACAATCTCTCGCGATTGCCAGGTGTAGATCCCAAATCATTCGAGAGATGTCCAGCCTGCTCCGGCGTTCCGTGTCCGATTTTGTCCTTCCGTACAGTAGTTCCGCGGCTCACGCCGAGGCATAGTGAATTACAGGCAATCCAGACGCCTGGGGCTTTGCTTTCGGTGTGCTTTCTTATGGACAAATGGAAAAAATTCGCTTTGCGACATTTACGGCTTTCCGTCTCTCTGTTGACGGCTGCGGCCCTAGCCGGATGCACAGGCACGACGAAAAGTTCGCCGGCTTCCAATCCCACGCCGCCTCCTTCGGGATCGAGCGTGACGGTTACAGTTTCACCGGCGAGCGCGAACGTGCGGGCCGGCGCGACGAAATCCTTCGGCGCGATGGTTGCCGGGTCGTCGAACACTGCCGTGACGTGGCAGGTAAACGGAGTGGCGGGCGGCGGCGCTGCGACGGGCACGATTAGCGCGTCCGGCATGTACACCGCGCCTGCGACGCTTCCAAGCTCCAACACTGTGACCGTGCGCGCCGTAAGTTCGGCCGACGCCACTGCAACAGGAAGCAGCGCGGTCACATTGCAGAATCCGGTGCCGGTACTCACCGGCATCGCGCCGACATCGGTTCCCGCCGGTGCGTTCGCGATCACGGTAAACGGCAGCGGATACGCCAGCGGCGCCCAAGTTCTCCTCGCAGGCGCGCCGCTGGCTACAACTTTTGTGTCCTCTACCCAGCTCACGGCCACGGGCAGCGAAGCGTCTGCCGGAAATTTTTCCATCGCGGTGATGAATCCCAATCCCGGAAGCGCCACTTCCGCCTCCCAAAATTTGCAGGTGACTTCGACCAGCGGTGGAAATCCGCCGCCGAGCTGCAGCGGAATGAGCCTCGGGCAGAGCGCCAGTCTGAACGGATTCGTGCCGTTTCCGGCGGACAATCTCTGGAATCAGGACATTTCGTCCGCTGCCCTGGACCCAAATTCGAGCGCGATCATTAATTTCATCGGCTCCGGCATCGGCTTGCATCCGGATTTCGGCTCGGGTCTTTACAACGGGCAGAGCATGGGCATCCCGTATTTGGTTGTGGGCTCGCAACAAGGTCCGGTGCCGATTGTTTTTACAGCTTACGGCGACGAGAGCGATCCGGGACCGATGCCGATTCCTGTAAGCGCCTTGATCGAAGGCTATCCTGCTCCTGGAAGCGGCGACCGGCACGTACTCGTGCTCGACAACAATGATTGCTGGCTGTATGAGCTGTACAGTTCTTCTCCGAATGCCGCGAGTTGGAACGCCGGATCGGCCGCCGTGTGGGATCTCACTGCCGATGAACAGCGTCCGTACACCTGGACGTCGGCCGACGCCGCCGGTTTGCCGATTTTCCCGGGACTCGCGCGTTACGACGAAGTCGCCTCGGGCCACATCAACCACGCGCTGCGATTCACACTGCAATCGAGCCGCGCGGCGTTCGTGCCGCCGGCATCGCACTGGGCCGCGAATTCCTCGAACGCCCTCGCCGCGCCGATGGGCATGCGCCTGCGCCTCAAGGCCAGCTTTGACATTTCCACGTTTTCCGCGGCGAACCAGGTGATTCTCACGGCGCTCAAGAAATATGGAATGATCATGGCCGACAACGGCTCTTCGATGTACATCAGCGGCGCGCCGGACGACAACTGGGACAACAGCGACTTGCACAATCTGGGCAGCGTCACCGCGGCGGATTTTGAAGTGGTGAAGATGAATCCCATCTATACGGCCGCGAACGTCCCGGCCGGCGCGAGCCCTGCCATCACAAGTTTCACCGCGAGTTCACAGGTTATTTCCGCGGGAACGCCTGTCACTCTGAGCTGGAACGTCAGCGGCGCATCCTACTTGATCGTGTCACCCGACATTGGCGCCGTGCGCGGCACGAGCACGGTGGTCTCGCCGACCCAGTCCACGACCTACACGCTCTACGCCACGAATGCGTTTGGACGCACTACGGCCACAGTCAATATTACAGTGCATTGAGTAGGACAGGCTTCAGCCTGTCGGTTTTGGTTTTAGCTAGAGTGCAAAAAACCAGACAGGCTGGAAGCCTGTCCTACTTTCTCAGTGCGTCATCGCGTAAATCACATAATTCACGCCGAGGCGCATTCCCAGGTCGGAATATTTCACCGGATAGCCCGGCACATTCGACCACTCCCACGAATCGCCGATATCGGAATTGAATGAAATTGCCACCATGACGCGGCCGTGGTCGTCGTATATCCCCATCCAGTGCGCGTCGATGCCGCCATTCTTGTAGCCCAGACGCAGGTGCTCGGCGCCTGTGATCCGGTAGCGATCGTCCAGGTCGAACATCGTGTGAAAAATCGGATCGTTGTTTGGAATGTCCACGATGGGACGATCCGGAAAAACTTTCTTGATGCGTTCCTCAAACACCTGCCACTCGGTTGTCCCGTGAAAATCGTCGGCCATGAAAAATCCGCCGCGCAAAAGATAATCGCGCAGCTTCAGCATCTGGCGGTCGGTCGGGCCCCATTCGCCGACCTGCACAGCATACAGGAACGGCCAGTTGTAAACCTCGTCGCCATCGTCAAGATTCACGCACTCTTCGACAGACCGCGTGTGGATCCGCGTCAAACGGCGAACTGCCTGGGAGAAGGCCCGGTCCGCCGGCGGATAATCTTGCGTCCAGAGGGAGAGTCCCAGGCGCCAATCGCCGTCGAAGCGTCCGCGGTAGCCGTCATTCCATCCCGGCGGATACATCATCCGCGCGAAGGCAAATTCCGTCTTTTCCTGATAATCGGGAGGAAGCGGTTGGACGCCGTACTCGACAGAAGGATATTCGCGGAACGGCGCCTGGTAGGCATAGGCCACGCCCACAAGAGCAAACGCGCATCCCAGCAGCCACCAAGCCTTCACAATTCGCATCGCCGGTTCCCTGAGGCGAGGATAACACGGGTGCGTGCGCCGCTGCATCTGCCTGCAATCCGGTGGATTTGCCTTTGAGATGCAGAGACGGTTTGAGTAGCACAGCCACTCATGGCTGTGTGGTTTTTGCCGCTTTCACGCAACTGCGAACTATCGACGTTTACAAACCCGCGCAGCGAAGAGTCGCTGTGTTACTCGAGGACAGCCCACGCCTCGCACTGAACGACCATCGTGCCCGCGAAATGGTCGTAAAACATGGTGTGCCGCGCCGGGCGCGAATGAGGATCGGGAAACATCACGACCCACTGCTTGTTGACCTCGGCGCGAATCTCGGGACGTTTGATCCACACGGTCACGCGGATCACGTCCTCGGGCGCAGCTCCCGCGGCGGCGAGAATCGCGCGCAAATTCGCGAACATGTGCGCGCATTGCGCGGCAACTTCCTCCGGAATTTTTCCCGTGCTCGTGTCCGTCCCGGATACGCCGCCCGTCGCGACAATATTTCCGATGCGCGATACCGCGGGAATCGGATTGGCGTGGCCCAATCCCTCGACGTCGAAAGATTTTCTTTTGCTCATAGCGTCGCAATTCCCCATTCCCGAATTCGGTCGTCGGCCAAACCGGTCCGCGAAGGAAAGCGTATTAGAAATTCAGATCAATGCAGAGCGCGCGCTATTATGATGTCAAACATTGCGCCGTTGCAACTGCGCTCGCTCTTAAATCGATTCTTAATCTTTTTACATTCCGGTTGACGATTTGCCGTGAGGCGTTATATAGCCAATGCTATTCATTTCACCACTGTCGTTCAGGAGAAGCAATGGCTTCCATCGTGGCCGGGATCGGCGCGTCGCATTCCATCATGTTGATGGCCAAGCTGGAGGACTGGCCGCATTTTGCCCAAGTCGACAAAGAGCGCGCGAAAAATTATTTCGACAAAGCCGGCAACCCCACGAATTACGAGGCGCTGCTGGCCATGGCCCCCAAGGGACTAGATGAAATCCTGCTCCCGCAGGCGGTGCGCGCGCGATATGAGCGGTGCCAGACCGGCCTCTCGAAATTGCGCAATGCGGTCGAGCGCATTGCACCGGACATTATCGTCATTATGGGCGACGACCAGAAGGAAATGCTGCTCGAAGACAATCTCCCCGCGTTTCTGGTGTACTGGGGCAAGGAAATTTTTAATCGGCCAACCACGAAGACGGAACCCTGGGATTGGTACACCGAGGCGCGGCGCCGTTATTACGAGCCGGTGGCCAAAGCGTTCCCCGTGGCGTCCGATCTGGGCGAGTATCTCGTTGGCGCTTTAATGGAGGCGAATTTCGACATCGCCCAATCCACGCGCCAGCCGGAACACGTCGGCGAAGGAGAAGGCCACGCCTTCGCTTTTCCGCGCGAAGTGCTGATGCCCAACAAATCCGTCCCGGTCGTTCCCGTTTGCATTAACGCCTACTATCCACCGAACCAGCCTTCCGCTCTCCGCTGCTACGATTTCGGCAAAGCCCTGGCGCGCGCCGTGAAATCCTGGCCGAAGAGCGCTCGCGTCGCATTCATCGCCACCGGCGGCCTCAGCCATTTCTGTCTCGACGAAGAATTCGACCGCAACCTGATTGCCGCCATGCAGCACAAGGACCCGAAAGTGATCGCCTCGGTGCCTCCGGCCAAGCTGAAATCCGGCAGCGGCGAAATCCGCAACTGGATTGCCCTTGCGGGCGCGATGGAATCCTTGAATTTGAATTGGTCCGACTACGTTCCGTGCTATCGCTCTCCCGCGGGCACTGGCACCGGCATCGCGTTCGCCATTTGGGAATAGAGCACAAGACATAGCGGTTTAAGTGGCGCAGGCTTCAGCCTGTGGGGGTTCCTGTGGGGGTTGGTCCTTGCAAGAACTAAAACCCACAGGCTGAAGCCTGCGCCACCCGTGGCTCATGTTGCCGCGCACGCGCAGCGGTGCGATAATTCGGCATCGTGAGAGACGCTCCGCGAGTGGAGACTCTTCAGGGGGAAGAATGGGAGTGCGAGACGCTTGGGTTGAGAAGCGCTTGAAGGAAACGGCGGCGGCGAACGGGACGCGCAACGTTTCGCAGATGCACTACGCGCGCCAGGGCGCGATCACCGAAGAGATGGAGTACGTGGCGCGGCGCGAAAAGATCGAGCCGGAGCTGGTGCG